>Ga0265297_10001583_pt1 | contig 52247 bp, 37 predicted proteins | sample Munlanlwell13791_FD_192502 | JGI IMG/M metagenome (GOLD analysis project Ga0265297, IMG submission 192502) | Leachate microbial communities from a municipal landfill in Southern Ontario, Canada - Leachate well 137-91 | ecosystem: Engineered > Solid waste > Landfill > Unclassified | place...
TCATAACTATATTGGCAAAATCTTCTGCAGGCAAGAAATATTCTTCGGGCAACCTGACCCAGTATTCTCTTGGAATGCGTTTTACATAATAATCCGGGCGAATGAGTTCCATATCTGCCGGGATTTTGTCCCTGTATTTCTTAGGCAATGCCGTTCTTTTAATGGGCATAAAAATCTTAGGTTCAAACTTGAATCCGCTATTAGTGGCAAGCATATCTCTTACTGCAATGTCTTTCAATAATAAAGCTTTGTCCCTTAAGGGTTCACCATTTTTAATCATTGGAAGACCAATTCCACTAAGATTCTCAGCTTCCCAATTTGTAAGGGAAACCGGAGCTCCCCAGCTTCTGAGTTGTTTTACATACCAGTCCGTATTAAGTAATGACAAGTTCGCTACCATCAATTTAGGCTTAACATTTTTTACCAATTGCGCAAACCATAATGGGAACGTATCATTATCTCCGTTTGTAAATATTACGGCACCGTCATCACAAGAACTAAGCATATTATAGGCATAATCATCTGGAATCCAGTTCCCACGTCTGTTTATATGTGAGTTGAAATTACCAAAAATAGGAACCAAAACGAGTAGTCCAAGAACAGGAGACATAATTCTCTGAGCCCATTTATTTCTTAACAATGTTAACAAACCCCATACCCCGATACCGATATACCAGCCGAATACGGTAAACGCGGAGTCATAGAAATAATGTCGTTCTCTTACTTCTAGAGGTCTGTGCAGAGGATTAGTATCGGAAGGAGAGAACTTAAAGTTCATATAAAAAGTAAGAACAAAACTTAATGTAATCAATAAAGTAAACATTAGCCAGAACGTACGCTTGTCTTTTTTATAATGTGTCCATATGCCAAACAATCCGATTCCTATAAAAATGATATTAAAGAAAAGGCTTGAGAGTTTAGTAAAGTTAGAAGCGATTTCTCCTTCCCATCTTGACTGTCTTGGATACGGAACCCACTGCCATGTCAGATAATCCGTAAAAAACTTAATCTGGTATACAAAAGCCTGCACCATATTATATTTATTTTCCGGGGTTTCGGTTTCTCTTTTAAGTATAGTACTTACTCCAAGCTTTGCAGGACCATATTGTGTTCTTGAAAAGACATCCCATAATTTTGGAATGTTAGTAGGGGCGGCTTCATTAATATAAGGATTATGATGTGCCCTTATCATAAGATAAGAGTAACTTCCTATTCCCAACAAAAACCCAACTACTACAAGACCAATAAATTTCCCATCAAACATTTCTTTACGGTAAGTTACTATCAGGAAAATTATTACGGCTATCGATATTACTCCAACCAAAACGAGTGACATTCCCATAAAAAGGGCAAGAAACGGCACTGTTATTGCTATAAACCTTAAACTATCCCAATCTTTTTTATTTAATAATATAAACAAAAATATTGCAGGCGCAGTAAGCATTGGCATTAGCTGTATTCCAACAGAAAGTGCAAACATATAGGTAATCAGGAACAAAAATCTTTTATGATAAGGTGTCTGAAGTTCATCCTGCCATCTTAATATCCAGAATATACATAACATGACCATAAAAGATGCCAATCTATAAACTTCGGCTTCTACTGCTCCCCACCAACAGGTATATGCTAAAGACCCAATCATAGCTCCTACACCAGCGCTTAATGATATGATAAAGTGTTCCATTTTGGTTTGAGGAGCTTTCATTTTTACAAGTATTTTCGCGGCTATTACCCATAACAACCTGCGGTAATGGCTCCACTTATTACCGACCCCATATTTACCCTGAATGCAATTTCTTTTCCAAACGGGATAAAGCATAATATTTTATTAAGCAGGGTATACAATGGTGATCCCGGCGGATGCGGGACTCCCAGAGAATAGCCACAGGCAATAAATTCTCCGCAATCCCAGAAAGATAAGGAAGGCTGAACGGTATAAAGATAAATACCAAACACGGCCAGAGTGGAGATAATAAAACCCCACATATATTCTTTTTTGCTCATTTTAAACGCTCCTTTCTATGTAAATTAAAGAATATTCAAAATAACTCCTATATTAATTATGTCAATAGTATATTTTATAAATTCGACTGAGACAAGCAGGGGAACGGACATACGCGGGAGTAGGGAGACTCGGAGACACGTAAGAGAAAAGGGAAGAAATGTTGCTTGACTTTATTGAAAGTTAATATAATTTTGTTCAAATGGCAATTTTTATTCCTATTAGAACTGCTTCCTCAAAGTTGAAGCTCGGAAAGGAAGTAACAGGAACATACAACGGAGTTGAGTACTCGTATAAATATTCTAAAGACCCCGAGGATATATCCTCTTCCTTAATAGTTAAAATAAAAAGTCCCTCTTCTTATGTTTTCCGCGTGACCCGTAAATCAAAATTTGACGATTTTTTAAAGAAAATAGGAGCTTTCTCCAACATTTCTACAGGTGACGTTGCTTTTGATGATAAGTTTTTTGTATACTCTTCCAATCGTGAATTTGCCAGAGTATTGTTAACTTCCACTGCAAACCGACGTGCGGTAACAAACATTTTTTCACAAGGATTTAATACGATAAATAACGATAATAGTACGATAACCGCTACAAAAACTACTAAGTCCATTGCAACCGCAACTATAATGGAGATAGTTTCCGAACTTTCAAATCTGGTTAAGGGGATTTCTGCAGTTTCGCATTCTTTTCCACCGGCCGGAAACAACCGTAAGATTCAACACAGAATAGTATTTGTTATAGCTATAGTAGTAAATTTTATCGCTATTCTTATTGCCGGGAGCGGAGGCGCAGAATTCTCTCCGCTGGATACAGGACGCGCGATATTAGCCTCTTTTAAAGTAAGTATCCCTGCCGGGATTATACTTCTCTGGTTAATTATAATGTTATTAAAAGACAAGCTTGTTTCTTATTCGGAATATATCAGCGTATATTTGTTATATTTTTCTGCCATCCTGATTGCCGGCGGTGGAATTTTTATATGTTTGAACGGGTATCTTGACAAATCCGTAGCTATACCCCATAAAGTTTCGGTAGTAGACAAATATATTTCCAGTGAAGAACACAGTAAAAGTTACTACGCCATAGTTGAATCATGGAGAGACGACCGTTCTAAAGAAAAAATAGAAGTTCATAAATACGAATACAAAAAATTGGTCGCTGACAGTTCAGAATTGGTAATTGCTACGAAACCCGGTCAATTCGGGTTTGAATGGATTGTCGGGTACGAGATAGACAGTCCGAAATAATAAGCCACTAAAGTACGAAACAGAGAATTTTTGGACGCAGGTTAACGCAGATTATTAGGATTATAGAGTAAGAGAAAACCCTGCCACAAAAAAATAAAAAAAACAGACCACAAAAACAAAAAGGATTTTTGCCACAGATGCACACGGATTTACACAGATAACAAATATAGTAACCATCTACCAAACAGATCGGTAGACAGGCGAGATTTTACACGATTTATACACGAAAAAACAGATACCTAAAAGATTTATTGCAATACTATAACTTTTCTTGTTAGTATTTCTCCTGCAGATTCCAGTATGTAGAAATAAGTCCCGTTTGTAACTTTATTAGAGCGGTTATCCGTACCATTCCACATCAAAGTATACGGTCCGGCATCCTGTTCTTCCTGAACTAAAGTTTTAACAACGCGACCGGTACTGTCATAGATTTTTAGGGAGACATTGCTTTTCTTTGGAAGCTGGTATGTAATATGAGTAACTCCCTTGCTCGGATTAGGTTTGTTTTGTGAAATACTAAGACTCCCGTAAGTATCGGTTTTAGTTTCTTCTTTCCCCGCGGTTGGCAGTTCGTATTTAATTCTTACATTACATAGCTTAAGTGAAGAACCGTACGTCCCAAAGCTTACATATAGCCAATAGCTAAATGCAGAATTATCAATGATATCCGGGTTTATTGAAGTGTCCGTAAGACATTGGTAGCCGATAGACCCACTACTGGACATATTTACAATAGTCCCCCCAGCCGGAGTAGTACTAAGTGATGAATTAGATAACATAAGGGACACATCATTTGTAGTATTTGAATCACAGACCCATACTGCAACTTCTAATAACTTAGCGCTATCCGGAAGGTATACGGGCGCGAAAAATATATGAGTTCCTGCTAATTCAGTAGGATGAAGGTCATCAGCCCATCTTGCAAAAGCTTCGTTCTTGTCTGTAGGTTGGAAAGCCACGCAAGAAACGCTGTAATATTTTGTGTTTGCATATACGCCTCCTGCCAGCAAGAAGAGAGCAATACTACCAAATAAATACTTTTTCATCTTTCCTCCTTTTGTTTTAGTTAACTTAAACAATGTATTCTCAAAAGATATAAAAGCAAGAAAAAAATGAACAAAGAGAAAACACACGATTGCACACGATTAGCACACGAAAAAAAATAAAACTAAAAATTGACAAAGTATTTGTTTGAAACTATTTTAGAAATGAAATGTTGGAATTGTTTTTGGCATTATAATTTTTTCAGGAGGGGAGATGAAATACTTTTATTTACTGTTGGGCTTTATTTTGTTGAATGGGTGTGTTGCCACTATTGAAAACACATCAAGAACAAGTTATGTAAAAGAAAACTTCAATACTTCTTCTATAGAAAAAGGCGGAATTGCTTTATTGCCTATTGTTGCAGGAGCAGGCCAAGAAAGTTTACGTCGTCCACTTGGGGATTCTATTAGTTACCATATTAAACAGTATAAATCCGCAGATACTAAATTTTTCTCCTATAAAAAAACCGCTGAAATACTTAATACTTCAGGACTTACTGAAAAATATCAAAAGCTAATATCCGCTTATAAAGAAACTGCTATTATAGATAAAGCAATTATAAAAGAAATGGGAGATACGTTAAAAGTTCAATATCTATTAGCCGTAAGTCTTAATGAATTTAATAAGACAAGCGAATTAAAACGTGGTATTATTTCAGGACAATTACATACAGAAAAAACGGTAAATGTTACTGCCTTCGCTCAAATATGGGACTCTAATGGGGATGTTGTTTGGGAAGGAGAAGGCTCAGCTAAATCTTCGGCAAGTGGGGAATTAAATTCTGTCGAAGAAAATTACGATAAATATTGTGGAGTAGCTGCACAAGGACTTGCAGAGAAGATCTTTAATATAAACAAAGACTAATTAACCATTTATTCGTATATAAGGTTAGACGGTAAAATGAATATGAATCAATGGCGGAAGAAAGAGTTTGAGGATCCTGATGTCGCGGATGATATTATTGCCTATTCCCCATCAGCAGTAATTGACAGGAACACTAATGATTTTTGTCGGCGAATTGACGGGCATTATTATACTAAAAAAAGTTTTGTATTCCCACCCTATCACGATGGTTGTAGAACTATTGTAGTTCCAGTACATAAATATCTTTATGATAAAAATAAACCTATAGAGATATTTCCTGCAAAAGATATTCCCAAATAACCCAAATGCCCTTTATACACAAGTGTGTAAATCTATGGAATGAATTTTTACTAGAAAAATAAAATAGAGGAAAAGAATGGTACAAAAAGTGAAAAATAGAATATTTAGAATTTTGGAAAAAGCAACTCCGGGCGATTCACCTGCTAAAATATTTAATGTTTTTATTATAACTTTGATTATTTTAAATGTACTCGCTGTTATTCTGGGAACAGTAAAAAGTTTCTCACAGTATGCGGTTGTTTTTAGAGTTTTTGAGATATTCTCTGTAATAGTATTTACTGTTGAATATATCTTACGTTTATGGAGTTGTACGACAGATGATAGGTTTAAAGGACTGGTTACGGGAAGAATTAAGTTTGCGCTTACTCCTCTATCTCTTATAGATTTGATAGCTATTTTACCATTCTACTTGCCGATGATTATTCCCATAGACTTACGATTTATAAGAATAGTGCGTCTCTTACGTTTATTCCGTATATTTAAACTAGGGCGTTATTCTGACTCTTTAAAAACTTTTAGCAATGTACTTAGAAGGAAGAAAGAAGAATTACTTATAAGTGTTTTCGTAATATTAATATTGTTAATAGTTGCTTCAAGTCTAATGTATTTTGTTGAATGCGATGCTCAGCCTAAGGTGTTTTCAAGCATTCTGGCATCAATGTGGTGGGGCGTAACAACATTAACTACGGTTGGTTATGGAGATATTTGTCCAATTACTCATATAGGTAAATTTATAGGAGCACTAATATCGCTTTTGGGGATTGGGGTGTTTGCATTACCAACAGGCATACTTGTTTCTGGTTTTATTGAAGAAATTCAAAAAAAACGAGAAGGAGCAAAGAAATGTCCCCATTGCGGGAAAGATATTGGGCAACTTTAAGCGAGACAATAATTTTTTGCAATAGGCGAAATACTATTACATTCTTAAACAATTATTTTATATAAGATAAAGGAGGCTACAAAATGAGTAAACAAATAGTAAAAGGTATCCGTAAATATATACCGGTGTTCCAAGATGCAAAAGAGAAAGACATGAATGAAGCGGATTGTGTAACCCGTATTATTAAATTTTTAGAAGAAGTTCTAGAATATGATGTATTGCAAGATATTACAAAAGAATTCCAGATAAAAAGCAGGTATGTAGATTTAGGTATAAAAGTACAGAATAAAATTAAGTTTTATGTCGAGGCAAAGTCTGCAAATACAAAACTGAAGGAATCTCATATTTATCAAGCAGAAAGTTATGCTTCACAAAGTGGTACCCCATGGGTAGTATTAACCAATGGTATAGAGTGGCAATTGTATCATCTTGTATTTGATAAAACGGGTATAGACCACTCTATGATTTTTTCAATAGATTTAATAAACGGTAATATAGAACAAAATGCTGATAAATTATATTATCTTTCAAAAACTGCTTTTCAAAAAGATGAAATAGAAGACTACTGGACAAAACAAGTAAGTTTGAGTTCGGATTCTCTCATTAAAGCGTTATTTCACGAAGACACCCTTAGTTCTATCAGACGTGAATTACGTAGAATGTCCGATATTCTTGTTGGTGAAGATGAAGTTTTGGAAAATGTTCGTAAACTTCTAAAGGATGAAATATTGGCACAACATGGCGAAATGATTAAAATAAGACGTAGAAGAAAACCTCGTGATAAATCTTCCTTAACTCAACAAGTCGAGCAGAAAACAACAAGCATCGTTAATATCCAAACAGATCAAAAAGAGGGCATTTCCACCAAACCAGAGCAATAGTCCTATGCCCAGTTGGGACTTGATTTATAGGAAATTGAATTATCGGGGACTTTGTCTTCGCCCTATAATCTGATAATCCTTTCGGGATTAAAATATGAACGATAAAACCAAAAAGAAGACGGTTGAAAAGGACCCGACAAAGGTAAATCCAAGGGATATAAAGACCGGTTGGGATAGGCTGGATAAGGAGAAGCAAGACAAGCTGCGCGCAATGGGGATACACCCTTTACGAAATACTCCCGGCAAACTGCTTACCGCAAGAGGAGCAATTCCCGGCGTACTCGGGTCATTTGGGACGGTATGGGGGAAAATGAGCTGGACGGGAGACAAGGCAGAAGCAAATATGGGATTCCGACCGAAAGAAGGCTCCATCGGAGTTCAATTAAACCGCAGAAGATACGTTGATAACAACGGTAAAGTAAAGAGCGGGATATTTGCCACAAGTTTGATGCGCCGGTATGTCGTTCCTACGGAAAAAGAAAAATCCGTCTGGGACAGAACCGCAATACTCGGCAAAATGGCATCCAAATGTATGAGAGATATAATTTATCCAATATGGGAACCGCTTGTAATCAACAAGAACAGAAAACCGTGGACAGGATATCATTATTTTGAAAGCGTAAACCATACTGCACTCGGACATTCCATAGACTGGAGTAAATTGGTCATATCAAAAGGGAAGTTGCCCCGCCCCACAAAAGTATGCTCAAGCCGTTATCTTTCAGGGGAAAACAAAATAGAAATCATTCATCCATTGACCGTGAACAGAAAACCGTTAACGAAAAACCAGTTAGGCATAGGAATCGTTGACTCAATAACAGGGGACTTCTTTCACATCTCCCCCACTCAAATAGCCGAAGAAGCAACCCGACAAATCAAAGCTTGCGAGACAAATCCTACTTCGGTGGTGAAAGGGAAAACTGCGCTGAAAGATTGGAATCTGGTATGGGACTTGAAACAGATACGAAAATACTATCGTTCTCCTAAACAGAAGAAAGGCTGGGTTCCAAGAGCATGGTCTCGTTTCTATATGTATATGTATCATAAAGAAGGGAAAAACTACAGCGATTCAATATCGTCGAGGATAGATGTTGCACGGATGGACACGGATGATAAACGGATAAACACGGAGAAGAAAGGGTTGAGGATAGTTGTGGAAGTTTTAGAAGGGACAGGGAAACAAAGAATAGTAAGAACTGTAACATATAGTAACTGATAGTAACTTGTTGTAACAGAGGAACAGAAAAAAACAAAAAGAACATACCAAATGGCCGGGGCATAAAAGCCCCAGCTACCCTACTATTACTCTTAAAATTATTTCCCCTTGACGCAGTGAAATAAATATTGTATATGATAAAAAACAAATATATTAAGAGGAGTGTAAAAATGTTTTGTAAAAGTTGCGGGAAAGAAATAGAAGAGAGCGCTATATCTTGTAAATACTGCGGGACAACATTAAGAGAAGATGCAACGGTTTTTCATAATCGTGGGATTGCTTATTATGAAAAAGGAGAATTTGATAAAGCTATAGAAGATTTTGATAAAGCGATTAATCTGAACCCTGATTTTGCAGAGGCTTTGAATAATCGTGGATTTACTTACTATAAAAAAGGAAACTTAGATAAGGCATTAGAAGATTGCGGCAAAGCCGCCGGCATTAACCCTAATTATGCAATAGCTTTTAATAATCTTGGACTTGTCTATATTAAAAAAAGGGATTTAGAAAAAGCAATAGAAAATTTTGACAAAGCCATTAGCCTTAACCCTAATTTTGCAGAAGCCTGGAATAATCGTGGATTTGTCTATGTTAAAAAAGGAAACTTATCAAAGACAATAGAAGATTGCGATACAGCTATTGCCCTTAACCCTAATCTTGCAGAGGCTTTTAGTAATCGCGGACTTGCTTATCTTAAAAAAGGAGATTCAGACAAGGCAATAGAAGACTGCAACAAAGCTATTGTCCTCAACCCTAATCTTTCAGAAGCTTTTAATACCCGCGGGCTTGCTTATGCTCAAAAAGGGACCTTAACAAAGGCAATAGAAGATTTTGATAATGCTATTAGTATTAATCCTGAACTTGCAGAAGCTTTTAATAATCGGGGAAGTATATACTACAGGAAAGGATCTTTAGACAAGGCAATGCAGGATTATGACAAAGCCGTTATCCTTGACCCTAATCTTATAGAAGCTTTTAATAATCGAGGAATCGCTTATGCTCAAAAAGGCGACATAGCAAAGGCAATAGAAGATTGCGATAAAGCCATTAATATTAATCCTAATTATGCAGAAGCTTATAGTAATCGTGGGTTTGCTTATGTTAAGAAAGGAGATTTAGATAGGGCGATAGAAGATTGCAGTAAAGCTATTAGTCTTAATCCTAATCTTGGAGACGCTTTTAATAATAGGGGTTTTGCGTATTATAAAAGAGGAGAATTAGATAAAGCAATAGAAGATTATGAAAAAGTTATTCTTATTAAGCCTAATGATATAACAGTAATGATAAACATTGGAATGGCATACAAAGGAAAAGAAGATAAAGAGAAAGCCAGATTCTGGTGGAATGAGGTACTGAAAAGGAAAAAGTTTTTACCGGATAAATGGGAAGAGGAAATCAGGAAATGGATGGGAGAACTGGATATATAAATTAAAAATCAAATATTAAAAATTAAATATGGGGGAAGAGGAAAGAATAGTTCAAATAGGACAGGAAAAGATGCCTGCCTGCGGTAGGCAGGGATTCCCGTCACCGCTCCGCCTAAGGCGGACTATTATAAAAATAAGAGATTGTAAATAAATGGAGATGAGGAGAAAAATATGAAAAATAAAAGGTCTTTTGGAATAGTTGTTTTGATGGTTGGGATTGTTTATAACACTGCTAATGCAGAATACCCGGGCTGGGCAAATTATACATACGGAAAATGTGTTCAAACTATTGCAAGTGAAGGAAATGACCTATGGATTGGAACTTATGGTGGTGGATTGACCTGTATGGATAAAACTACGGGAGATATGACATTTTATGATCACGCAAATTCAGGTTTGCCGAATAATGATGTTCGTTCAATAGCAATAGACGGCACCGGCGCAAAATGGATTGGAACTTTTTGGTATGGCTTAGCAAAGTTTGACGGAACTAACTGGACTTTATATAATAGTAGTAACTCGGGTTTGCCGTGGAATATGGTTTCTGTGGTTGCAGTAGAGGGCACGCCTGACGGCGCAAAATGGATTGGGATGAATGGAGGAGGACTTGCAAAGTTTGATGGGACTAACTGGACTGTATATGATAAAAGTAATTCAGACTTGCCGAATGATTGTGTTACTGCAATAGCAATAGAAGGCGGCATAAAATGGATTGGAACTAATGATGGTGGTTTAGCGAAGTTTGATAACATTAATTGGTTTGTGTATGATACGAGTAACTCCGATATACCGGATAACGATATTTGCGCGCTTGCAGTAGAGGGCTCAATAAAATGGATTGGGACTTATTACGGTGGTTTAGCGAAATTTCAAGACAGTACCTGGACTGTGTATAAAACGAATAATTCAGGTTTACCGAATAACGATGTTCATTCAATAGCAATAGACGGCACCGGCGCAAAATGGATTGGAACAGACGGCGGTGGCTTAGCAAAATTTGATGGAACTAACTGGACTGTATATGATACGAGTAATTCAAGTTTGCCTTATAAAGAAGTTTCTGCCCTTGCAATAGACGGCAACATAAAATGGGTTGGGACTTTTGGCGGCGGTTTTGCGAAATTTGAAGGCACGAACTGGACTGCTTACGATGGCAGTAATTCGGGACTTCCTTATAACTGGGTTAACGTAGTTGCAATAGAAGGTAGCGTAAAATGGATTGGAACAAACGGCAACGGGCTTGCGAGGTTTGACTCAAGCTGGACAGTCTATAATACAAGCGATTCGAGCTTGCCTTCCAACTATGTTTTGGATATTGCAATAGGAAGTTCCAAGAGATGGTTTGGAACTAGTGGTGGTCTCGTAGAGTTTGATGGCACGAACTGGACGCTATATAATACAACTAATTCCGATTTGCCCAACAACTACGTTTGCGCGCTTGCAATAGAAGATTCAACGCTATGGGTTGGGACGAATGGCGGCGGGGTGGCGGCTTTTGACGGGACTAATTGGACTGTATATGATACGACTAATTCGAATTTACCTTCCAGCTATATTTATGATATTTTGATAGAAGGTCATATGAAGTGGATTGCGACAGGCAGCGGTTTAGCAAAGTTTGACGGGACTATCTGGACTGTGTATCTGGCTAGCAGCTGGGTTTCCAGACTTGCGCTGGAAGGGACCGTGAAATGGATTGGAATGGGGGGAGGAGGACTTGTAAAGTTTGATAACACAAACTGGACTGTGTATAGTACAAGTAATTCAGGTCTGCCAAATGATTATGTTTATGCGCTTGTAGTAGATAGCTCAACAAAATGGATTGGGACATTGGGCGGAGGACTTGCAAAGTTTGACGGGACAAGCTGGACAGGGTATAATATGGGTAATTCAGGTATGCCTGATAACTGGGTTTATGCACTTGCAGTAGAGGGGAATAATATATGGATTGGAACTGAATTTGGTGGATTAGCGAGTTATAGCGAACAGTCAATAGAAGAACCATCCATTTCGGATTTTGGCTTGCAGAATTTGGAATTGAAAATACTAAAGAATCCGTTTTTTAGTAAAACAACTCTTCGATACGCAATACCTGCGTCTTCCAGAGTTTCGTTAAAGGTTTATGACATTACGGGAAGTTGTGTGAAAACATTAGTTGAGGGGGAGAAAAAAACAGGGAGTTATAGTATTTGCATAGATGCGAAAGAACTAAAAACAGGAGTGTATTTTGCGAAACTTGAAGCAGGGGAACAGACGGTTACGAGGAAAATGATATTGGTGAAATAATCTTAAAATAATAGAAAATTTACAATGAGATTCTTCTCCGCCTATGACGCGTACAAGCAAGCATTTCCCGACACATTACTGCTATTATTTTTAATTCATCATTTATACAAAGAGGGAATTAACGCTGCATAATAATGAGGCGCAAATATTATTTTTCTGTTTTGATAGGATACTTCTTCCTTAATAGAGTTATTTAGAACTATGGCGATGTTGCATTCCGGATATTTTATAAAAAATCTCTTTATCCCATTTGGTATTTCTCCTTTTGAAATTTGGGACTTAACTTCAACGGCAATTGGAATCCTATCCTGAACAAGAATAAAATCCACTTCTTCTTTTTCCCGTGTTCGCCAATAATAAATTTCCTGAGAAACTTTTAAGTTTTTCTGTAACTCATGTAAAACAAATGATTCGAAAAGCACCCCTTTATCAGGTCTGCTATCCAATTTTCTGAAGTCATGTAAAATAGCATTTCGGATTCCACTGTCAAAATAATATATTTTATTTGTTTGTTTTAATTCCCTTCCACGATTTGTGAAAAATGGTTTCAATATATCAAGTAAAAACATCTGATTTAATATGGACAAATCTTTTCTTACCTGACGCAAAGAGTAGTTAAGAATCTGGGAAACACTATTTTCACTCAAAAGACTGCCTTCCTGTCCTGCTAATAAAACAAGCAGCCGATTAAAAGAAAGAATATCCTCTTCGCGCAAAAGAGCTTTGATGTCTTTTTGAATATAAGTCGCCACCAAATCAAGGAGAAGCCGTTTCTTATTCTCCGGTCTTTTTTCATGAACAAGTCCGGGCATTCCCCCCAGAACAATAAATTCCTCAAGATATGCCCTCAATTTACAATGAGCATCAGGACTGATTTTGGAATGAATGTTCACGGGCAATTTAACAGCTAATGATTTACTTGGCAGCCATTCCGAGAAGGATAAAGGGAACAATTGAAAAAGATGTCTCCGTCCGGCTAAACTTTCTTTTAAATGCTTGTGCATTTCAATAGAAGATGAGCCGGAAGCATAAACTTTTACTCCTTTACAACCATCATATATTGATTTAAATAACTTAGTAGCATTCGGCAGATAGTGAAATTCATCTATAAGAATAATTTGCTTTTTTTTACATATATCATCCAATAAAAATTCGAAATCTCTGGCAAAATAATTTGCATCAGAAGGCATTTCCAAATTAAAATACTTGCATCCAATTTTGTTCTCACGGCAATGACTTGCAATTTTTTTCAGGAGCGTAGTCTTACCAACCTGGCGGGGACCTATAATTATTCCAATTTCTTTTTTGTGAAGACTACTTACAATCTCTTTATAAATAAGTCTTTGAAGAGCCATACGGCAATCTATACGGTAGCGTATAGATTGTCAAGTTTTTTTTTGTTAACAAATACCACAGTATTGTTTTTTTCTGTAGTACCTTTTATTGGGCCAATTGTCCCGCATGACTGGATTTAAAACCCGACCTACCCTTTCAAAAATCACTTTGTCCTTGACTTTTTGATATAAAAATATTAGGATAAAAAATTAATTATGCTTGTTTTTCTTGATGATTCCGGCGACCCGGGATTTAAGGTAGAAAAAGGATCTTCTCCTGTTTTTGTTATAGCATTGGTAGTATTTGACGACCATCTGGATGCAGAAGAGACTGCTTAGCAGATATGATTGCAGGAGCGATTTATCGCTCGTTTAGTAATAAAAGCGATGCAGATGTTTATCGCAAGATTATTAAGAAAAGAGAGGAAGATGTCTGGATATTTGGGGAATAAAAAAAAGCGACCCAACGCCTATCGTGAGTTTCCTCACGAACGCGCACCATACGGTGACAATTCGGCAATCAGGTCTTTGTGGTTTGAAGCCTAACCTAACTTTAAAAACTTATCAACTGTTTTTTGCTCTTTAAGAATATTGAGTGGGAGGAAGAAGTTTAGATTTTAGAGTTTAGATTTTAGAGTTTAGATTTTAGAGTTTGGAATGAAGAGAGGAAGAGATTAGAAGATTAACAAATTACAGAGGATAGAAAAACAAAAAGGACGGTACCCAGCAGAGCTGGATAATCCGCCTCAGGTGGACTGCGCCCAAGGAGTTGTAATAGATGGTGTAGATAGTAAAAGAAAGAAGAAAAGCAAAAAAAGAGATTCTTCGCTACGCTCAGAATGACAAAATTAAAGAACGGAATAGATAACAAACGCAAGGCTCCCGCCAGAGCGGGATAAATTCCGCCTTGCCCTACGTTCAATTCAAAAATGGGGGAACGAAAGAACAATGAAAGTAAGTTTGATATCGCTTGGATGTCCGAAAAACAGAATAGACTCTGAGGTAATTATCGGGGAGTTCGGCGTATCGGGATACGAAATAACCCAGTTTCCTCAAGATGCGGACATCGTTATCATAAACACCTGCGCTTTTATTGAATCCGCCAGAGATGAAGCCCGAAAAATAATAAAACAAATCGTAAAACTTAAAGAGAAAAAGAAATCTTTATTAATCCTCGTTTGCGGATGCCTACCGCAACTCGCAGGCAGTAGTTTGTTAGACGAATTTACTCAAATAGACGGGATTGTCGGGTCGTCCGATTTTTGCAAATTGCCGGATATAATATTGAAATTAAAAAAGAATAAGAAAAAAATAACGGAAATCGGGACGCCGAATTTCATTTATAATTCACATCTCCCCCGCCTTATATCGACTCCGTCTTCTTATGCTTATTTAAAAATCGCAGAAGGTTGCAGTAACCATTGTTCATATTGTAAAATTCCCCAGTTAAGAGGAGAATACAGGAGCAGGGAAATAAAAGACATACTCAATGAAGCGCATAACATCGCGGGAATGGGATATAAAGAACTTATTTTAATCGCCCAGGACACCACTAATTTCGGCATAGATAAAGGAGAAAGAACTCTTCATAAACTGCTGAAAGAACTGACAAAAATAAAGGAGTTTCTCTGGATTCGGTTGCTTTACACACACCCTGCGCATTTTGACGATAAACTTATTTCAATAATAGAAAACAGTCCGCAAATTTGTAAATACATAGATTTGCCACTTCAACATACTCATTCGGACATTCTCAAAAGAATGAACAGACCGTCGTGGGAACAAACAAAACCGCTTATAAAGAAGTTACAAAAATCGGGGATAACCATCCGCACGACTTTTCTCGTAGGCTTCCCGGGTGAAGAAGAAAAACATTTCAATAAATTACTCTCAGATATAGAAGAATTTCGGTTTGACTGGGCAGGCGCATTTACTTATTCCTGCGAAACTGATACGCCTGCTTCCGACTTGCCCGACCAAGTTTCTTTTAAGGTAAAAAAGGAGAGGGTGGAGAGAGTTTTTGAGTTACAGAAAGGGATTACGCACAAAAAGAATATTGCGCGCAAAAACAAGCAGTTTTTAGTATTGATAGACACTAAAGAAAAAGGGTATAGCATCGGGCATAGTGAGTTTCAGTGTCCGGAAATAGACGGGAAGTGTTATTGTCCGAAAAAGTTGAATGCCGGGGATGTTTTTATGGGAGAAGTGAAGAAGGTGAAGGGTGAGTATGATCTGGAAGTTGGGTAAAAAGATTTTCACCGCAGAGCCCAGCAGAGCCCAGAGAACTGGATACGAATCCCTAATCCGCCAAAAGCGAAAAGGGCTTTGTACTGGATAAGTTAGAGTAACGTTCTTTCATCACGAACTCTAACTAACCGCAGAGCCCGCAAAGAACAGAAAGAAAAAATAAAAACTAACGGATAGCAGAAAGAGTTTTAACCGCAGATACACGCAAATAAACACAGATAAAAGAAAATTGTAGAGTTAATAAACTAAAAGCAGAAAAGACAAACAAAAAAGGGTGCTTTTTACGGCACCCTTTTTCGTTACAAAACAACTAGTTTTTTATCTCATTAATACGACTTTCTTGGTTTCGCAGAAGTTTCCGGATTTCAGTTGATACAGATACATACCTGTTGGTACAAGTTTACCGGTTTTGTCTTTACCGTTCCAGCCAACCGTATACGAACCGGCTTTCTGTTCCTTATCTACAAGAGTTACGATTTCCTGCCCGGATATATTAAATATTCTGACAGAAGTACGCGTATTGCCCGTGATAGAATATTTAATTTCCGTGTTTCTTGTAAACGGATTCGGTGAACAATTGGATAACCTATACGTTGAAACTTCTTTTTTATTTTCTTCGATTCCTATTGAACTAATATTTATATCATCAATGTATAAACCCGTTCCTACGCCACCATCATTATTATTATCCGTCATAACAAGCCATCTGAACCTAACCGTGTCTCCTTTATAGGCAGTAAGGTCCAACGCGTCAAATTGTCCGTCTCCTAAAACCCCGCTATCTTTTTGAACCCAACCAGAATCCGAGCCGTTAGTAGCATAATCATAAGCAAGCGAGTTCCATGTCTTACCATTATTTGTGGAAATATTAATGGTATAAAAATCCTCCATTGTAGAATCGGCATTTCCATCCCAATCAGGCATATCGCAATAAACATAATATGAAAGCGTTGGATTATCGTTATTAGCAGGTATTACTATTTCCGGAGATATAAGAGCATTCACTAAATTAGTATCCATAACACATTGATAGCTGTGTGTAGGGCTATGAGAAACGCTGTCTATCAGAACCCACCTGTCAACACATTGTTGAGTTCCACTGGCAAAAGTAAATCCGGTAGTATCTTCGCCGTCATTTGTGAATACGCCTGCCACATTAATACTGTCTATTTGCCATCCAAATAAAGCATCATCGTCAACGGTGCAAGTTAAAGGATCTGATGCAAACACCCATCTAATCATAACTGTATCGTTTGCATAAGCAGAAAGGTCAAAGCTCGCATTCATCCAATCGCCTGACGTTCCTGCCCAACCGGGCATATTATTTCCTTCTCCATGCTGAGCAAAACAATAAAAATGACTACCGTCATAAGCCGGTGTAGGGCTTGTCAATACCGTCCATGTAAGTCCACCGTCAGTTGAAATACGAACATTACAACCGTCACAACCGTCATAAACATCCCAGGTAAATACATCTTCTACTGCTATATTCATTTTGAATGCCAGCGTAAGAGCAGAATCCGGCAATATTATGCTTGGAGAAGTTATTGATTGATACCAGAGATTGTCATACCCATTTATATAAGGTACTCCACCCATCCACCATGATTTTCCGCTGTCGCCGAATGCCTGAAAACTATCCGAGTGCCATGTTGCAAGAGATGTGTTCACGGTAGATATCCAACCTGTTGCGCCGCTTTCAAAATCTTCGGAATAATCAACACCAAAAGTTATCGGTTTTGAAGAAGATTGAACGTAACTATGCGTTCCCTTATTGCCGTTTATGGTTTGTGATTTCAGGCTGAAACTTCTACCAAATGCGCTAACTGCGAAAACTAATGCAAACAAACAAATACCCAATTTTTTCATTTTTCCTCCATTTAATTATAATCTAATAATTGATACCTGTCTGCCGTCAGGCAGAAATCTATTTACTCTCACCTCCTTAGACACATAGTTGAATCTTTTATCTAAGTATACGTGTTTTGTCAATTTCTTTTTATTGTATAACAAATACTCTGCCACAAAAACACAAAATCACAAAAAAAGAAGCACTAAAATAAATTCAGACAGGATTTACAGGATTTTTACTAGCAAGAATAGAAAGATTATTTAAGAATTATAAGTTTTTGGGTTTGTTTTATAATATTAGATTCTTCGCTACGCTCAGAATGACAAATTGTTGAGAGTGTTACAAAGTAAACGCCACTCTTATGGATGTTGGGTGTAAAAGTATAATTGCCTTTGGTTAATGTGCCGGAATAAAGGGTTTCTTTTAATCTTCCACAGAGGTCGTAGATAGTTAATTGGATATCAGTTAATAGGGTCACCGCCTGAGCGGGATATTCCATATTAGTGTAATAGTTATTGGGGACAGAGAGGAAAATTTTATCTTTTATTATTTTCAAATCCGCATTTCCGCCTGAGGCGGATCTTCGACCAAAATCCGAATTTTCTTCTATCCCTATATACGGATGATATCTCAAAATACTGCCTGCCAAATTATAATAATCTGCAGGGCAAAGCGCCCATACATAATTTGTATCTATAGCGCATATTTTCAATGTGGTGTCTGCCGAATATTCCGTTACCCATGTTTGTCCGCCGTCACGGGTTCTTATAATAATTCTTTCTCCGCCTGCCCACCCGTTCAATGAGTCAATAAATTTTACGCATCTTAAATTATTGGTTACTCCACTTGTCAGGGTATCCCATACATTATCGGTTCCGCCATTATCAGTATATAATATTGTCCCAGTATCTCCAACTGCCCATCCGTGAAGACTGTCTATAAAGTCTATGTCATTCATTGGAAAATTATATAGAAGAGATAAACTATCAACTCCTTTAGTAGTTCCGAACAAACGCTTTTCGCAACAGACCCATCCACGATAAGCATCTATAAAACATATTGACATTATGGATGTAGCGAAGGGCATCGCCTTTCCATTTATATAAGTATCCCAACTCTTTAAATTTGCTTCAAAATAAGCCCAGAATAATTTATCCACTACTGTTTCCATAGTCCCAACGCCTCCGCTTTGATAATGTGAGCCACTGTTTGCTTCTGCTTGTCTACCATATGTTCCAAAACCATCTCCCGTAGATAATAATAACCAACCTGTAGCCGTACCATTTGAGACGTGGGCTGCCCAGTTTCCGCCTGCCCAGCCAGAAATTGAATCGACAAATGCAATGCGTGTTAAACTAAGACCTGTATTAAGAGACTTTGATTTGCCGGGATATATAATTGTATCCGTCCAGCTTTTACCGCCATCTTTAGTAAACATAAGTCTCCCGTTTGTAAAAATACCCCCGCCAACACCACCCATTGCTGCCCATCCGTGAAGAGAGTCGGGAAAACTTATGTCATGAACTTCACCATTGTATTGAGTTATCCAATACACTGCAAATAAATTTATTGGCAAAATACCGATTAACAATATCAATATTTTTCTCATGTTTCTCCTCTATTTTATCAAAACTAATTTCTTTGTTTCTTTAAAATTATGTGCTGAAAGTTTCACAAAATAAATGCCGTTTGTTTTTATTACGGGTGTAAAAGTATAATTGCCTTTGGTTAATGTGCCGGAATAGAGAGTCTCTTTCGGTCGACCGCATAAATCGTAAATCGTTATTAGGGTATTAGGGCAATAGTCATTGGGGACGGAGAGGAAAATTTTATCTTTTATTACTTTAAGATCGACGGCTTGAAGCGAGGGCTTCAAGCTACCCGTAGATGGTTCTTCCACAGCTACATCTTCATAAACTCTCACATAATCAACGAACATAGTATCAGGGAATGGTGTAGTGCCATCAGGATTCCCCGGCCAATTTCCGCCGACTGCTAAATTCAGGATTATATAGAACGGAAGATGCAGTTCTTGAGTGCCGTTAATACCGCCTGAAATGTTTGTTTCAAAAAACTTAGTTCCGTCAAGAAACCACTTGATTGCGTTGGCATTCCATTCGATAGAATAAATATGATATTGTGTTACATTACAAGAAGTATAACTCCCGGATTGTTGATGTCCCCCGTTATCCCAATGCATAGTTCCATAAATCAGCGTTTCCGTGTTTATGTGTTCCATTATGTCGATTTCCCCGCATTTAGGCCAGCCAATCTGGTTAACGCTTTGCCCCAGCAGCCAGAAGGCAGGCCATATTCCTTTTCCAACGGGAAGTTTGATTCTTGCTTCAAATTTTCCATAGGTCCATGTTTGTAGTCCATCGGTTTTTAAACGGGCAGAAGTGTAATTTGCTCCGTTATAAACTTCTTTTTTGGCTATAATTAACAGGTTCCCATTTTGTATTTTGACATTCTTTGGCCGGCTTGTGTAATATTCAAGTTCGTTATTATAGCTAAAACCCGTATCATAAGTCCAGTTTGTGGGATTAACGTTTGCGCTGTCAAATTCATCGGACCATAGAAGATTCCATGCTTGCGCTTTGTTTTGTATAAAACAAAACAATAAACAAGAGAAGAATAATTTCCTCATATCGCCCACTATTATCAAATTAAATATCAAATATTAAATATCAAAAATACGGATTAAAAATTAAATATTATTTCATTAAAATTAATTTTTTAGTTATGTTTATTGTATTAGATTCTTCCCCGCCTGCGGCGGATTCAGAATGACAAACTGCTGTAAGTTTCACAAAATAAATACCGCTCTTGTGAATGTTGGGTGTAAAGGTATAATTGCCTTTGGGTAATGTGCCTTGGTAGAGAGTGTTTTGAAGTCTACCTGTTAAATCGCAAATCGTTATTAGTGTATTAGTATAATAGTTATTAGGGACGGATAAATAAATCTTATCTTTTATAACTTCCAATTTTGCATTTTGATATTTGATTTTTGATTTTTCTTCAACTCCGACTTCTTTACCCAATCTAATCAGATAGACATCATACCCACCTGCTCCGAAAGAACTTGTCATTCCTGTAATAATAAACCCGCCATCTGTTGTTTGTCGAATAGAATATCCGAAATCACCTTTAGTCCCACCAATAGTCTTTGTCCAAAGAGTGTCACCAATTGAATTTGTCCTTATAAGATAAACATCATTACTGCCTACCCCAAAAGAGGATGTAAATCCTGCAATGATGAAACCTCTATCTTCAGTCTGTTGAACAGATTTGCCACAATCATAGTTCGTTCCGCCGTAAGTTCTTGTCCATAGAACATTTCCTGAAGAATTTGTTTTAACCAAATAGACATTGTTAAAACCTGCTCCTGCTCCAAAAGATTCTGTTTCTCCTGCAATAATAAAACCGCTATCTTGAGTCTGTTGAACTGAATACGCAACATCCCATCCAGTCCCGCCGTAAGTTCTTGTCCATAATGTATCGCCTAAAGAATTTGTCTTAATAAGATAGGCATCTTCATAGTTTTGTCCGAAAGAGTATGAACCTGCGACAATAAATCCGCCATCATAAGTCTCTTGAACTGAATAACCGTAATCATAAAAAGATCCACCATAAGTTTTAGTCCAAAGCGTATTACCTAAAGAATCTATTCTGATAAGATAGGCATTCGTATATTCCCAAGCCATAAAAGTCTCTCCCGCAACGATAAATCCGCCATCTTTAGTCTGTTGAACAGACCATCCCCAATCATGATTAACTCCACCAAAACTTCTTGTCCAGAGAGTATCTCCCAAAGAATTTGTCCTAACTATATAGACATCGTTTTGCGCTGACGTTCCAGTAATGATAAATCCCCCATCTTTGGTCTGCTTAGCTGAAGACCCCCAATCCAAGTTTCCTATTCCACCAAAAGTTCTTGTCCACAAAGTATCGCCTGAGGAATTTGTTTTAATAAGATAGATAGCCCATTGCATTGAAGTGGGAGAATCTGTCTTTCCTGAAATGATAAATCCACCATCAGAAGTTTGTTGAACCGAACTGCCATCATCCCATCCAGCTCCTCCAAAAGTTCTTGTCCAGAGGGTGTCGGGGGCGGAGGCAAAGAGGTTTGTTCCTGTAAGGATAATAAATACAAGCAAATATTTTTTTATAATTTTCCCTTTGTTAAAATTATGTTTCAACAGGAATATAGTTATTTTATATTATCTTTATTATCTTAAATGTTTTCTCTTTTTGCCCGTCATTCAGTTTAAGGAAATACACCCCTTTCTTTATCGCACGAGTATCAATCCTCATATTTCCCATTATGAAACCCCGTGTTACCAACCTGCCTACACCATCGTAAATTTTATATTCCGTATTTGTTTTTTCTTTTACAGACAATTCAACATAATTACTAAATATCGTATTTCCGAGTTCTATATTGTTTTTATTATTTATTTTATTCTCTTCCACAGCTCCACCCGGAACATCAAGCACAACACAATAACAAGAGTAATCTACTACTGCTATTTCCAGATCTCCATCCCCGTCAACATCAGTAAGACAGGCTTCATTTAAAATGGGGTCTCTGTATCCCGTATCTCCTTTAGGAGAATTCCACCCCCATCCTTTATCACCGTTACTTTCAAAATAATTAACCTGCGCTCTATGATCTACATCGGGAGGATACCCCGTTACTACAATTTCGTTACAAGTATCATTATTAAGATTTGCAATTACAGGCGACCCGAACAAATTGGCATGTGTTTTATTCCATTCTACAGCTCCGGTAGCGCCATTTATACAATATAATTTTTTTCCATTATGAATAACTATATCCGGGATTCCGTCTCTCGTCATATCGGCAATTCCCGGTGATGGCTGCCAATAATCATGTCCGAAAGTTTCAGGCGAATAATCCGGCGCAAAAATGCCTACAGTCGCATTAATAAAAGGAGTTGAATTTCCCGAATTAAAAACTTTAATTTTTCCCGTAGTATAGCAGTAAAGGACTATTTCCAATGCAGTATCCGCATCAAAATTTGACAACGCAGGTGTCGTAGCCGTATCCCCAATGGCAGTACTCCATTTTATATTTCCCGCATCATTAAGTACATACAACGTCACCCCACCTACCACGACTATTTCTTTGTTTCCATCGCCATCTACGTCTCCTCTTGAAGGCGGCTGTAAATTTATCGTTAACGTGTCAAACCATCGGACATTACCGTTTGTAGCGTTAAACGCCCATAAAACACCCGATTCGTCTCCCACTATAACCGTCCCGGAATCTCCTTCTATTACGAGCGGGGCGCAGCAATCTTTAGTATACCAGGAAAAAGCATTAAGACTATCTCCGTACACAATTCGTTTTCCCCAGATAAATGCTCCGCTATTACCGTCATACGCTTTGAAATAACCTTTTACGGGGGGAGTCATAAATGAATCGCAGGTACTTTCAAAAACCTCCGGTTTACCATCCCCGTTAATATCCATAAGAGCAGGCGTACCAAAATAAGGCCCCATTTCGTTACCAACAGTAGCCCAGATAAACATACCATCATAACCTCTATAAAGGTCCGCCGCGGGAAAAGCGGGAGTACAGGAACCTATTAAGATATCGTTTTTTGCATCCCCGTTGAAATCTGCGGAAACAGGGCTTGAATATATTATATCCCCTTCCGAATTCTGGATTAACAAATCCCATTTTTTAATAGCGCTGTCGGCAAAATGCGAGTATCCCTGCACGTATCCTGTCCGCTGTTCATTCGCCCTGAGCATAGGCCATCCGGTGGGAATAGTCGTTTTAGATAAGGAAAGAATCAACGTCATTAAAATCATAATACCTCCTGTGTTAAAGTTATGTTTTTATTTTCAATACAACGAATAATTAATGTTATGAAAAAGTATTTTTGTCAATCTTTTTGTGATGTAGAACAAACGGAGAAGAGAATAGGTCATATAGGACATATAGAACGGAAACAATGGATTCCCGCTTTCGCGGGAATGACGAACGGGAAAACTTATTAGAAACAAAAGGGATAAAACAAGGGAAGTTAACTATAAAGAGTTACAGAAACGTTGTCTTGCTTAATCTAACTTAAGTTTACTCTACCCATATTGTTTTCCGGGTTATGATATTATCCGATGTCTTTAGCCTTATAAAATACACGCCTGACGAAAAAGGTTTCCAGAAATTAGTATGCATTCCTGTTGTCTTATAACCATTAGCAATCACATCTTTTTTTCTTCCATCTACGCCGTAAACTGAAAGTTCAATAGATTCGTCTTTTGGCAGCGTATATCGGACTTCAACTCTTTCACCACAGGTGGTTAAAAGTTTCAAGTTAATACCAGAGCCATTAGATTCTTCGTTTATACCTTGAGTAAACAAATCGAGCCGATGTAACTCCGAACTGTTAAAGGGTTTGAGAGGACCATCATGAATCCAGAGGCCAAAAAATATAGTTGTTCCATCATCATTCCATGTCAAACAATCCAACTGACATCCATTCGGTTTATAAGAGTCCGGCCAAACGGTACTGTCGTTATACCATGTAATACGCTCTATTTCTGTAAAGTCAGGGTTTGATATATAAAGGTCTGCAAAATACCTATAGAGAAAGTACGGGCCTTTCATCCATGCGATTTTGTCGCCCGAGGGTGAAAACATAAAGAACTCTTCATGTTGTGGCGTTGTCTGAAGAGATTTATTTGTTCCATAACAACTATCGCCATCCCATGTCCATTTATACTCATAGGGGTCACAACATACTCCTGAAGATGCCGAATAGAGCAAAGAATAAGAAAGGGAATCATTCTTATGGATGTCGTTTGGTTCGTAGTACATCTGGCCATTCGGTTCACGTTCGAATCGTTTCACAAGCTGTAATTGGTCATTGGTATCCGGAACTATTTCACAGAATATCATCTTGGAAAATCCGTAATCGTCACCGGAATTTCCCTTGTCATATCGCAGCGGGTAAACAAACCACTTGCCATCTTCTGAAATCGCAGCACGTTGAAGTCCTTGTCCGGAGTCCAAGTTCGTCAACCTGTAGTAATTTTTCTTACTTACGTCCAAAGCCCAGATATCATTATCCCATCCAATACTTGGCGCATTTTCTAACGGTTTGTGTGCGCTATGCTCGTTTTCCGCTCTGAAAAAGATAATTGGCAAGAAGGGATGAACAATCGGAGCGCCTTTCCAGTGAATTGCAGGGGCAATACTATCTTCGTCCAGCGGAAAGTTTATCCCCAGAATATTATCGTCGTAAGACGTGAGACAGTTTTTGTTTCCACCATTTTCATCTATAACCCACAGATCCCAGTTTAGAGGGTCCACATAAACCAGGTCAGCATTCGGCAAGGCAGAATCTTTCCATAGTATCCAATTTGGAAGAACGCCATTTTCAAGGAGTACCGTATCTTTTTTCATCTCGTACTTGTCCCCTTTTGTCTGAAGAAAAGTTGATAAAATAAACATTATCCAAAACATTTTACCCTCTTTTTATTGTTTAATAAATTTTTGTATTTGTTGTGGATGATTCTTTACGCGAATAAAATAAGTTCCCTTTGATAAATTAGCAACATTTATTTTAATGTTCGTCTGATTTGTGCAAACACTTTTAACTAATACGCCTATTGCGTTATAAACTTGAATTTGTTTCTTGTCGTTTTGACCGGCAGCAAAACTAATTGCTAAATATTTTTTTACAGGGTTAGGAAAAATCGCAAACAAAAGCTCTTTGTGTGTAACAACATCTTTCTCTGATATGGCCGTTGTATCGCACACCTGCAGGAGAGTTTTCATCGTATCATTTGTAATATTATTCGTATATTTTATGGATTGAATAAATTCGCTCATCCCGAGTATGGCTTCATTATAGGTTGGTTTTGGAGAGAGCACCGGAGCATTTATCCAGTTTATTAGCTTTGTCCATAAGGCAGTAGGCTGAATTTCCGTAAAACAGGGATAATTGTTAATCACTTTTTTCCATGTCCAGAAAGACCATCCGCTAAGTTCATTGGCAGTATCTTCCAGAGCTTTTTTTGTACTGTCAACAAGAGGATAACGATTTTCTCCCCATTCACCACACCACATAGGCACATTATAACTATCCACAATAGTTTTATATGCGTAAATCTTTGCTTTTGGGTCTTCGCCAAACCATGTATAAATATGAAAACTGTAAGTCATATTACTGTCCAACAGGGTTGATAACATTGAAAAATTCTGGGCAGCATTCGTTCCTTCAAGAATAAGCATATGATTAGTATCTACTTCTCTAATGGCTTGTATTATTCTTGTATAGATATCAACTAACTGGCTTTCTTCGGAGGGTTCGTTTAACAGGTCATAACCGGCAACAATGGTCCGATTTTTATATCTTTCGGCTATCGCCCTCCAAAGCGCTATAGTACGGAGTTTATTATTTTCATCATCCCATAATAAAATACCTGTAGTATCGGGGTCAGCTATGAAAACAGAGCTCTGCCCTCCGGGCGCACTATGCATATCCAGTATAGCATATACTTTATATTGCTCGCACCAGTTAAGTATGCTGTCTAATATATTCCACCCACTTTGTTTATATGTGTATGGCAGTGAATCGTCTTCCAGCAAGCGGTGATTAATAGGGATGCGCACCACGTTAAAACAAGATTGGGAAATTGCAGCGATATCATCTTTCCCTATAAAAGTTTCATAAATCTGCTGTTGGAATTCCTTAGTTATCGTATCGCCAACTATTTGTGCCAAACGGGTTAATATCGTTGTTTCACTTTTATATCCTTTCCCCCATATCCAGCCTTCCCACAATAACCATCCTCCTAAATTCAAGCCTCTCAGTTTTATGGGATTGCCGGTACTATCAACTATAGTTTTGCCATCCCTGTGTATAAAATTTGTTGAGCCAAATAGACTACTAGCGCTTAAGGTTATAGAAAAAATGAGTAATATTATTTTCATCTTATCTTGTGTTTTATACATTACTTTGTTAGAATTCTTTTGTAAAGCTTTTTATGATTGATAATTTTTTCATTTTTCTTTACTTACTGTAGGAATTATATAGCAAAAGCTGTGACATTTTATATTTGATTTATATACTCTCTTTGTGTATCAGGGAAAACAGTTTTTCTATTTTGAAAAATCTTTATAGGAATAGCAATGTTTTGTATTATGTTTGATACACAAGTTGTATCATTTTTTGAATGGTCTCAAGCAAAAAACAGAAAGAATTTCCCGTAACAGACTCGAGACTATAGTAAAGAACATGAAAAAGCAGAAATTCGGACGCAGATTAATAGAAAGTTTAAACAGCAAAAGCTGGATTCCCGCCACCGCTCCTCCTGCGGCGAGATCTTCGACAGGACGGGGTAATTTAAAAAGATTTCCACACATATTAATGCATACAACGGAGAGATTCTTCTCCTCCTGAGGCGGATCAGAATGACAAAAGAAGGCTATACGCTTAGATAAAGTTGGATTTAGAAGGTCAAGTTTTATAAATTAAGTAAATTTATTTTAGGGAATATTAAAAAATATTGTTGACAAAAAGCTATATCTAAGTTATTTAAAAAAGATTATTTTTATTTTGGAGATATAAAAAATGGGACAAAAAACACATCCGTATGGTTTTAGGCTTGGAATAACAACTGATTGGCAGTCAAAATGGTTTGCCAAAAGTAGTGATTTCAAAAAGTTTTTACAAGAAGATTTTCAAATAAGGACATATATAAACGAACGATTAAAAGAAGCCGGCATATCTAAGACTGAAATAGAACGCACACCGAAACATGTTCGTTGCGTCATCCATACAGCAAGACCGGGTATGGTTATCGGAAGAAAAGGCGCATTAATTGACAGGCTTCGTAACGAGTTGAACCTCGCAATCGGAAGAGACATTGAAATAGCAGTCCAGGAAATAAAGGATCCTGAAATAGATGCAGTTCTCGTAGCAAATAACATAGCTCGTCGTCTGGAACAGAGAGTATCTTTCCGAAGAGCAATGAAAAGAGCAATGTCAAGTGCAATGAATCTTGGAGCATTAGGTATAAAAATAATGTGTTCCGGCAGATTGCAGGGCGCTGAAATTGCAAGACAGGAACAATATAAAGAAGGAAAAGTTCCTCTTCATACTTTAAGGGCAAAAATTGATTACGGCGAAGCAACTTCTCACACAGTATCCGGAACGATAGGTGTAAAAGTCTGGATTTATAAAGGAGACAACTAATTTATGTTAGCCCCAAGCAGAACCAAGTTTCGTAAACAACACCGCGGAAGAATGAGAGGTGTTTCAAAAGGAGCCACTTCGGTAGATTTCGGCGACTTTGGTTTACAGGCGCTTGAACCTGCATGGATAACTGACAGACAAATAGAATCTTGTCGTGTTGCATTAACGCATTTTTTGAAAAAAGGCGGAAAAATGTGGCTTAGAGTTTTTCCTGACAAACCATACACAAAGAAACCTGCAGAAACTCGTATGGGTAAAGGAAAGGGTGAACCTGACCATTGGGTAGCCGTAGTAAAACCGGGTAGAATATTATTTGAACTCGGCGGAATGGATGCAACAATGGCACAAACAGCGCTTGCTCGTGGCGCAGCCAAATTACCGATACACACGAGAATCATAAAAAGATGAAAGCTGCAGACTTACATAAACAAGAAATAGATGAGTTGAAAAATACTCTTCATACTTTGGAAGAAGAGTTGTTTACAATGAAATTTAAAAGAAGGACGCAAAATTTAGCGAATCCATTAAAAATAAGAATAATAAGACGAGATATTGCTCGTACTTTAACTATAATACATGAGAAAGAAATTAGAAGGGATAGTAGTAAGTGATAAGCAGCAGAAAACGCGTATAGTAGAAGTTGAGCGCTGCTTCCCTCACCCAAAATATAAAAAGTATATTCGTCAACACCAGAGGTTTGCCTGTCATTGCGAAGAGGATTTGAAAAATGGGACACGTGTTATCATAGAGGCAACAAGACCACTGTCTAAGACTAAGAATTGGCGAATTATAAAAGTTTTATAATAAATTTAAGAGGGGAACAATATGATTCAGACTTTTACAAAGCTTGAAGTTACAGATAATACCGGTGCAAAGACTGCAATGTGTATAGGGATACCGGGTTCAAGCTATAGAAGATACGCACACATCGGAGACGTAATCACTGTTGTCGTTAAAAGCGCAATAGGACAGGGAACGATAAAAAATCATACCATTCAGACCGCAGTGGTAGTTAGAACAAAGAAAGAATGTCGTCGGACTGATGGAAGTTACGTAAGATTTGATGAAAATGCTTGCGTTCTTATTAGCAAAGAAACCAGGGAACCTCTCGGGACTCGTGTATTCGGGCCGATAGCACGCGAAATCAGAGACAAAGAGTTTACAAAAATTGCATCTCTGGCAAGTGAGGTAGTATGAGATTAAAAAAGAATGACCTTGTGCAGGTAATGATTGGCGCTTATAAAGGCAAAAAAGGAAAAATATTAAAAGTATTTTTTACTAAAGATAAAAAAACCGGTAAGGATAAAAATACTTGTATCGTAGAGACTATAAACATGAGAGTAAAACATCAGAAACCAACTGCACCCGGAGAAGCTTCAGGACGACTTAAAAAAGAATGTCCTATCAGAGCAGATAATCTTCGTCTCGTGTGTCCGAGATGCGGGAAACTTACGAAAATCAAGAAAGAAAAGAAAGGCACTCAGAATGCACGCGTCTGCAAACAGTGTAACGAGATGATAGACGAGAAGTAACTTCTAAACTTAGAAACTCATAGTAGCTGCAAAAGAAAAACCTCGCCACAAAAACACAAAACCCAGCTGAGCTGGATAAGTTAGAGTAATCGCGCCAAGGCGGGAAACTCTAACTAATCACAAAAAAAGAGCACTAAATTGAAACCACGAGATTAGCACACGATTTACACAAGAAAAAATAAATAGATAATAAAAAGAATAATTAGCCACGGATAACGGACACGGATTTGCACGGATAATAAGTTTCTCACGTAAAGACGCAGAGGGAAGAAATTTTCACCGCAGAGACGCCCCGCTCCTCCTACGGCGGATCTTCGACACAGCGTGGTAAAATCCGTTCGCAGAGAACATAACTTATTTAAAATTTTTATCTCTTAAAGTTCTCTTACAGTCACTGTTATAAATCTTTTATCTTTTACTTCATTAAAATTAGTTTCTTTGTTAATTTAAACTTATGAGATTCTTCGTTACACTCAGAATGACAAATTGTTGTGAGTGTTGCGAAATAGATGCCTGTAGAAAGTCCTTTGGCGGGAAAAGTGACAGTGTAAGTACCCGCTTCTTTTTCGCCGTTGATTAATGTTTTTACACAACTCCCGGTAATATCATAAAGTTTTAATGATATTGTAGTCTTAACGGGAAGTGAATAACTAATAGTCGTTGATTTAACAAACGGGTTTTTTAGTATTTTCAATTCCGCAATTCCGCCTGAGGCGGATCTTCGACCAAAATCCGCATTTTCTTCTGTTCCTATCGTAGTATAATATACTGCAAGACCGCCACCCCAAGTACCAATCCAGATATTACTCCCTTCTACCGCAAGAGTATTGACATAGTTGTTAGGCAATCCGGAATTTGAGGTATCGTATACACTCCAGTTAGTGCCGTCAAACTTCGCTAAACCATCCAAAGTACCAATCCAGATATTACTACCTTCTATTGCAAGATCGCTGACACAGTTAGCAGGCAAATCGGAATTTAATGTGTCATATACGGTCCAATTCGTGCCATCAAACTTCGCAAGCCCCTTTCCCCAGGTACCAATCCATATATTACTCCCTTCTATTGCAAGAGCCTTCACATAATTAAGGGGCAAGCCGGAATTTGATTCGTTGAACAAAGTCCAGTTCGTGCCGTCAAACTTCGCAAGACCATAATAATAAGCGCCAATCCATACATTACTTCCTTTTATTGCTATGGCATCAACAGAGTTATACGGCTTGCCGGAAATTGATGTATCGACCAAAGTCCAGTGAACATCATCAAACTTTGCAACTCCACGACCATCAGTGCCAATCCATTTATTACTTCCTTCTATTGCAAGAACAGTGATATCATTAAGAGGCAAAGCGGAATTTGAGGTGTTGAACACAGTCCAGTTAGTGCCATCAAACTTCGCAAGCCCACCATTAAAACCATAAGAATTACCAGTGCCTATCCAGATATTATTTCCTTCTATCCCAAGATCAGTGATAGAGTTAGCAGGTAATCCGGAATTTGACATTTCATAAATAGTCCAGGTAGTATCGTCAAATTTTTCAAGACCGGCATTCCAAATACCAATCCATTTATTACTCCCTTCTATCGCAAGAGCATAGACATCGTTATTAAGCAAACCAGAATTTGAAGGATTGAATACAGTCCAGTTAGTCCCGTCAAATCTCGCAAGACCACTGCCATAATAACCAGAACATTGAATATCTCCGGTTCCAATCCAGATATTACTTTTTTCTATTACAAGAGCAGAGACAGTATCCGACGGTAAACCGGAATTAGATGTGTTGAAAATAGTCCAGTTAGTTCCATCAAACTTCACAAGTCCACCACCATCAGTGCCAATCCATATATTACTTTCTTCTATTGCAAGAGCGGTAATATCTTTAATAGGCAAAACAGAATTCGAATCGTTAAAAACGGTCCAATTAGCGCCATCGAATTTTGCAAGTCCACCATCCCAACTAGTACCAACCCAAATATTACTCCCTTCTACTCCAAGAGCATAGACAAGGTTATCAGGCAGTCCGGAATTTGATGTTTTGAACACAGTCCAGTTCGTGCCGTCAAACTTTGCAAGCCCCCCCCAAGTACCAATCCAAATATTACTTTCTTCTATTGCAATTGCAAAGACCCAGTTGTCAGGCAAAGCGGAATTTGAAGTTTTATATACATTCCAAGTAGTTCCATTAAACTTCGCAAGACCACCATAAGTTCCAATCCATATATTAGTTCCTTCTATTGCAAGGGAGCGAACCCCATTATTAGGCAATCCGGAATTCAAGCTGTTATAGACAGTCCAATTAGTGCCATCAAACTTCGCAAGCCCGCCATGCAAAGTACCAACCCAAATATTACTTCCCTCTATTGCAAGAGCAGAAACAGTGTTATAAGGCAATCCGGAATTCGCGTGGTTATAAAATGTCATTTCTGAAGTAGTTTTGTTTATTTTTACGAGTCCGGTATAAGTACCAACCCATAATTCATTGCCACTATCGGCAACAGCAGTAACAACTAATCCACAAGTGTAATTGGTCCATCCCAGGTGTAGAGCATTCGCAGTATTATAGGCAAAGACGGACAATAAAATAAATATTATATAAAAATGTTTAGTCATTTTACTTTCCTGAATTTATCTTTTATTTCATTAAAATAAGCTTCTTTGTCAATTTAAACTTATCTGTTGTGAGTGTTGCGAAATAGATGCCTGTAGAAAGTCCTTTGGCGGGGAAAGTAACACTGTAACTTCCGGCTTCTTTTTCGCCGTTGATTAATGTTTTTACACAACTCCCGGAAATGTCATAAAGTTTTAATGATATTTTACTTTTAGCAGGAATCTGATAGTTAATAACTGTTGATTTAATAAACGGATTTTGTCCTATCTGTAAATCCGCATTCCGCAATCCAAAATCCGCACTTTCTTCTATCCCCATATCGTCTTTAAGTATCCAGATTCCGCCCCCATTTCTGCAACTTACATACACCAAACTATCCTGCGGATTTACTGTAATACCGAAAGGTTCTTGTCCTACAAGAACTGTCTGCGTTACTAAATTGGTTACTCCGTTAATTACCGAAACCATACCACTATCCGAAGAGAAATCATAACTTGTTACATAGATTTTATTTGCTAATGGGTTTATACACATAGCCTCAGTAGATGTTCCCACATCTATCGTATCGATAATTGAATTAGTTATTCCATCAATTACCGAAATATTATCATAAAAATTTGTCACATAAATTTTATTTGTTACCGGATTTACGTATATCCTTCGAGGGCTCCAACACCCGGTATATACTGTGCCAATAACTAAATTGCTCGTTCCATCTATAACCGAAATACTATCGTTATACTGACTCGCCACATAAATCTTATTTGTTGCCGGATTTACACCTATAGCGCAAGGGTTAGACCCTACAGTAATTGCCATAACAAGCACAGAATTAGTTGTTCCGTCAATTACGGAAACGGTATTCGTATCATAATTTGTGACATAAATTCTATTCGTCACAGGATTTACACATATATCGTTGGGATTACCATCAACAGCTACGGCAGCAAGCAACGAATCATTCGTCCCATCAATTACGGAAACATTACCATTTACCGTATAGATTTTGTTTGTTGTTGAATTTACACATATCCCACGAGGGGACTGGTACCAATTAGCGCTGACAGCCACAGTATCAACAATCGAATTAGTTGTTGCATCAATTACTGAAATATTATTTCTATATAAATATGTTAAATAAATTTTATTTGTTGTCGGATTTACACAAATATAATAAGGCCAAGAGCCAATATTTACCGCAGCAAGCACTGAATTATTTGTTCCATCAATTACGGAAACGGTATTATCATATTCATTTGCCGCATAAATTTTATTTGTTGTCGGGTTTACGCATATCCCATAAGGATATTCTCCAACAGTTACCGTATCAATAAAAGAGTCTGTTGTCCCATCAATTACCGAAACAGTATTACTATCGAGATTTGCTGTATAAATTTTATTCGTTGTTGGATTTACGCATATATTTGAAGCATACGATTCAAGAATCACGTTATCAATAACCGAGTTAGTTGTGCCGTCGATCACCAAAACGGTATCACTCCCCTTCCAGTTTGTCATATAAATCTTATTTGTTGTTGGATTTACACATATACGAAAAGGGTTGATTTCTAAGGAGATTGTATCAATGACTGAATCAGTTGTCCCATCAATTACTGAAATATTTTTACTATAAGTATTTGCCACATAAATTTTATTTGTTGTCGGATTTACGCATATACCGTTAGGTCCAGAATCAACAGGTATCGTAGCAATGACCAAATCAGTTGTTCCATCAATTACCGAAACGGTATCGCTATTCCAACACGCCACATAAATCTTATTTGTTACCGTGTTTACACATATACCCCATGCTCCAAATACTACCTCTACGACAGAAACAACCGAATCGGTTGCTCCGTCAATTACCGAAACATAACCCCATTCATCTGTTACATATACCCTGTTTGTCAAAGGATTTACGCATATACCTCCAGGCTCTTGCCCAACAGATATGACATCAATTACTGAATTATTTGCCCCGTCAATTACCGAAACATTATCACTCCAGCGATTTACGGTATAAATTTTGTTTGTTGTCGGATTTACGGCCACTCCGATTGGGTTCAATCCATTTCCTGCCTGCGGGCGAAACAATATACTGTCAACGACTGATACATTTGCAAATACGGCATTTGAAAACAAACCTGCTATAAATATTCCGAATAATAATTTTCTTCCGCCTAAGGCGGATTTCGTTTCGTTCAACATAAGTTTTCCCCCTATATCAAATTAAACATACAAAAATATAACAAAATGGGCGATTCACCGAATCGCCCCTACAATTACTACTTCATCAAAATTAGTTTCTTTGTTAATTTAAACTTATGAGATTCTTCGTTACACTCAGAATGACAAATTGTTGTGAGCGTTGCGAAATAGACACCTGTAGAAAGTCCTTTGGCGGGGAAGGTGACAGTATAAGTGCCGGCTTCTTTTTCGCCGTTTACTAATGTTTTTACACAACGGCCGGAAAGGTCAAAAACCTTCAAAGATACTCCGGAAGATGTGGGTATTGCGTATTGAAGAGTTGTGCTACTAATAAATGGGTTTTTTAATATTTTTAATTCCAAATTCCGCAATCCAAAATCCGAAATTGATGGTTCTTCTATCCCTTGTTCACTATAACTTGCTAAACCATGCCACTCAGTTCCAATCCATATCGTTGTCCCTTCTAAAGCAAGGGATGAAATACGATTATCCGGTAATCCTGAATTATTTTGATTATAAACAGTCCAGTTAGTACCGTCAAATTTTGCTAATCCCCCACTCCAAGTTCCAACCCACTTTGTTGTTCCTTCCACTGCAAACGAAGTAACATCATCGCCGGGTAAGCCTGAATTACTCTTTTTATAAACAGTCCAATTGGTGCCATCAAACTTCACTAACCCACCATCGGTTCCAATCCATTTATTATTTCCTTCTATTACCAAAGCAGTAACATTATTATCAGGTAAAACTGAATTACTTGTGTTATAAACAGTCCAGTTAATGCCATCGTATTTCGCTAAGCCATATTGAGTTCCAATCCACTTTATTGTTCCTTCTATGGCAATAGCAGTAACACGATTGTCCGGCAAGCCTGAATTATTTTCATTATAAACAGTCCAGTTAGTACCGTCAAATTTTGCAATACCCCAGCCATACGTAGGATAAGTACCCGTTCCGACCCACATTGTTGTTCCTTCAATGGCAAGAGCAGAAACCGAATTATTAGGCAATCCTGAATTGCTAGTATCATAAACAATCCAGTTGGTGCCGTCAAACTTTGCCAATCCACCATAAGTGCCAATCCAGATATTACTTCCATCTATTGCAAGAGAATAAACAATATTATCCGGCAATCCTGAATTTCTCATATCATAAACACTCCAGTTAGTGCCATCAAATTTTCCTAATCCATTATCAGTCCCAATCCACTTCGTTGTTCCATCTATTGCAAGAGAATAAACAATATTATTAGGCAATCCCCTATAAAAAGTCCAGTTAGTGCCGTCAAACTTCGCAAGACCACAACCAGAAATACCAACCCACTTTGTTGCTCCTTCTATGGTAATTGAATTAACACAATCGTAAAGGAATCCTGAATTACTCGTATCATAAACGGTCCAATTCGTGCCATCAAACTTTGCTAATCCACAATCAGTCCCAATCCATTTCGTTGTGCCTTCTATAGCAAGGGCATTAATCCAATTATCCGGTAATCCTGAATTGGTATTATCATAAAAAGTCCACTTAGTGTTGTCAAAGCTTGCTAACCCCCAATTAGTCCCGATCCATTTCGTTGTTCCTTCTATTACAAGAGCATTAATTCGATTACTCGGCAACCCTGAATTAGTAGTCTTATAAACAATCCAGATATTATCATCAAACTTTGCCAATCCATCAGCAGTCCCAATCCACTTTATTGAATCTTCTACTAAAATATTCCAAACATGATTATCAGGCAATCCTGAATTATTTGTCTTATAAACAGTCCAATTAGTTCCGTCAAACTTTACTAATCCACTATCAGTTCCGACCCACTTCGTTAAACCTTCTGTTGCTATTGAATAAACCAAATTACTTGGCAAGTCTGAGTTACTCATATTATACACAGTCCAGTTAGTTCCATCAAACTTTACCAATCCACCACCAGTCCCGATCCACTTTGTTGTTCCTTCCATTAAAAGAAAAGTAATACAATTATTGGGCAAGCCTGAATTACAGCAGTTATACAATTGCGTCCCCCCCGTAGCTGTGTCCATACAAACTAATCCGCCAGCCATAGTCCCAATCCATATTTTATTTCCTTCGCTAACAACATCAGTGACATAATCTTCTGCGCTTGTATAATTTTGCCAACCAGGGTATTGGGCATTCGCAGTATTATAGGCAAAGGCAGACAATAAAAAAAATATTATATAAAAATGTTTAGTCATTTTACCTTCCTGAATTTATCTTTTATTTTATTAATATTAGTTTCTTTGTCAGTTTTAACTTATCTGTTGTAAGCGTTGCGAAATAGATACCTGTAGAAAGTCCTTTGGCGGGGAAGGTGACAGTATAAGCACCCGCTTCTTTTTCGCCGTTTACAAGTGTTTTTACACAACGGCCGGAAAGGTCAAAAACAGTTAATAGTGTATTAGTATAATAGTTATTAGGAGGAACAGAATAAGTAATAACTGTTGATTTCACAAACGGGTTTTTAAGTATTTCTAATTTTGGATTTTGGGATCCAAAATCCGCATTTTCTTGTTCTTCTATTCCTGTTTCGTCTCCGAGTACCCATATGCCTCCTGCATCTAAGCAGCTTACGTATATAAAATTAGTTACAGGATTAAATGCAATAAACGTCGGACGTTCTCCAACACTGACTTGTTGCTCTATCGTATTATTTGCGCAGTTTATTACTATGAGACTATCATAATAAGGATTTGTCACGTATATTCTATTTAACTTCTCATTAGCGCATATTCCATAAGCAGCAGACATTTCTATCGTATCTGCAATAGTATTGCTTCCGCCATCTATTACTAAAACACCATAGTATGAGGATGCAAGTGTCACGTATATTTTGTTTGTCACCTGATTTACACAAATATCATAAGGTGTTCCATAATCCATTATCGTATCGGTAACTGTATTACTTATCCCGTCTATAGTTAGTATCAATGAATGAGGGCTGGGAGACATTGTTGCAAGGTATATTTTATTTGTTATCTCATTTACACAAAGACAATATTCTGTACTATAATAGGATTGGGCATTTATTGTATCTATAATCGTATCACTTGAACCATCTATGACAAAAATATAAGTTCCTTCCGAGACATATATTCTATTTGTAGTCTCATTGACACAGATAGCATTGCCAAATACATTTATTGTATCCATAATCGTATTGTTTGTCCCATCAATCACCAGGACATTGTTTCTTGCTACATATATTTTATTTGTCGTCTGGTTTACACAGATATCATTTCCCCATTCAATTTTTACCCTATCTATGACTGCATCATTAACACCGTTTACAACTAAAACACTGCTGTCTTCCAACCCTACTGCGTATACCCTGTTTGTCGCTTTGTCCGTGCATATACTATAAGGCGTATAGCCTTCTTGTATGGCAGCAATAATCGTATCGGTTATTCCATCTATTACAAAAACATTATTATTATTATTTGCAATTGTATATATTTTATTTGTTGTTTCATTCAGACAGATATCACCTGCCCAAAATCCCAGTTCTATTGTATCCACAACCGTACCGTTTGCCCCATCTATTACCGAAATATCACTACTCTGGTTATCTGCTACGTATATTTTATTTGTCGCTTCATTTACGCAAATATTGGTAGGGTAATCGCCTACTTTTATTGCATCTATAATTGTATTACTTGTCCCGTCTATGACTAACACAGTATCGCTAAGTCTGTTTGTTACATATATTTTATTCGTTGTTTCATTAACGCAGACACCATCGGGCCAGATACACATTCTTATGGTATCTATGAACGTATTGGTTGAGCCATCCAGTACTGAAAGTTTACTCCCATAACCATAACTTGTCACATATACTTTATTAGTTGTTTCATTCACGCAGATGCCCCAGATGGAAGAATATCCCTGTATTCCTATTCCTATTGTATCTATGATTGTATTTGTTACGCCATCGATTACCACAACAGCGCTGCTATCACGATTTGCCACGTATATTTTATTCGTTGTTTCGTTTACACAGATACTACTTGGACGGGTACCCGCTTCTATAGTATCGATAATCGTATTATTTGAGCCATCTATGACTAAAACATTATCTCCAAACAAATTCGTTACATATATTTTATTTGTTGCTTTGTTTACACAAATGTCTTCGGGGTCTATGTTTGTTTTTATTACTGCCATAACCGCATTACTTGCGCCATTTATTACGGAGATATTTTTACTTCCACTATTTCCAACATATATTTTGTTTGTTGTTTCGTTCACACATATAATTACAGGGGATGTTCCGTTGCCTGCCGTGGGACGGAGTATTATGCTGTCAATGACTGACACCTGCGCAGACCCGAGGTTTGAGAACAAACTGATTATAAATATTCCGAATAAGAATTTTCTCATAAGCACCCCCATCATAAAGAAATATCAAACATATATTAGCTTACGACGTATTTACAGCGGAAATAGAAAAAGTCAAGGGAATAAAAAATAGGGGCGGGAATGAAATTCCCGCCCCTATTCCCTACTGAAATTATAATTATCTAACTAATAATGTTTTTTGTGTTCTTGTTTCGGTTGCCGTCTTCAGTTGATAGAAGTAATAACCATTTGGTAATTGCTTGCCTGTCACGGATTTGCCATCCCACTGCACGTTATAAGCACCGGAAGACTGAACTTTATTTATTAATGTCCGCACCGGTTTACCTGAAATATCAAAAACTTTCAGCGTAGCGTGTCCCGTATTTGCAAGTGTGTATCGGATGTTAGCAAATGAATTGAACGGATTCGGAGAAGCGTTAAGAGTAGTTGTTTGCTTTGTAATCCCTTTTTCCTCAACTCCAATAGAAGAAAGTCTTATGAGTAATATATAGGGATACATATAACTCGTTGCCGTTCCTGCAATTATATACCCGCTTGCGCATTTTGCAAGATAGCCGCCATTGTCATTATAACCCATACCGTCATAGGTTTTTGTCCAGGTAGTGTCGCCATTTGCATTTAATTTGAGAATATATATATCAGCATTGCTACCAAAGGAATAACTCTCTCCTGAGACTAAAAATCCGCCTTCGGAACATTCCAGTACAGAAGTGCACAAATCGTTCTGAGCTCCGCCATAAATTCTTGTCCATAAGCTGTCCCCGGTAGAATTTGTTCTGATAATATATACATTATTTTTATCCGAACCGGATGGATATGTTTCTGCTACGATTATAAATCCATTATCTGCGCATTCCTGAACGGAATAACCCATATCAAGTTCGGTTGTGCCATAAGTTCTTGTCCAGAGAGTATCGCCCAGTGTATCGACTTTCATAAGCAATACGCTGCCCCCGGCGGAAGCACCGACAAATGAGTACCCTGAGACTATAAAATTACCGTCATTACATTCCTGAACGCAACTAGCCCATTCGTCATTCCCCGGCCCATACTTTCTCGTCCAGAGAGTATCTCCGTCTTCATCTATTCTGATAAGACAGGCATAGGTGTTGGAAGTTACTTTTCCTGCAATCAAAAAGCCACCGCTGCTGCATTTGCAAACATAATTTCCGTAATTTTTATCCATTAAATTATAAATTTTTGTCCATACAGTGTCGCCATTGGCTTTGGTTCTTAAGGCAAAAATGTCTCCATACATACCACGGTCTCTTGTTCCAACAACAATAAAGCCGCTGTCATCGCATATTTGAATGGAATTAGCCATTTCACTTTTGTCATCGCTGCCATAATTTTTTGTCCATAAAGTATCTCCGGCTGAATCCGTTTTTACAAGATAAAAATCGTACTCTTTAAGTGAACCCGGATCTTTATCTAATTTTCCTGCAACTATAAATCCTCCGTCCGGACATTGTTTAACATCTCCGGCGTATTGAGATTCCTGTCTGCCTATCCATTTAGTCCAATCTGCAAAGGAATTAACCGAGAATAAAAGAAGCAACGTAATACTAACCTTTTTAAACATAATGCCTCCTGTAATTTTTTGTTTGATTTACTAAAAATGAAGAAAAGAACTTAATCAAAAACATAAGATAAAAAAAATAGGAAAAGTAGTTTAAGAGAAATAAGACGCACAGCTTATTAGTGTTGCTCGGCTTAACCTGTTACCAGGCTTCCACCTGCAACCTATCAACCTTGTAGTCTACAAGGAGCTTTTAGTTTCAAGACTTGCATCTTGAAAGGGAGATATTATCTTGGAGCAAGCTTCCCCCTTAGATGCTTTCAGGGGTTATCTTTTCCGAACATAGCTACTCAGCCATGCAATTAGCACTACAGCTGATAGACCAGAGGTTCGTCCATCCCAGTCCTCTCGTACTAGGGACAGCCCTCCTCAAATCTCCTGCGCTCACCACGGAGAGGGACCGAACTGTCTCACGACGTTCTGAACCCAGCTCACGAACCGCTTTAATGGGCGAACAGACCAACCCTTGGGACCTTCTACAGCCCCAGGATGCGATGAGCCGACATCGAGGTGCCGAACCTCGCCGTCGATATGAACTCTTGGGCGAGACTAGCCTGTTATCCCCGGAGTACCTTTTATCCGATGAGCGACAGCCCTTCCACTCGGGACTGCCGGATCATTAAGCCCTGCTTTCGCACCTGTTCCCCCTGTCGGGGTCACAGTTAAGCTGGCTTATGCCTTTACACTCTACATTCCATAACGACGGAATTGAGCCAACCTTTGGGCACCTCCGTTACATTTTGGGAGGCAACCGCCCCAGTCAAACTACCCACCAGGCACTGTCTTTCGATTTCCACAATCGAAATTAGAATTCCAGCAAAATAAGAGTGGTATTTCACCGTTGACTCTGCCCCGGCTAGCGCCGGAACTTCATAGTCTCCCACCTATCCTACACATACTTTACTAAAACCCAATACCAAGTTGCAGTAAAGGTTCACGGGGTCTTTCGGTCCTGTGGCGAGTAAGGAGCATCTTCACTCCTGTTGCAACCTCACCGAGTCTCTCGTCGAGACAGCGCTTAAGTCGTGACACCATTCGTGCGGGTCAGAACTTACCTGACAAGGAATTTCGCTACCTTAGGACCGTTATAGTTACGGCCGCCGTTTACTAGGGCTTCGGCTCAGAGCTTGCACCCCTTGCGTTAACCTTCTAGTACCGGGCAGGTGTCAGTCCCTATACATCCTCTTGCGAGTTAGCAGAGACCTGTGTTTTTGATAAACAGTCGCTAAAGCCCTTTCACTGCGGCCCGTTTCAACTCCCCCTGTTCAGGATCATCTACTCCGGGCACCCCTTCTTCCTAAGTTACGGGGCTAGATTGCCGAGTTCCTTGACGAGAGTTATCTCGAGCACCTTAGAATATTCTTCCTACCTACCTGTGTCGGTTTATGGTACGGACATCTGAAGAGCTAACTTAGAGGATTTTCTTGGCAGAATCTTAAGACTGGTTTATCCCTTTCGAGTTCCCAATCACCCCTCATCTCATCCCGCATAACGGAACAAGACTGCAGGCTTTGATCCTGTAAGCTTACACAGGACCAGTCGTGTTTTCTGCGTCCCCTCTAAGGTCAAACACTCCCCTTATGGTATCTGAATTTTAACAGATCTTCCATCACCTACTCTCGCGTTAACGAGACTTGGCTTAGGTTCCGACTTACCCTGGGCGGATTAGCCTTCCCCAGGAAACCTTAGGTTTTCGGTGTTCGGGTTTTTCACCCGAATTATCGTTACGCATACCGGCATTATCTCTTCCAATCGGTCCATTATGACTCGCGTCCTAACTTCGCTCCAATTGGAATGCTACCCTACCTCGTATCCCGCCGAAGCGGAATACAACCATAGCTTCGGTAAAAAGCTTGAGCCCCGATCATTTTAGGCGCGAAATCGCTTGACCAGTGAGCTGTTACGCACTCTTTAAATGGTGGCTGCCTCTAAGCCAACATCCTGGCTGTCTAAGTAATTTCACATCCTTTCCCACTTAGCCTTTATTTGGGGACCTTAGCTTATGGTCTGGGTTGTTCCCCTTTTGGGACTGGAGGTTATTCCTCAATCCCTGACTCCCAGAATATAGAATAACGGTATTCGGAGTTTGGTTAAGTTTCCTTCTGTTGCCAAAAGGAAATTCATCCAGTGCTCTACCCCCGTTATTAAACTTCTGAGGCTAGCCCTATAGCTATTTCGGGTAGAACCAGCTATCACTAAGTTTGATTAGCCTTTCACTCCTATCCACAGTTCATCCGAGCGGTTTTCAAGCCACACCAGTTCGAACCTCCTCTCGTTTTTATACGAGATTCATTCTGACCATGGATAGATCACTTAGCTTCGGGTCTATTCTGACTAGCTTAATCGCCCTCGTTGGACTTGGTTTCCCTACGCCTTCTTCCAATATGTTTGTATTAGAATTAAACTTGCTAATCAGAAATAACTCGCCGGTCCGTGCTGCAAAAAGTACACAGTTATCCTTCTTACAAGTATAAATACTCGTAAGTCAGACTTCTACAGCTTGTAAGTATATGGTTTCAGGTTCTATTTCACTCCCCGTTAGGGGTTCTTTTCGCCTTTCCCTCGCGGTACTAGTTCACTATCGGTTACTGGTTAGTATTTAGCCTTATGCCGTGGTCGGCACAGATTCCTGCAGAATTTCACGTGCTCCGCAGTACTCGGGTTTCTAAAAAGCAAGAATTACATTTTTCGTCTACAGGACTATCACCTTCTTGGGTGTCTTCTTTCCAGAAGATTTTGACTAAATGTAATTTTTTTGACTTGCCGGACTTATCAGCATTAAGTCCACTCTAGACCCCACTACCCTCTTTGTATAACACATGCTGGCTTGACATACAAATGAGTTTAGGCTCTTCCCTTTTCGCTCACCACTACTAAGAGAATCACGGTGTTTTCTTTTCCTCCGGCTACTGAGATGTTTCACTTCGCCGAGTTGATCCCTCCTGCCAAAAGCAGGAAGTGTTCTGATTTGAATCAGAACAGGTTTCCCCATTAGGAAATCCCCGGGTTAACGGTTGTTTGCACCTTTCCGAGGCTTATCGCAGCTTACCACGTCCTTCATCAGTTGCCAGTACCTAGGCATCCACCATATACCCTTATTATCTTATCCTTACTCTTAAACTACTTTTCCTATATAATTATCAAAGAACTTCTGTTTAAAATAAAAAATAGACTTACTGTTTACGCTATTTGTCGTATTTGTCAAGCAAAAAATATAAGTTTTTATAAATAAATAATTTCCACCCAAAAAGAAAGTCAATAAAGACTTTTCCACTTTATTAATACTAACCTGTTTGGTATAAATTACTGGATTACTACCATTTTTTTCGTTTCTTTATACCTGTCGGATGATAATTTTACAAAATATACTCCCTTGCCGTAATCTTTCGAGTCTATTGTCTCTTTATAACTTCCCGCCAATACATTCCCATCAACTAATGTTTTTACACATTTCCCCGTAATATCATAAATCTTTACCGAAACACTCGCTTCTTTCGGGACATCATAACAAATAGTAGTTATCCCAATAAACGGGTTTTGCCCTATTTTTATATTTGATTTTTGATCACCGCCGAGGCGGGATGTCGCTTCGCTCCATTTTTCTTCTATTCCTATCGGCGTTCCATAATGATATCCTAAATCAACCCACCCCGTATCAGGCTTGCCGTCAGTGGTATTCCCGCCCAGAAATCCAAACTCATTATTAACAATATAATCCCCACAACCTGAAACATTTTGCTGGTAATAATTTCCTGATGTTCCCGTTGTAAATCCCGGGTCAATGTTTATGTTATAAAAGCTGTCGCAGGGAATGCCGTTTCTGTTTGTGCCCCAGGAGAAATTTCCAACTCCCTGTGGAGCATTATAAAAATTATCAGGCGCATTGAGATAAAAACCGTTATATCCAATAAATACTTTACTGGAATCCAAACTGTCACAATATATCCCTCCTCCTGTTATTGATGCGCTGTCAAAGGCAATTATGTTATTTTTTATAATTATGGAGTCCTGTCCCGGAAAACAATAAATACCGCCACCATATCTACTGTTATAACCCCGGAGATAATTATTAACTATTGTATTATTGATTATCTCTACCGGACCGGCGCATAAAATCCCTGCTCCAAAACCTTCCGTCCACTTACCATCGCTTGTATAATTGCTATCTATAAGGTTATTAAAAATAACGGCTTTTATGCAATTGACACATTCAATTCCGCCTCCAAAAGGACTAGCTTCTATTGCAGAGTTGTAAGCTATAATATTATTCTTGATAGTTACCATTGTAGCTTCTGCATATATTCCGCCACCTCCATATGCATAATCAGACTTTTTCTTGTTTTTAGGACAGTCATCCGCATCAGCTATATTATCCCTTATTATGTTATTTTCAATCAAAGCCGACCCTCCTCCAACATATATACCTCCCCCCGCTGAAGAATCATTATAATAAAGCGCCTCTAAAACATTATTCCGAATAATGTTATTTCTTATAATCATATTTGAATTATAGGAATATATTCCACCCCCAAGAGTCCCATGTGAATTGCAATCACGTATGGTAAAACCATCAATTAGAGTTGTATCGGTTAAATTAACACATCTGATAACACTTCTGATATAATATGTCCCTCCGCTAATGATTGTGCTTCCCGGACCTTCTTCACTTTTGAGATGGACGCCTCCCTTCATATTTATACCGCCGGCGTAAGTCCCTTTTGAGACAAGTACCACATCTCCCGACACGGCAGAATCAATTCCTTCCTGAATTGTAGTATAGTCAGCCGGGATGTGAATTGTTTTCGCTTCAATATCCCCTGTAATAAAAATTATCAAAGACACAAAAAATAAATATTTCCTCATTTCTCCCCCTTTTATTTTAACTTTCAATTTTCTCTCTTCTTTGCGTCTTAGCGCCTTTGCGTGAGGCTATCTTTTTATCTGTTTTTCTTTTCCTACTTTAAACTCTAAATTGTCTTTTCTTTTTTGTGTTAATCTCCTGCAATTCTCTTTCAATCACTGTTAATTTTATTTTCTCTTTTGTCCTATTCTTTTATTTCATTAAAATTAATTTCTTCGTTTCTTTGAATGTGCCTGCGCTCAACTTCACAAAATAAACTCCCGATGCAAGACCTTTGGCGGAGAAGGTAACATTATAACTACCGGCGGGTTTCTGCTCGTTGACAAGTGTTTCGACACGGCGACCTGAAAGGTTACAAATCGTTAATTGTATATTTGTGTATTCCGGTAAAGAATAATGGATAATAGTGGTTTTGCGGAATGGATTTTGACTTGCCCTGAGCGTAGTCGAAGGGGTTTTAATATTTGAGTTTTCTTCTATCCCTATCATATCATATACTGCAAGGCCACCACCATTAGTCCCAATCCATATATTTCCCCCTTCTATCGCAAGAGCATTGATATAGTTATCAGGCAACCCGGAATTAGAGTTGTTGAACACCGTCCAGTTAGTGCCGTCAAACTTTGCAAGACCACCATTATTATTCAGAGTGCCAATCCATATATTATTCCCTTCTATTGTAAGAGCATTGACCCCGTTATAAGGCAAATCGGAATTTAAGGTGTTGAACACAGTCCATGCAGTGCCATCAAATTTCGCAATACCGCACCATGTGCCAATCCATACATTACTCTCTTCTATTGCAAGAGTATAGACACAGTTGTGAGGCAACCCGGAATTTGAAGCGTTGAACACAGTCCAGTTAGTGCCGTCAAACTTCGCAATGCCACCATAACCAGTACCAATCCAGATATTGTTTCCTTCTATTGCAATCGCACGGACATAGTTAGAAGGTAACCCGGAATTCAAGGTGTCATATATAGTCCAGTTTGTGCCGTCAAACTTCACAAGACCATCAGTACCAATCCAGATATTACTTCCTTCTATTACAAGAGTATTGACATAGTTAGAAGGCAACCCGGAATTTGAGGTGTCATACACAGTCCAGTTAGTCCCGTCAAACTTTGCAAGTCCATACCCCCAGGCGCCAATCCATATATTACTTCCTTTTATTGCAATCGCACGGACATTGTTAAAAGGTAAACCGGAATTTGAAGTGTCATACACAGTCCAGTTAGTCCCATAAAATTTTGCAAGCCCACCATACTCAGTACCAATCCAGATATTACTCCCTTCTATCCCAAGAGCATTGACATAGTTATAAGGCAAACCGGAATTTGAGGTGCTGAATACTGTCCAATTTGTCCCGTCAAATTTCGCAAGTCCACTATTATAAGTACCAACCCAGATATTACTTTCTTCTATCGCAAGAGCCCGGACATAGTCACAAGGCAAACCGGAATTTGAGGAATTGAACCCCGTCCAGGTAGTTCCGTCAAACTTTGCAAAACCACCATAAGTTCCAATCCAGATATTACTCCCTTCTATACCAAGAGCCTGAACCCAGTTATATGGTAAACCGGAATTTGCGGAGTTGAACATAGTCCAGTTAGTGCCATCAAACTTTGTGAGACCTTCATAAGTTCCAATCCATATATTACTGTCTTCTATTGCAAGAGCACAGATATGATTATCTTGCAAACCTGAATTTGAGGAGTTAAAAACAGTCCATGTAGTACCATCATACTTCGCAAGACCACCATAAGTACCAACCCAGATACTACTCCCTTCTATTACAAGGGCATAGACAATGTCATAAGGCAAATCGGAATTTGAGGAGTTGAAAACAGTCCAATTAGTACCATCAAACTTTGCAAGTCCACCCGAAGTTCCAATCCAGATATTACTGTCTTCTATTGCAAGAGTCCGGGTACCATCATGGGGCAAGCCGGAATTTGAAGTGTTGAACACAGTCCATGTAGTCCCGTCAAATTTCGCAATACCACCACCAAAAGTGCCAATCCAGATATTACTTCCCTGTATTACAAGAGCACTGACATCGTTATAAGGCAACCCGGAATTTGCGTGGTTATAAAATGTCATTACCGCAGTAGTTTTGTTCATTTTTATGAGTCCACCTGTAGTGCCAACCCATAATTCATTGCCGCTATCAGCAACAGCCGTGACATATTGTCCGTTGGTATAATTGGTCCAGCCCGGGTATTGAGCATTTGCAGTTACTGTAACAAAGGCAGCAAATATTATTACTTGTAGTTTTATCATAATTTCTCCTTTTTTGTTTAGTTTATAATATTATTTCATTAAAATCAATTTCTTCGTTAGTTTGTAATTCCCGGTTGTTAGTCTCACAAAATATATCCCGTTCTTATGAATGTTCGGTGTAAACGTATAATTTCCTTTCCCTAATGCACCCAAATAAATAACCTCTTTCATCCTTCCGCATAAATCATATAATTTTATATCTGCTTCTATTGTATTCGGGACAGAGAGATAAATCTTTTCTTTTATAACTTTGAACTCGAAGCTTTCAACTTTTAACTCTTTACTTTTCTCTTCTGTCCCCATACATCCGCAGTTATTGGAATTACTGATATCGTCAAGTGCCCAGATAGCGCCAGGTAGAGTGCTTACTACTAATTCCACGCATCCATCATTATCTATATCCGCAATGGTTATATCGTGAACATCCTGAAGGAATTGTTTTTTCCACAGAAGTAAACCACTTTCTCCATTAAGACAATACAAAAAAGCGCCAGAGAGATTACCCAAATTAGGGACAAAAACTTCAAACTTATCATCCATATCAATATCAGCAATAGATATACCTCTATGAACCCCATATCCAGTCGTATAACTCCATCTTACTTCGCCAGTAATCCCATTCAAACAATAAACTTTATCATCCCAACCTCCGATTACCACTTCCATCGTATCATCATTGTTCACATCTGCTATTGCTGGAGCTGGAGAGGTGCTGAATAAAGCTCCTATTGGGTAGCTCCATTTTACTACCCCTGTTACTCCATTAAGACAATATGTTTTACCGCCTTCAATTATTGCTTCAAGAGTATCATCTTTATCAACATCTGCAATTGTAGGGGAAGATGTTACAATACTTTCCGTTGTATAACTCCATTTTACTACCCCTGTCATTCCATTTAGACAGTAAACCGTGCTGTCCTCACTTCCGATTACTACTTCCATATTACTATCCTTATCGATATCTGCTATCGCTGGCGCAGAAGAGCTTATATCACCTCTTGTCAAATAACTCCATTTTATTCCTCCCGTTATCCCATTTAAACAATAAACTTTATGATCCCAGCTTCCAATCGCTACTTCCATTGTATCATCTTTATCAATATCTGCAATTGTAGGGGAAGATGTTACCATACTTCCTATTATATAGCTCCATTTTACTACCCCTGTTCCCCCATTCAGACAATAAACTTTATCACTTCCAATCACAACTTCAAGCGTATCGTCTTTGTCTATATCAAAAATTGCAGAAGAAGTTCTTACATCTCCCCAGGATAAATAACTCCATTTTATTATCCCTGTTGTTCCATTAAAACAATAAATTTTATTATCCCAGCTTCCAATCACTACTTCCATTGTATCATCTTTATCAGCATCTGCTACCGTAGCGCCATAAGATTCTACTATATCCCCTGTTTTATATGACCATTTTACATCCGGCTCACTAAACATCGCACCCTTCATATATTGCAGATGCGTATTTTCAAGTGTTGCGCCGTATTTTGGCCAAGTGCCGAGGGCGTAGGTTTGTTGGAGAAGAAATAATGTTAATATAATTGTCATTTTCCTATTTCATCAGTATAAGTTTCTTAGTTGTGCTGAAATTGCTGGCGGTTAGCTTCACAAAATATATTCCTGCTTTTAGTTCTTTTGCATTTAGGGTTGTGGTATAAGTTCCGGCGGGTTTGGATTCGTTGACAAGTGTTTTCACACATCGTCCCGATAGGTCATAGAGCTTAAGCGTTAAGAGTTGAGAGTTACTTGTTGAGAGTTTCGGCAAGTAATAACTAATGATTGTTGACTGAATAAATGGGTTCCGAAGTATTTTCAATTGAGGATTGCTAATTGAGGAATTGGAATTTTCCTCTATTCCACTGAACGGATATAATTTACCATAAACGCGATATGTATTTACGGGTCTTTCATTTATATCGTGTGTAAACATCGAATAAGTAACAAGTATTTGACTGCCGGTTCCTTTTGCCAACGCAGGTAAACTTTTTTCTTTTTTGTCATCGGATATGCTGAAAACATTAATTGGGGTTCCGGTTTGACTTACCTGCGCTCCATAAATATTACAAAAGTCAATATAATTAGCATAATCCTGCCATACCACAAGATAATTTGTCCCATCAAATGCGACTTTTGGAAAATATTGTTCGCTTGTTCCTCCACTATATATAAGAGTGCCGGATGGGCTAAGTACCTGTCCGGAAGTATTTATGCGGGTTCCATAAATGTCATACTTTTCTGAGCGATTATCTTCCCATACAACAAAATAGTTTGTTCCGTCAAAAGTAATTGAAGGGTACATTTGATTAAAGGATGCAGTTGAAATAGCAATCCCTGTCGGGTCAAGAACTATGCCTGATTTGCTTATGCGGGTTCCGTAAATGTTATCGTAATCACTTCTCTCCTCACCCCAAACTACGAAATAATTATTTCCGTCAAATGCAACACTCGGTCCTCCTTTGTCTCCGGAATTAGTGCATATAGGAATTTCTGTTGTATCAAGGAGTATCCCTGATTTACTGACTCTTGCACCATAAATATCGCTTCCTGCAAATACTACAAGGTAATTTGTATCTCCGAATGCAACTGCCGTAGACCACCAACGCCCACATCCGATGTCCGATATAAATATTCCTGCCGTATCAATGACATTTCCTGATTGTCCTACTCTTGCTCCATAGGTGCCGCTATATCCTGTTCGGCTATCGTTCCAGACTACGAAATAATTATTTCCGTCAAAGGCGATTGAAGGAAAAAATTGGTTGCCGGGTGCCGTAGAAATAGGAATTCCAAGAGGGTCAAGTATTGCACCCGATGAAGAAATTCTGGTCCCATATATATCAAAATTCTTCTCCTCTCCATTATCATTACGGTCATCTTCCCATACCACAAGATAATTTGTTCCGTCGAATGCAGCTGCAGGGAAATTTTGATTATTTGCAGATTTAGAGAATTTAATTCCTGTTGTATCAAGGATTTCTCCTAATTTATTTATCTGTTTGCCATAAATGTCTTCCTGCAGCGCGTTTCCACTTGACCATACTACGATATGATTTACTCCATTAAATGCAACGGCAGGGTATTCAGCTCCCTTTAGAGTATTGGAAATATTAATTTCTGTCGTGTCGAGTATTGCTCCTGTCTGGCTTACCCGGGTTCCATAAATATCATAATAAGTATTATGTTGTTGTTCCCATACTACAAGATAATTTGTTCCGTCGAATGTAATTGCCGGATAAAATTTAGTATGATTTGTATCGGGAGAAACACTAAATCCTGCCGTATCCAGCGCCACCCCGTTTTCATTTATAAATCTGCCATAAATATTACCTGTGTATCCCCATACTACGAACCAATTTGTCCCGTCAGAGACAACGTTAGGCGTATACCCCCATCCCATAGTAGAAATATCAATTCCCTGAGTATCCATCACCGTCCCATTTTGCGAGACCCGTGCTCCATAAATACCGGAAATAGTTGAACTATCACGGTAATCTTCCCACGCTACCAGATAAGCATCCTTATTAAATGCAACCTTAGGGTTCCCTTGTAGATTTTTTGCGGTACATATAGCAATAGCCGTTGTATCCAGTAATATTCCTGCCTCATTCATCCTTTTACCATAAATATCATAAGTGTCCGCTCCTCTATCTGACCAAACTACAATATAATTTGTTCCGTCCGACGCAACTGCAGAGGAGTGGATACCGTCGGTCGAGGTTGCAACTATTATATTATTTGTATCCAGTAATATTCCGGATTTGCTTATGCGGGTTCCATAAATATTTTGACAGTCTGTCCAGACAACAAGATAATTTCCACCATTAAATGTAACAGCAGGCGAACCTTCATAATATTGAGTGGTAGCAATAGCAATTCCTGCGGGGTCAAGTATTTCACCGGTCTGACTTACCCGGGTTCCATAAATGTCTTCCTCGTTTGAATCTACGCGCCGGTCTTGCCATACTATAAGGCAGTTTGTTCCGTCAGATGCAATAATCGGGGCTCGTTGGTTTTCTAATGCCGTTACATAGGTAACGTTTGTATCAATTATGAATTCACCTGTGGTTAACGAGTCTTTCCCTTTATTTTCATATCTAAAATTATTCATTTTAATAGTGTTCTCGTAAGAATTCAGATTTTTTATTCTTCTGAATTCTTCTCCGTATTTACCTCTGGCATAAAGCTTCAATCCTGAGTTTTTTCCTTCAAAGGCAACTTCCCCGTATTCGGATTTATAAACTACTCTGCCGCCATTGATTTCAGGCTTCCCTTTTACAGGGATAAAAACATCCTTTGTACCATTTTTCTTTTCATTAACTTTTAATAAAATACCATTTTCTTCAAAAGATGCTTCATATGATTTATCTTTAATTACAGTTTTCCAATTTTTATATACCGGGTAGTGCGAAACTTTTTCAATTACTTCAACTGCGTTGAAAGGTTTAGACATATTCTGAATATTTTCTATCCCACCGACATATGTTGCGCACGAAGCTAAAAGCGAATTAATTATTACAAAATTTCTCAATAATTCTTTCTTTTTCATAATCCCTCCTATAAACCTTAAAACATTCTCTGTTATTTTATCAATATTAATTTCTTCGTTTCTTTGAATGTACCTGCGCTCAACTTCACAAAATAAATCCCTGTTTTTAGTTCGTTTGCATTTAAAGTTGTGGAATAAGAGCCTGCGGGTTTGAGTTCGTTGATGAGAGTCTTAACACAACTCCCTGAAATGTCATAAACACTTAATATAACTTGAGCTCTAACGGATAGGAAATACTTTATAACTGTTGACTTAATAAATGGATTCTGGGAGATTTCAAGTGAAGCGACATCCAAATATGGCGATAAGTTTTCTTCTATTCCCACATAACCTAATGAGTCAGTCTTTATAAGATATACATTTGCAGAATCCGGTGTGCCTGTACCGAAAGAGTACGTATATCCTGCAACTATATAACCTTTATCC
>Ga0265297_10001584_pt1 | contig 52195 bp, 46 predicted proteins | sample Munlanlwell13791_FD_192502 | JGI IMG/M metagenome (GOLD analysis project Ga0265297, IMG submission 192502) | Leachate microbial communities from a municipal landfill in Southern Ontario, Canada - Leachate well 137-91 | ecosystem: Engineered > Solid waste > Landfill > Unclassified | place...
AAGAGATTGTCGAACAATCCAAAAAAGTATCCGACCTGATCGGAGAAATCGCTATTGCCGGTAAAGAGCAGGCAGAGGGTATGGGTCAGATCAATCAGGCAATGGGCCAAGTCGACCAAGTAACCCAGCAAGTAGCGGCGAATTCCGAAGAGGCGGCCGCAGCGGCAGAAGAGCTGAACGCACAGGCGACCTCTATGATGGAGACCGTACGTATCTTGGCTAAAATGGTAGGTATGGAGAGCGATGCCCCTGCGGCACACAGTATCAAAAAGATGAACCTTCACCACATCGAGATGAAAGCTCAAGCATCGGCACCGCGTAAAGCGCCGCCCGCATTGAAAAGCAAGGCTGCGCCGAAAGCCGACGAAGTGTTTCCGCTCTCTGAGAACGATCTGAAAGAGTTTTAAAGGGTGATTTCGATTCGGTTCCGTCCGTTTGCCTTAGCATCATAGAGCGCTTTGTCGGCGCGCTCAATGGCTGTTTTAAACGGCTCTCCTTCTAAAAGGAGGGTTGCCCCGACACTTGTCGTGATAGAAGGGATTGTTTCAAAGAGTATCTCCGAAACCGTGTGGCGGATATGCTCGGCGACCGAGATGAGCTGAGAATTTTTGGCGGTATTGACCAGTACGATAAATTCCTCTCCCCCCCATCTAATCAGCGTATCATCATTACGGATAGAATTTTGTATGGCTTCGGCACTCCGTTTAAGCACTTCGTCGCCCATTGCGTGACCGTACGTATCATTGATTTTTTTGAAATAATCCAAATCGATCATGATGATCCCCAAGGCAACAATATTACGGCGGTTTTCATCGTAATAATCGTAAAAATATTGGCGATTCAGTACCCCGGTAAGGGGATCATGATACGCTTTGCTTTTGAGAAAAAGTTCCCGAAGAAGCGATTGACTGATATCATTTAAGGTAATGATATACCGCTCGCTATCAAGTTCTTTGATCGAGATGCTGAAGAACCGTTTCTCGTTTGTAGAGGATTTCATCGCCACAATCTGTTTTGATTTTTCCAAAGCCAATATCTCATTTATCCATACTTTTCCATCCAAAGAGGAAGGGGTAAAACTGAGATCATTGCGCAAAAAGCGTCCGCATATACAGGATTCATGCTGTAAAAAATCGTCCAGTGAAGTGCTGGCAAAGAAGTCGAAAAAAGGTTGATTGGCATAGGTTATAGAACCGTGCTCGGATACATATACGATGTTTTCCTGGGCATCAAGGATGGATTGAATATAAAGCGCCTGTTCCGCAAGCTTCTCTTCATTCTGTTTTTGGCGGCTGATGTCGTGTTGAACTCCGATAAAATATTTGAGTTTTCCGTTATTGTCGAACATGGGGGTGATATTAAGAAGATTGTGAAACAATTCCCCTTCTTTGGTATAGTTGCGAAGCTCCACTTCGCACGATTGGACATTTTTGAGTGCTTCGTATACGGTCGGAAGCCCCGACTGCTTCGGCTCTAAATCCCGTAAAAATCGGCAGTTTCGTCCGACAGCTTCCTCAAAAGTGTATCCCGTGATATCGGTAAATGCACGGTTGACATAGATCAGAGGATTATCAGGGAGGGAGGGGTCGGTAATCGTTATTCCGGTATCGACGATATCAACAAGATGTTTAAACAATGTCGCATCATCAAAGGCATTTTTTCGATCGGTTACATCGCTCAAAAACAGCAGAGCAATTTTTTCCTCATCTTCTTCAATAATGAGCGATCCGTTTACATCACACCATTTGAGCGTTCCGTCGCTTTGATAGATGCCGATAAGTTGATGGACGATGGTTTCATTTGAAGCGAGAAGACGTTTGACCGGATGGTCTTCACTTGTCAACGGTTCGAATTTGTCGTTAACCATGCGCCACATTCGGTCATCCGCATTTTTTCCGATGAGCTGATCTAGGCTACTGCCCAAAAGAGAGGATGCGGCTTTGTTGGCATAGAGAATGGTGGTATCGCACCGATGGATAATAACTCCCTCATTCAAGTGATCGAGGAGTGATAGAAAAGGTTCACCGTAGTGATTTACGAGTTTTTGAATCATAAACATATTATAAACGGTTATTCATAAAAAAATCCCACTTTATATCTATCGGGCTTGAACTATTTCATTGAAATAAAACACGCTATTAAAACCGTATTCAAATGTACTGCTATCGTTAAAGATGTAGAAAAAAGAGTGTCAAAGTATGAGTAGGATATAATAATATATTCTAATATCCACAAAAAGTTTTCAAATAATGAATCGGTTGATACCCCTTTTATTCCTCATTTTCTTGTTTACTTCCGTCTCTGCCAAAGAGGCTATTCGTTTCGGTGTCTTTGCCTATATGGGGGTTGAAAAGACCCGAGAGAAATATCAGCCTTTAGTCGATTATTTGAATACCAAACTGGATAATCGGGTAGTATTGGATGTTTTAACCCAAGAAGCGATGGATCAGAAAATTGCCAAAGGGGAGTTGGATATCGCGACCACCAACCCTACCCATTTTCTGGTTATCCGACATCAATATCCCCTTAGCGGCGCTCTTGCGACACTTATCAGTGTCAGTGATGAGGGGAAAACTGCCAGCAGACTCGGCGGCGTCATTATCGTTCGCCCCGAAAGCTCTATCTATACTCTCGAGGATATCAAAGGAAAGAGGGTTGAAGCTCCTAGTTTAAAGCATATGGGGGGATTTCGCGCACAAGCCTACGAATTTCATAAACATGATATCGATATTTTAAAACAGAGTAAGAAGATTATTGAAAATCACGGTTCTCATCAGGATATAGTGCATGATGTCCTCATGCGAAAAGCCGACGTCGGATTTATCCGTGACGGAATTTTGGAAGAGATGATCGCTCACGGTGAGATTCGTTCAGATGATGTTCGTGTAATCAATGAACAGCATACCACGGGACACCCTTTCAAAGTTTCCACGCAGCTTTATCCCGAATGGCCTGTTTTCTCTCTGCCGCATACCAAAGAATCGGATGCAAAAGAGGTTGTAGCGGCTCTCTTTTCACTTCCTCCGACGCTAAATGCAACGAAACGCTCTGACATCTACGGCTATACGCTTCCGGCCGACTATTTGAAGGTCGAAGAGCTTGCCCGCCATTTGCGTCTCCCTCCCTTTGATCAAACGCCCGAAATCACTTTTTCGGATATCTGGGCACACTATAAAACAATTATCATTGTCTCCGTAGGGGCATTATTACTTGTATTGATCTATTATACACGCGAACAGCGGAGAAAGAAGCTGTTTGAATCGCTTCTGTTCAATATCGGAGACGGGGTTTACGGTGTCAATAAAGAGGGGAGCTGTACCTGGATCAACGCACAGGCACTCAAAATGATAGGATACGGAGAAAAAGAGGTACTGGGAAAAAATCAGCACACCCTTTTTCATCACCATAAAACAACCCGTGAAGCCTATGATGAGTCCGAATGTCCTATATATCTCACTCTCTCAGATCGTCAAACCCGCATGAGCGAAGAGTATTTTATACGCCGTGACGGCACTTTTTTTCCCGTGAGCCTGACCGTAGCTTCGGCGGAGGATGGGGCAATCGTAGTTTTTAGGGATATAACGGAGCAAAGAAAACTTCAAGATACGCTTCAGACAAGTGAATCAAATCTGAAAAAAGCCCAGACAATAGCCCACATCGGGAGCTGGGAACTCGATCTTATTACCAATGAATTGGTTTGGTCGGATGAAATTTACCGTATTTTTGAGATTGACGAACTCCGTTTCGGAGCCTCGTATGAAGCTTTTTTGAATGCTATCCATCCTGATGATCGTGAATATGTCAACAGAACCTATCTGTATTCGCTCCAAAATCGGCAAAAATATATGATTACCCACCGCCTTTTAATGGAAGACGGGCGGATTAAATGGGTTCGGGAACTGGGGGATACCGAATACGACAGTGAAGGAAACGGCATTCTTTCCAGAGGGACGGTACAAGATATCACCGAGCAGGTATTAATCAATCAAGAACTCCATGAAACAAAATCTAAACTTGAAACCGCAAATGCCGCTTTAAAACACAAAAACAATCAGCTTAAAGAGCTGGCAATGATAGACGGGCTTACCCATATTCCGAATCGCCGTTTTTTCGACCAAATGTATGAGAAGAGCTACAAAGAGGTTTTACGTGATCATAAAACGTTGGCGATCCTCATGATAGACGTCGATCATTTTAAACGTTATAACGATAACTACGGACATGCAAAGGGGGATGCATGTTTGATCTCAATCGCTAAAGTGCTCAAAAAGTCACTCAAACGTCCGAGTGACGTTATTGCCCGCTACGGAGGCGAAGAATTTGTCGTTTTGCTCAAAAATATCGATTTTGAAGGGGCAAAACAGGTCTCTATGAGTTTGGTCAAATCGGTCGAAGGGTTGAATATAGGCCATGAGTATTCTTCAGCAGCCGATCATGTTACCATCAGTATCGGAATGGCTTTTAAAGAAGCGGGAGAGGAAATGACGAAAGAATCGCTTCTCAAAAAAGCGGATGATGCCCTCTATAAAGCAAAAGCCGGCGGAAGAAACAGGGTCAGTGATATTTAAGAATAGCGACGATATTATTAATTCAATTTTTTTATAGATCAGGGGATTATGCAGGCGCAAGAACTTAAAGCGAGTTTCACCAAACGTTATGTCATTGCGATCTCTCTCATCGCGCTTCTGTCAACCGGTGCGTTTTATTTTCTCCATTTAGGGCTGAAGACCAGTGCTTCGACGGCATTGATCGTTAATATGTCGGGGAAACAAAGGATGTTGTCTCAGCGGGTCGCCTCTCTCTCCCAGCAGTATTATTTTTATAGCGATAGCAAAAACGCTCATATGGAAGCTGTTCGGGCCGATTTGCTTCTGGCTGCTGAAGAGATGGCTCGTGCCAATGCCGCCCTCTCTTCGGGCAAACTCAAAGAGGGAGTGGAAGTTAAGCTTAGCCCGGAAATACTTGAAATCTATTACGGTGAAATCGCTCTTAAAAAGCGGGTAGAACAGTATTTGGAACGTGCGAAACGTTTGAGTCAGACACCGTCACGGGATGAGTCTGCGGAACTGTTTCGCGAGATCGTTCATATCTCCAATACGTTGCTGCAAGATCTGAATACTGCTGTTTTACAGTATCAAATAGAGGGTGAGAAGAATATCGCCGAAGTTAAACAGCTTGAAACGCTTGTCTGGATAGTTACTCTCATTACCCTTCTTCTTGAGGTGATTTTTATATTTCAGCCGATGGCGCACAAAATACGGGAATTGTTTCAAGAGGTGTTATGGAATCAGGAAAATCTTGAGCAGCAAATTTCGATCAGAACCATGAGTTTGGAGCACGCCAATACTAAACTGCTTCAAATGGCATCGCACGATCCTCTTACCGGACTCAAAAACCGCCTGAATATGGAACGGGATCTTGAAGAGTTGATCACGCAATATGACAAGCATCATCTCCCTTATGCCGTATTGATGCTCGACATCGACTGGTTCAAAAAGATCAATGACAGTTACGGTCATGATGCGGGAGATTTTGTACTGTGCGAAATTTCAAAGATTATGTTGGAGAATGTACGGGTTCAAGACAGTGTCTATCGTGCTGGGGGCGAAGAGTTCGTGATCATTTTTAACCGTATTACCAAAGAACAGGCTATCGAAAAAGCTGAAGAGATTCGGATAAATATTCAAAAACATCAGTTTATATTTGATAATCACGTGCTACAGTGCACGGTGAGCGGGGGAATTTATCATCCAGATATCCGGAAATCATCAACCGTCCAAGGAGTCCTCAAACTTGCGGACAATGCCCTTTATGAGGCTAAACATTCAGGACGTAATAATATTGCCGAAGCGATGCATGAAAAATTTAATCATATAGATTGATTCGGTATGATGTCGTTGAATTTAAAAGGAAGAGAGTGTATGACAGATAAAAAAATAATAGAGCGAATTTTATTGGTAGATGATAGTAAAACGTTAGCAAAATTGATCAGTTTAAAAGTCAAAAGTGAGTTGAATGTAGAAATTGACGTTGCCTACTCACTCTCAGAAGCGGAGCTTTTTACCAAAAAATACAGCTACACTCTGGCTATTTTAGATCTAAATCTCCCGGATGCTCCCAGCGGTGAAATAGTCGACGCCATGCTCAAAAAAAATATCCCCTCAATCGTTTTGACGGGAAGCGTCGATAAAGAGTTTCGCAAAGCGATGCTGAAAAAAGATATCATCGATTATGTTCACAAGGGGGGGCTGCATGATATCGATTATGTAATCGATATGATTAAAAGGCTTCTCAAAAACCGCCATCATAAAGTGATGGTTGTGGATGATTCATCGGTGTTCCGCAATCAGATGAAAAAGATGGTGGAAAATCTTTTTTTCCAAGTATTCGCACTGGCGCACGGTGAAGAAGCACTGCTGATTTTAGAACAGAATCCGGATATAAAAATTATTATCACCGATTACAATATGCCGGTAATGGACGGACTGGAACTGACCAAAGCGGTTCGCCAGAAATACACTAAAAACCAGCTCTCGATTTTTGTCCTCTCTTCGACGGATGATTCGGATGTCTCGGCGATGTTTCTCAAACGGGGTGCGAATGATTTTATCAACAAACCGTTCAGCAAAGAGGAATTTTCGTGCCGCTTGAACAATGCGATTGAAGCGCTCGAAAATATCGACACGATAACCCATTATTCCAGCCGTGATTTTTTGACCGGTTTGTATAACCGCCGTCATTTTTTCAGTGTTATGGAAACGTATTTCGTTGATGCGCTCAATCGGGATGAAGAGTTCGTCTTGGCATTGATCGACATCGATAATTTCAAATTGATTAATGATACGTACGGGCACGATATAGGGGATGAAGTGATTATTCATGTTGCGGAGATTATCCGTTCTAACGTCCAGTATCAGGATGTTCTCTCCCGTTTTGTGGGAGCGGAATTTTGTCTGGTGCTCAAAAATACGACTCGCGAAAAAGCACTCGAGATTTTGGAGCGGATACGTCAGCGGGTATCGTTGACTCCGTATACGATTGAACCGGATCAGGAGATTTTTACGACCGTTTCAATCGGCGCGGCATTGGAACATGACAATTCGATCAACGAGACGATCAATGAAGCGGATTCCCAGCTTCTGCATGCCAAGCACAACGGAAAAAACAGCATTTGCGCGAAATAAGCCTTTAGGACTTATTGCACTACATTAAGTCCCGAGCTTTTCCATGCCGTGATTCCCCCTTGCATATTCAGCGGTTTGAAGCCGTTTTTGGCCAATATACGCGAAGCGGCAACGCTTCGGTTGCCGCTGTGGCAATAGACGATGAGTTTTTGATTTTTGGCATCAGAAATTAAACCGAGATTGTTTTCCAATGTCTGCAGCGGAATGAGCGTTGCACCTTCGATATGCTCTTGAGCAAACTCTTCGGGTGTACGGACATCCAAGACGGTAATCTTTTCATCGCTTTTCATGAGCTCATAGGCCTCTTTCGTGGAGATCGATTTGAAATCGGTAAGAATCCACCCTTTCGAATAGGCGAAATAAAGCCCCATCGCGGCAATCAAAATCCAATAGGCAACGTTTAGAAACTGTTTTTTAGTCATAGGTTCCCTTTTTTTTACATTCCGCGCGATTTTTTAATCATCTCATAGGCTGCATTGATCTCCTGCACTTTTTCGGTAGCGGCTTTGAGATATTCATCCGATGCCCCCTGGGCTTTGATGATATCGGGGTGATGTTCGCGAACGAGGGCGCGGTACGCTTTTTTGACGTCGTCATTAGTCGCGTCGCTGCTGAGGCCCAGCATGGTGTAGGCGTGAGAGATCGAGCTCTCTTTGACGCTGTGGCGATGGTAGGATGCGAATTGCTCCAGCATCGAATTTAAAGCTTGTGTGCTGAAATGCAAATGGGCGGCAATTTGATGAAGCATCGTCTCTTCGGAGTGGCTGAGGGTTCCGTCGATATAGGAGAGATTGACGAGAAACTCCATCATCCGTTGGCGTTTATGTTCGTCGTTTTCCAGCGCTTTATAGAGCGCTTGGGCTACAAGATCGAGATTGTAAGCCACCTGTTTCTCTTCGTCGAATATCTCTTTGAGAAGTTTTTTGGTCGCTTCGGGATCGGGGAAGAGGGCGCTGATGTCGTTGAACATATTGCTCACCAGTTCCGCTTCGAGCTCATCGACCCGTCCGTCGGCTTTGGCTACTTTGGCGACGAGAGCGACAAAGAGCCCTAGTTCGCTGTGCGAGAGTGCCTCTTTGTTTAGTTTAAACCCCGCAAACTGCTTTCGCGAATAGGTGTGCTGATGGGAGGAATAGCTTTTAGAAAGCCAGAAAAAGAGGACGATGACAAAGGCTAGGAGAAAAATTTGTGTCATTGTGAATCCTGTGACTGAAAATAAAGCGACAGTGTAGCTAGAAAAGGATAATCAAAACAACTTTTTTCTCATCTTGTAAAAAGATAATTTATACAAAGTTGGCGAAATCTTTATTATACAGGCGGTAATCGCTGGTTTCTTTGAAATGTGCCATTTTGCTTAAGACGTATTCTAATTGGAGCTGTTTATGCTCACTGATTTCGTGACATATTTTCATTTCATAGTTCGTCATTTTAGCTTTGTAGGCGATTTTTAGATTGTTTGGCGAGAGCCGATCACTAAACTCTTTGATGCTTTGTTGAATTTCTTGTAATGTATTTTTCATAGTAAACCCTTTTCTTTCAGCAACACTGCCGTATTTGGATTGATATTACATTTTATTATCATAGATCAAAAAGATTACGCTAAGAGCACAAAAATGGTTAAAAAATAGGCATATCAAATAGAATAGTACAAAATTCAATATGTCCCGAAAACATGCTACTATCTTAAAAGTAAAATTTCAAAAAAAAATCTTTCGACACCATAAGAGGGTAGTGATGTCCGCTTCCTCTTTTGAATAAAGGAAAATTATGGTGAATATCCCGCCACTTATTTACGGAACGGCATGGAAAAAAGAACTTACGGCCGATTTGGTCGAGACGGCGATACTCAGCGGATTCCGCGGTATCGATACGGCATGCCAGCCTAAACACTACCATGAAGCCGGAGTAGGCGAAGCGCTGATGCGATTGGAAAAAGCGGGGTTAAAACGCGATGAACTGTTTGTTCAGACCAAGTTCACCCCTCTCTCCGGTCAAGATCCGCAGCGAATACCCTATGATCCCAATGCTGCTTTGGAGATACAGGTGGAACAGTCTTTTGCCCTCTCGCAGCATAATCTGAAAAGCGATTACGTCGATTCTCTGGTGCTGCATTCGCCGCTTTTTCCCTATTCCAATCTTCTCAAAGTATGGAGGGCGATGGAATCGCTCCATCATAGCGGCAAAGCGCTCCGCATCGGTATCAGTAACTGCTATGATCTCGAACTTCTGGTGCGCCTTTACAACGATGCGGAAGTGAAGCCCTCGGTCGTGCAAAACCGTTTTTACGCCGACAGCGGATACGATATCGAACTGCGGCGATGGTGCAGTGAAAAAGGGATCGTCTATCAAAGCTTTTGGACGCTTACCGCCAATCCGCATATACTGGGGAGCAGAGAGTTTTTTGCCCTGACGCAGGAGTACAATAGGAGCGAAGCACAGATCCTTTACCGCTACCTCACGCAGGTGGGGGTCGTTCCTTTGATCGGGTCGACTTCGAAACACCATATGGATGAAGATTTAGAAATATTCAGTTTCGAATTGCGCCCCGACGAGATCGCGAGTATCAGTGCCCTTTTGGTATAATTCTGTCCTTATTTAGAGAGGGAGAATATGATGTTTCGACGGTTGGTTTTGGCGGCCTTTTTGCTTTTTAGTTCATTGTATGCCGCGGAGCTTTCGACGATGGATGCGTTTCGATCCAAAGTACTGACCTCTGCCGTATCGTTTTATTTCACTGCCCGAGGGTACGGCAAGGTGGATAACGTCACCGTCGATACGACTAAAAAGACGCTCGCCTTCACCCTCATGCCTGAAGGGGAAAAACAGCCGCTTAGCGTTGCCATCGGCTCGTATATGACCCTTACGGTCGATAAAGAGGAGTATCTCATCCTCCAAAAAGTTCAGACGAACCGTATTTGGCTGAACCGTATTTTTGCCGATCACATGGAAGAGGGGATCAAAGTGCCGCTTGGGAGCGTTTCCAAAGGTGCGGGATCGCTTTTGCTCAAATTATAATCTGCAATTTCTCCACAAAGAAAGGTTAGGATGGCAGTATGAAAAAAATCGTGTTGCTTCTGTTGCTCTTTTCTCAGATTTCCGGTGCGCAAGTACTCAGTGCTACCTATGATGTTTCGTACGGAATATTCAAAAAACTAGGGTCCGCTACAGCACGATTCGAGATCAAAGAGGACCGAACCTACACTATAAAGATCGAAGCCAGAACCGAAGGGTTGGCAAACCTCCTCACCAATAACCGAGTAGAGACGTATGAAAGTTACGGCGTGATTAGCAACGGGTATCTGTTCCCACAAAAATACATTAAAATCCGACAAACTAATGCGAGTAAAAAAATAAAAATATATACGTTTGACCACCCGAATAAAACCGTTTGGAGAGAGAACATCGACAGCGATGAATGGGACAAAGTCAAAAATGATTTTTATGCTTCCGATGATATCCTCAGCCTCTTTTTTAATGTTAAAAGCCATATGCAAAATCAGCAGGATCGACCTTTTTATGTCGTCGGTGCCAATAAAAAAGACGGCCGCATCGATGTCAATTTTCCGAAAAACGACTCATTGTCTGAGATGAAAAAGAAACTGAAGACGGAGAACGGAAGTTTTTTGAAAGTGATTTTAAATGACCGCATTTTCAGCAGTGCCAACGGCGAGCTTTTGATTAACCTCGGAAGCGACGGCCTCTGCGACAAGGCGATTTTGGAAGATGTACTGTTTTTCGGCGATGTAGTAGGGCTGCGGACTCGCTAAATTTCTATACCGAAAATCTCTTTAAGAAGGACAAATAAATCTTCCCGTGTCGCTCCCGCAAAAGCATTTTCGATAAAACGGTTGATCCCTTTATTCTCATGCTGAAGAAGGGGGACGATTTTTATCCCTGTGATCTCCGACATAAAATGGGAATTATCCCCCTCTTCGTAAGCGTGGAGGAGGATAGAGCGGGAAAAGTTGTTGAGGATGTGGTAGTAGATGTGCAAAAATTCCGCTTCGAGGACTTTTAGACCGTAGAGGTGGGTGACGATACGGTTTTCATGACTCGCGATCGGATGGACTTTTTCCGGTTTAATCGTGATCCCGATCTCCTCTTTGATCTCCCGCACCAGTGCCTCTAGAAGACTTTCCCCCTCATTGACGGTTCCTCCCGGAAACCCCATCCGTCCGTCCCACCGATCGATCATAATGAGTGCTGGGCATTTGAAATGCTGCATATCGTCTTTAAAATATTTCCACGGAGAGATCGCATCGACATAGATGGCGAGGAAGACGGCATTTTTTTTATGGGGGGATGTTTGTCCGAAAGGGACGCGTTGCGTTTTCATTTAGGGTGCCCGATTCTCTGTAAAATAAAGTTATAAAAAATATGAACAATTATACTGATTAATTTTACATTGTTTTTACATACTTTAGCCATGATACACTCACCATAGTTTAAGAGGAGTATAATTTATGCGATTTTCTTTGATAGTCTTATTGTTGGCGGCTACGTTTGCTTTTGCCGATACGAAAAAATTTATGATCGATTTGAAAACGGGTGATATGGAGTCGTTTAACAATCAATTACTCGTAGGCGTTCCCGGAACGATCGATTATTTTACGGCGCAGGGAGACAAGGTCGAAGTAGCCGTCGTGATACACGGCGAAGCCTATAAGTTTTTTGTGGAAAACCTCGACAATACCCAGTACGGGATGGATAAAGCGCTTGCCGAACGCCAAGACGCTATCCGTAAACGGCTCGTAGAGATCGAAAAGAAATATCACATTCGTATGGAAATCTGCATGAACGGGATGCACAGAAAGGGGATACTCAGCGAAGATATCTACCCTTTCGTCACACCGATCAAGTCGGCGATGGTCGGATTGGTAAAATGGCAGAATAAGGGTTATGCTTACGTTCCGGTCCATTGATAAATGAACTTTTAAGCGTTTTGGTGTTAGAATTCTGCCAGTGATGCGGGAATAGCTCAGTTGGCTAGAGCGTCAGCCTTCCAAGCTGAATGTCGCGAGTTCGAGTCTCGTTTCCCGCTCCACTTCTCTCTTTTTAAATAATCCACTTTTCTTTATAATCCGTACAAAATCAAACATTACAATATTATTTTTCCATACTATTCTTTTCAGCTATAATCTTATTTAACAAAAAATAAATGTATAGGTTTTAATGATGGAACAGTATGCTTGTTGATTTTAAGAACGGCTAAAAGGCAAAAAATGGAAAAATTAAAAATTCATTTTGAAAATTGTTATGGTATTAAAAAATTAGTATATGACTTTGATCTTTCAAGTAAAAAAATATATTCCATTTATGCTCCCAACGGAACAATGAAAACATCATTTGCTAAAACAATGTTTGACTTTTCAGAAGGCAAAGATTCTAAAGATTTGATTTTTCCGGAGCGACAGCCAATTAGAACAATTCAAGATGAAAACGCTACTGATTTATCACCTCAGAATGTTTTTGTAATTGAACCATATAATCCTGATTATAATTCTGACAAATTGTCAACTTTAGTAGTGAAAAAAGAGTTAAAAGATAGATATGATGAAATATATAAAGATTTAGAAACTGCACAAAAAGAGTTTATCAAAAAATTAAAAACTGTATCGCAAAGCTCAGATTGTGAATCAGAATTTATTGATACTTTTCAAGAAAATCATAAAGAAACTTTTTTTGACCTACTAATCAAAATCAAGCCAAAACTTGCAGATGACATGAAAATAGATTATGAATTTAAATACAATGACATATTTGATAAAAAAGGCAATGTTAAAAAATTTTTGGAAAAAAACATAGATTCGCTCGATGAATATATAAAACAATATGAAAGTTTATTGACGAAATCAACATTTTTCAAAAAATCTACAAATACATTTGGAACTTACCAAGCAAATGAAATCATCAGTTCAGTAAAAGATAACTCTTTTTTTGATGCTGGACATTCAATAGAACTAAACGATACAACAAAAATCAATTCAGTAGATGAGTTTGAAAAACTTGTAGATGAAGAAATACAAAAAATTTTGAATGACTCAAAACTCAAAAAGGCATTTGAAAAAATTGATAAAGCCATAGGTACAAACGCTGAATTAAGAAATTTTAAAATTGCTTTAGAAAAAAACAACTCATTGATTGTTGAGCTAAAAAACTATGATGCTTTTAAACAAAAAGTTTGGCTGACATATTTTTCAAATTTATACGATGATGTTGGCTCTTTATGGGGCTTGTACAATTCAAGAAAAGAAGAATTAGAAATGATAATTCGAGAAGCGGTTAGTACAAAAACTGACTGGGAAAAAGCGACAAAAGAATTTAATGAGCGGTTTAGAGGAATCCCATTTAGATTAGAAATAGAAAATCAAGATGATGTTATTTTAAAAACAAGCGCACCGTCTTTAAAATTTGTTTTTACAGATTTAGGAGATGAAAAGCATATTGAAAAAGACGAGTTGCTAAAAGTTTTAAGTCAAGGAGAAAAAAGAGCTTTATATCTTTTAAATATTGTTTTTGAAATACAAGCGCGAAAAAAACTGACATTAGAGACAGTTTTTGTAATAGACGATATTGCAGATTCTTTTGATTATAAAAATAAGTATGCAATCATTGAGTATCTTAAAGACATATCTCAAGAACCAAATTTTTATCAGATTATTTTGACTCATAATTTTGATTTTTTTAGAACAGTTGGAAAAAGATTAAACATTGCAGATAATAGACTTTATACAATAAAATCAGATTCAGAAGTTAGATTAACAAAAGAAAGATATCAAAACAATCCATTCCAACACTGGATAAAGAATAATACTAACAATCATTTTCTCATAGCATTAATTCCTTTTGTTAGAAATTTGACAGAATATACAAATGGAACAACAAGAAATCAAGACTACACAAAATTAACTTCTCTACTGCATATTAAAGCTGATACTTCGACTATTACACATCAGGATTTAAGTGTTATTTTTAACAATGTAGTTCCTTTAATTCCACACAATACAAATATGATAAAAGTAATTGATACTATTTATGGATGTGCTGATGGAATTTCCCTAGAAACACAACATACTGAAATTGATTTAGAGAAAAAAATTGTATTATCAATTGCTACAAGACTTAAAGCAGAAGAATTTATGATTCATAAAATAAATGATCCAGTCAGAGTAAGTGCCATCACAAGTGATCAAACAAGAGCACTTTTTGAAATGTATAAAAGTACTTTTGCAGGTGAGCAAACTAATATTGAATCATTGGATAAAGTAAATTTGATGACGGCTGAAAATATACACTTAAACTCTTTTATGTATGAGCCTTTATTAGATATGTCTGATAGTCACTTGAAATCTTTGTATTTAGAAATTAAAAATTTGATATAGGATAAATATGAACAATAATCAAACCACCATCCAATGCCCAAAATGCGGCACACAAATTGATGTAAATGAAATCCTGAAAAAAAGAAAAATATGGACAAGTTGAATAAATCTTTCGTCATTCCGTACTTGATACGGAATCTAAGATGCTGAATCGAGTTCAGCATGACAAAAGGGCTGAATTAAAATGAACAAACGATTCGATGAATGGAACGAAATCAAAAAGACGGCAGAAAGTAATGAAAAAATTGCTAACTTTCGGCAAAAAGAGATTTTTGTGACTAATATCGGTGAGAATGTCGGTTTTGAGCAAAACGGTAAAGGTGAGCAGTTTCTGCGTCCTGTACTGGTCTACAAAAAATTTAGTTCGCGGCTCTTTTTAGGTATCCCGTTGACCAAGACAGTACGAGAAGGTATTTTTTATCATAGTTTTGAGTTTAAAGAAGGTATCAACAGTACAGCATTATTGAGCCAGATACGGTTGTTTGATGCAAAAAGATTACACTATCGTGTAGGGATGATAAATAAAGATGATTTTGAACTGGTAAAAGGGAAGTTGAAAATATTGCTGGAAGTTACCCCCTGAAAACAGGGGGAGCGCATAAAGCGATTTATGAAAGTATTATAGCACAATATAAACAAACTGTTATAAAAATATAGAGAGGCTTAAAGAATAAGCCTCAATTATCCCATATTCTTTTTCAACACATCGATCGGCATGACAAACATCGCTTTAAACAGCGGCGATACACGCGTCGTTTTATCATCGATCACTTCCAGCGCATTAAAACTAAACCCCTCTCCGTCAGAAGCATTATTCGGTGTGACCGTAAAGGTGAGCGGTTTGAGGGTACGGATCATATTGAGGATATTTTTGTGTCGTTTATCTTCGATCGGCAGGAGAATGTTGCCGTCTTTCGTCCGAACTTTCGCCGATTCGACCAGGAGCCGCCAGTTATCGGCATGGAGCGTTTTGTTCCACGTCATGATGCCGTTTGTGTAGTTGATCTGTTTTTTTTCTCCGACGATGATCCCCTCACGGGTGGTGCGGATCGTTTCGGCGAGAGTGAGAAAAAAGTTTTTTCCCCCCACCGCATTTGCACATTCGCGCAAGAGTTCACTCAAAGCCGGTTCAGTAGTCATAAAGGATCCTTTTCTTTTGCCAATGATATCCAAATTTACCCTAATGAGCGTTTGTTGTCATCTTCGCCTTATCGACGGATAATAGCAAAACCGGCAAAATAAACAGATCACTGAGAAGTGAAATAAACATCAAAATCGCTCCATACGCACCGATTAGCTGCAGAGATTGGAGCTGAGTGAAGGTTAACAATGCAAATACAACCATTAAAACGGTAGCGCTGATGATTGCAGGAACAGCGGCATAAAAAAACATAATTTCGAGAGCATGTTTGCGTGTGCGTCCGAAATAACGGCTTCTGAAATATTTGTATCCGAAATGAATAATCGTATCGGAAGTTAATCCCACGGAGATGGTCATGGCGATCAGCGCTTCAATAGTTAGTTCAAATTTGAACAAAATCATAAATAATACAAACCAGATGATAGGGATAGCATTGGACGCAAATCCGACCCATCCGATGGCAACAGAGCGAAATATAATTCCCATAACCAGAGCAATGATGAGCAGTGCCGAAATCAAAGAAGAGATTAATAGGAGCATTTTCTCCATTTTCGAACTTTGCGAGAGACTGTTGATATCGGTCAAATAGATCGGCAGTTCTTTGTACGATTCTATATAACGGATAATGGCGGATTGATCCGCATTCTTTAATGTAATGGTAATGTTGAGAGAATCCTGATCCATGTATAATTTTTCAAGATCATACAGCTCAAGAAAAAACAGCGCTTGCAAAAGACGTTGTTCATCCAAAGGATTTTTCGGAATATTGGCTAAATTAAGTTGTTTAAGAATATTGTTGATCGAATTGACTTTGATTATGCCGCTGTTATGACTTTTGAGGTCTTTTTCAAAGGTTTCAATTTTTTGAAGCATCTCCAAATCAATATCATTAAACGGTATTTTCAGCGTCATCGTCTCATACGACACATCCCGTTCAAACAGATTCTGAGATGTGTAGAGCCGAATGCCGATAAAAAGGAGTATGAGCAAGGTGAAAAGCATAAATTTTCGGAGCAGTTTCGGATTATAGTGCACCTCTTGATTGGCAAACCAATAGCATATCCGGGCAAGAGAAATTTTGGGGAATGAAACCGAAAAGTAACTGAGCAAAGCCGGTAAAAATACTATGCTGACAACATAGGCTACGATGGATGAAATCATCAGGCTTAGACTCATCATTGTGACAATGGAAGAATCGGCAAATAAAAGTGACCCTAAACTAATAAATAACACCGGTAATGTCCAAACTGCGGGGTGTAGATTGCGATTAATACTTTTTTCAAGTGCCCGGTTAGGGTCACTTTTAAATTGGGAGACATGCCAGCGATAGTAAAAGTAGAGGTAATGCCCGATAGCGATACTTACAACCATGAGACTCATAGCAATATGAATTTGTCTGGTACCGATCAAGAGATAAATCAAAGTAAAAGTCCAAATGAGGGTAATCACTGTAACACTGATAGCCGCAAATCCGGCAATGAAATTTTTAAATACGATGTACGACATCCCCATTACCACTAAGATAATGATTCCGATATACCAGAGATAATGGGAGAGTTTGGCTTCAACCTGCGGTTCAGAATACTTGTAATCAAACGGGATTTGCAAATGATCGAGCTGGATAGGTGTTTTTGAGTGAATGATAAAATGAAATCGGTGGAAATTGTTATTCACAAACGGACGGTATGGATCGGGGAGCGTTTTAACAAAAGAGATGATTTTATCTGCGGGCATTTGTGCTATCGGCAACGCCTTGACCAGAGCCGATTCATCAGACGTGCGATCGTTAAAAATCATGTACGCCGAAAAAAGAGATTCAACCCGATCAACCCCTTCAATATGTTCAAGTTCGCTTTGAAGTGCTTGAAGGGAATGTTTTGAAGCATCATTAAATGCAGGAATATCGATACGCAGATGTCCTATGTAAGATGCGGAATACGATTGCTTATGATTTTTTTCAAGTTGTTTGGACTCGCTCAGCCAAAAGACGGTATCAGAAGAGATTAATTCGGGTTTGAGAAAATTAAAAGCAAATGCTGAGAGGGCGATGAACACCATAATAATCAATATTCTAAATCGTTGAATAAATCGGATGTATCGTGATGTGTCTGGAGTATGGTAATACATGGTTAATTGTTCTCTTTCATAATAATCAGGTAAGGGCGTTTCGAAATCTCGATAGTATCGGCGACGCGTGCTATATCCTCTATTTTTGATTCGATTTTCGGATCGATTCGGGTATCAGTCGGTATCTCTTTGTTACCCACCATTACTTCTAAAGTACGCTGCAAAGGGGAAGGCGAAGCATATATTGCCGCTATAAGGTCATGTGAACGGAAACGTTTAAGCTCGTAAAAAAAGATATAGTACCGATAGATGTTTCGCATTTTCGTGTTTTCATTTATCATGGTCATGAAATCACGTGAATGAGGGCATTTCGGGTCTACAAATACATATACTTTTTTCTCCCCCTCCCCATAAATGATTGCATCGTGTTCTATAGGCTGAAGCAATGCGATCTTTTGACGGTTCGTGTATTCAGCCGCATCGCTTTGGGTGATAAGCATACAAAGCAACAGAGCCGTTAAACTCAGTTTAGATGATAAAAAATTTATTATATACGTCATGTTAAAATTGTACATGACCTGAATTACGTTTTAACTACAAATGTGATGAAAAAGTGATCAATTTTAATTCAAGTGGTATTTTAACCCTTATTATGTTATTTTTCCGTTATGAAAAATACTGAAATCGCCCCATTCTGGGAAACAAAAACACTTGAAGAATTAACCGATCAGGAGTGGGAAGCATTATGCGACGGATGCGGATTGTGTTGTCTTAACCGGCTTCAGGATGCGGACGATGACGAAGCCCCTATCTATCTGACCCGCGTCGCGTGCCACTGTTACGACCTGCGAGCACAGCGGTGCAGCGATTATGCAAATCGTCACGAGAGAGTGGAGGGGTGCATGAGGCTTACCGTCGAGCGGGTTGCCGAATACGACTGGCTTCCGGAGACCTGTGCGTATCGTCTGCGCTATGCGCGAAAACCGCTCCCTTCATGGCACCCTTTGATTACCAAAGATCCCGGCTCTGTTCGGGCACACGGGATGTATGCGCTGAATCCCGTGCTGGATAATGAGGAACTTGAGTTAGAAGATTATATTATCGAAGAGTAGAATTTTAAAACCAAGATAAAATAAATTTTTCTTATTGATGTTTTATTCTACTGTTTTATCGTAATTGCTATACTGGTGCTATACTGTAGGTTTATAATTCGCGAAAAATTATACAAACCTTCAAATTTAGGATGCGAGCGATGGATACGATAACAATTAAAACAAAATTGATGCTGGTATCAGTGATGGTCTCTTTGGCTTTACTGGTGGTTTCGATTGATTCGTTTATTTCAACAAAACACGAATTGATGAATGCAAAAAAGACGATGCTCACGACGCAGATCGATACGGTCAGCTCTCTTCTTTCGTATTATGAGGGTGAGGTAAATGCGGGACGTATGAGTCTGCAGCAGGCACAGGATACGGTAAAAGAACACATTAAAAATCTCCGTTACAATGAAAAAGAGTACTTTTTTATTCTGAACAATCAGGTGCAGGGGGTAATGCATCCGATCAAACCCGCATTGGACAATACCGATCTCTCACAGATTAAAGATCCCGAAGGTAAATATCTTTTTGTGGAGTTTGCCAAAGTAGCCAAAGAGGAAAAAGAGGGATACGTCTCGTACATGTGGCCGAAACCGAATACGGAGACTCCGCTGCCGAAACTGACGTTTGTCCGTGCCTTTGGTGCATGGGGATGGATTGTCGGAACGGGTGTGTATATTGATGATGTCGATGATGAATTTAGATCGGTCGTGATTAAAAAAGGTTTCGGTATTGCTCTTTTAATCATAATCATGGCAGGATTGTTGATCGCGATACAGCGCTCAATCGGAAATAAACTCTCGTTGATGCAGGCCATGGCTGAAGAGCTTGCCGGCGGAAACGGCGATTTGACCAAACGTTTAGAGATCAATGGATCGGATGAACCTGCGCAGGCAGCCGGATCGATCAACGCTTTTATTGCGGCAATTCAGAGCATGGTTCAAAATGCAAAACAAGCATCGCATGAGAATGCGTCGGTTTCGACAGAACTCTCGAATACCTCAATGGCGATCGGACGGCGTATGGAGGATGAATCGAGCCAGATGGACGCGATTTACCGCAGTACGGAACAGATTATTGCCAATCTGGCTCTTTCAAAAGGGGATAATGAAGTAACATGCAAAGAGGTTGTTGAGGCCAGTGAAATGCTCCGTACCGCCAGAGACGAATTGATGGCGATGATAGAGATGATCCGTAAGAGTGTTGAAGTGGAAGCGGAATTTGCAAACAAAATTCATGAACTATCGAATAATGCACGTCAAATCCGAGAGGTTCTCTCCGTGATCGGCGATATTGCCGACCAAACCAATCTATTGGCTCTGAATGCCGCGATCGAAGCGGCACGGGCCGGAGAACACGGACGAGGATTCGCCGTGGTTGCCGATGAGGTACGGAAACTGGCCGAACGGACACAAGGAAGTCTGACACAGACGGATGTTACGATATCCTTGATCGTCTCTTCCATCGAAGAAGCATCGGTACAAATGGAGCGTAACGCTAAAAGTATTGAAAAACTTGGAGAAAAATCGCAGTTGGTCGGGCAGCGGATCGAGCAGACCTCCGGTGTTGTCAATCAAACGAGCGAAGCGATTAAAAAACTGGTTGTGGATGCGGACACCAATACCAAGGATGTCGAAAGTATTTCAAAAAGACTGGCGGGGATAAACGATTTGGTACGTGCGAATGCACGAAGTGTCGAAGAGATTGCGACGACGGCAGAGCATCTGTATAAAGTGGCGGAGGGGCTTAATCAGAATTTGGGCCGTTTCCGTGCATAAACGCTGAGCTGATTTAGCGCGGATTGGTTATCTTATAAATAAAGCCGAATACTTCGACAACGGCGACATAGAGCTTTTCAGGGATCTCTTTATCGAGTTCCACCTTACTTAAGAGTTCGACTAAATCTTCATCTTTGTGGATGGGGAGATTGTGGAGCTCGGCTATTTTGATGATATTTTCCGCACTTGCACCTTTTCCTTTTGCGACGACGCGGGGAGCATCCTCTTTTTCTCGGTCGTAGCGCAGGGCCACCGCTTTTTTCATACTTTCACCTCAAATCCCATATCCGATCCCTCAGAAGAATGATACGTATCATTGAACGGCGTTTTGGTCTCCGTTGATTCATAAACACGGATAGAACGGGGAGTAAGCCCCGATTTGATGAGCAGGGAACGAAGCTCGCCGATATTTTCATGTATCAGCGCTTTCAGCTCCGTTTTTTCGGTATGGGCCTGAATTTCGAGCTGATTATCGTCATAAAGGGCCATCATAAGATCCAGTTCACCGAACTCTTTGAGTTTCAGATGGATATCGCAGTAGAATTTTTTATCTTTTGTTTTTTTAAACGCCAATGTCCCCTCTTGGAGCTGATCCCATACGAAAGGGAAATAGATCGAGCCGGACGAACTTAGATGAGAGACGAGCTGATGGTAATCGATCTGGGTGAGGAGTTTATCGGTCTGCTCTAATAGTTTTTGAGCGGACGGATCATCCGATTTGCTAAATTCTTCGTGCAGAGAGAGAAGATTGGATTTTAAATCATCCGCCATGGATTCTTTGAGAAAAGTTTCGGTGACAAGCTCTTTGGGATTCGTGAACTCTCCGAGTTTGGCGATCAGTGAAGTAAGCTCTTTGGCCGTATCGACTTCTTGTGCATTACGAAGCTGCTGCGTAAACGTTTTAATCTCTTCGGCAGGAGAGTTGTTAATGCTTTTGAGAAGTTTTTCAATCGAATCCAGAAGCACATCGGTATCGGGTGTTTTGCTCGATAACAGTACTCCGTACAGCTGTGAGAGGGTAGTTTTGATCTCCGAGACGGCAGCTGTCTGCTCAAGCTTTTGAGTGAGGGCTGTGACTTCCGCGGAGTAGAGGGGATCTTTTTTGGCAATCAGGCTCTGCAGGATATCGGTCACTCTCTTCAGCCCCTCAGAGAGCTGGAGGGCGCTTTGGGGATGAGTTCCTGCCTTGGTAAGAACGGGATTATCCAGAAGGGCCGTAATGTTGCTTAGCAGAGTTTGTGCGTCACTTTTGGGAATTTTTGCGAGAACTGTTTTGACTTGTTCGAGTGTCTGGATGAGATCGGGCATTTTTTGCAGAGCTGAAGCAAATTTTGCTTCCATGAACACGCCGCTGGATGTGATTTGGTTTTTGAGATTTTTAGGATCGATCGTTGTTATGTTTTTGAGGAAATGTTCAAAAACGGCACTTTTCTGTGCCGTATCGGGAGATGTTTTAAGCTCTTTGACGAGTGTTTGCAGGCTGTCGCTGAAATTCCCCATATTTTTAAACGCCGAAGAGTTTTTAAGCAGATCAAGGAGGCTCTGGTCCGATTTCGAAGCGGCTGTTTTGTCCTGAAATACCGAGGTGAGAAGGGATTTGATGTCTTTTCCCTCTTTGAGCGTTTCGAGCTGTTCGGGGGTGGCATTTTTGATCGCCTCCGAGAGGGCTTTGTTGGTATTGGGGAGGATGATGCTGAGACGTGCTTCGGGAGACAAATGTATCATAGGGAAAATAATAACACAGCCGTGCAAAAAAGTGTATTTCTTATTAAGATATACGTTTAGATCGGGTTTTAGCGTGATATAATCATTATTAAGTAGAGAGAAAGAGAGGCATGGATGCGCACTATCGCACTTTTTTTTATGCACGCTTTTTTTATGAGTATCAGCTATGCGAACGTATTGACATTCGGTGTCGTTCCTCAGCAAAGTTCGATGGAGGTGATTAAAAAATGGCAGCCTTTTATCACTTATCTTGAAAAGAGCACGGGAGAAAAAATAGCTCTGAAAGTCGAACACTCGATTCCCGAGTTTGAGAAAGTAGTGTATAACGGCGGGTACGATATAGCCTATATGAGTCCATATCATTATGTAATCGCCCATAAACGGGAAGGGTACGATGCACTAATCCGCGATGAGAAAAATGTGGTAGGGATCGTAGTTGTTCGAAAAGAGGACGGTATACACGATATTTCGATGTTAAAAGGGAAAGAGTTTCTGTTTCCGGCTCCCGATGCTTTTGCCGCAACGCTTCTTGTAAAATATGAGCTGCTCAAAAAATACAACATCGATATTAATAAAGAGAAACATTACCGCTATGTAAACTCCCATGAGTCAGTTTATAAAGGCGTTGCACGGAAAATCGGCGATGCCGGAGGCGGAATCGAGCGGACATTTAACGATTTGCAGGACAAAAAGTCCAAAGACTCTCTCCTCATAATCTATAGAACCAGATCCTATCCCAGCCATCCGTTCGCGTTTCACCGTTCTCTCTCTAAGAACCTGAAGAAAAAAATGGAAAACGCGCTTTTGCAAATGCCTCAGGAACTTGTTATCTCATTGAGTATGAAGCGTTTGAAAAAAACGGATGACGGCGAATATGACAGCGTGCGCAGTCTTGCCCAATCCATGTCTTCTATTGAAGAATAATTAATGCGTCTATCTTTCCGGTATCGTTTTATCCTCTCTTTTTTAAGTATAGAACTTCTTTTTATCTCTTTGATCGTCTTTTTCAACTTTATGTCGCTTTCAAAACTCTCACACTCGTTAATAGAAGAGAAAATCGAAACGGCAACGGCACTTTTTACCGAAATGGCCAAAACACCGTTGATTGTTTATGATTTGGGGGCATTGGACAATCAAGCGCAGAGCTTTGTACGGTTGAAAAATATTGTCGCAGTCAAAATTTTCGATAAAAAACAGCGTCTGCTCTGTAATGTCAGCACCGATTTGCAAATCAACCTTGACCGATTTGATACCTTATCGGGAAATATAGAGAAAAACGGACGGGTATTTAGACTGGTATCCGCACCGATCAAGATCGATAACGAGCAAATCGGCGAGGCGAAGATTCTCTTTGAAATAAGCGAGAGTTTGAAGATTATCGATGATAATAGAGATTTGACGTTATTACTGATCGTGATCGAGATGACGATCAGCACTTTTGTCTCCTACATTATCGGACACAAGCTGACCAATGCGTTGAATGAATTGACCGTTTATGCTCAAAAAATTGCAAAAGATGAAGATGCACAGAGTGTGAATAACGAAACAAAAGGGGATGAAATCTCGGTTCTTTCCAAAACGCTGCATCATATGCATGATCGTATTCTGGAACGGAACAAAACATTAAACGCAGTGGTGACAAAACTCAAAGAGGACATTCTTCAGCGTAACGAGCTTGAAAATAAATTGCTTTTTGAAAAAAGTATCAATAAAACATTGGTAGAGAGCGCCAATGCCATTATCGCGATTATGAACCGAGACGGGGTAATGATCAATATCAATCCTTACGGAGAGCGTTTTACCGGGTTTACACAGCAAGAGATCGCTTCGGAACCGTATTTTTGGGCAAGGTTCCTCCCACAGGATATGCACGACAAAGTCGTCAATATCATTAGCAATGCACGTAAGGGGACGATTACTAAAAGTTTTCAAAATGCATGGGTGTCCAAAGAGGGGAAAGAACGGATGTTCGAGTGGTCCAACGCTCTGGTCCTCGATGAAAAAGGGCAAATGCAGTATGTAACGACGATCGGCATTGATATCACGGAGCAAAAAGAGCATCAATTGGAGCTGGAAAAAGCCAAAGAGGCGGCTGAAACGGCCGCAAAAGCGAAAGCCGACTTTCTGGCCAATATGTCTCATGAGATCCGAACGCCGCTCAACGGTATTATCGGATTGACCGAATTGGTTCTAAAAACCGATTTGGAACCGAAACAACGCGATTTTCTCGAAAAATCAAACCTCTCTTCCCACGCTTTGCTGGATATTATTAACGATATTCTCGACTATTCCAAAATTGAAGCGGGAAAATTCGATTTGGAAAATAAACCGTTTGAGCTAAACAACGTTATCCAAAATATCATGAGTCTTTTTGAATTTCAGGCGGTTCAAAAAGGGATTGTACTTACCTATGATATTCAGTTAAATGAGAGTGTCATGATCGGTGATGCGCTCCGTGTGACACAAATTTTGACCAATTTGGTCGGTAATGCCGTCAAATTTACCGAATCGGGACAAATCGGTCTCCGGGTGATTTCAACGGATGAAAATGAAGAGAGTATCCGTCTGCAATTTAGCGTGGAAGATACGGGAATAGGGATGAACGACGAGGCACAAAATAAACTTTTTCAAGAGTTTTCGCAGGCGGATACGTCGATTACCCGTAAATACGGCGGCTCAGGGCTCGGGCTGGCCATCTCCAAACAGCTGGTGCAGATGATGGGCGGTGATATATGGGTAGAAAGCGAAGAGGGGATAGGGAGCAGGTTTATCTTTACGACGGTTTTCGGAAAAATAAGATCAGCGTTCTATCGATCTTTTGAGAAAAAAACGGCTTGTTCCCAATCGGATGTGGATGATATCAGGGGTGCACGAATTTTGCTTGCCGAAGACAATGCGATTAATCAGATCGTTGTCGTGGAAATGCTCGAAAATGCTGATTTGATCGTAGATGTAGCGGCTAACGGCCAAGAGGCGGTCGAACAGGCACAATCGCACCTTTACGATTTGATATTGATGGATTTGCAAATGCCGGTAATGGACGGATTTGAAGCCGCAAAGGCTATCAGAGCGATCCCGGAGTATAAAGAGATTCCTATCATAGCGTTAAGTGCCGCTGTCATGCAGCAAGACAAAGAATTTACCTCTGCGGCGGGGATGAATGAACATTTGAGCAAACCTATCGATTACGACGCTTTGATAGAGGTGCTTATCCGTTGGATCAAACCGCGGCAGAATGTCTATGATGTTCCCGAACATAAGAAAAACGTGACGAATCATGAGGAAATCTCCGGGACTATAGAGGGGATTGACCTGAAAGAGTTAAGTAATCGTATCGGGAACAACGGCGAGAAGATAAAGCGGTATTTGCTCTATTTTTGCAACGAATACGAGAATTTCGAATCGCGTATTGATTTTTCAAACCTGCAGATGGAGCCTTTTAAACATTTGATCCACACTATGAAAGGGGCAAGCGGGAACCTTTCGATGTTCAACGTTTATGCGCTCGTCAAGGATATTGAAAATTCCGATGATGCGAAAGAGATCGAAGGATTGACTTTCCGACTTATTACCGCCATACATGACGTGATTGAAGCGATACGTTCTTTTTATCGGGAAAGTCAGGATGAGCTGAATGAATCCTACCCTCTTGAAGAGATTAAAACAACTATCCATTCCGTGATGGAGGATTTGGTTCAATCCGCAGTCATTGACTCTGAACGGATTGTTTTGCTTGAACGGATGTTATCGGGAATATCCGATGCGGATTCACGTAAAAAAGTGATAGAATATTTGAATTCATATCAATATGATAATGCATTGCGTATGCTTCAAAACATAGTAGGTTCAATCGGATGAAATACACTAACAGACAAAAAATTTTAATCGTGGACGATGAGCCTTTAAATATTTCCATTGTTGCCGAAATCTTAAATCACGAGTATGATCTTTTGGTCGCGACCAACGGTGAAAAAGCACTCCAAATCGTCTCTCTAGACCCGAAACCGGATCTGATATTACTCGATATCATGATGCCGGGAATGAACGGCTTTGAAGTTGCGAAACGGCTTAAGGAACTCCCTGAAACCTTCCAAATCCCTATTATTTTTTTAACGGCGAAACATGACAGCGAGAGTATCATAAAGGGGTTTGACGCGGGTGCGGTAGATTTCGTCTCCAAGCCGTTTCAAAAAGAGGAGCTTCTCGCCCGGATAAAAAATACGCTGCAGATGTTCAATTTGAAAAATGCGCTTAACCGTGCGCTGGAAAAAAGTCAAAAATACGCTAAAACGGTTGAGAGCCAAATGACTCTTATCGATAAAAACATTATTATTTCCCATACGGATTTAGCAGGGAAAATTACCGACGTTTCCGATGCGTTTTGCAAAATATCGGGGTACAAGAAAGAGCAGATTATCGGGAAAATGCACCGTATTTTAAAGCATCCGGATATGCCGGCCTCTTTGTTCGCAAAACTGTGGGAAACGATAACCCGGGGGGATACGTGGCAGGGAGAGATAAAAAATCGGAGTAAAAACGGGTCGTTTTACTGGGTTGACACCTTGATATATCCGATAGTCGATGATTTGGGAAATCAAATCGGATATACATCTATCAGTCAAAATATCACCGATAAAAAGCGGGTAGAAGAGATATCGGTAACCGATCAGCTGACGCAGCTGCATAACCGGATGTATCTCGAAAGCAGTTTTACCAAAGAGATTAAGCGGGCAAAACGTTATCATCACCTTTTTGCGGTCATTATGATTGATATTGACCATTTTAAAGAGGTAAATGACACCTACGGGCATGATGTGGGAGATAACGTTTTGGTCTCCATCTCTCAAATATTATCGGAAAATATCAGAGAAACTGACATTTTGGGGCGTTGGGGAGGAGAAGAGTTTTTAATTATTTGTCCCCATACCTCCAGCCTTGAAGCCTATAATCTGGCGGAGAAGCTGAGAGTCTCGATTGAAACGCATCCGATTGACGTCATAGGATACAAAAGCTGCAGTTTCGGAGTATCGGTATTCGATTTAAACGACGAAACGTTCAAAGAGGTTTTGAAACATTCGGATGAAGCATTGTACATAGCCAAAAAGAACGGGCGAAACCGTGTTGTTGAATACAAAGATTAAAAAGCCGATTTATCGTTCTGCTTCGTTGCGGTAATAAAGATGAGGTTGTCGATAATATCGATGGTCTCTTCTCTATAGCTTTCGCCGATTTCGTTTATTCCCTCTTCGATCTCTTCATCGCTGAATCTCCCCAAATCAGACATAAAACGGTGGCGAAGCATCTCGTACCAGTGCTCTTTCGGGAGGGTAAACGTATGGCTCCGTTTTGCGCTCACAACATCGAAACCGCACGCTTTGAGCTGGGATTCAAAGAGTTCATACGGCGGCTGATTGTGCGCAAAAGCCGCTTTTGCGGAGGCAAAAAGTGGAAATTCGATATTTTGAGGACGGGTAATAATGAGGAGTTTTCCTCTCTTTGGAAGCTGATCGTACACCGCTTGCCAGAAACGTTCTCTCTGATCGATATGGTGAACGACCTCTTTGAGGAGCAGTTTGGAAAAAGGGGTTCCGGTCGACATAAAAGTATGGGCATCCATGCAAAGGGCGGTAATGTTTTCCAGCTTCTGTGCCTCATCGCACATTGGAGCGGAAGGTTCGACACAATACGCTTTTGCAACTCCCGATTCATCCTTCAGGCGGCGGGTAAAGGTTCCTGTCCCTCCGCCGATATCGACGAGGGTATCGTCCGAAGCAAGTGCGAGATCATGATGGATATGGCGGATAACAAAGTTTTTATACTCCTCTGAAAAATACCAAATCCGATTAAAAACCTCGGCGATAGTATCGAAGTGATTTGGGATATCGGATTTCGTTAAGTTCATTATTCTTTCCCAAAATTATTTTTTCGAGTTCTCTAAAGAATCATAGGATAATTTTGTTGAGATTAATAGGATTGATAAAAATTAAATTGTTGGCGTCCCGCTTTTTTGGAAGTATACATGGCAATATCGGCATGATGGAGAAGCGTTTCTACGCTTTGTCCATCTTTAGGGAACATACTGATGCCGATACTGCACGCACTCATGATGTCATATCCGCCGATATGAAAAGGTTCTTGAAAGAGGTTTAGTATTTTTTCGGCTACTGTCGAATAATGGGTCTCGGAAGTTCCGTTATCGATGATGAGAACAAATTCATCGCCTCCGTTGCGGGCAAGTGTGTCTACTTTACGGATTACTTTTTGAATCCGTTTGGCGATATTTATTAAAAGTTGATCGCCGATCAAATGCCCTAACGAGTCGTTGATCTCTTTAAAATGGTCTATATCGATAAAAAGGATTCCAAACTCTCCGCCGGAACGGTTTTTTTGCTCGATTGCACGGTTTATCCGATCTTCCAAAAGGCGACGATTTGGCAGTCGGGTGAGTGAATCGTGCATAGAGAGATGGGTGAGTTTTTTGGTCTCGAGGATCAACTGCTTTTGGACATCCAAATAGGCACTGATATCCTGCCTGATTTCAAGATAGGCGATAACCGCTCCGTCATGATCAAAAATCGGTTTGGCATGGACGTCGATATGGTGTGTTTTCCCCTCTTTATCGGTATGCACGTGTCGGACGGTGGATGGGGATTTGGTTTTTATAATATCGTTTATCGGGCAAGGGTGAGAACCGTTCGAACATCCGCCGCTGGTTTCATCTGAAATCTTGTTACATTTGGGGTAAAGCTCCGTTAACCCTTCTCCCCCAAGTGCCTTGGCGGCTTTGTTCATCATTTTCACCCGCATATCAAGCTCAATATACATGATCGGATCGGGAATCTCATCGATAATCGTCTGCATCATCGCATGGGAGCGTGCCAGCGATTTCTCATAACTCAAAACACGGGCCGCTTTTCTCAATGCTTGAAGCATCAGATTTGTATTGGTCGGCTTTAAAATATAATCGTTTACGCTCAGTGCGATACTTTGAAGGAGCAAATGGGGGTCGCTGAAAGCGGAGTTAACGATGATAGGAACTTTTGATTCGATTACACGCAGGTGTTTGATAAGTTCCAAACCATCCATACTCGATAGCTGAATATCGGTGACAACCATATCGGGACGGGAAACGTCAAAAATACTCATCCCCTCTTCAGCGCTACGGGCAATAAAGACTCTTTTGAAAAACCTCTCAAACTCGCTTAAAAAAGCGAGGGAGGTTGTTTCGTCTTCTTCGATGTAGAGGAGTGAAAATTGTTTAAGCATAGATCCCCATTCCGTTAAATCATCCCTTTGATTTGCTGTATTAATTTTTGGACAGAGGTGACATCTTTTTGGACCCCTATATAATATTTCAACTTGTGTGTTTTTTTATCGAAGACGGGACTGATAGTTACTTCGTTGTAGATAAGCTCACCTGATTTGTGGTAGTTACGCAATATTACCGTGACATCGGTTTGCTCTTTCATCGCCTTGCGCAGTTCTTCGAGAGCGGGTTGCTCCCGATCATCCCCTTGTAAAAAACGGCAGTTTTTACCGATAATCTCCTCAGGGGAATAGCCGAATGCGTTAGCAAACGCATGATTGATGTAGATAACCGGATTGTCAGGCTGATTCGGATCAGAGATGGTGATGCCGTTTTTAGATTGGTCGAGGATTTCGATCAGATGATCGGCAAAAATGGGATGGCTTTCACGATTTTTTTTCAACATATAGCTTCCGCCGTAATAGTTGACGATATTGAGACACGGGAGACGTTTACGCAGATTGCTGATTAAATTGCGAACATTTCTCGGAGTATATTCTTGTTCATAGCTATCCCAAATGTGCAAAAAAATATCGATACTGCTGATCGGTTTATTGTGATTGCTGATCATCAATTTGAGCAGTTTTTTCATCTTGGCAGTTAATGGTACGATTTCGTGGTGTAATGTAACGGTTTCAGAAAGGGTGTCCCAGTAGCATCGGTCGCAAAGTTTTATTGTGTGGTGAGTATTCATAATTCTATTGTAATCAAAAAGTGTCTTTAAAGTGTCTTATGCTGTAAAATATTTTAGTATCAGATTAATTCAATATGAGTAGGGTATCATCCGAAGCAAGTGCGAGATCATGATGGATATGGCGGATAACAAAGTTTTTATACTCCTCTGAAAAATACCGAATCCGATTAAAAACGTCTGCGATGGAGTCAAAACGGTTAGGCGCTTCGTGAGCGTTTTTTACTCTATTCATTGAGATGAGTAACGGGATGCAATGCCCGTTCATAGCTCTCTTCTAAATTCTGGGAGAGGACAGAAATGATATTTCGGTCGAGCTTGTTTTCGTCCCCCATTTTTTGAATAATATCGTACGACTCCGCGGCGCTTAGCCCGCTGCGATATGGGCGATCCTGCACCAGCGCCTGAAAAATGTCGGCAACGGTCAGAATACGTGCTTCAATCGGGATTTGATCGCTTTTGAGATGATAGGGATACCCTTTGGCATCAAGCGTCTCATGATGCATCGAGGCGATTTTGGCAATATCCTGAAACCCTTTGATTTTTCGAAGAATCATCTGCGAATCAAATCCGTGCCGGTTCATATGCGAACGTTCTTCATCATTCAACGGACCGGCTTTGTAGAGTATCTCGTCGGCTACGCGCAATTTCCCCAAATCATGGAAAAAAGCGGATAGTTCGATCTTTTCTTGTGTTTCGATCGGTAGATTGCAGTTTTTTGCGAGATATCGTGCCAAAGAAGCGACGCCGTAAGTGTGCTCGGACGTAAAGGTACTTTTGGCATCGACGACGCTCGCGAACATCATCGCTATATTTTTAAGCGTCTTAAAGGGGACGGAATCATTATTCCCCGCAGCGATCCATTCGCTAAAGTATTCATTCAGCGCTTCGGCTTCCATGTAAAACCAAAACGAATCGGATGAGGAAGTCTCCAGATAAACGTCTACCAGTTCAGGCGAAAACATGGTTCCGCTGTATTTTTGGATTACCGAAGCGATGTTATGGCGTTCAACGTTACTCGCATCGCCCAGCTGTACGCGCAGCGCATCGACACGGTCGGTCAGATAGATCAGATTGGCCTGTTCTCTAATCTCATCCGCAATATCGATCTCAAACTGATCCCAATGGGTATGATGGTATAAAAGGACGGGAGCATACTGATGATAGATCCCTACCTTTTCCACTAACGAAGAGCCTCGAAGACAGTGGACCTGAGAATTATCCCAATCGAGTTCGTTGACCAGATGGCTGTGAACGTCTGTCGATGACACGCCGCAGTCGTGCAGCATTCCCAACATGATGATATCGTCGATGCGAGACTGGCTCCACCCCAGTTTTTTGGCAACTTCGGCAGACATAAACGCGACCCGTTTGCCGTGCATAGTGTCATCAATTCCGACATAATCAAGCGCTTCGGAAAGTGCGTAGGAAACTTCCCGCAGATTGACGTTATATATCATTATTTCTTCTTCGTTTTTTGTTCTAATTAGTCTATCGTAAAATGGTATAAAACCGAATCTTTATATCATTTTATAAGTAAAAAGGCTAGAATAAATATATATAAAATGTAATATATGCAAAATCGATAGACAATTTAAGGTTATTTAATGATTTTGAAGAAATTAAGTCGTCTCCAGATTCATGAAACAGAATCGGTAGAGGATATTTCGGCCGGACCTGTTCTTAATCGGTTAATGAAGGTTCTATCCGTCATGATTCTAATCGGGGCGATCGGTGTCATTGCCCTTTTGGTTCAGCAGCAGCACAATTTTCTAAATGACACCTTTCAGACACGAATCGATGAAGTATCCAGCGATTTACAAAAAATTATCGAGCAGCAGACGGCGGGATTAAGCTTGGCAATTCAGCCTATTGCCGCAGACGAGCGGATGAAAGCAGCGTTGCGGGAAGGAGACCGTAACCGCCTTTTGAACGAATGGCAGAGCGTATTTGAGACGATGAAGAAAGAAAACCGTCTGACTCATTTTTATTTTCTGGATAAAAATAGGGTATGTCTGCTGCGGGTACACAACCCGAAAAAGTATGGTGATTTGATAGATCGTTTCACGGCGCAAAAAGCGGAATGGTCGCATAAACGTTCATCCGGAATTGAAATCGGACCGTTAGGGACATTGACGCTGCGTGTCGTTCAGCCGATTTATGATGATGAAATATTGATCGGCTACATTGAACTGGGCAAAGAAGTCGAAGATGTATTGGAAGGGCTGCATGAACGAACAACGGATAATATCGCTGTATTGATTCATAAAAAATATTTAAAACGTCATGCGTGGGAAGAGGGGATGCGCATGCTGGGACGTGAATCAAACTGGAATCAGCTTCCTGAGGATGCTATTATTTACACCTCTCAAAAAAAGATGCCGGAACCATTTTTGGAAATAGTCCGATCTAATAAAAATGAGCGGTTCCTCCATAAGGTAACCGATATAGAAATTTCTTACGATGAAAAAGATTGGCGGGTGACGATGATCCCGATAAAAGATGCATCGGACAAAGAGATCGGCGATATGATGCTGATGAATAATATCAGTGTAGATAATGACAAGTTCGCCCGTTTTATTGCTATGAACGCGACGTTCGGCATTATTCTGATAGGGACTTTTTTAGGATCGGTCTTTTTGCTGTTGCGCCGGACAGATCGTAATATCCGCGCTCAGCAAAGGAATCTAAAAGAGAGTGAAGAGCGTTTTGAACAATTGGCCGAACAGAGCCGGACATTTATATGGGAAGTGGACGGCACGGGAAAACTTACCTATGTTAGCGATACGGTGGAAAAAGTTTTAGGGTATCGAAGCGAAGAACTCATCGGAAAAAAATATTTTTATGACTTTCATCCGCCGGAAGGGAAAGAATCGTTTAAAAAAACAGTATGCGAGGTTTTTGAGTGGAAAGAGTCGTTTGAAAATTTCACTAATTTGGCTGTCGACCGTGAAGGTGAAACCGTTTGGCTGACAACAAACGGTATCGCCATGGTAAGCAATGACGGAACGTTTTTGGGGTATCGCGGCAGTAATACGGACATCAGCGAACGCAAATTTTCAGAAGAAAAAATCAACGGATTGTCTTTTTTTGATCAGTTAACGGCGCTTCCGAACAGGACACTGTTGCTGGATCGTTTGAAGCAGGCGATGGTAGCCGGTTCACGAAGCGGAAATTACGGTGCACTGCTCTTTATCGATTTGGATAATTTTAAAACACTGAACGATACTCTTGGGCATGAGATCGGTGATAGCCTTTTAAAGCTTGTCGCACAACGTTTAAGCGGATGCGTACGAGAGGGGGATACCGTTTCCAGATTTGGAGGTGATGAGTTTGTTGTCGTGCTCGAAGGGCTTAGCACCAACGAAACGGATGCCGCGACGGCAGGTGAACTGGTGGCGGAAAAAATTCTTTCTTCTTTAAATCAGCCCTATTTTTTAGGGGGGATAAATCACCGCAGCTCTGCTAGTATAGGGATTACGTTATTCAAAGGCGACGATACGTCAATCGATGATCTGATGAAGCAGGCGGATTTGGCAATGTATAAATCTAAAGATGCCGGACGCAACGGTCTTAGTTTCTTTGACCCGAATATGGAACATACCCTAAAAGAGCGTGCGCTCTTGGAAAGTGATCTTCGTATCGGTATCGAAGAAAAACAGTTTATTCTCTATTATCAGGCTCAAGTCGTGAATCATGGACATATTACCGGTGCCGAGGCATTGGTGAGATGGGAACATCCGAAACGGGGGATAATACCGCCGATGGAGTTTATTCCGGTTGCCGAAGAGACCGGACTTATCATCCCGCTGGGGGAATGGATATTGAAAATGGCATGCACTCAGTTAGCGGCATGGTCACGTATTCCGGAGATGGCAGAGATTACGATAGCGGTCAATGTCAGTGCGCGCCAGTTCAGCCAAAATAATTTTGTTGAGCAAGTTTTATCGATTCTGCATGAAAACGGCGCCAATCCTCAAAAACTTAAATTGGAACTTACCGAGAGCCTTTTTGTCCAAAATGTAGAAGAGGTGATTGCGAAAATGGCTGCCTTAAAAAATGAGGGGGTAAGTTTTTCATTGGATGATTTCGGAACGGGTTACTCGTCTTTGTCCTATTTAAAGCGCCTGCCTCTCGATCAGCTGAAAATCGATAAAAGCTTTGTCCGTGATCTTTTGATTGATCCGAACGATGCCATTATCTGTAAATCGACGATTGCTCTGGCAGAGAGCATGGGGCTCTCTGTCATAGCGGAGGGGGTAGAGACGCAAGAACAGCATCATGCCCTTTCAGAGATCGGGTGCTTTTCGTATCAGGGGTATTGGTTTAGCCGGCCCGTCCCTTTGAATGAATTTGAAGCGCTTCATAAAACGGCTTAGGATCATGTAGTTAACGTATCGTTTTTATTGATCTCAGGCCTATCGTTTTTAGTTCGACTTTAAGATAGTTTTGCTATTCTTTAGCCGGAAACTAAAAGGAACCGGAATGGTTGAACCCAATACATTAAAGCAGCTTCGACTCTCATTAAAACCCTACTCGCTGTTGTATGTGGAAGATAATGTAGGATTAAACCGTCAAGCAGCTACGCTATTTCAAAAAATATTTGAAACCGTTTACATAGCGTATGACGGAGAAGAGGGGTTAAGTTTATTTAACCGACATCACCCTTCTATCGTCATTACGGACATTACTATGCCTAAAATGGACGGCTTGGCGATGGCCGAAGCCATTGTAAAAATTGATCCCGAAGTAAAAGTAATTATCACGACGGCGCATGATGATCCGGAACTTCTGCACAAAGGAATCCGTGTCGGGGTATTCGATTATTTGGTTAAACCGATCCGTATCGAAAATCTGACCGAAACCCTCACCCGATGCTCCGATATTTTGAAAGAGGCGCTCCATCACAAAATTTTCAATACCAATCTGCATACGGTTTTTAACTACCAGAACGATTTGGTCATTTTGCTTCAGGGGCAAAAAATTGTCATGGCGAACCAATCGTGTCTTGATTTTTTTGCCGTGCAGAATGTTGAGCCGTTACAGCAGAGATTTGAAGAATTCGGAGCTCTGCTGCTCAAACACAACGGCTTTTTATACAATCATGACGGAATCGATTGGTTTACTGAAATATCGAAAAATCCCGGAAAATTGTTTAATGTAAAAATTGCCGGCGCGGATGAAGAACATCACCATTTTATTCTCCGTTTTCAGAGTATTCCCGATCAAGAAGGGTATGGAGTTCTTTCCCTGAATGATGTAAGCGAACTGGGGCTTCTTAAGCTGTATGATGCTCCTGCCGTGGAACGGGAACGTCTTTCTAAAGACCAGAAAACGGTTCGGAGTCTGCTCGAAATGGCAATGAGAAACGGAGCAAAAATCCGGGCTCACAATCTCTATAAAGGTATCGGAATAACAAACGATGCGATCGTTACGGAAGTCGATGAGAATGGAATTGTTCTTAAAACACCGTATGTCCAACTCAAAGCAATGCAGTTTGAAAAAGAGTTTTTTCTAACGTCTGAGCTGTTTCCGATTGTCATTTTATGCAATGATATACAAAATTTTAATTTTGATGAGCAAAGTGTCCATTTTACACACTATCAGATGGTCAATACCTCTCCGGTGCGCCGACAGTCGATTCGGGTAATTCCCGATCACAAATTAACGCTTACGCTTTTGTATGAAGGGCATAAGTTCGAAACGGATATTGTCATTATGGACATTTCGATTAACTCCGTCCGGCTGCAGCTTCCGACTCTGCCGGCCGGATTTGCACCTAAACAGAGTGTATTACTGGATATTGTCCTGACAACCGGTGCGCGCCCGTTGATTATCAACACGCCGTCTGAAGTCTATCGCATTCACGAAGAGCCGCATCATTTCGATGTGGTGTTTACGTATGTTTTGCATGGAGGGGATCATAAAAGCCTGATTGACTATATTGCCAAAAGACAGATGGTTTTAATCCGGGAATTCAAAGGGATGCAGTGTGAAAAATGAGACGCTGCTGTATGACGACGGAAATCATAAATGTATTATGTTCAGTCTCGAAGACGAGGATCATCAAGACTACTCTCTTTCGGTCAACCAATTTTTAATTATCCAAAAAGCGAGTGCTGTTTTGGTTGATCCAGGGAGCGGAGGGATATTCGGCGAGTTGTATGATGCTGTATCGGTACATATCGATCCCCAAAAAATCAAATATATCTTTTTTTCGCATCAAGACCCCGACGTAGCCGGTGCGATTGCGCAGTGGAGCGTTGCGACGTCGGCAAAATTGGTTATATCGCAGCTATGGACCCGTTTTATGGGACATTACGGCTTGATGGATATGGGGAGGATTATTGCATTGGAAGATCACGGTGCGAGGATTAAAATGGGGGAAGATTTTTTACAATTTATACCGGCCCATTTTCTTCACAGTCCGGGTAATTTTTCACTTTACGACAGCAGGTCCAAAATTCTGTTTTCCGGCGATATCGGAGCCGCTGTCCTTTCTCCCCAAAATCTCAATAAAAATGTGGATGATTTTGAAGAACATCGGCCGTATTTAGAGAGTTTTCATTCCCGCTACATGGCATCCAACCGTTTTTGCCGGGCATGGGCCGTGTGTGTGCGCCGATACGATGTCGAGATGATTGCTCCTCAGCACGGATCGTTGTTTAAAGGGAATAAGGTGCAGCAGTTTTTGGAATGGTTCGAAAACGTCCAAGGGGGGGTGGAGTATTGCGATAAGCTATACGGATTCGATCAATAGGGTATTGATCAAAAAGCAGAATAAACATATCCCGCATGACTCTCATTTATCAAGAGTAGATGAATTTTAATTGGCTGGCATCGTTTCTAGGGAGCGTAATGGTAAATACGGTTTCATTCTCAGATACCGTGAGCCGGAGGCTTCCTTTAAACTCCTGAGTGATAATGAGACGTGCGATGTGCAGACCGATTCCAAACCCTTCTCCTTGCCCTTTGGTGGAAAAATGGGGTTCGAATATTTTTTCCCGTATCGCTTCGGGGACTCCTCCTGCATTGTCTTTAATCGCAAATAATACTTCTGTATCGGTGTTGTACGCTTCAACGGTAATCGTTTTGGGATAATCAATGGCAATAGTTTTAAAAGCATCTTTGGCATTGGCTATCAGATTCACCAAAACTTCTTCGAGATCAGTCGCATATCCGTGTAGAAATTTATCCTCTTCCAAACCGATTGTACGATATTCAATCCGATCACGCTGCAGCTGATCGGCAAAAAAGAGTTTAATACGTTCCATCATCGCATTAATTGAAAACGGCTCTTTACCTCGATGTGTTTTTCCCATATTCAGGACGCTTTTTAAGATTTCGGCCATTCGTTGAGACTGATCGGATATTATTTTCACGCTTTTTTGGATTGATGCGGAGGGGACCGATTCTTCAAGAGTAGATTGGATGGATAGATTAATGGCTTCCATACTGATGAGATTGATCGGCTGACGCCACTGGTGAGCGACGACATTAAGCGATTCAACCATCCCTGATCGGCGGGAACGTAGTTTCAATGCATCCGTATAACGAATCGTATCGAGATGTTCACGAAGCATAGGGAGGATCATGGTGCACAGAGCATCGGATTCGGACTCTTTCGTCAAAAGAGGAAAGGAGACAGAGTGGAAGTGTACAGCAACCGAACGTAAATACTCCCCTTTTTCTCCGTTGCAAAAAATGATCAGAACCGGTCTTTTCCCCATCGAATGAAGCATTTGACAAGCCTCGAAATGGTACTTGTCAAACGTATCGGTCTCCAAAACAAGAGCGACAAAATCTTCGGAATTCAACAAATCCGGATTATAGGGGGCAGATTTGATAGAAAAAAAACTTTTGAGCGTATCATTTGGGATAAATAGGGGGGGTGTGTCGTAAAGATGCAGTACGTGAGGAGTGCTATTTTGCATGGTTGACCTCAAATATGTCTCCGCTCAGGGAACCGATATAGGCATCGACATTCGCATCTTGAAGCCATTCTAACTCTGCTGTTTCATTAATTCCGGTAGCGATTACCCCGGAACCTATCTTATGCGCGATTTCTACAATTTTAGAGAGGATGAAATGCATATCGGAGTTTCTCCCTTTGGCGATGAGATCAGGATGCAATTTGATAAAATCAGGACGGAGAGAGAGTAAAAGCAAAAGATCGAATTCGCCGATTCCGAAATGGCTGATCATAATTTTAAATCCGTTTTTTTGAAGTATTTTTACATGATCGAAAAGGGTAGCGTTTTTGAGTATTTTTAGCCCGTCGATGATATGAAAACACAGATGAGAGGGATTGATTTGATTGCGTTCGGCCCAAAATTCGATATATGACAAGAGAGATTCATCACTCAGTTCAATAGCGCTCAAGGCTAAGACAATCGGTTTCTGAGGCACTAAAATATGGTTTAATTCAAATGTATGGCGTATCATCCATCGGGTAATCATCCCTATTTGGCCCATATCGATTGCGATGGAACGAAACGTTTCAGACCCGTACAGCTGATTTTTATATCTGATTTTGACGACACTTTCATAGGCGAAGATGTCATTACTTCGGGTATCGCGGATCGGTACGAAAAAAGGGACGACGTTCTTTTCGTAGAGTGCATCGAAAATCATCTTGAGGATTTCATGACTTTTGATGAACGCAGAGTTTTCATCCTGATCATCGAGGGTGTAAACAGCGTAGCCTCCCCCGATATGATCTTCTATGCTTTCGAGTGCCAGTTTCGAATTGAGCAGGATGTGTTCTTTTCCATACGCTATTCCGATCGAAATACTGGAATTGAGGATGATCCCTTTTTCCGATGTGTGAAAATAGCGGGCAACGGAAACCATGTTGGAAGCGATAGTACTGGCGAGCTCAATCGCTTTATCTTCGATGACAAAACAAAACTCGTCATTACCGATACGGTAAAACTCTCCTTGCGCATCGAGCGTCATATTTTGCAACAGAGCCGACAGTTCGGTGATATACTCATTGGCGAACAGCTCTCCTACAAACTTGAAAATATTATTCAAATGGTTTACCCGAATTCGCAACAGTGTGAAGGGGGGCGACTCTACCGTATGTATCCGATCGGCAAGCTCTTGGAAGCTTTTCCATCCGGTCACCGGATCGTTTTCGAACAAAAGAGGGGAATCATTTTTGGGGTGATAGGTGAAAATCTTGTCCAAACTCTCAAAGAGTTTCGGCATGTCGAGGGGTTTGATGAGATAGGCTTCGACATCCAGCCGGATAGCTTCTGCCATATATTCGGCTTCATCATGGGCGGATAAAATCAGGATCGGCTGTTTGTCACTTTTAGCACGGATTTGTTTGATCAAACGAAGCCCCCCCATTTTAGGAAGCTCTAAATCGGTGATGATAAGGGTGAACGGCTCATTTTTTTCTTCTCTTTCGATGAAATGAGAATACGCTTTGTCCCCGTCGGTGGCGATGACACACTCTTTGAAAAAGACGTTGAGTATCCGTACAAGCGATTGGGCAAGTTCGTTGTCATCTTCTACGACCAGAACACTGCGGGATTCGGAGCCGATTTTGAGTTTTTGGATATCGTTAGGCATGGTCTGCCTTTTTCATCGTATAGCCAAATCCGCGAATATTTTCGATTAGCTCTTCTTTGAGCTTGTTTCTCACCCGATTGACCAAAGAACGTATCGTAGAAGCTTCTGCCTCTTCACCGTCCCACACAAACGACCTGATACTCTCATCGGTCATAATCTGTCCCAGATTGCTCACGAACATGGTGATCAACGAGAGCTCTCTTTTCGTGAATTTTTGAACCTCTCCGTCGTAATAAAGAAAATTACTCTCCTTATTAAACGTGTAATGATTGCTCAGATGTATAAGCGGATCGTAATGGGCGTTTGAAGAGTGCTGGACTATGCTGGTAAGATGAAGAATCCGTATATCGAGTTCTTTGAGATTGAACGGTTTTTTCAGGTAGTCGCTGCATCCGAATGAAAAGGCATCGGAAATGTATTCAACGTCGTGGTAAGCACTGATGATGATTTTTGGAATATTAGGATATTTGATCGTAATGGCTTTTAGGCACTCCAACCCTCCGACGAGAGGGGTATTGATATCCAGAATGTAAAAATCGTGAGTCTGAGTATTGATTGCCTCCAGTACTTCTTGACCGTTATCGTAATAATCGACAAGATGACCGCGTGCGAGGAGGTAGGTTCTGATGGAGCGGGCCAGCATGAATTCATCCTCCAGCAATAGAATTTTCATTCACGCTCTCCGTCACTCTGATGTAGCACTATTGTAGAGGAGTTGTGTTGCAAGAGTGTCGCATTTTTAAAGATATAGCGAAACGATGTCCCCCGTCCTGCTGTCGATGAAATCTCTATGTCAATGTTCTCTTCTTCGCAAATTTGAGCGACGATGCTTAAGCCCAATCCGTATCCCCCTTTATGATCCGATTCACGATAAAAACGGTGAAAAATCTTTTTTTTGTCTTGAATAAGGGGACCGTGATTGTGAACTTCAAAAAAGAGATATCCTTTTCGGATTCCGACCGTCACATTGATGTCACCTGGACGATAGGAATATTTTATCGCGTTGGAGAGCGTGTTATCGATAAGTCGGGAGAGTTTAAGTTCATTAAAGTGAATGGAAGGGAGATTGGGCTGTCCTACTCGAAGGGAAAGTTTGAGCTCGTTGACTTCGGCGATACAGGTGAAATACCGCACCCTCTCATGAATAAATTCGGCCATATTTAGTAAGCTGCTTTGCTCACTGAAACGGTCCCGTTTCATCAGATACGTCATGTCTTCATAACTGTTTTGGATGATCCGTGAACCCGCTTCGATCGCATTGAGATACTCGCTATCGATTCCGTCCATTCTGAGCAGATCAATGTTGGCGATGATGACGGCAAGCGGTGTATGGATCTCATGGATGGCATTTTTTAAAAACTGGTCTTGATCGTCTAAAAGCTTAAGCGCATACTCTTTTGAATCTTCGAGTTGTTTACGGGAATCTTCGAGTTCACGGTCATAATCAATCCTTTGAAGCAACGTGATGAGGGCATTGAACAAGTCACTTTGATCGATCGGTTTGAGGATAAAGCGGTCTACGCCGTAGCGGATGGATTCGATAAAAATTTCGCGTTCTTCCGTCCCGGAAACGGCGATGACTTTTTGATGCGGATCGGTTTGTTTTACCTGGCGGATCAGATCGATCCCGCTCTCCTTGCCCAAATGAATATCGCTGATAATAATAAAAGGTATCATCGACGCTTGGAGCGAACGGTATGAAGTAAGCGCTTCGTCGAGGGTAGAAGCGGTATAAATGGTTTCGAAAAAATGGGATAAGAGCCGTTCAAGACTCTCAATAATACTGGCGTCATCTTCGACGATCAGCAAATTTTTGTTTTTCCCGAGCTTTTTTAACGTAATAACCGGATTTTCCATTTTTCCTCTTTTATCGGATGATTATAACTTAACTCTTAGAGAGATTGGATAAATCGCATGGATAAGTCGTAGGGAACAGGCTGTCCGAAGAGGTATCCTTGCGACTCATTGACTTCAAACGAATCAATCATCGATTCTATGGAACGGTTTGAAACAAATTCCGCAATCGTTTTTATCTCCATTTTTTTGGCAAACGACGTTATTAATTCGACAATGGTTTGCGAAAGAATCCCTGATTCAATATCCATAATCAAAGAGCCGTCGATTTTAATGTAATCGATGTTCAGCTTGGCCAAGTGTTCGAAATTGGAGTACCCCGATCCAAAATCGTCAATAGCGATTCGGCATCCGTAGTGTTTGAGCCGGTTTAAAAAAAGTCCAAGCTCTTCATACGAATCGATCCCTTCTGATTCGAGAAGTTCAAATACCAACCGTTTCGGCTCAGGGAATGCTTCGATCTGAGCAAATAAAAACTTTTGGGTAAAAGAATTTTTGATATCGTCGATTGAGAGATTGATGCTCACATTGCATTCCGAGTCTTTAAAATCATCCATCGCTTTTTTAATCACCATATGGCTGATCTGGCCGTAGGTTTTTGTCTCTTTGGAAATATTTAAAAAATGTTCCGGTGTGATAATCTTCCCATCCGGCAGAATCAAACGGGCCAATGCTTCGTATTTTATGATTTTTTTTGTGGTATTGTCGATAATCGGTTGATAAAAAGGGACAAAGCGGTTTTCCCGTAATGCCCGCTTGATCTCCTCTTTGTATTTGAGCTTCTTAGAACGTAATAGGTCTTTGATCGGATCTTGCCGGTAAACAACAACTTTTCCGGTACGTTGAGCCTCTCTGAGCGCGATATCCCCTTTTGATAGGGATACGGCTTCGTTGTGAGGAACGATTGCAATTGCCATCTGCAGATGGATGAATTCGCTCTCAATCTTGATTTGTTGATTTTCGAAGATGTGATTGGTCACTATAGCGAATTGTTCCAAATCATCGCTCGGCATAGGGGTCAGAAGGGCAAAGTGGCTTCCGCTGATCCGGTAGAGATCGGCATTGTCGAGAATTGAAAACCTTTCGCGTAAAAAATCGGCACATCGGCGAATAATCGAATCACCTATTTCGTAGCCGTAAAAATCGTTGAGACTTTTGAAGTCATTGATTTTAAATAGGGCGAGTGAAACATCCGAGCGGCTTAAGAGGTCTTCTTCAAATTTCCCCCGTGTGTAAAGTCCGCTAATGCGGTCGATAGTATAAAGCTGAAGAAGTTTTTGGCTTTTAGCCTCTATGAGCTTTTCGAGATGAACTTTATAACGGACATTCTCTTTTTCCTGCTCAATGTGCGATACGACTTTATAGAGTAATTCGATCGTTTGGTGCGGGAGGATGGGTTTGAACAAATAGCCGTCTACCCCGATTTCGATACTACGCTGCATCATTGTTATTTCATGATGGGCGGATACGAGCAACGTGGCTTGACGCGGTTTTTGCTCCTTGATTTTTTCGATCATATCCAGCCCGTTCATATACGGCATTTCGATATCGCTGATAATGAGATCGTACTCATAGTCTAATGCAGACTTTAATCCCTCTTTTCCGTTTGCGGCAGTATCGACTTTGAAAAAGAAACGGTTTAAAAAATGGGTAAACTCTTGTCGTATTAGCGGATCGTCTTCAACGTACAGTACGGTGATATTGTGTCCGATTTTAAGCAGCGCTGCTAACGATATTCCGAAATTATCAGGATTAATAGACATTGTATTGCTTTTCGTTGTTGTTTTTAGGAATGCGAACGGCGAAGGTTGTCTCATTGGCGTCACTGCAGGCGAGAAGGGAACCTTTTAAATGATTTTCAACGATTATCGATGACATGTATAGTCCAAGTCCGGTTCCGTTCTTTTCGCTTTTGGTACTGAAGTACGGTTCAAAAATACGTCCTAAAATGTGCGCGGGGATACTTCCGGCATTATTTGAAATCAGAAATAAAAGGGAGTCTTTTTTATTCTCGCTAAGATGAAACCGAATGGCAGGATGTTCGTTTATATTTTCGGCGAATGCGTCTTTTGCATTGTTCAGTATATTTAAAAAAACCTGCAATAACTCATTTTTGTAGGTGGTGAGTGCTATCTCGCTATCTCCTTCAAACGAGAGAGAAATTTGATAGCTGTCAAAGCTTTTACCTACAATAGAAGTTAAATCCTTTGCAATTTCGCCGAAGGTGACCGATTGGGGAAGTTTGTTCGGACGAAAAAAATTCCGGAAATCATCGATCGTCCGTGAAAGGAAATGGATGTGTTTATCGATCAATTTCAAATCATTGGTCAGCTGTTGGGAATTTGTATTTTCAAGCTGTATGTCCAACAACGTATTATTGGCGATGATGCCGATAACGGTAATCGGCTGGCGCCATTGATGCGCGATCATACCGATCATTTCACCCATGACGGCCATGCGAGATTGTGAAATCATAAGTTTTTCGGTCATTGTATTTTTGTTTTTCTCGACATCTAATTGCTGTTCGAGATAAAAATTTAACGTACGAAGATTTTCAACATTTCTGCAGGCGTTGATTGCGTTGAAAAGTTTGATTTTAAACGTTGAAAGCATTATTCCGAACGATTCGACGGCGGCATCTTCTTGGAATACAAAAAGAAAATGACCCGAATCGACAGGGACATCGAGAATGGTTCCTTCGGATGTTTGATGGAGACCGAATGGCTCATCAGAGTCGATTAGCATTTCGGGAGTTGAAAAATCTATGCCGATGTGTTTGATAACACATTTGAGCGATTCAGATTCTATGTATTTTCCCGCGATTGCTCCGCTCCAACGCATAAATGTAGAGATGACTTCGCTAAGCATCTCTTCGAGTTCTAACGAGTTTCCGATGGAGTTGAGACACTCAAACGCAATAAAATGGTCATTGGCAGTTTTCATACCGCTACTATAAACATTTAGTGTTGCAAATGTGTCGCAATAGGGGTGAAATGCAGCGTTATTTTAACGATTGGGGACGTGTGCTGTACAGCAAAACAGCCATGAGCCCTAACAGTGAAATGGCAATAAAAAACTGTAAATTATCAAACATAAAAAACTTCCTACTAAAGTTAAGGTAAATAGAGCAGAGCAAATCGCATGCCAATGCGGTCATTTTAAATGACCGCTTGATATCGCGTCTAGATGCGCTTTTGCAATGTTTCGCGAAGCATGGAATCCAAAAGGGTGAATACTTCTCCAGAAGATTTTTCCATCTCCTGGAAAAGTTCCACAATATCATCTTTATGAGAAAGCATCGCATTTTCAGATTCGATCATTTTGGCTACCGTTATGGCAGAATCATGTACATTTTTATGCGGAGCATTAAGCTTCCCGTACCCTTCGGTTTGAGCGAAATGTTTTTTGCTCTCTGCGCTGTCGTACCATTTGCCGAGCCGGCAATTGTGATGATCGTCAAACGTTCCGATCAGAGATCTTGCGTATACGGAGTTATAGGTTCTCCCTTTAAAGAGCATGTGATCGATTTTAGCCAGTGTTATGAAGGTTGTCAGTTCGATGTTTCCGGCAACTTTAGCCGTTTGGAGCGCGTTGCGGCTAAAACTGTGGAGCGTTTCGGAGAATTCCACTATCATCGCATTCGATTTTGTCGAGATATCGTTAATGGTTTCGGACCCTTGTTGTATTTCATGGGTGTCTTGCTGCAGTGTCTGAATGGCAATCGAGATTTCACCCGTCGCGCTTCGGGTTTTTTCAGCCAGTTTCCGTACTTCATCCGCGACGACCGCAAAGCCTCGTCCGTGTTCACCCGCACGCGCCGCTTCGATGGCGGCGTTGAGCGCAAGCAGATTTGTTTGATCGGCGATATCTTCGATAAGATTGACCACGGAGCTGATATCTACAGCCCGTCCGGTCAATGTTTCTATCGCAGTGTTGGACGAATGGATGGTTTCGGTCAGCAACGAAAAATTGACCAGTACCTTATCAAGCTCTCCGACCGTTTTCGACGATTGTTCGGCGGTTGATTGAGAGAGGGAAACGATTTCCGAGAGTTTGTCGAGTGAGCTGACCAAGTCTTGCTGAATGACATCAAGTCCCCCCGTCGAACGGCTGGCTACTGAAAGTTTTGCTTCCAGATCAGAGAATTTAAGCGCATCATGGGCATTTTTCATTTTATCGACATTTTGGTTGATGTATTCGGCTGAGCGTAAAAACCTCCCTTTTAAACCGGACACTTGAACTTTCCTGTGGAACTTGTCTTTACTGAGGGCTTCGATAACGGCATAGGTATCACGCATGAAAACTTCCAGTTGATCAACCATATCATTGGTATTCCAGCAAAGTTTTCGGAGTTCTCCGTGTTCATTAATAGTAACAATACGCGATTCCAGTTTCCCTTCTTCGATCTCGTTCATAACTTCTGCGACAGTATGAATGGTATTTTGAACTTTGCGGATATTGACGAAAATAGCCCATGCGATAGCAAAGTTGATAAGGTTTAGTAATCGGATCCAGTCAAATCCGATGGTGATGATTTCATAGACGAGGGCAATTAAAAAAACAACAATCGAAATAATATTCAGATATTGCAGTTTAGATAGAGAGGATAAATTCTTCATAACTTTTCCCCGTTGATTGTAATATTTCCATCAGTTTTTTTTCTCCGGCGTGAATTCCGCTTACCCGTTCGGTTTCCAAAACGGTTTTATAAATGGGTTTGATGATATCGAGCATCTTCGTTGAGGGCTTGCGCCGTACGGAGTGATAGCCTATAATCTCTCCATGGTCATCAAAACTCGGAGTGACATGTGCCATAACCCAGTAAAAATCATCTTGTTTAGTTTTGTTGACGACCGCGGCAAAAATCTCTTCTTTACGTTTAATCGTGTCCCATAGCAGTTTGAATACGGAAGAGGGCATATCGCCGTGTCTCAAAATATTATGCGGTGCACCCATGATTTCAGATGGCGCATATCCCGACATTTCAAAAAACAATTCGTTTCCGTAGGTGATTTTCCCTTTTGTACATGTTTTGGAGATAATAAAAGCTTTTTCATCGAAAAATATCTCACGCGGCATCAGTGTTTTCCTTCGCGTGCGTAGAGTGCTTTAAAATCAGGATATTTTTTGATTTCGACGGTCACGATCCCTTGTTCGTCAACACTCTTTACGACAGCGTATGCCAATTCATATCGATGAATACGATAATAATTTTGGACGTTTTGAGCGATTTCGTTGAGATTGGCCTCATTTTTTGTTTTTCCCAGAGAGGGAGCGATGAGATTCATCAAACGGTTGGTTGATATTTTTTCGTTACCGACAAAATAAATCTGATTGATTAGCCCCGGTTTAATCTCTCTGCGCTGCATTTCACGTAGGGAACGTTCGTTGAAATCGTTGTATTTGCCGATGAGGACGGAAACGGTTCCATTACCCTCATCCAAAGGGTTGATTTTGGCATAGGCGAGTGCATAATTGTTGTGACGGTAATAGGCTTCTACGTCGTGTTCAATGGCACGGGTTCGGTTTAGGTCGGCAATTCGTCCTATATGATGGTGCGTAATTTTTTTCAATGTGCTGGATGAAATTTTGACATTCCCGTTAAAATCGATGGATTGTATGGGTACGGATGCTAAAATCGAAGATGTCAACGCTAAAGAGGCCAACGTCAGTTTGGGGACCATATTATTCCTTGTGTTCTAAAATATTGAAAAAATCTTAGTTGTTTAGTGTCGCATTTTTGTTGCATTTTGAAGAATGGCTCTTATATGGCTGCTTGAAGATACAATAGAGCAGAGGTATGATAAAATGTTCGCTTATATTTGCACCTACGGTTGGTGCAACGGCGAACTTGCCCTCAACTGCACTTTCTACCCTTATTTTTCCCCCTTGCCTAAAACCGTCCTAAGTTACGACTTTGGTTGGGCCGAACCACCAAAGGAATCTCTTTTATGACATTTACCGATTTACACTTAAACGACTCGTTGCTTAAAGCAATTAATGACCAGGGCTACACAACGCCGACCCCTGTACAGGCACAGGCAATCCCTTTTATTTTAGAAGGGCGCGATATGCTGGCCGGTGCACAGACGGGAACCGGAAAAACGGCCGGATTTACACTCCCTCTTCTTCAAATTCTCAGCGATCGAAAACAGCCTAAAACCCATCGAAAGATTCGTGCCCTTATCCTCACGCCGACACGCGAACTGGCGGCACAGGTAGGGGAGAGCGTGAAGCTTTACGGAAAATATCTTCCCCTTAAAAGTGCCGTTATTTTCGGCGGTGTCGGGATCAATCCCCAAATTACGATGCTGCGCAACGGAGTCGATATCCTGATTGCGACACCGGGACGTTTACTGGATCATGTGGGGCAGGGGAGCGTTGATCTCAGCGGAGTCGAAATCTTTGTTTTGGACGAAGCCGACCGGATGCTCGATATGGGCTTCATCCGCGATATCCGACGCGTCATCACCATTTTGCCGAAAGTGCGACAAAACCTCCTGTTTTCCGCAACTTATTCGGATGAGATCAAAACATTGGCAAATACGCTGCTCCGTAATCCTGCCGAGGTTGAAGTAGCGCGCCGCAACACGTCCAGCGAATTGGTAAAACAAAGCGTTATTCTTGTCGATTGCAAACGTAAAAGCTCCCTTTTGGGTGAATTGATCGGCAAACACAAATGGGAGCAGGTTCTTGTCTTTACCCGCACCAAACACGGGGCGAACAAACTGACCGAATATCTCCAAAAAATCGGTATTACCGCCGCCGCAATCCACGGCAATAAAAGTCAGTCCGCCCGTACCAAAGCGCTGGACGATTTTAAACGAAGCAGCGTCAGAGTGTTGGTTGCGACCGATATCGCCGCACGGGGTATCGATATCGATGCATTGCCGCATGTTGTCAACTTTGAACTCCCCAACATTGCGGAGGATTATGTCCACCGTATCGGAAGGACGGGGCGTGCGGGATGTGAAGGGGAAGCCCTCTCTTTGGTCTGTGTCGATGAAGCCGATTATCTAAGAGGGATTGAAAAATTGATCAATAAAAAGCTTGACAGTCGCATTATCGAAGGGTACGAACCCGATCCCTCTATCAAAGCCGAACCGATTCAACGCGGTCGCGGCGGCGGAGGCGGTGGAAACCGTGGGGGAAATAACGGCGGAGGAGAGCGGGGCGGTAAGCCGGCTCAAAAACGTGACGGCGGACGGCATGAGCCGAAACACCGCACTAATGAGCGCCGTCGATAAGAAAAACAGTTCATAAGGAAAACTTTTATCATTGGCACAGTACAATAAATAAAAGTCACTCTTGATAGTATAGAAAGTTGGGTAATGTATGGTGTTTCGGAGCTTTCTTTTTCTGATAGGTTTGATCACTGTTCTTAACGGTGCAAATCTGGAAAAAGTATCGGTGCAGTTTGATTGGAAATATCAGTTTGAATATGCGGGATACATTGCCGCGAAAGAAAAAGGGTTCTATAAAGAGGCCGGATTAGATGTAGAGTTGCGCGAATACGGGGAAGGTACGGATGTCGTGCAGGATGTTTTGAACTCCAAAGCGACTTACGGAATATACAACAGCAGCGTTGTGGTCGAAAACGGCCGTATTCAGCCGATTGTATTGATGGCAACTTACCTTCAGCACTCCCCATTGGTTTTTGTAACCCAAAAAGGGATCAAGAATCCCGCCGATTTGATCGGCAAAACGATCATGGCAACGAGCAATGAACTCAATCACAGCTCTTTATCGCTTCTAATGACCCACTTTGATATTACAACCGCTAAAAGCCGCTTTGTAGATCAAACGTTCAATATCGCTCCTTTTGTACGGCATGAGGTTGATGCGATGAGCGCGTATCGCTCTAACCAGCTGTATGAATTGGATAGACTCAAAATCCCTTATGATATTATCGATCCGTTGGAGTACGGATTTGTGGTGAACGCCGGCAATCTTTTCACTTCTCGTCAAGAAGCGGTTGAACATTCAATGCGGGGGCAGAAGTTTATCGATGCGACCAATCGGGGTTGGAAATACGCGATAGATCATCCTGATGAAATCATCACTATTCTAAAACAAAAATATAAAGTAAAAAAATCCAATGAAGCATTGGCGTACGAAGCGAAAGTCATCAAAAAACTGATGATGACCGATTTATATACAATCGGTGAAACAAACAGCGAGTTTACACAGCGCCTGTACAAACAGATTCTTCATGCAGGGATGATTCGTGAAGATCAGAAATTAGGGCCGTTTTTATTTCAAGACGTGGTTGCGAGCACGAAAAATACATTGCAGCTGACACAGAACGAAAAGAACCATCTTCTGCAAAAGAAAAAAATAACGATGTGTGTCGACCCCGAATGGTATCCGCTTGAAGCCGTTCGAAACGCTCAACATATCGGTATTGCTTCGGATATTATGAAAAGCTTTGAATCTAAAATCGGTATTCCCATAGAGCTGGTAAAAACAGAGTCGTGGAGCGAATCGCTTCTCAACGCACAAAACCGCCGGTGCGATATCTTGTCTCTGGCTTCAAAAACGCCGGATCGTGAACATTATTTGAATTTTACGGCAACCTATTTGACGCTTCCGTATGTTATGGTGACAACGATGGAAAAACCTTTTATTGAAAATATAGATCAATTACACGGGGAAAAAATCGGAGTCGTTAAAGGGTACGAAATCGAAAACCGATTAAAAAAGCTGTATCCGGAACTGAATATCGTTGAGGTGGCATCGATCCGTGACGGATTGAAAAAAGTTGAAAACGGACAACTGTACGGTTATATCGATAACCTTGTCGTTGCTACTTCCTATATTCAAAAAGAGTATGCCGGAAGTTTGAAAGTTTCATCCCGACTGAATGAAAAAGATGAATTGAGAGTAGCCGTTCGCAATGATGACGCACTTCTATATGAGATTTTCGAAAAATTAGTGGCTCAAATAGATGAGGCCACAATGCAGAAAAGTTATAATCGGTGGGTATCGACGATCGAGCAGGTAGGATGGTTTGATCGTGCTTTGGTTGTTAAATTACTATTGGCGCTCTTTTTGGTCGCAGCCGCATTTATCTGGCGGTATACCATTTTAAAGCGGTACAACACCCGTTTGCTTGAACTCTCAACGACCGATAAACTGACAGGGATATACAACCGTCAAAAAACCGATGAAAATCTGAGCCATGAGCAGCATAAAGTGAATCGATACCGCGGTTACCATTGCACCATAATGATGATCGACGTCGATCATTTTAAAAATATCAATGATACGTTCGGCCATCAAGAAGGGGACAGAGTATTGCAAAAATTGGCGGAGGTGATGAAAAAATCGCTGCGCCAGAGCGATATGATCGGACGATGGGGCGGAGAAGAGTTTATGGTTATCTTATCCCATACTTCATTGGACGAAGCGGCAAAAGTGGCTGAACATCTCCGTCATACGGTCAATGAGTTCCCTTTTACCGAGTTATATCCTGTTACTATCAGCATCGGTGTCGGAGAATTTATGTATCGCGAAGAGGTGCATGAATGTGTCGCAAGGGTGGATGCGGCACTGTATCGGGCAAAAGAGAGCGGAAGAAACAGTGTCATATTAACTTAGATGTATATAATTTTATATAAATAAAAATATTTTTAAACAAAATGATGTATTATCCGTATCACATTTTAGAAAATGGGGATACTCTATGTTTAACAGCAGTTTACGTCTAAAGATAATTGCGGCTACCCTTTTTATAGCAACGATAGCCAGTTTATTATTTATGTTCTTTATCTATACCGTCCAAAAAACTATTTATATGGAGAATGTAGATAACAAACTCAAAGTAGCTTCGCAAGCGGGCGGACTGTATTTAGGAAACGATATCGTGGACAAGTTTGATCAGTCTCATCCGATGAGTTCTGATCAGCATCTTGATTTGGTCAAAAAATTGAGTGCGTATGCACAGGAAAACGGTTTAGAGTATATCTACCTTATGGTCAAAGAGGGAGATAAAATCTACACGGTAGTAAGCAGTGCTACGGCTGAAGAGCTTAAAACCAATGATTATGATCCTTACTTTACCGAATACGATGCGAGTGAAGGAATTCAGAAGGGATTTCAGGAAGGGCACCGTTTTTACGAAGACACTTCTGATAAATACGGGAATTTTCGCTCCTATCTGCAGATCAACCGATCGGAGGGAGGGAAATTGTATATGATCGGCGCTGATATGAAGGTCGATAATATGAAAACAGCACTCAACGCGCTACTCATCCAAAGTCTATTGATTTTTTTAGTGGCTTTGATGATCGCAGGAGCAATCGCATGGTGGATATCAGCCCTTATTACTCGTCGGCTGAGTGAATTGACGCAGCAGATGGAAATTCTCTCTGAGAGCCTCGATT
>Ga0265297_10001585_pt1 | contig 52163 bp, 48 predicted proteins | sample Munlanlwell13791_FD_192502 | JGI IMG/M metagenome (GOLD analysis project Ga0265297, IMG submission 192502) | Leachate microbial communities from a municipal landfill in Southern Ontario, Canada - Leachate well 137-91 | ecosystem: Engineered > Solid waste > Landfill > Unclassified | place...
TCCCCGGCGTGGACAAGGACACGGTGCGAAAGCTGGTGGCCATCGCCAACGACCTCAGGAAGATCTACCCCGAGGTGCTGCCGCTTCCCATCGCGCCCAGGACGCTGCTGCACATCGCGGAGCATATCGCGCGCTTCCCGTGGGACGACCCGGCCGACATCTTCATGAACACCTACAACCCGTCCTCCATCGTGGAGGACCCGGCCATCCGCCCCGCCATCCAGAGGGCGCTCGAGGCGCACGGGCTCGGGCGATTCGGCCTCGTGGGACGGGCAGCCGAGCGCAAGAGGCTCGGCCGGCCGGACTACGACAAGGTCCCGGCGGATAAGCCCAAGCCTCAGTCCGAACAGCCGCCGGAAGATCTGACCCGCGGCTGGGCCGACGACAGCGGAGACGACTGGGCTTTCATGGGCCTCGGGGGACGCCTGCCGCCCATGCCGTTCAACTCCCCCTCGGATTCGACCAAGCCCCAGGAGTCCCCCATCGACGAGGCTTGGGCCAAGGTCGTGGAGGACGTGGTCCGCATCCTCACGGGCTACGCGCCGCTGCGCTTCGTGCCGTTCTACTACCTTGAGAAGCACGGCGAGCGCGAGTCCAACACCCCCCGCCGCTGGCGCACCCTCCTGGGCATGGAGGAGATCCAGTACCTCCCCGAGGACATCGACGCGCGGGACCGCAACGTCTCCTTGGGCAAGGCCGCGCACGAGAGCTGGCACGTGCTCTTCAGCCATCCCGAGATCATCTTCGATGAGCCCGAGATGGCCAAGAACATGGCGTTCCAGGCCCTGTGGTGGGCGATCGAGGACCCCCGGGTGAACCGGCTCGGACTCGGGAGGCACCCGGGCTCCCGGAAGTGGGTGGACGCGGCCTACCGCAAGGAATACGCGGTCAAAGACCTTGAGGCGGAGCGCGCGCGCTGGGACGCGGAGATCCCCCTGCACCTGCAGTTCAACTACGCCCTCATCTACGAGTGGTGGAGCGGCGAGCCGGACCCCCGCGTGACCGACCCGCGCGTGCTGGAAGCCCTGCATGAGGCGGAGTCCGCCATCCGCCGCGCCTACAGCGCCGAGAACGCGAAACGCAGCTTCCAGATCATCAAGGACGAGGTCTGGCCCATCTACAAGAAGCTCGTGGACGAGGCCTACCAGGACGCGATGGACCAGGAGTCCGGCCAGCAAGGCGACGGACAGCAGGGTGAAGGGCAGCAAGGAGAGGGCCAGGAGGGCGAAGGCCAGGAAGGCCAAGCCGGGCAATCGGGGAAGCAGGGCAAAGCCGGCAAGGGCAAGAAGAAGGAGCTTTCCGCGGAAGAGCAGAAGAAGCTCGAAGACAAGGTCCGAGAGAAGATGGAGGAGAAGGAGAAGGAGTTCCGGGACAAGCACGCCAGCAAGGTGGTGGAGAGCCCGGAGAAGATGTCCGAGGCCGAGAAGCAGAAGGCGGCCGAGGAGATGAAGAAGCTGCGCGAGAAGATGTCTCAGGCGCAGAAAGGGCAGAAGGGCCAGAAAGCCCAGCAGGGTCAGAAGCAGGACGGCCAATCGTCCGACGGACAGTCCTCCCAGGCTTCGGACGGCAAGTCGCAGAGCAAGCCCTCGGCCAAGCAGAAGGAACGCCTGAGCAAGGCGGACGAGGTGCACAAGGACGTCACGCCCAAGGAGCGCGACCGCTACCAGGAGTTCCTCAGCCGCGTGCGCCACCTGGTCCCGGAGACCCGCCACCAGCTCCAGTCGGTCCTCGCGCAGAAGGTCCGGCGCCGCACCATCCGCAACCGCCGCTCCGGCGAGCTCGACCCGGACGCTCTGCACCGCATCCCGGCCGGAGCCCGCGACATCTTCAAGGAAGAACTCGCGCCCAACAAGGTCCTATACCGGGTCTCGCTCCTCATCGACACGAGCGGAAGCATGTCCACGGAAAAGAAGGAAGCTGCCCTGGAAGGGGCTGTCATGCTCGTCGAGGCGCTCGAGAAGGTGGCCGGCATCCAGTACGAGATCGTGAAGTTCGACTCCGATCCCAAGGTGCTCAAGGCCTACAACGAGCGCCTCTCCCCGGAGCGCAAGGCCTCCCTGATCAAGTCCATCCTGGAAGGGTCCGGCAGCACCGAGTCCCACGTGGCCCTGCGCGAAGCCATCGAGCGCATCCGCATGGGCCGGGGCGAGAAGCTCATCATCATGGTCAATGACGGCGACCCGGACAACAACTTCGACCGGGACCAGTACCGGCAGATGATCGAGAACACCCGCGACGTGGAGGTCCACGGCGTGGGCCTGGGCCCGAGCGCGCAGCTCGTGCTCGACCTTTTCCCGCCGGGACGCGGCTGGTGGCTCAAGGACGCGGCCGAGCTCGCCAAGAAGCTCAGGAACATCCTGCAGAAGAAGATATTGGGACGCTAGCGGCGGATTTCGTACCCTATCCCGTGTTTGCGCTGCTCGCCCTGCTGCTCGCCTTCCCCGCGCCCTGCTCCGCGGACTCGATCACGCTCATCGACGGGACCGTCCTGAACGGGAGCGTGCTCTCCGCCTCGGGCGGCCGCATGCTGGTGCAGACGAGCGAGGGGCTCAAGGCCCTGGATGTCGCGGAGGTGCGGTTCGTCCTCTTCTCTCCCCCTCCCGGGCCGCCTCCACCGGCCAAGCCGAAGCCCGAAGCTCCGAGAGGCCCCATCGAATGGGGCAAGGGCAGGCTGATCCATTCCCTGGGCTGGAGGCTGCCGACCACCCGGACCTCTCCAGGCCTGTTCTTTGAAACGGGCTACCTCATCCCTTTCAAAGACACGGTCGAGGCCGGCCCGACCATCGGCTACGGCGTCTTCGACGCCAAGCCGGGAAGGCTATCTAAAGGGAAGCTCCGCCTGCTTCCCTTCTCCATGATGGCCAGGCTCAAGCCGCCCAAGGGCCGGCCCCTGCACTTCGACCTGGGCTTCGGCTACACCCTCATCGACTACTCCGTGGACAAGAGCGTGATCGAGGCCAAGGCCGCGGAGGGTCTCGCCTGGCACGAGGAGGTAGGGAACTGCCTCGGCGGGTTCATCGGGCTGGGGGTCGAGCGCGCGCTGGTCGGGAACGTCGAGGCGGGCATGACTCTGCGCTGGACGTATCTCCGCCCCATGTCCTTCGTGGAGCGGACGGACCTTGCCGCCGGCGGCGCGATCACGGAAGAAGAGCGAGCGAACCTCGGCGGCTTCTCCTTCGTGGGGAACCTGGGTATCAGGTTCTAGGGCCCGGAGGGCCCTGGCCCTCCGCGGTCTATGGGATCGCGTGAGCGGATGGGCTAGTCAGGACCTTCTCCTCGAAAAGGTCCTTTTCCAGGTTGTCCCGCTCCGTGTAGAACGCCTCCACCTCCATCTTCTTCCTCGGGAAGGCGAGGGAGCGCAGCGCGCGCAGGTAATCGGGGCGATGCGCGTCGAACTCGCTCTTGAGCGCCCGGTACTCGACCGCATAGAGCCCGTCCGGGTCCGGGACCATGATGTGCTCCGTGTAGTAGAGCACGTCCTTCTCGCCGAGGAACTTCTTGCCCGTGTAGTAGTGGGTGGTGAAGCGCACGCGGGAAGCGAAGCGGCCGCCGACCTTGACGATGTCCGAGACGTGGCTGTCCTCGATGCCGCCTTTCTGGTGCATGGAGCTGCGGAAGGCGCCCGGCTCCTGCCACTCGGGCGAGCCCTTCTCCAGGAAGCGGACCGTGAAGTACGTGCTCCCGCCGGACTCGGTGAACTTCACTCCGTCTTCAAGAGCCTCCGGGCCCTTCCACGCCCGCGGCACCCGCATGCCGTAGAGAGGCGAACGCATCTCGGTCTCGTAGCCCGGCTCGGCTCCAGGAGGCTCCGGCAAAGGAGCGACGAGGTCCCCGGTGCGCTGCACGGGCTTGGGCTTGGGCTCGGGCTTCTTCGGCTCGACATGGGCTTTGGCCCTCGCCTTGGCCGCGGGTCTGGGCCTCGGCTTTCCCTGCGGATGGGTCCCCTCCATGCCGGGAAGGGTGGAAAGTTCGGCCGCGAACCCGAAGAGAGTCAGGATGCAGAGAAGGTGTGTCAACGCGCGGAACTCACGAGCTGCCCGTACCGGGCCAGGACTTCCTGCCTGAGCTCGAGAACGACCTTCACGTAGTTCTCGGAGTGGTTGTAGGCGAAGATGGCGTTCCAGTTGGGCGAGCCTTGGGAGTAGTCCGAGCTCCCCTGCTTGTACCCGTTCTTCACCAGGTAGTTCGACACGCTGGCGAACACGTCGGGCCACTGATAGGGGTTCGCGGAGCCGTCGCCGTCGAAGTCCACGGAATAGTGGTTGTGGCTCGACGGGATGAACTGGCCGTAGCCGAACGCCCCGGCGTAGGAGCCCATCAGGCTCAGGGGCGCGATGCGGTTCTTGTCGCAGTAGAGCAGGTACTGGGCCAGCTCCTTGACCGCCCACTTCTCGCGCTTCGGGACCTCGTGGATGATGGTGTAGAGCGCGTTGAAGACCTTGAAGGAGCCCTTGTTCCTGCCGTAGAAGGTCTCGACGCCGACGATCCCCAGCAGAACGCCCGGCTCCACCTTGTAGCTGCCGTTCACGGTCGAGAGCAGGCCCTGCTGGGCCTTGAGGAAGTCCACCCCGGCCGAGATGCGGGACTCGGTGATGAAGATCTTGCGGTACTGCTCGTAGGTGAGCTGCTCGGCCGGCTTGTTGATGAGCTCGACCACGCGGGGCTCGATCTTGACCTCAGGGTCCTTGAATGCCCTCTCCACATAACTTTGAGGAAGGGTACCGTTGAGGTTCTCCATGACCAGCTGGAACGCCTTGTCCACCGGGCCCGCGGTGGCGACTGCGACGAATTCAGGGACCTCGACCTTGGCGATATCCTGCTCCAGCGCCATGATGAAGGCGGCGTCGGGCAGGAAATCCGGGGCTTCGGCGTGAGCGGACAACGGAAGGAACAGGATGAGGAAGGCCTTCATAAACGGATTCTCAGCGAACTTCGTTCGCTGAGTATTAGTGTACCACAAAAACCTTCTGGATTTGACGTTGCCTCGATCAGACTTATCCACATTACTTTCGGAGCGAAAGTATTGGGGATGACTTCTCGGTGTCCCCGGCGCGGCCAGCCCCTATGGCAGGGAATCCAGCTCCGCCTGCTTGGCCGCCAGCTCGGTCTGCATGCGCTCCATCTCCTCGCCGATGGACTTCACCTGCGCGTAGTCGCTGTAGAGGGCGGGGTCGCCGAGCCGGGCCGCGAGCTCCTCAAAGACGCCGTGCAGCCGCAGGAGCTCCTCCTCCAGCTTGGCCTTGCGCTTGGCCAGCTTCTTCGGGTCCTCGGCCTTGGGCTTGGGCCGCGGCCGCTTCTCCACGACGACCGGGACCTCCACGGCCTGGGGGTTCTCCTCGTGCCACTGCGCCTGGCGGCGCTTGAAGTACTCGTAGTCGCCTGGGTACCAGGTGATCTTCCCCGTCTCGATGTGCGCCACATGGTCCGCTATGGCGTTGAGGAAGTAGAGGTCGTGGCTGATGCAGCACACCGTGCCCTCGTACTCCCGAAGAGCGGCGACCAGGGCGTCCACGCTGGCCATGTCCAGGTGCGTGGTGGGTTCATCCAGCAGGAGCACGTTGGGAGGGTCCAAAAGCAGCTTCACCAGGGCCAGTCTGCTCTTTTCCCCTCCGCTGAGCACCGCGACTTTCTTGAACACCGCATCGCCGGGGAACAGGAAGGTCCCCAGCACCGTGCGCACGAGCAGGTCCGGGTTGGTGCGGCCCGCGCTCTTCGCTTCCTCGAGCACGGTCTTGTCCGGATCGAGCCAACCTTCCCTGTGCTGCGAGAAGTAGCCGGCCGCCACGCCCTCTCCCAGGACACGCTCGCCGGAGTCGGGGTCCAGGACCCCGGCCAAAAGCTTGAGCAGGGTGGACTTGCCGGCTCCGTTGTGCCCGACCAGGGCCACCTTCCAGCCGCGCTCCAGCTCGAAGTCCAGGCCCTGGTAGACGCGGACATCGCCGTAGGACTTGCCCACCTTGCGCAAGGAGAGGACCCGCACGCCGGTGCGTGCCGGCTGGGGGAAGCGTATCTTGATTTTTTTGGCCTCAGCCGGCAGCTCGATGCGCTCGAGCTTTTCCAGGCGCTTGATCATGCTCTGCGCGCGGTTGGCGGTGGAGACGCGGCTGCGGTTGCGGTCGATGAAGTCCTGCATGTGCGCGATCTCGTCCTGCTGGCGCTTCCAGGCCGAGAGCAGACGCTCGCCTTGCGCCTCGCGCTCCCGCGAGTAGTGATCATAGTCCCCGTGGTAGACCTTCAAGGTCTTGTCCTGCAGGCTGACCACGGCCCGGCCCACCGCGTTGATGAAGGCGCGGTCGTGCGAGACGAGGAAGACCGCGCCGGAGTAGGCCTTGAGATGGTTCTGGAGCCAGAAGAGCGCGTCGATGTCGAGGTGGTTGGTGGGCTCGTCTAAGAGCAGGAGGTCGGGCTCCTGCATGAGGAGCTTGGCCATGGCCGCGCGCATGGCCCAGCCGCCGCTGAGCTCCTCGAGCCTGCGGTCGAAGTCCGAGACCCGGAAGCCGAGGCCCATGAGCACGGCCTTGGCCCTGGCGGTGACGCGGCCGTCCGGGTCCGGCCTGTGGGCGAGCGCGGTCTGGAGCACCGTCTCCTCGGAGACCGGGGCGTTCTCCTGCGGGAGGTAGCCGGCCACCGTACCGCGCTTGACCTGGATGATCCCGGAGTCGGCCTCCTCCTGGCCCAGGAGGATCTTGAGCAGGGTGGACTTGCCCGAGCCGTTGGGCCCGACCAGGACGAAGCGGTCGCCCTCGTTGATCTGGAGGTCGGCGTCCTCGAACAGGATTTGCTGGCCGAAGGATTTGGAGACGCCCTTGAGCGTGATCATAGATATACTACCGCCATCTGATGCACCGCCCCTTCAGCCACTGAACCGTCGGGATGCCCTTGTCCGTGACTTTCAATTCCTTGAACCGCAAACAGTGAGAAGCATTACTAGAAAAGCGGTTCTTTTCATAAGGGATACCCCCTCACGTGACGATGCCCCCGGACCAGAGCTCCTTCAGGAAATCGAGCCACGGCATGATCGTGATGCCGTTGAAATCCGCCTTCCTGGCGCCTCCGTACACTCCCAGACACCGGACGCTTCCCCCGCCCATCTCGGACCGGAGCCGCTGCAATCCTCTACCGAAGGCGCTGCGCCAGGCCGGAGCGGACTTGGCCTCCAGCGCCAGGTATCCCCTGGCGGTCTCCAGGAAGAAATCCACCTCGACCCGATCAGGGGAGCTCCAGTAGTAGATGGGGTAGTCCAGCCCCGAGTAAGACAGATAGGCCCGCAATTCGTTCAGGATCCAAGTCTCAAGGAGAACTCCGCTCTCCTCTTCGGTCGGAGGGTAGGGCAGGCGCTCGGACAGGGCTCGGCCTATCCCGGGGTCGAAGAAATAGAACTTGGGATGGCGCGCCTGCTTGGTGGCGCGCTTGAGCTTCCACGCCGGCAGCCAAGAGCCGATGAGCGTATCCGCCAGAATCTCGAAATAGCACGCCACCGTCGGCCTCGGCACCTGCGCGTCCCTCGCGATGTTCGAGACGTTGGTGATCTGGCCATTCTGCCTTGACGCCACTTCGAGGAATCGGGAGAAGGCCCCGATGCTGCGGGTCAGGGCCTCCGCCTGAATCTCCTCTTTGAGGTAGGTGCTGGCGTACGTCCGGAGGTAGCCCTGCGGTCGGTCGGAGAGGAAAGCCTTTGGGAGCATCCCGTAGCGGAGCTGCCGCATGTCCGGGAGATCGAATCCCACCTCCTGCGAGACGAGCGGGAAGAACGGGGTCAACAGCGCCCTTCCAGCCAGAAGGTTCGTCCCGCCGCGCCTCAGCTTCCGCGCGCTCGATCCGGAAAGGATGAACCGGAGACCCCTCTGCTCGATGAGCCGGTGGACCTCGTCCAACAAGGCCGGCGCTTTCTGCACCTCATCGACCACCACCCAGGAACCCGCGGGAAGGATGCTCACTTCCTTGTAGAGCAGACTTGGGTCGCGGGCGAAGCGCAGCGCTTCGGATGAGTCGAGAAGATCGTACGTGACGGCGTCCTTGAAGTGCTCTCTTATCCAGGTAGACTTGCCCGTGCCGCGCGGGCCGACCAAGAGGATGGAATCCTCAGGTTTCTTTAAGATTCTTGTAAACATTGTTATCAAATATACCGGATATTTCACATCATTATAGCACATGAACCAATAAAATCAATGACTAAATTGAGCGTCGAATAGGGAAGAGTGGTGCTTACGCCCAAATGTGAGCGAAAGCTCTCGCTTCAGAAGATGCTGAAGGCGGTCACAAAGGATAATCTCCACTCCGAGCAGGATTGGGGCGCCAGGAACGCCCGGTTCTGCCGCAGGATCCCGGAGACGACATTGGCGGAAGTCCTGGAGAAGCTCGGGGTCCTGCTGGAATAACGAACCCGGGGCAGGGAACTTTTCAGCTCCTCATTCGTACTTGTTTATGAGGGGTGCTGCCCATGGACCACGCCAAGATACGCATCAGCCCCGGCGAGCCGGGCCGGCTCATCGTGCGGCTGCCCTACACGCCTGAGCGCGTCGACAAGATCAGGACCATCCCAGGCCGACACTGGGATGCCGAAGCGAAGTCGTGGACGGTCCCGCGTAGAGCGCTGGACCGCTTGATGGAACTCTTCAAAGGGGAGACGGTCGACTTGGACCCCTCGCTGCGAGGCTCCGAGGCGCCGCAGCCCCGCATCCCCCTGGAGGCGAGGATCTCTCTACTGGACCGGCTCCGGCAGGCGGCCCAGCCCCGCCACTACAGTCCCCTGACGGAACGGGCTTACCTGGGCTGGACAGACCGATTCCTCTACTCCAGCGGCGTCACCCGGACCGAAGACCTGCAAGAGGCCCAGCTCGCTCGATTCTTGTCGGGCCTGGCCTCCGAGGGCCGCGTCAGCGCCTCGACTCAGAACCAGGCGCTCAACTCGCTCCTGTTCTTCTTCCAGCACGTCCTCGGCAAGGAGATCGGCCCCCTGCAGGGAGTGGTCCGGGCCAAGCGGCCTCTGAGGCTCCCCGTAGTCCTCGGCCGGGAAGAGGTGAAGGCTATCCTAGGCAGGATGAACGGCGCTCCCCGTCTCATGGCGACCTTGCTCTACGGAGCCGGGCTGCGTCTGCTCGAATGCTGCCGCCTGCGGGTCAAGGACATGGACTTCGCGCGGAACCAGATCGTGGTGCGAGCGGGCAAGGGAGATAAGGACCGTTATACCATGATGCCGACGTTTGCCCGCGACCTCCTTCAGAAGCATCTCGAGGCCGTGCACCGGCAGCATCAGGAAGATCTGAAGCTCGGCCTGGGGCGGGTGCTTCTCCCCGGCGGGCTGGACAGAAAGTATCCGAACGCAGGCAAGGAGTGGCCTTGGCAGTGGGTGTTCCCCGCGACAAGCCACTACATCGATAAGGACACAGGCGAGCGACGCAGGCATCACCTTCATGAATCCGTCTTGCAGAAGGCGTTCAGGAGCGCGTGCCTGGCGGCCCGCATCGCCAAACAAGCGAGCTGTCACTCCTTGAGGCACTCATTCGCCACGCACCTGCTGGAGGACGGCTACGATATCAGGACCGTGCAGGAGCTGCTGGGGCACAAGGATGTGAGCACGACGATGATCTATACGCATGTTCTGAACAGGGGTGGGAGGGGGGTGAGGAGTCCGGTGGATGCGCTGGGTTTGGGCGAGGACTTATCGTGCTATACGGACCAGCCCGGACGGCCTTTGTCGGCTGACGAGGGGAGCTCCCAAGATGAAAAATGATGAAATGTATGGGTAGATTTCGTGATATCATATCGTTCGCTAGTAGAGATATACGGTTCCACACACTCATACGTTAGGCGTATCGAGAAGAGAACTTGAACCGACTCAAGCGGATTGGCTACTGGACCGGCGCAGCCGTCTTCTCGCTCGGCTTGGCAACGCTGCTGGCCATCACCGGGGTAATCATTGCAGACTCTATGGGTGGTTATCGAAACCAGAAGCTTCTTGGAGCAGGGATTGGACTCTTCACATTCATTATCCTTTGGCCTGGCATTCTCACCGCCTGCCTGATGATTGCGGACGGCATTGTCACTTCAGGAGTAACCAAACAACTTGCTATCAATACGGCAGTGTGGGCGTCGGTTCCGCCCCTGTTTATTGCCGGGCTTTTGAAAGCGGGGATCAGTTGGATTATGGTCGGCCATGAGATGCTTGAAGGCGGGCCGCTCGGAGGCACTATTGGAATTGCACTCTTCTTGGCTCCATCATTACTCTGCGCATATTTGGGTCGAAGACTTGAATGGCCTGTAAAGAGGAACGCCTAACCTTCGCTACAGCCGCCCCGCGTTTCCTTCGTCACGCGGGACTAACGGCGGCTGAGCGCGCACGTTAGCTGGATTATCTATGACCAAAGAAACTCGAGACACGATCATTGTCGTAGTATGCGTTGTCGTCCTTCTGTTCTTACTCCGGGGTTTCTTCCGCGCTACGTTCTATCGAATTCCTCAGAATGGCATGTTCCCGGGACATCCTGCTGGCTCCTACCTGTTTGCTTGGCCCCATTCGTATCCCTCACCACGGTCCGTCAAGCGGGGCGACATCGTGGTCTTCTGGAGGACAGAGAACGGGGCTCGCTACATCTTCATCTGGCGTGTAATTGGTCTTCCAGGGGAGTCGGTAAAGACATCGGGGAAGGATGTTTCAATTAATGGCAAGTTACTCGCACATGAATTCGTCCGAGCTCAGGGTGACAGCGACATATTCCGGGAGAGGCTTGACGACAACACGTCCATCGAGATAGCCTACAACCGATCGCCGCAATCCATTCCTCCCGATGCGGACGTGCAGATTCCTGAAAGTCAGTTTTTCGTGATGGGAGACAACAGATTCAGCGCTCGCGACAGTCGGATGTTCGGGCCAATTCGCTTTGAAGACATCATCGGTAAAGAGGTCATAGCGCTCACGGGACAACGATGATAGACCAGCTAACCTTCGCTAGAGTTGCCCCCTGTGGTGCGGACGACGTTCGCGCCCCCATAGCAACTCAGCGCGCACGTTAGGCCGCAAGACAACTTGGACGATTTCTTATCACCGCTGATGCAGAGAAAACGCCGACCCCCACGGTGGGTGAGATTTCTTGGAGCATTGCTATTCTTTGGTGGTTGCTCTATCGGAGGTAGCGTGACTCTAGCGGAAGGCTCAGGTGAAATGTCGCCGCAGGAGGAGGCCCAGCTATTGACAACTGTATAAGTAATACCCTACAATATCCGGCAGAGGTTCACCATGAGAACTGCCGGAAGCCCCAAATCGCTTGAGAAACGTCGCCGGGACGCCATCTCCCTCTTCGAGAACGGGATGTCCCAGGTCGGGATAGCCAAGAAACTGCGAGTCAACGACCGCACAGTCCGCCTGTGGGTGTCGACCTTCCGGAAGCAGGGCCAGAAAGGCCTGGCCGCCAAGCCGGTTCCCGGACGGCCGGCCAAGCTCAAGTCGACGGAACGCAAGGAACTGGTGCGGTTGCTGGACCGGGGTGCGCTGGCCAGCGGCTACGCCACGGAGTTGTGGACCTGTCCGCGCGTCGCACGAGTCATCGAGAAGCGCTTCGGAGTCCGCTATCATGTCGATCATGTGTGGCGCCTATTGAGAGCCCTTGGGTTCACGCCACAGAAGCCTGAACGCGTCGCCCGTGAGCGCGATGAAGCCGCCATCCGCCGCTGGGTCAGGCAGGACTGGCCGCTCGTTAAAAAAAAGCCCGCAGCCTGAACGCCCGCCTCGTGTTTGTCGACGAGACCGGCTTCCTGATGGCACCCCTCGTCCGGAGGACCTGGGCGCGAAAAGGACATACGCCGATCCTGCGCCAGGCAACACGCTCTCATAAGAAGGTCTCGGTCGTGGGGGCACTGGTCGTTCCGGCCCGCCGTCAGCGCGTCCGTTTCTATTTTTCCCTCCACCGGAACGCCAACATCAACGCCTCCAAACTCGTCCACTTTCTGGGGAACCTTTCCCGCCAGGTGCGCGGCCGAGTCATCATAGTCTGGGATCGCCTCAATACCCATCGGGCACGCTCGGTCCAGGCTTGGCTGCACCGTCACCCAAGAATCGATACGACCTTCCTGCCGCCCTATGCCCCGGAACTCAATCCCATCGAACTGGCCTGGGGACATCTTAAAACCAACCCCATGGCCAATTGGGCGCCGCTCTCGCTCAACGAATTGGCGGGAAGAACTGGATACCACGCCGCCAGGCTGCGGTCCAAAAGGAGCGTTTTACGCGGTTTCCTGGGCGCCACCCCGCTTTTTTCATGCCCTCCATAGGCCTATACTTATACAGGAATCAATAAATAAGCTGCCGCGCCTTCCGAAGCCGCCGAAGCACCTCTTCTTTGCCCAGGATCTCCAGCATGCAGAAGAGCGTCGGGCCCTCGGTCCGGCCCGACACGGCGACGCGCACGGGGTGGAACACCTTGCCCGGCTTCAGGCCCTTCCCCTCGCAGAACCGCCGGGTCGCGGCCTCGATGGGCTGCGCCGAGAAAGGCTCGACCCCCGCGTAGACAGCCTCCATCTCCGCCAAGACCGCGCCCGCGCCCTCCTGCTTGAGCACCTTGTTAACGGCCGCGTCCTGATAGGCCACGTCCTTGAAGAAGATATCCACGCGGGCCGGGACGTCCGCGAGCAGCTTGAATTTCTCCTGTTCGAGCGCGACGACCGTGAGCATGCGCTCCCGAGTCGCGCCTCCCATCCCGGCCTTGGCCAGGAATGGCAGGGCCGCGTCGAGCAGCCTCTCTTTCGGCATTGCGCGAAGATACTCCCCGTTCATCCAGGTGAGCTTGACCGGGTCGAAGACCGCCGGGTTCTTCTGGCATCCGGCGAGGTCGAACTTATCCACGAGCTCCTGGGGCCCGAAGAGCTGCTGGGAATCCGTGGTGGACCAGCCCAGGAGCGCTAGGTAGTTCCGGAGAGCCTCGGGCAGGTAGCCCTGGTCGCGGTACTCCCCCACGGCGGTCGCTCCGTGCCGCTTGGACAGCTTATGCCCGTCCGGGCCGAGGATCATGGACAGGTGGGCGAACGCTGGAAGCCCGTACCCCAGCGCCTGGTAGATCCGGGTCTGGTACGGCGTGTTCGGCAGATGCTCGTCCGCGCGGATGACGTGCGATATCTCCATGGCGTGGTCGTCCACCACGCAGGCGAAGTTGTAGGTCGGCCCGCCCGTGGTCTTTTGGATCACGATGTCCTGGAGCAGCGTGTTGTCGAAAGCCACATGCCCGCGGATGATGTCGTCGAACTCCGTGTTCCCCTCGTGCGGCATGCGCAGGCGCAGGGAGGGTTTGCGGCCTTCGGCCTCGAAGCGGCTCCGCTCATCGGGGCTCAGGTCCCGGCAGCGGCCGTTGTAGCGCAGGGGCTTCTTCTCCTCCGCGGCCTTGCGCCGCATCGCGTCGAGCTCCTCCTTGGTGCAGTAGCAGGGATACGCCTTGCCCTCGCTCACCAACCGCGCGGCGGCTTCCTTGTAGCGATCCCAGCGCTGCATCTGGAAGTACGGGCCGTGACTCCCCCGAGCCGCGGAAGGGCCCTTGGGGTCGGGGCCCTCCTGCCACTCCAATCCGAGCCAATCCATGGAATCCAGGATGGCGGACACGGACTCGGGCGTCGAGCGGGCCTCGTCCGTGTCCTCGATGCGCAGGATGAAGACCCCCTTGTGCTTTTGAGCGAAGAGCCAGTTGAACAGAGCCGTCCTGGCGCCGCCGATGTGGAGGAAGCCCGTCGGCGAAGGCGCGAAGCGTACACGTACGTTGTTCATTCTGCCCTCAACAGTTCTTGAGCGTGTTTGAGACTCGTGTCCGTCACCTTCGGTCCGCCCAGCATGCGGGCCAGGGCTTGCACCCGGGAACGGCCCGAGAGCCGCTCCACGCGCGTATAGGTGCGGCCTCCGGAGACCCGCTTGCTCACCTCGTAATGGTTCTTCGCCCGGCAGGCCACCTGCGCCATATGCGTGACGCAGAAGACTTGGCGCGACCGGCTGACGGCCTCGAGCTTCGTCCCCACCGCGGCGGCCACGACCGCTCCGACCCCGGCATCCACCTCGTCGAAGACCAGCAGGGGCACGTGGTCCTCGCGAGCCAAGACGGTCTTCAGGGCCAGCATCACTCGCGAAAGCTCCCCGCCGGAGGCGATCCCGCGCAGAGGCTTGAGCGGCTCCCCGGGATTCGGGGCGATGAGGAACTCGACCCGGTCGCTCCCGAGCGGGGTCAGGTCATCCTCCTCCATCTCCGCGGACACCGTCAGGCGCGCGGATCCCATGCCCAGGTCCTTGAGCTCGGCCACGACCTTGGCGGAGAGCTTCTTCGCTGCCTTCATGCGCGCCGCATGCAGCTCCTCGCTCCTCCGGCGGAGCTCTTCCTCCGCCCGCTCGAGCTGCCCGGCGAGCTCCGTGCGCCTCTGCTCATGGTTCTCCAAGGCGGCGAGCTCGGAGCGGATGCGGTCGCGGTGCGCGAGGACCTCGGCGATGCCGGACCCGTACTTCCTCTTGAGCCTCTCGATGCGGTCCTGGCGGCCGATGAGCTCGTCGAGCCGCTGCGGACTCACGCCGGCCTCCTCCTGGTACCGCGACAGGCCCGCGGCGACCTCGCCGACGCCTTCTCTCAGGCGCGAAAGCGCCTCGAGGGGTTCGCCCATGGCGGGGTCCAGCCGCGACATCTCCTCCAGGGCGCGCTCGGCCTTCCCCAGGGACTCCTCGGCGGAGCCCTCCGCCTCGTAGAGGATGGAATGAGCCTCTTGCGCGAGCGAGAGCAGCCGCTCGGCGTGCTTGAGCCTCGGGAGCTCGGCTTCGAGTTCCGCGTCCTCGCCGGGCCGAGGGTCGACCGATTCGATCTCCTTGAGCTGGAAGGCGTACAGATCCAGGCGCCGCTCGCGCTCTTCCTCGCTCAGGGCCAGGGACTCGAGCAGGGACTTGAATTCCTTCCAACGCCGCCACGCATCGCCCACGGCCTCGCGCTCCCGGCCGAGCCCGCCGTAGCCGTCGAGGAGCTCCAGCTGGACGGCCGGTTTGAGCAAGGTCTGGTGTTCGTGCTGGCCGTGGAAATCGGCAAGCCCTTCAGTGACCTCCCCGAGCCTCGCGAGGGTGACGGGCTTGCCGTCCACGAAAGCGCGGGATTTACCCGACGCGTCGAGCTCTCGGCGGATGGTCGATCCCCCCCCTTCCGACACGAAGACGCCCTCGACCTCGAGCTTCTGACAGCCGCTGCGCACCCAATCCGTGCTCCCGCGCTCTCCCATGAGGAAGCCCAGGGCCTCGATGAGGATGGACTTGCCCGCGCCGGTCTCCCCGGTGAACGCGCAGAGTCCCGGCTCGAATGGGATCTCCGCGGACTCGATGACCGCGAAATTCCGGACCCGGAGCGCGCGCAGCATCCTAGCGCGCCCCCCACTTAAGCTTGTTCCGGAGCAGGTCGAAGTGCGAGCGCGCGGGAGGGAGCAGGAGCATGAACGGCTTCTCGTGCCTGCGGACAAGCACGGCATCTCCGGGCCGCAGCGGGCTCTCGATCTGCCCGTCCAAGGCGACGTGCGCGTCCGGACGGTCGTGAGGGTTCTTCCGCACCAGCGTGACTGAAAAAGGATTCGAAGAGGAGGTCACGAGCGGCCTCTGCGTGACCGCGTGGGGGCAGATGGGGACCAGGAGGAACGCGTCTAAGCCCGGGACCATGACCGGCCCTCCCGCGGCCAAAGCGTAGGCGGTGGAGCCGGTGGCCGTGGAGACGATGATGCCGTCCCCGAAGAAGTCAGCCACGTAGTGTCCGGCGGACTGTACGCGCAGCGTGACCGCGCGGGTGGTCCCGCTGCAGCGGATGACGCAGTCGTTGAGCGCGGTGTGCGGGCCGAAGATCCTGCGCCCTCCCCGGACGGCCTCCACGGAGAGCATCCAGCGCGGCTCGACCTTGAAGCGTCCGGCCAGGATGCGGCGGAGATCGCGCTTGAAGCCCGCGAGGTCCACGGCGCTCAGGAAGCCCAGCCCGCCCGCGTTGATCCCCAGCAGCGGGATGCTCCGCTTGAGCCTGCCGTTCGCCAGGACCCGCGCGGCCCGGAGCATGGTCCCGTCGCCGCCCAAGGCGACGGCGATGTCGCAGGAGGCCAGACGGCTCGATATGCCCCCCCGACCCGCGGGAACGGCCCGGACCCCCTCGCGCGCGAGCGAGGAACGGACCTCCTTGAGCGCCTCCAAGGCCTGGGCCTTGTGCTCGTTATGGAAAATCCCGACCGAACGTATATCGTTCCCTCTGGCTCTCGATATGAAAGTCTTCGCCATCGCTCCTCACCGTGACCGCGCCATCCCAACGAGTCGAGAACGTACGGCTGGGAAGGCACCTTCTGGGACGGGTCTCCGTCGACGCGGCCATTATACAATATTCCCCTTTTTCAGCCGTCCGGACCCTCGCCCACCCCTCCCCCACGCTCAGGAGGAAGCCTCCGTGCCGCAACTCCAGCCCGCCTTCGGCGGGCCAGGTCCGCTCCAGGCGGCTGATCCCCAGATCCCGCAGAGCGGCCTTGAGAACGGACGGCGGGACCCCGGCGCCCTTGAGCACGCTCCTTCCGTCCGGAAACGTGACGATGACGGAGCTTCGCTTCGGGTCGCTGAGGAAGACCACGCGCGTTCGAGCGCTGCGGGCGAGGATCGCGACGAGAGCGAACGCCCCCGCGCAGCCCAGGCACGCGGCCGAGACCCGCCATCGCGGGAGCGCAAGGATTCCGAGCGCGGCCAGGTAGTATGCGGCGATCCACTGCGGCGCCATGGGAGCGATATCCACCGCCGCACCGGGCAGCACGGCGAAGAACGCGCACAAGCGGATGAAGACGCCGGCTCCGGCGGCCGCGATCCATGCCAGGACCGGCTGGACGGCGGGCAGACACGACGACAGCCACGCCAAGGATCCGGCGGCCATGATAGGCCACGAAGCCGGCACGGCCAGCGCGTTCGCCGCCAGGCCCGCCACGGATCCCCTCCCGAAGTAGTGCGCGAACGCCGGCCACAGCATGAGTTGGACCACGAAGCTGACGGTCAATGCGCTCAGCGGGATGCGGACCAGGGGGGACCATGCCCCCGGCACTTTCCAACGCGGGAGCGCCACCAGTATCCCCAGCATGGCTAGCGTGGTGAGCACGAACCCGGCAGTGAAGAGACACCGGGGTTCTGCGGCGAGCATGAGCAGGACGGAGAGCACCAGCCCTTGAAAGGCGCCGGACTCCCGTTCTGAAAGGTGCGCGGCGAAGAGCGTCATGAACATCACATAGGCCCGGACATACGGCGGCTCCGGCCCCACGACGAGGAGGTAGAGCGCGCCGGCGAAGCCGGCCGCCATCCACCGGTGCAGCGGCTTCAAGCGTCCGCACAGCCATAGCGCCGCAGCCAGGATGAACGCCACCTTGGCGCCCGAGGGGGCCACCAGATGCATGGTGCCGGAATCCTGGATCGCTCTGTTCAAGCCCCTGGAGAGCCTCCCCTTGAACCCCACGAGCAGGCCCTCGAGCACCCCGGCCGTGTCCTTGTCGAACCCCTCCTCGAAATAGGCGTGGATCGAACGGTGCACCGAATCCCCCCAAGCCCAGGGGAGCCATCTCCAGGGGACGCGCTCGCTGAGGACTTCGGCCTTGTAGGCGTGCAGGACCAGGGCGGCGCCGCGCTCCTCCAGGAAAGCCCCCTCATCGAAGCCGCCCGGGTTCCGGGGCCAAAGCGGCCTCCTCAGCTTCCCGCGCAGGAGGACGACCTGCCCCGGCCTCGGACGCTCCTTCCGGGCGAGGTAGACCATGAGCAAGGTCTCCGGATGCTGGATGCCCTCGGTGCGGAAAGCCCGCATCCAATACCGGTCCCCCGCCTGTTTGGGGCTGAAGCCCGAGACCACCCGCGCCTGCACGCGCACCGGCTTGTAGAGGAAGCCGGCCATGTGGACCGGGACGGGAATGGCGAAGAAGCCCCGGGCTTTGAGGGCGCTCAGGGTCAAGATGAGCCCCACGGCCAGGAGCGCGAGCGGACGTTTGAAATAGGAGAGGGGCATGCACCTACTAGTACGACCAGCCGGCCGAAAAGTTCCCCGAAACGAGTAAAATGGATAAGCGATGAAGCGGTCTGACTTCCTCCAGCGGGCCCTCGGGCTGCTCTCCGCCTATGCCCTGGCCGGCTGCTCCACGGCTGAGAAGTTGGGCCGCGAGGCGCTCAAGATCACTCCAAAAGGTCGAAAGTACCTCAACGCCTTCGACCGCTACTCCAAGCTCGCGCACGTGTTCATGAAATTCCACGACAAGGGGAACCTGGACGACGGCGACGTCTTGGACATCCTGTACGCCTCCGGGGTCCTGAAGACCCCGCCGCCCAAGTCCAAGAGCAAGGCTCCCCGGAAAGCAGAGCACAAGCCCTTTCCGGTCCCGACCTATTCCGGCGCCTGGCGCTGGCCTCTGGAAGCCGGCGTGGTCTCCTCGGAGTTCGGCCCCCGCTGGGGCGGCACGCACCAAGGCATCGACATCGCCGCGGACAAGGGGACCCCCATATTCGCGGCCGCGCCGGGCGAGGTGGTCTATTCCGGAAGCGGCCTGAGGGGGTACGGGAACGTGGTCATCCTACGCCACGACCAGGACACCACATCCATCTACGCGCACAACTCCAAGAACTTCGCGCAGAAAGGCCTGAACGTGGCCCAGGGCACGCGCATCGCGGCCTTGGGGTCCACGGGGCATTCCACCGGGCCGCATCTGCACTTCGAGATCCGCAAGGGGAACAACCCTGTCCCGCCGCGCACCCTGCTTCCCAAGAGCAGATTCTAGCGCGCGGCACACGCGTCCAACGTCTTCCAGAGGGACACGGTGCCGTACCGCTCCGCGGTACGGAGCGCGCTGGTCCTGAGCGGATATTGAAAATGCTTCAGCGAATGGACTAAGCCTCTGCGCTGAACTCCCTGCGGCTCTTCAGAGCCCACGAAAGAGTCCTTTCATCCATATAGTCCACGTGGCCGCCCAGCGGAACACCTAGGGCGATGCGGGTCACGCGGACAGGCAGGTCCTTCAGGACCGCCGCCAGGTAAAGAGCGGTGGCGTCGCCTTCCGTATCAGGGTCTGTGGCCAAAATGACCTCAGCCTTCCCGCCTAAAGCACGCACCCTATCCACAAGCTCCTTCGTCCGGATACCCTCCGGACCGATCCCATGGATGGGGGAGAGCCGGCCATGGAGCACATGATAGAGCCCCGTGAAGCTGTGGGAACGCTCGATGGCCTCCACATGCGCCGGCTGCTCCACCACGCAGATTGAATCCCGCTCCCTGGACGGGTCCGAGCAGATGCGGCAGCATTCCTCCTCCGTGTAGTTGAGGCAGACCCGGCAGAGCCGGACCCTGCTTCGAGCATCGCGGAGGGCATCCGCCAGCGCGTCGGTCTCGGAAAGAGGAGCTCGGAGCAGATAGGAGGCTAGCCGCTCCGCCTGCTTGGGCCCTACGCCGGGCAAGCGCCTGAGGCACTGGATCAGGCGGGAGAAGCTCTTCATTCGGCCCTATCAGGACTTCTTCTTGACCTGCTTGATGCGGCCGCCGAACACGCCGAGGACTTTCTTGACCGCGGGGTCCTCGAAGTGTTCGTCCGAAGAGTCCAGCCAACCCTCGTCCCCCTGGCCCTTCTTCGGCTTGTCCTTATGCGCTCCCTTCTCCGGGTCCACGTCGAAACCCAGACGCACCTTGCCGCCGGTGGCCCGGCTCAAGGCTTCCTCGAGTTCCGCCTGGTTGGACTTGGCCCTTTCGACGTCGAACGCCTGGGACAGGAGGAGCTTGTAGCGTCCCGTCTCGTCCCGCGTCATCCTGCAGTTCTGGAGGCTGGGGGCCAGGCTCGGCTTGCTCTCAATGAAGGCTTGAAGCACGGTGGGCCAGACTTCCTCGATGGACTTGGCCCCGGGCCGCGGCGCGTCTGGAACGGCGTGAGGCGCAGGAACAGAAGGAACCGCTGAAGAAGGAGGATTCAGGGTCGGCTTCGGAGCCGGCGTGGAAACACCCGGGTTGCCAGCCAGCCGCTTCTCCAGGGCCTCGAGCCGGCCCACCCACTGCTTGAGGTCATAGGCCGACTCGAGCATGCCGTAGATCCCCAGCTCGAAGGCCATCTGCCCCGAGTCGGAGCCGCGCATATCGGAAAGGGTGGAGTTCACGCGCCTGACCAGGAACGAAAAGACCTCCGGCGCGTGCCGCGAGGCAAGCTCCTTCCACCCCCCATCCAGCCCGACGTCGAGTCCGAGGCGGTGCAGGAAGAGGTCGTGCAGCCTCTCGCGCAGGTCCCTCAGAATCTGCGCGGCGTCGAAGCCCTCGGCCGAGGCCTTGCCGAGCCATTCCGAAAGGGACTTGCCGTCCTTCTCCAGGATCGCCCCCACGATGCCGAGCAGGAACTCGGCGGGCAGGGTGCCGAGCAGCGCCTCGGCCTTCTCCGCGGTCACCGCGCCGCCGCTGAAGGCCGCGGCCTGGTCGAGAAGGCTCACAGCGTCGCGCAGAGCCCCGCCGGAAGCCCGGGCCAGGGCCTCCAGGGCGCTGTCTTCGACCTTGATCTTCTCCGCTTTGGCGAGCTTCGCCAGGTAGGATGTCGTGAGCTCGCGGGAGATGGGACGGAACCGGAAGCGCTGGCAGCGCGACACGATGGTGGCCGGGATCTTGGCCAGCTCCGTGGTGGCCAGTATGAAGACGACATGGGCCGGCGGCTCCTCGAGCGTCTTGAGCAGCGCGTTGAAGGAGCTGGTGGAGAGCATGTGAACTTCGTCGATGATGAAGATCTTGCGGCGGTCGCGGCTCGGCGCCAGGGCCGCGGTCTCGATGATCATCTCCCGGATCTTGTCCACCTGGGTGTGGCTCGCGGCGTCGAGCTCCAGCACATCGATGCTCGAGCCCGAGGATATCTCCCGGCAGGAGGGACACTCGCCGCAGGGCGTGGGCGTCGGGCCGTCCTTGCAGTTGAGGGCCTTGGCCAGGATGCGCGCGGTCGTGGTCTTACCCACTCCCCGCGGGCCGAAGAAAAGATACGCGTGCGCCTGCTGGCCGCCCTTGACGGCGTTCCTCAGCGTCGTGGACACCGCCTCCTGCCCCACGAGGTCCTCGAACGTCTGGGGACGGTGCTTGCGGGCAAGGCCGAGGCGTTCGCGATCGCTCATGTCTTAACGATATCACATTCCTCGAAAGCCAGGCAATGAAGCCCGGCCCAACTATGTTAGACTATCCGCCGTGACGCGCTGGCTGGCCGTCCTGCTGCAGTGCCTCTGCCTCGCCCTGCCGGCCGCCGCGGGGACGGACACCCTCGCGGAAGGCCGCCTGTGGATGGAGCGCTATTTCTGGGACGGGCTCCTGCAGGCCCGCACCCGCGCGGCCCGGGTCTCCGCGGACCCGGCGCTGCTGAAGGTCGTCGAACTCGTCGCTCACCAGGCCGCGCAGCAGGCCGTGAACCTCCAGCAGATCCAGCTCTACGCCAAGAGCCAGACCGACAACCTGCGCTACGCATTCACACAGCAGGACCCCAAGCCGAGCCTGCTCATCATCCAGAACAACATGCACACCCTGGCCCGGGGAGCCGAGCAGGTGCGCAACAATCTCTACTACTTGACCACCCGAGTACGCCTATGTTCCTCTCAAGCTCTTCCGGACCCCAAGCTGACCCAGACCGCGACGCTCCTCATCGCCCAGATCCAGAACATACAGCTGGCCCTGAACGCCCTGTACCTTGATTCGGTCTCAGTGCAGAACGCGGTGCGCTCGGAGACCTGGGCAGTCAATGAATTCTTCCGCTTCAGCAGCGAACACCTGCTTCGCTCCGTGGTTCAGGTGCAGGATTCCGTGTTCACGGTGTACAATGCATCTTATGAATTATATATACTTTCCAAATAGAAAATCTATTATTGTGGCCTTTATGGCCACAGCATCAACTGCATATGGCCAGATTGACCGCACGGTTGTCAATAAAGGCGATTCCGTTGAAATCGTCGCCATAGACAGTTCTCCTATCAAAGTTCCCCAAGTCCCGGTCTTGCCGGCTGGATTAAGCGTCCATGAGGTCGTCCAACGCTACATAGAGAGTTTCCGACAACCGGAAAAAGACGCCCTGGTGGAGCGTCTGGGCGTCACAAAACCCAGGGATATCCGGGACCTCCAGGCCCTGCTCAATCTCTATGACCGTGAGGACCCCTATCCCAGGCAGCAGATCGAACGCAGCCTGCGCCTGCTCAGCCCCTCGGATATCGCTCTGGCTCCCCTCTTCCGCTCCCTCATCAAGGATCCGGACCCCAAATTCCAGCTTTTCGGAGTGGCTGGCGCGTATGAACTGCGCGACGCCGCGATGCTCCAGGACATGGAAACCCTGGCCTCCAAGCGGTTCGAGAAGCCGCGGCCGACCCTTGCCATGAACCCCGCCGATTCCGCGGCCTGGCATACCCGCTTCGAGTGCCTCCGGCTCCTCGCGGCTTGGGACAGCGAACGGCCGCCCGGGGACGACCCCAAGTTCCTGTCCCTGCTGAGCAAGCAGTCCCGCCAGGCCCCGCCGGTGGCCGGACTCCTGGCCGAGTACTACTGGCCCCTGGCGCTGAAGGACATCCTGGATTGGTCCGAGTCCAAGGATCCCTCGGACCAGGAACGCTCCCGTTTCGCGTGGGAGGCGGATGTCCCGCCCGCATCCCTGCGGGAGACCTCCGGGACGCTGCGTGCGGTCCTCTTCGACCGGCGCAAGCGCATGGAAACGCGGCATCAGGCCGCCTTGCGGCTGGGCCTATCGGCCGATGAAGCCGGGGTCGAAAGGCTTCTGGAGGATCACGAAAAGGAGAAAGACGAGAAGGCCCGTCTTTTGATCAAGACCGCCCTCTTCGCCTCGCGGAGCCCGCGCATCGCGCCGCTCCTGAAGGAATACGCAAGGACCGACCCCGCGGCGAGCAACCGGGCGGGGGCCTTGCTGCAGCTCGGTGAAATGCTGCCCCGGGCCGAGTTCCGCGCCCTCCTGGAAGAGGTCTTGAACAACGACAAGGACGAGGAGAACCGCGCCTGGGCGCGACAGGAACTCTCTCGTTGATATGGGGCTGTTCATCCTCTCCGCTCTCTGCGTCCTGCTCCTGGCGGCGCTCATCTGGGCCTTGAGCCGCCTCTACGAGCTGCGGCTGCGCGAGCAGTCGAGGGGGCAGGGCCGTGGGGAGGGCCGCCCACTGCCTCAAGAGCGCTTCGACGAGCTCCTCAGCATGCTCCTGGCCCTGCACGACTACGGGATCACCCGCACCGGGAACGTCTCTCATGAGGAATTCTGTTCGCTCGTCGTGGAGAAGGCCTGCCGCCTGATGAACTCGACCCGGGGCACCGTGATGCTCTACGACGAGAGGGCGAACGTCCTCTCCGTGGTGGCGGCCCGCAGCCCCTCCCCGGAACCCAAGCCGGCGCTCCGGCTCAAGCCCGGCCAGGGAGTGGCTGGGCGGGCCTTCGCCAGCGGCAAGCCCATCTTCGTGCCCGAGCCCGCGCGGGACCCGCGCTACGTCCATGGCCCCACGGACACGGAGGAGCCGTTCCTCTCCATCCCCATGATGCTGAAGTCCAAGCCGATCGGGGTGTTGAACATCCACGACACGGGCGGGACCCTGGCTCCGGACGACCTCAAGCTGAAATTCCTCTCCCTGCTCGGAGGCGAAGCGGCCCTGGCCCTGCACCACCAGAAGATGTACGACGACCTGCAGGTATTCTATTTCGAGATGGTCCAGATGCTGGCCCACGCCATCGACGCCAAGGACTCCTACGCGCAGGACCATTCGGAGGCCTCCCGCAAGCTCTCCCGGGCCCTGGCCGAGGAGCTCGGCCTGCCCGAGCAGATGGTGCGCTACGTCGAAGTGGCCATGATGCTGCACGGCATCGGCAAGATCGGCATCGACCAGGCCATCCTCTCGAAGCCGGGCAAGCTCAGCCCGGAGGAGTTCGAGCAGATCAAGAAGCACACGGCCATCGGCCACCGCATCCTCAAACCGGTCAAATTCCTCGGCCCGGTGGCGCAGATGGTGCTCTACCACCAGGAGTGGTTCAACGGGAAAGGCTATCCGGAAGGGTTGCGCGCAGACGAGATCCCCCTCGGTTCGCGCATCGTGGCCGTCGTCAATGCCTGGGAAGCCATGCTCTCGGACCGTCCCTACCGCAAGGCGCTGAGCCGCGAGACGGCCATGGCGGAACTGCGCAAGATGGCCGGGACCCAATTCGACCCGAAGGTGATCGAGGCGTTCCTGCGGATCGAGGAGCGGCAAGCGGCCGGCTGATGCTCTACATCGTCCCCACCCCGGTCGGGAATCTCGAGGACGCATCCGCACGCTGCCTCCGAGTCCTGCGCGAGGCCAAGGCCGTCTACTGCGAGGACACGCGGCGCACGCTCAAGCTCCTATCGCATCACGGCATCCATACCCCGGTGCTGCGATATCGGGACCGGGATCCGCGTCTAGTCGACGCCATCCTCGAGAGGCTCCGGCGCGGGGAAGACCTGGCCCTGGCCTCGGACTCGGGCACGCCGGTCATCTCCGACCCGGGTCTGGACCTCGTCTCCAAGGCGCGGGAGGAAGGCGTCCCGGTCTGCTCCATCCCGGGCCCCTGCGCGGCCGTGTCGGCCCTGGCGGGGTCGGGCCTGCCCGGCGGCTCCTTCGTGTTCCTGGGCTTCCTGCCGCGCTCGAGGTCCAAGCAGGTGAAAGAGATCTCGGCGGCCGCGGCTCTCGGCATGAGCCTGGTCGTGTACGAATCCCCCTTCCGCGTCCTGGACCTGCTCGAGGTCGCCGAGGAGGTCCTGGGCCCCGACTCCCGCGTCGCCGTCTGCCGAGAGCTCTCGAAGGTCCACGAGGAATGGCTGACCGGCACGGTGGCGTCCGTGCGCAAGACCCTGCGGGAGCGCAACGAGCTCCTGGGCGAGTTCGTGCTCGTGTTCCACCCGATGAGCCCGCCGTGACCCGCGTTCTTACGCCCGACCATTGCGACCTCTCTGAACTCGCGATGGACGCGCGGGAAGGCCGCATCATCGCCTTCCCGACCGATACCGTCTACGGTCTCGGGACCACGGCCCTGGACCCCAAGGCTTGGTCTAGACTTTTCGACATCAAGGCCCGCCCGCGGAGCAAGTCATTGCCGGTGTTGCTTCACCGGCTTCAGGAAATCAACCGGTGGGCGGTATGGACGCCCCTGGCCCGCACGTTCGCCCTTCGCTGTTGGCCCGGCCCCCTGACCATGGTGCTCCGCCCGAAGAAGGAAGGCGAACGCCTTCCCTCGTCCGAAGACGGCAAGGTCGCCTTCCGCGTCCCGAAGTGCCCGTTGCTCCTCGATCTCATCAAGGCTTCGGGAGTCCCCTGGGCCACTACCAGTGCGAACCTCTCAGGGCAACCCGCCGCCGTGGACGGCGCCGCCGTCGTCCGGCGGTTTTCCGGCAAGATCGACTCGATCTTGGACGCGGGGAAAATCAAAGGACCCTTTGCAGGCAAAGAGTCCACCGTGGTGGACGTGTCGGGGGAACGGGAAATCATTCTCCGAGAAGGGGCCATACCCGCGATCCGGCTCCGGTAGGACTCCCCTAGCGGCCGACTGTGGTCGCCCACAGTTCCGGCAGAGGATGAACGGACCTTGGGCAGCCCAAGCTCCGAGTCCACCCGCTCGGCGAGAATCGAAGGATGCCTACTGCTGTACGAACCCGCTGCCGGTCAAAGCGCCCGACCCGGAAATGTCGATGCGCTGGCCCTGGATGTAGCCAGCGACCCGGATGCTCCCCCCCACGGTCCCGGTCCCCACGAACTGGCCGTTGCGGTAAAGGTTCACGGTCTCGTTGATCTGCACGAACTGGGACACGTAGCTTCCCATGTTCTTCCAGATGCGCAGGGTCCGGGAGAACGTCATGCTGCCGGTCTGCACCCCGGCCCCGGTCACGTTGGTGACGCCGGAGACCGTCACGTCGATATACGGCAGGCCGTTGTTGAACATCCACCCGCGGTACTCCAGCCTCAGGTTCCCGTAGAGGTTGACCCGCTGCTGGGCTTTGAACTGCTCGGACTGGAACAGGACGGCGCTGTCGAACGCGCCCGCATTCGACGAGACGACCGACTCCGGAGGCTGTGCCAAACAGAAGGACGACGCGAGAAGGGACGCCAAGAGTGTTTTCATAGGGGTATTGTAGGCCCGGGAGGCAGGACGAATATATGGGTCTTGAGACCTAATCCCGCGCGCGGACAGCGCAACCCTGGTGGTGGGCATCCCGGCGGCGGGCACCGCCCCGACCCCGGGCACCACCGCCCCGGCCCCTGGGACCGCCCAGGGCCGTGGGACCGTCCCGAACCTCGGCCCTATCCCAGGCCGAAGCCCTCGCTGAGCCTTGATGAGCAGAACGAATCCGTGGCCATCAAGGTCGGCAAGGAGCGGGCCTCGATCACCCTCAAGGACCAGGCGAACGCGAAAGCCATGCTCGACGCCATGACCGTGCAGGCGGTCGAGCTGGATGTGCGGCGCGTGAAATCCATCGAAACGGTCCAGAAGCCGGGAGACCAGAAGATGCAGCTCGCGTGCTGGCAGAACACGGCCAACGGCGAATACGGCTGCGGGATGAAGGACCCCGCGATCGGGTGGCCCATCATCGGCGGCGAGGAGTACTCGCTCCCGAACTCGGAGAAGATGCCTTTCCGGATCAAGAGCCGGAGGGACAAGGACGGCAAGGCATTCTTCGAGGTCATCGTCGCGCGGCCGGCTCCGAAGGAGTAGACCCCAGAAGACAGGGAGACGCGAGAAGGAGCCCCGCTCGGACCAGGGGGCTCCTTCTCGCGTTTCCCCATATTTGATACAGTCTGCCGTGCTGTCCGGGCGCCTTCCGTACGCGCGCCTGCGTTCGGTACAATAATTTTGAGAATGCGAGTCCTATTCGTCTGCACGGGCAACAGCTGCCGCAGCGTGATGGCGGAGTACCTCTTCAACCATCTCGCCAAGGGGCGCGGCTTGACGGGCTGGGAGGCCCGCTCCTGCGGAGTCGCGGCGGAGCGCCACTTCCCCATCCCCCCGGGCGTGCACAAGGCCCTGTCCCTGCGGGGCATCGGACGCGTGGAGCATGTGCCCCAACTCGTCACACGGGAGCTCCTGGACTGGGCGGACGCCGTCCTTCCCGTCACCCGGGGTCATCTGGAGCTTCTCTTGGATCAGTACCCGGAGTCCACCTCGAAGACCCGCCTTTTCAGCGAGATGGCGGGCTGGGCCCCGCGCGACATCGACGACCCCATCGGCCAGCCGGACGCCGTGTACCTGGCCTGCGCCGACATCCTGGAAGCCGGAACAAGGAGCATCCTGGAGCGCCATGGAACTCAGAAACCTCAGACAGAACGACCCTGAAGTCTTCGAAGCGGTCTTCGGCGAGACCAAGCGCCAGGCCGAGAACCTCGAGCTCATCGCGTCCGAGAACTACGTGTCCCCGGCCGTCCTAGAGGCCCAGGGCTCGGTCCTGACGAACAAGTACGCGGAGGGCTATCCCGGCAAGCGCTACTACGGCGGCTGCAAGTTCGTGGACGTCGCCGAGTCTTTGGCGATCGAGCGCGCCAAGAAGCTCTTCAACGCCGAGCACGCCAACGTGCAGCCCCATTCCGGCACCCAGGCGAACATCGCCATGTACCTCTCCGTGCTGACGCCGGGCGACACCGTCATGGGACTGAACCTGGCCCACGGCGGCCATCTCTCCCACGGCCACCCGCTGAACTTCTCCGGGAAGTACTTCAAGATCGTCCCGGTGAACGTGACCCGAGAGACCGAGACCATCGATTACGAAGAGGCCGAGAAGCTCGTGCAGGAGCACAAGCCCAAGATGCTCTTCATCGGCGCCTCCAACTACTCCCGCGTCATCGATTGGGAGCGGTTCAAGCGCATGGCGAGCTCGGTCGGCGCGTTCTTCTCAGCCGACATCGCCCACTACGCCGGTCTCGTGGCGGTCGGGCTCTATCCCTCGCCGGTCCCGTGCGCGGACTTCGTGACCACGACCACGCACAAGACCCTGCGCGGCCCTCGCGGCGGCATGATCCTCTGCAAAGAGGCGCACAGGGCTGCGGTCAACCGGATGACCTTCCCCGGCACCCAGGGCGGGCCGCTCTGCCACATCGTCGCCGCCAAGGCCGTCTGCTTCGGCGAGGCGCTCAAGCCCGAGTTCAAGCAATACCAGCAGAGTGTCCTCGCCAACGCCCGGAGGCTGGCCTCGTCTTTGGCCGGACTGGGCTTCAGGATCGTCGCGGGAGGGACCGACTGCCACCTCTTCTCCCTCGACCTCAGGCCAAAAAAGGTCACGGGAAAAGACGCGGAGGAGGCCCTGGACAAGGCCGGCATCACGGTGAACAAGAACGCCATCCCTTACGACCCGGAGAAGCCCATGGTGGCCAGCGGCGTCCGCATCGGGACCCCCGCGGTCACCACGCGCGGCATGGGGTTGGGCGAGATGGACACGATCGCCGAGCTCATCGATCACGCGATCGCCCGCAGGGCGGACGACTCCGCCCTTTCCGCGGTGCGCGCGGAGGTGAGGCGGCTCACGGACAAGTTCCCGATATACAAAGAGATACTCCAAGCATGCTAGCCAAAATCCTCGTCGCGGACGACAACGACGAACTCAGGCACCAACTCCGGGAATACCTGGAGTCGAAGCACCATCACGTGCTCGAGGCCACGGACGGGGCGCAGGCCTTCGCCATCGCCGAGGCCGAGATGCCGCACCTCATCATCATGGACATCGTGATGCCGGGGCTCTACGGCTCCACCGCCACCAAGCACATCCAGGATTACTGGCGCACCTCGAAGATACCCATCATCATCATCAGCGGCTCGGTCGAGCAATCCGTCCTGGGGGACCTGCTCCTGCGCCCCAACGTCCGCTATCTCAAGAAGCCCGTGGAACTCGCCGTCCTGGAGGCGACCATCCACGAGCTCCTGCCGGAAGGAGGATACACGCCTTGACCCGGAAAACACCTCAAGCCAGGTTCGCCGTGATCGGCGGATCCGGCCTCTACGACATGAAGGGCCTGCAGGACGTCTCGCGGGTCCGCGTCAAGACGCCTTTCGGCCCCCCGTCCGACGCCGTCGTCCTCGGGACGCTCGCCGGCGTGCGCTGCGCCTTCCTGCCGCGCCACGGCCGCGGCCACGTCCTCACCCCGACCGAACTCAACGGACGCGCCAACATCTACGCGCTCAAATCCCTGGGCGTCGACTGCATCCTGGGCTTCGGCGCCGTCGGGTCCCTGCGCGAAGAACTCGCTCCCAGGCACTTCGTGTTCCCGGACCAGCTCGTCGATGAGACGAAGCGGCGGGTCTCCACCTTCTTCGGCGACGGAGTGGTCGCGCACGTGGCCTTCGCCCATCCCTTCTGCGGCGCCGTCCAGGCGGTCCTTTACGACGAGGCGCTCAGACTCGGGCTGACCGCGCACCGCGGCGGGACATACTGCTGCATGGAGGGCCCCGCGTTCTCGACCCGGGCGGAGTCCGAGATGCACCGCAAGCTCGGGTACTCCATCATCGGCATGACCGTCATCCCGGAGGCCAAGCTGGCCCGGGAAGCCGAGATCTGCTACGCGCCCATCGCCATGATCACGGACTACGACTGCTGGAAGGAGGAGGACGAAGTCTCGACCTCCAAGGTCGTCGAGCACCTGATGGCCAACGTGGAAAACGCCCAGAAGCTCGTCCTGGCGGCCCTTCCCAAACTCGCGGCTGCCCGGCGGGAGTGCCAATGCCGGACGGCCCTCCGAAACGCGGTATTCACGCAGAAGGGGGCCTTGAACAAGCGGACCGCGAGGAAGCTCGCGCTCCTGCTCGGATAGGGGGATCCCATGACCCGGAAGCAGCTGCGACAACTCGTCGAGATAGCCAAACGGGCCCGCCGCGGGGCCTACAGCCCGTACTCCCGCTACTCCATCGGAGCCGCCGTATTGACCGAGTCCGGCCGGATGTTCTCCGGAGCGAACGTGGAGAACGCGTCGTACGGCCTGAGCATCTGCGCCGAACGCGTGGCGATCTTCAACGCGGTGACCCGCGGCGAGAAGAGCCTGAAGGCGATCTGCGTCGTGGGCAAAAAAGCCCGCCCCTGCGGAGCCTGCCGCCAAGTCATGCTCGAGTTCAGCGCCAAGGACACCCAGCTCATCTGCGTGGATGTCGGGACGGATGGCAAGCGGGACCTGGTGACGCTCACGCCCATGTACAAGGTCCTGCCCATGCCGTTCGACCCCTTGGACGCGGGCCTGCTGCCGCCGAATCCACAGAATCTGCTCAAACGCCGCGCCCGCTCGACCCATCGGAGCAAGGGCCGGCGAAGCCCCCTGCGCAAGAGGAGTACGACCGCGCTCCGGGGACCGCGCTTCCAGAAGCGCAGGAAGGGAGGATAGAATGGACACGCACGCCGTCGAAAAGATCCTGCAGTGGGTCCGCAGCACGGACCTGGCCGAGATTTCCTATCGCCGCGGAGAGGACGCCGTAGCGCTCCGCGTCGAGGAGGCAGGAGCCGCTCCCGCGGCCCCGGTCTACCCGATGATCCCGGTCACGTCGCCCGAGGTCGGGATATTCCACTTCAACATGCTGGGCAAGCCCCGCCGGGTGGAGAAGGGGGCCGAGATACAGAAGGACCACCCCCTGGGGATCGTGGACACGGGGGCCTCGGAGCATCCGATCAAGGCGCCGGCCTCCGGGCGCGTGGTCTCCATCCTGGTCGAGGAGGGGAAGGCCGTCCAGTACGGTCAGCCCCTCTTCTTCATCGAGCCCTAAAGGGAAGCGCCGAGGACGCCGCGCGTGTCGAAGTTCTACTGCCAGGGATGCCGCGAACCGGCGAAAGCCACGACCGTCACTTGCCATAAGTGCGGGGGCCGGATCGTCAAGGAATGCCCGGCGTGCGGCTTCATCCTCTCCTCGGCCAAGAAGTACTGCGACGCGTGCGGACAGGCGCAGAGCTTCGACGACAAGGCGGTCACGGCTCCGCCCGCCCCCTCCAAACCGCCCCCTCCGCGAGCGGAGCACGGCCGCGCTCCGGGGACCCTTCCGGAAGCGCAGCCCCCCAAGCGGGAAGAGGCGCCGCCCTCGGGCCCCATAACGGAGCGGAAGGAATCCTCCCGGTTCCAGAAGCCCCAAGAACTGCCTCCCCTGCCCCGGGAGGAGGACAAGCCGGACCGCCAGCGCCGGGAGGAGGCCGCGCCTAAGCTCGATATCAAGGCCCCGCCGGACCTCGCGGCGCCCTCTGCGGGAGAGGCGGAACATCGCCCTCCGAGGGCCGCGGCTCCTGAGCCGCAGCAGCCCCGCTCCGGCCTCGAGGATTACATCCCGAAGACCATGGTCCGCCGCATCGAGGACCCGGATGCCCCCAAGAAGCCTGCTGCGCAGGAGCCCAAGGAGCCCCCTCGCAAGGAACGGGAAAGACCGCCGGAAAAGCCGCCGGAAAAGCCTCCGGAGAAGCCTCCGGAAGAGAAGCACGTGAGCCCGAAAGAGAAATTCATGCGCGACCTCCTCGAGCACGAGAAGGCGGAGAAGCACAAGGCGCGCGAGGCCGCGCGCGCCAAGGAGCGGAGCCGCGACGCGGTGCACGTCCCCGCGCACAGGACTGTCCTGACCAAGATCTCCCAGTCGCCCCGCGCCATGGCGTCCACCGTCCTCGGCGTCATCCTCCTCGTCCTGGGGGCCGCGCTCTACGCATACTACTGGACCTCCCGCAGGGCCCCCGAGCGGATGCTCGTTACGGTAGCCGGGACCTACCTCTACGCGCTCAAGGAGCGCAACATAGGCGCGGCGTACGCCATGCTGGCCTCCCAGTCGCGCATGACCTGTTCGCTCGATGACTTCAGCAGGGGCCAGGACCCCGCGGTCTGGTCCTTCGACGACATCGCCATCGACGAGCTCGCGAAGGGCTGGGCGAGGGTGCGCTACAAGCTCCTGGTCTCCGCCATGCCGGTCGAGGAAGACTGGCTCGACTTCGTCCTGGAGGACAAGCAGTGGCGCCGAGCCTACACTTGGCATCTCGTGGCGCCCATCGAGGCGGACCTGGCCGCCGGAAACGCGAACCGGGCCCGCGCCCGCGCCGAGACGGGTCTCAACATCGACCCGCGCGACCCGCAGATGCGCGGCTACCTGTGCGAGGCCGCCTATCTCCTGATGGACACCTCGACGGCGGAGCGCGAATGCAGGCAGACCCTCGAGGATATGAAGCGCGACCCGTCCCGCCTCGATGAAACGGACATCTTCCGTTTCAATTCCATCCTGGCGGACCTCTACCGCAACCAGCTCGAACGCTATGCGGAGGCGGTCCGCCAGTACGAGATACTGCTGGCCTTCCCTCGCCTCGCCGAGCGCGACCGCTGCGACATCGGGATCGCGCTGGCGGACACGCGCTACCTGGCCGGCGACTACCCGAAGGCTCTCTCGGATTACGAGGAGGCCGCGCAGTTCTGCGCCCAGACCGAGGACGCGGCCCATATCCAGAGGTCCCGGCGGGTCCTCAGCGGCAAGGCCGGCCAGGACGCGGTCGCTGCCGCGCAGACGCACCACCTGGCCGATCCCGAGACCGGCCAAGAGACCACCCTTCTGCAGTGGCGCAAGAAGACCCGGGAGGAGCTCGCCAAGAAGCTCCACAAGACCCCGTCCGCGAACTACGATGCCGAGGAGGCCTGGACCGCGGAGCATGCCGGAGGTTCGGTCTATAAGGTTTCGGTCCGCAATCTAGGCACGGAGGTGCTCACCGCGCAGGTGGACCTCTGGAGCCATTCCATAGAGGTGAAGATCCATGTTCAGTAAGGTCCTCATCGCGAACAGAGGCGAGATCGCCGTACGCATCATCCGGGCCTGCAGGGAGCTCGGCATCCCCACCGTCGCCGTCTACTCCGAGGCCGACCGCGAATGCCGGCACCTGAGCCTCGCGGACGAGGCCGTCTGCATCGGCCCGGGCCCGGCCAAGGAGAGCTATCTCCGGGCGGATCGCATCCTCGCCGCGGCCAAGGCCACGAAGGCGGAGGCCATCCATCCGGGATACGGATTCCTCTCCGAGAACCCCGGCTTCAGCCAAGCCTGCGCCGACGCCGGACTGATCTTCATCGGCCCTCCGCCCAAGGCCATCCAGGCCCTCGGGAACAAGATCGCGGCGCGCGAGATCGCGGCCAAGAACGGCGTCCCCATCGTCCCGGGGATCACCCTCAAAGGCAGGAAGAGCGTGGCCAAGGAAGCGGCGGCTCTCGGGCTGCCGGTCATGATCAAGGCCGCCGCGGGCGGCGGCGGAAAGGGCCTGCGGGTGGTGCGCGACGAGTCCGCCCTGGCGGGAGAGATCGAACGCGCGTCGACCGAGGCCAAGGCCGCTTTCGGAGACGGTACCGTCTACATCGAGAAATACATCGAACGCCCGCGGCACGTGGAGATACAGATCCTGGCCGACCGGAACGGCAACGTCGTCGCCGCTCCCGAGCGCGACTGCACGGTGCAGCGCCGGCACCAGAAGCTGGTAGAGGAATCCCCCTCGCCGGCCGTCAGTCCCGAGCTCCGGCAGCGGATGCAGGATGCCGCCATCCGGATCGCCAAGGGCAGCGGCTATTCGAGCATCGGGACCGTCGAATTCCTGCTCGATCCGAAAGGACAGTTCTACTTCATGGAGGTCAACACGCGCCTGCAGGTGGAGCACCCCATCACCGAGGCAGTGACCGGAGTGGACCTCGTGAACGAGCAGATCCGCCTGGCCGCCGGGGAGGACCTCGACATCACCCAGGACCGCATCTCCGAGATACGCTGCCACGCTCTCGAACACCGCATCAATGCCGAGGACCCGGACCGGGGCTTCGCCCCCTGCCCGGGCCGGATCGAGGTGTTCCGCACGCCCGCCGGACCCGGAGTGCGCGTGGACACGCACATCTACACGTTCTACACGATCCCGTCGTATTACGACAGCCTGCTCGCCAAGCTCGTGGTATGGGCGCCGACGCGCAAGGAAGCCATCGCCCGCTCTCTGCGCGCCCTGTGGGAGCTGCGGTTCTCGGGAGAGGGGCTGGCCTCGACCGCGCAGTTCCATGAGAGGCTGCTCCAGGATCCTCGGTTCATCAGCGGGGACATCGACACCCACTTCGTGGATGATCTTCTGGGCGAGGGAAAAGCCGATGCCTGAGCTCCAGGACACGGTCCGCCAGCTCCTGCTCGAGAGCGCGCATACGACCGAGCGCACGGCCGAGCAGTCCGGCATGATCGCCCGCATGGCGGCGACGCTCCTGGAGGCCTACAAGCGGGGGAACAAGATACTCACGTTCGGCAACGGGGGCTCGGCCTGCGATGCGCAGAACTTCGCGGATGAGCTCGTGGGCCGCTACGAGCGCAACCGGCCGCCCCTGCCGGCCCTGGCGCTGACCACGAACACCTCGGACCTGACCTCCATCGCCAACGACTTCGGCTACGACGAGGTCTTCGCCAGGCAGCTGCAGGCCCACGCCAAGCCCGGGGACGTGGCCGTAGCCATCTCCACGAGCGGGAACTCCCCCAACGTGCTCAAGGCCGCCCAAGCCGCGCGCTCCTTGGGCCTGAGCGTGCTCGGATTGACGGGAGAGTCCGGGGGCAAGCTCAAGCCCCTGTGCAGCCTATGCCTCTGCGTCCCCTCCCGCTCCGTGGCCCGCATCCAGGAGGCCCACATCGCGGTGATCCAGATACTCTGCGGCATCATCGAGGACGCTCTGTTCCCGGACGCGCCGAAGGCGCACTGAGGTGGATACACACAAGAAGGCGGGGCCCGTAGACGAAATCATGCGCCTGCGCCGGCGCTGGAAGCGCTTGCGCAAGCGGGTGGTATTCACGAATGGCGTCTTCGACATCCTGCATCCCGGCCATGTCCATCTCCTAGAGAAGGCGCGAGGCCTCGGGCACGCGCTCATCGTGGGCGTCAACACGGACGCCTCCGCGCGCAGGCTTGGCAAGGGCCCGGACAGGCCCGTGAACACGCTCAAGGACCGCATGCGCGTGCTGGCGGCCCTCGCGTGCGTGGACGCCGTGGCCGCCTTCGGGGAAGACACGCCGGAGAAACTGCTCTCCAGACTCCGTCCCGACGTGCTGGTCAAGGGGGCCGACTACCGGCCGGACCAGGTGGCGGGGCGCCGATACGCGGGACGCGTGGTCCTCATCTCCTTCAAGAAAGGCCACTCGACCACAGGGCTTCTCAAGCGGTTGAGAGCGCCGTGAAGCCGGACAGGCAGGTCCTGCTCCTGCTCAACGGCGAGCTGGCCCTCCCCCGCCTGGTCCGCCGCCTGGCCGCGCGGGCTTCCGCGGTGGTGTGCACGGACGGAGGCTGCCGCCACGCGGCCCGGCTCGGCGTGACCCCTACCGTCATCGTCGGCGACATGGACTCTCTCCCCAAGCGCCTGCCCCGGTGGAAAGGGACGGCCTACCTCTGCGATTTCGACGAGGACTGCTCGGACCTCGAGAAAGCGTTCCGGCTCGTGCTGCGCATGGGCGCGGACTGGGTCTGGGTGGCGGGGGCCCTGGGAGGAAGGCTGGACCACACGCTCGTGAACCTCGCCCTCTTCGAGAAGCAGGCTGCCGCGGGTCTGCGCCTGGCCCTGGTCCATGACGGGCTCGCCCTGCTCGCGGGAGAAGGGGATATCCGGCTGGCTTGCCGTTCCTCGGAGACGCTCTCCCTGCTGGCTTCCGGGGACGGCTGCGTGGTCTCCACCCGCGGGCTGCGCTACCGCCTCAAGAGCCGCGCGCTCGCGCCCGGAAGCCTGGGCCTGAGCAACCGCGCCGTCTCCAAGGACGTCCGCATCCGGGTGCACCGCGGGCGTCTCTGGGTCATCCGGCCCGATGTTATCTAGAGCCCCAGCTGCCGGCTCAGCTGCTCGATCTCCCTGCCCCCGCTGCGCTCGAAGTCCCTCTTGAACCGGGAGACCCTCTTGCGCACCTCGACGGGGTCCAGCGACCGGAGTATCTCCACGCCGGCCCTCCGGCCTCTGTCCGTGCCCCCCTTGCCTGACCCGGATAAGGCGACCTTGAAGGCGCAGACCAGCACCGCTTCCTTATCCGCATCCTCCAGCAGGCGCTTCTTGGCCGCGGCGGCCTGCTCCTCCGTCACCTCCGTCTGGTATAACCCGCTCCGGATGAGCGTGTCGGCGGCAGCGAAGAGCCCGGGGTCCAGGGGCCCCCTGAGCCAGAGGAACGCCTTCTCATAGAGCGTGAGCGACTTCGGACGCTGATAGATCCGCTCCACCAGAGGCGCCATCTCCTTCCCGGCAGAATCCATCGCCCGGCAGGTGAAGAGCGCCGCGTTGGCGTAGGCGTACCGGGCCTGGGTGGCCAGGATGTCCTTGAGGATGGGCTTGTGCTCGGGCTTTCCGAGCGTCCCCTTGTCGAAGAGCCTCCGGACGATGCTCTCCTTCTTCTTGTCCGGAAGCTTGTCGAAGCCGTCATAGGAGGCCGGTGCGGCGTGGATCGGGGAGAGGAGCAGGCACAACAGCAGGGCGGTCATTCCGAGGTCAGACCCGCGTGCCGCAGGGCCCGGGACACGATGACCTGGTCAGGCTCCCGGAGCTTGAAGAGCTTCTCCGGCCGCTGGGACACGCGTTCTTGCCAGACGCTGTACTGCGCGCGCTGGACGACCCTCAACGCCAGGATGGCCTCGCGCCGCACCTCGACCTCCTGATCGAAGAGGGCCTCGGCCAGGGCCGGAGCCGCCGCCTCGGCCGCCAGGTTCTTGATCGAGCGCGCGGCGGCGAGGCGCACCTCCGGCTCGTAGTCGCGCAGGGCCGCGGTCAAACAGGAGACGGCGGCCGTGCTCTTGCGCGCGCAGGCCTGAACGATCTCCTTGCGCAGCCCCGGGTCCATCTCCGCGCGCAGATGCCCCGTCAGCAGGGTGATCGGCTGGGCGCCGTCCGCCGCGCCGAGTTCCTCGATGGAGCCCCGCCGCACCGCGGCGTCCATGTCCTCGAGGGACCGGCGCAGGCGACGCAGGTCCTCCTCTTTGAGCTTCGCCGGGGGCGCGGGAGGCTTGACCTGCGGAGGCGGAGCCGCGTCCTTGGCGACCTGCTGCACGCTGGGGGCGTCCATGAAGTCCTCGGCGCAGGTGGGGCAGCCCGGGAAGGTCACCTCGTTGGAGCAGCGCTCATACCGCATCATGTAGTTGTTGAAGTAGCGCGGCATGACCTTGGCGCTGTCCTCGACCCGGATCATCATGATGCTGTAGGAGGGGCCCATGTCCGCGCACCCCCCCTTCGCGCCCTTCCCGAGCACGAGGATGAAGTCCTTCATGCCGTAGCGCGGGGGTCCTCCGGGCAGGGAGATATCCAGGTCTTCGATCCGCGCAAGGTCCGTCACGTAGCGGCTGTGCCCCGTGAAGTAGCGCTCCTGAGACGTCCGGACCGAGTTTAAAGTGACCTCGGCCTGCGTCAGGCGGGCCCGCTCGACGATCCTGAAGTATTTCGGGGCTCCGACGGCGACGAGGATCGAGACGATCACGACCACCACGAGGACCTCGATCAGCGTGAAGCCGGTCGGTTCGCCCTTGGCGGATGGCATTCCGCCCCCATTGTAGCCGTTATAGGGCTGAAGATGGAACCGTCATGCCCCTCGCTTGATGCCGAGCAGCCCCCAGACGCACAACCCCGCGGCCAACGCGGCGACCGCCGCGGTCCACAGCAAACGCATCCGGGCCTGTTCCCGCTCCATCGGGAGCCTGGCCGTAAGCGCCTTAAAGTCCGCTTCTTCCTGCAGGAGAAGGCTTTCCGTCGATTCCAAGAAGCTGCGGATATAGAATAGGTGCGGGGTCGTATGCGATGGGATCAGCAAGGGATTCTGACCGCCGAGCCCGTGCTGCCCGCATAATCGGATATATGCAAATCGTCCATTGAGTGGTTGAAAATCAACCATCTGTGATATATACTGTATCCATGTACGCCCGCCATCTGACGCATGGCCTCCTTGAGGCCCTTTCAGACAGCCCTGTCGTGTTCCTGAACGGGGCTCGACAGACCGGCAAGAGCACGCTTGCCCAGCAGCTTGCGGCAGGTCCGCACCCCGCCCGCTACGTTACTTTGGATGACATCGGGGTCCTGTCAGCCGCCAAGAGCGACCCCCAGGGCTTTCTGGCCGGCTTCGACGGGCCCGTGATTTTGGACGAGGTTCAAAGAGCCCCCGAGCTTTTTCTTCCGCTCAAGGCCGAAGTGGACCGCGACCGGCGGGCGGGACGATTCCTCCTGACCGGCTCGGCCAGCGCCTTGGTCCTGCCGCGGCTTTCGGAATCGCTGACCGGTCGCATGGAGATCCTCACGCTCTGGCCGCTTTCCCAGGGAGAGCTCGACGGCGTGAAAGAAGGGTTCATCGACGCCCTATTCACTCCGGGCGTGTCCGTACAGCCGGTCGAACCGATCGCCCGAGAGGAACTCTGGCAGCGGGTCGCGCGGGGCGGGTATCCGGAGCCTTTGAGCCGCCCTCGACCGGAGCGGCGCCGGGCCTGGGTCAGCTCCTATCTCACGGCGATCCTGGAGAGGGATGTCCGGGACCTCGCCAATATCGAGGGCCTCACCCAACTGCCGCGCCTCATGAACCTTCTCGCGATCCGTACCGCCAGCCTCATGAACTTCGCGGAGATCTCGAGGGCCATGGGATTCCCGCAGACCACCCTGAAGCGCTACCTCGCCTTGCTCGAAGCCACCTTCCTGGCGCGCCGCTTGCCGCCCTGGAGTGGGAACCTGAGCAAGCGGCTGGTGAAGGCGCCGAAGCTGTACCTGAACGATACGGGCTTGGCGGCCGACCTCCTGGGGATCGAGGCCGCCCGCATCGGCACGGACGGGGCGTTGTCCGGCCCTCTGCTGGAGACCTTCGCCATGGCGGAGCTGGAGAAGCAGCTGGGGTGGAGCAGGACCCGCCCCAGGATGTACCACTTCCGGACGCAGACCGGCCTCGAGGTCGACATCGTGCTGGAGGACGGCCAGGGCCGCTGCGTCGGCATCGAGATCAAGGCTGGCTCCGTGGCTGCGGGGGACTTCAAGGGGCTCAAGGCGTTGGAGGAGACCCTGGGGAAGCGGTTCATTCGAGGCATCGTCCTCCATGCCGGGCGCGAGACGGTCCCCTTCGCCAAGAACATGCATGCGCTGCCCGTCAGCGCGCTGTGGCTCCTGCGCGGGAAGCGCTGACGGCCAGTGCCCTCCGGCTGATAGGAAAATGGTTTCGCAGAAACGACATGGAGCGGGGCTTGGCGGGCCCTTGGGGGATGATACAATACGTAGCGGGGGCCGCGGGGTGCGGGAGTGCGGCTGATGGGATCAGAGGCTGCGCGTGAGGGAGCAACGGCGGGTCGAGGGGAACATAAAGGCCGTTTTCTGAAAGCCCCCTGTCAAGCCGGACATCCGCTCGACCATAGACATCCCCGCCAGGCCTCTCCTCTTGAGCTCGACTCAAACTTTTCTTCGTCCTCGACCTTGCGTCCTCCCGAATTTCAATGTCGGGGATCATACGAGGGAGATATCCTTATTGATCCGGAGATTCCAACGCCGCACAAACGCCCCCTCTGCCGGTCCATCCGGGTCCAACTTGGAGTAGCCTTTCCCAATCCGCTCCAGACACCCTGCTATAAAGGCTTTCTCATCCGGATACTTCTTCTCAAACAAATATCCCAGGCGCTTGAACACAGTCTTGTTCCCAAACGTCTCCATGTACTGCAGCAGCTTGGGGAGATCCTTGGACTTGGAAGCCATGTATGCATTCAAGACGGCAACAGCCTGCAGAAAACCGCCTCCCAGGCTAGGATCGTCGAAAAGGTCCACGATAGTGCGGCTGGGATCAGAGACGGCCGTCTTCACCTGCTGCTTCCACACCGTCGTGGTGCCGAAGATGCGCTTAGGTGAAACGCGCTTTAGGCGAAACCTGTTAGCGAGGACTTCCTTCTCCTTGCCGCGAAACGCGCGAGTGGTCACCACCACCTCCTCTCGAAAGATTTGTTCAGTGAGGCCCCAATACTCACAGGCGCTCCACCCCCCGATATAGCATGGCTCAAATAGGATGGTCGCGACCAGCCAAGGGTCCTCCGTCCAACGTTCCGATGACTGCGCTTCCAAAGGCAGCGGCAGGTAGATCCCCCGCTTGATCCGAACCACCCAACCTTGGGCTTCCCAACGAGACAGAAGCTTCCTTGCCGCCAATGGCAGGATGCCGAGGATCTTGGGCACGCTTTCGATTCGAACCTGAACCTACTGGTCCAGCCCTCCTCACGGAGGGCTTCCTCTTTGTTCCGGAATCAGCCCGGTGCGCCAGAACTTCATATAATTTCTCAGCCAGCAAAGACGGTACCTACTATAGACAAATTGATCCCGAGGTCGCCGGCCAGGCGAAGCCAAGAACCGATCGAGACGCGGCATGGGAGGAAACATAGCTGAAACGAAACAGCTGGAGATGGGAGCGGAGCCGGACCCGTTCTGCGTCGAGAAGAACCTCCGCTCATGGGCGTCGAGCCGCATCATCTTCCGAGGCCGCGACTACTACCGCCGCAAGCGCGTGCTCGAGCTGGAAAGCTTCGAGGGAGGCCGGATCGCGGCCCGGGTGGAGGGCACGGCCTGCGAGCCCTACCGCGTGGAGATCCAGTTCGACCAATCCGGCATTCCGACCTCTCGGTGCACCTGCCCCTTTAAGTTCGAGCCCTTATGCAAGCATGCGGTCGCGGCGCTCATCGCCTGGCAGCAGGAGGAGACCGGCTCGGAGCCGAATTTGGGAGAGCTTCCGGGCGACTTCCCGGGCTGGGACGATGAGGACCCCGGCCGTTACTTGGAAGAACTGGCGAAGGTGGCGCGCGAGGAGCGGCGGCTCAGATGCGGCGAGCAGAGTCTTCGCATCCTCAGCCGGCCGGCCGGCCCGCTTGGCGTCTATGAGGTCGCTTCGGGGACCATGGACCGCAAGGGCGTCCGCTACAGGGTCGTGGTGCGCGACGCGGATTGGCGGCATGCGTCGTGCGACTGCGTGGACTACCTGACCAACGAACTGGGGACCTGCAAGCACATCGAGCGGGTCAGACGCGCCCTGGGAGCCGCGGCCAAGCGGCGACTTGAGGCCGCCCAAGGCCGGGCCGGCCGGATATCCTTCTACCTGGCGAGCCGGCCGTCCCACGAGACGGTTCCCCATCCGCTGGAGGAGATTCGGGTCCATGTCCCCGAGCGTCTCCGGGCCAAAGTGCCGTTCAAGCTGTTCCAGGCAGTGGACAGGGAGGGCTACCTGTCGAACGGCAAGGACCCCTTGCGCCAAAAAGCGGATTTCGAAGGGCTGCTGGCCGGCCTGCGCGGCCGAGAGCGCTTGCCGCTCGACGTGGACCCAAGCGTGCGCGAGTTGATCGAGCGGGAGGCCGAGACCTTCCAGTGGGAACGCCGGATCGAGGCCGTGGCCAAGGACCCCGGCAAGCATCCGGCCTGGAGGGAGTCCGTGGGCGCCATGGCCGTGAAGCTCCACCCCTACCAGGTGGAGGGCATCCTGTTCGCGGCCAAGAAGCGCAGGGCGTTCATCGGCGACGACATGGGCCTGGGCAAGACCGTGGAGGCCATCGGGGCGGCCCTGCTGCTCAAGGCCCTGGGACAGGTCCGTCGGACCCTGATCATCTGCCCGGCCTCGCTCAAGCAGCAGTGGAAGCGCGAGATCGAGAAGGTGTGCGAGGCCCAGGCCGCGATCATCGCCGGCCCGGCCCGCGAACGGACGCGCCTCTACGGCGACGTGAGGGAGTTCTTCATCATCCTCAACTACGAGCTGCTTTATCGCGACCTCAAGCAGATCGCGGGCTTGAAGCCCGACCTCGTCATCCTGGACGAGGCCCAGCGCATCAAGAACTGGGAGACCAAGATTGCCCAGCACATCCGCAAACTGGAGAGCCCCTTCCGGCTCGTGCTCACCGGCACCCCCCTGGAGAACAGGCTGGCGGAGCTCCACTCCATATCCGAGTATCTCAACCCCAAGGCCCTGGGAGCCTCCTGGAAGCTGATGCCGACCTACGCGCGTCTCGACGCCGACGACCGCGTCGTGGGCTATCAGAGGCTTGATCACCTCCGCGAGCGCCTGGGAAGGTTCTTCATCCGCCGCACCCGGACAGAGGTCCTCTCGCAGTTGCCGGAGCGCACCGACAACAGCTACTGGACGCCCATCACGGCCGACCAGGCCGATGTCCAGGACCACCTGGCCAAGCAGGTCGTGCGGCTGATGAACAAGTGGGCTAGGTTCAAGCGCCTGACCAAGGAGGACATGCAGCGGCTGTTCATGCTCCTGACCTGCATGCGCATGGTGTGCAACGCCTACGGCCAATACGACTGGAAACCCATCGGACTCGAGGTTCTGACCGCCCGGCGGCTTACGAGCGGCTTGAAGGAGAAGATCGGTTCTCCGAAATTGGAGGAGTTCCGCAAGGTCATGGCGGACCTGCTGGACATCCCGGGCCAGAAGGTAGTGGTGTTCAGCCAGTGGGAGCGGATGCTCCGGCTGGCCGAACTCTATATCCGCGACCTCCTGCAAGAATGCGGCGCCAGGTCCGTCATCTTCTGCGGCGCGCTCTCGCTCAAGAAGCGCGGAGCCGAGGTCCAGCGCTTCCTGAAGGACCCGGTCGCGCGCGTCTTCTTCTCCACGGACGCGGGCGGGGTGGGCCTGAACCTCCAGGAAGGCTCCAACTGCGTGGTCAACCTCGAGATCCCGTGGAACCCCTCGGTGCTCGAGCAGCGGATCGGCCGGGTGCACCGCATGGGCCAGAAGAAATCGGTCCAGGTGGTGAACCTGATATCCTCCGAGTGCATCGAGGAAAGGATATTCAACCTCGTGGCACAGAAAAAGGCGCTTTTCGAGGGCGTCTTCGACGGCCGCACCGTGGACATCCGCTTCGACTCCACGCAGACCGCATCCTTCATGGAGAAGATGAAGGCCATCTTCCCGATCTCGGAGTCCCTGAAAGAGGAGCCGCCAGAGGACTCGGAAGAAGCCTTGGACGCCCAGGCCGAGGCCGCGTCCGACGCGGTGCCAGCGGTCGAGGCGGCGGCCGAGCCTGGACAGTCGGCGTTGCCGCTGGGTGAAGCGCCGGCGGCCCTGCCCGCTCCCGCCGGGCAGGCCCAGCCTGCGCAGATCGTCAGCCTGGACTTGGCGAAGGCCTTGGCCGCCTTGGCGAAGGCCGCGGGCGCTCCCGAGCCTCCCGCTCAGGCCGGGCTGGTGCGCATCAGCCAGGAAGGAAACGACTACCGCCTTTCGGTCCCCAAGCCCGCCGTGGAACTCCTCAAGGGGTTTCGGCCCGTGTTGGAGGCATTGCTGAAGTTGAGCGTTTGACCGGTACGGCAGCGAGCCCTTTATGGAGAACCAAGACAGTTCCGGAGCGGAGTCAAATGCCCTCCAGACCGAACTAGACCGCCTCCGCCAAGAGAACGCAGAACTCCGCCAACGCCTCGGCATGGTCGCCGAGCCCCAGCCGCCATACGCAACTGAAACGCCCGAACTGCCCCTCGTAACCCCGCCCCCGCCCCAGATCACCAACGCCTCCCCCGTGCAGGACAAGATCAAGCTCTTCCGCTCCCTCTTCCGCGGCCGCGAGGACGTCTACGCCGAGCGCTGGGTCAGCGACCGGACCGGAAAGAAAGGCTACTCCCCGGCCTATGAGGATCGTTGGAACCAGGACAAGAGCAAACCCCGAAAGTACCTGCCCCTGACCGACAAGGTCGTCCACGAGCACCTCTCCGGCGAGAAGACCATCGGCGCTTTCCCGCTTCTCAAGGACAACACCTGCTGGTTTCTGGCATGCGACTTCGACAAGGAAGGCTGGAAGCTCGACGCCGTCGCCTACCTGGAAGTCTGCAAGCGATACGGTGTTCCGGCCTACCTGGAGCGCTCCCGGTCGGGCAACGGCGGCCACGTGTGGCTTTTCTTCTCCGGCCCGGTGTCGGCCGTCTCCGCCCGGCAACTTGGCATGCGCCTGCTGCGGGAGACCATGGACGTCCGCGGCGACCTGGACCTTGGCAGCTACGACCGGTTCTTCCCGAACCAGGATTTCCTGCCCAGGGGCGGCTTCGGCAACCTCATCGCCCTGCCGCTCCAGAAGAAGTGCCGCATCCTCGGCAATAGCGAGTTCCTGGACACCTCGACCACGGAGCTGAAGCCTTGGCCTGACCAGTGGGCCTTCCTGAGCGATGTCCAGAAGGTAGCCCTTGACCGCCTGGAGGCCCTGCTGGAGGTCGTTCCGCCGGTCCAGATCGGCCCAGGCAAAACGGAATCGTCCCCAGCCGCTGTGCGGGCCAAGTATCCGGCCCCGGAGCGCATCCGCGCTGAGCTTTGGTCATCCGTCAGCATAGAGAAATCAGGCATACCGCCCTGGCTGCTCTCCAAACTCAAGCATCTGGCCTCCATGCACAATCCCGAGTTCTACAAGATGCAGGGGCTCAGGCGCTCCACCCACATGCTTACGCGGTTCATCAAGTGCTACCGGGAGGATTTCAGCCACATCCACCTTCCAAGGGGAACCTTCGAAGAGGTGCGCGAGCTGGTGCGGCAGGCAGGAAGCGAACTGGTCCATGTGGACAGGCGGCAGATCCCTCAGAAGCTCTCCCTTGGATTCACCGGAACGTTGAGGCTGGAACAGAAGAAGGCGGTCGATGCGGCTCTCTCGCATGACACGGGCCTCCTGGTCGCGCCTCCAGGGGCCGGCAAGACGGTCATGGGCTGCTGCGCAATCGCCGAGCGCAACCTCCCGACCCTGGTGCTGGCCCACCGCCAACACCTCCTAGAGCAATGGCGCAAGCAGCTTATATCCTTCCTGGGACTGACTTCCGCACAGATCGGCCAGCTCGACGGCCAGCGTGACCGCCAGACCGGAATCGTGGACTTGGCCATGATTCAAAGCCTCGCCCGCCGCGATGACCTGGCTGATTTTTTCTCCCGATACGGCTTCATTGTCGCGGACGAATGCCACCACCTACCGGCCGCAACCTTCGAGGCCTGCATCCGGGAGGCTCCTGTCCGGTATATCCTAGGGCTGACCGCGACCCCGTACCGAAGGGACCGCCTGGAGGACATCCTCCACATGCAATGCGGGCCCGTCCGCCACCGGATGGCTGAGAACGCCGGCGGCCCCCTCGGCAGGCTGGCCATCCGCGAGACGGATTTCACATCTCCTTATGGAGACGGCGACAAGATCCAGGAGCTCTTCCGCGAACTGGTCCAAGACGAGCGGAGGAACTCGCTCATCGAGGCCGACATCGTTTCGGCCCTGAAGGCGGGAAGGCGCTGCCTGGTCCTGAGTCACTGGAAGGAGCACTGCCGCCGCATCGCCGAGGGGCTGGAGCGGCAAGGCAAAAACGTCTTCATGCTGGTCGGGGGCCAGGGCAAGAAGGAACGGGCGGCCATCGTCAAGGCCATTCAGGACACCCCGCCGGAGCAGGACCTCGCACTCGTAGCCACAGGGCAATACCTGGGCGAGGGTTTCGACTGCCCCAAGATAGATACGCTCTTCATGACCTTCCCGGTCGCGTTCAGGGGCAAACTGGTCCAATACGTGGGGCGCATCCTGCGGGAATACCCGGGCAAGCAGGACTCCATCGTCTACGAGTACGTGGACGCCCAGGCCCCGTGCCTGAAGAAGATGCACGCCAAGCGGCTCAAGGCTTACAAATCCATCGGCTTCGAGCCAGATGGTCTCAGGCTTAAGGGATTTGAAGAAAACGGGGAGGGCCATTCCAAATGACGGGGAAACCGGACAGCAAGTCCGAAATACTGATTTATCAGTCTGAAGACGGAAAGGGGCGGATTGAAGTCCGCCTGGAAGAGAACACCGTGTGGCTGTCCCAGGCGCTCATGGCGGAGCTATTTCTAACGACGCCGCAAAACATCACCATCCATATCGGGGAGATTTACAAAGACGGTGAGCTTTCGGAAACGGCAACTTGTAAGGAAGACTTACAAGTTCGCCAGGAGGGCGGGCGCGCCGTCCGCCGCCGGATCAAGTTCTACAATCTCGACATGATCCTGGCCGTCGGCTACCGGGTGCGGTCCCCCCGAGGCGTGCAGTTCCGCCAGTGGGCGACCGAGCGCCTTCGGGAATACCTCATAAAAGGATTCACTCTGGACGACGACCGCCTCAAGGGCCGAAACAGGCTGGCCGACTACTTCGACGAACTGCTTGCCCGCATCCGCGAGATACGAGCCAGCGAGGCTCGCGTCTACCAGCGCGTCAGGGAGATATTCGCGCTTGCCACCGACTATGTCGAGGGCCAGCAGGAGACGCAGATATTCTTCGCCACGATGCAGAACAAGATGCACTACGCGGCAGCCGGCATGACCGCGGCTGAGATCGTCCGGCGGCGGGCGGATGCCGGCAAAGCCAATATGGGGCTGACCTCCTGGAGCGGCAGCCGAGTGCTCAAGCGCGACGTAACCACCGCCAAGAACTATCTGGCGGAGAAGGAGATCGATACCCTCAATCGCATCGTGGTCATGTTCCTGGACCAAGCCGAGTTCCGCGCCCAGCGCCGCCAGGACATCAAGATGCGCGATTGGACCGCGTTCCTGGACCAATTCCTCCGGCAGACCGAGCTGCCCATATTGCCCGACGCGGGCAAGGTGGCCCATGGGGAGGCGCTGGCCTGGGCGAACGAACAATACGAGGCCTTCACCGAACGGCGGCGGCTGGAGGCGGAAACTGCGGCCGAGTCCGTGTATCTGGAGAACCTCCGGGAATCGGCCAAGATATTGGATGCCGAGCGCAAAAAGCATGCCGACGCGGGCAGGAAGCGCGGCAAGAAGAGGACGTAAGAGTGGCCAAGAAAGCCGGGAAGCGGACCTTCTCCGACCGCGTCGCCGAGTACGTGGATTCTCCCATGATGCGTCAACGCGTCAGGATAGGCCGGACAGCCTGCGCCACGATCCGCGGCCGCTACGGCGTTTACAAGACCCGCATCACCCTGACGCCGGCAAGGCGGTGCAAAGAGGCCTCCTGCACCTGTCCATCGGAGTACTGGCCTTGCAAGCACGCCGCGGCCCTTGCCGAAACGTTCCTGAGAAAGCCCGAATCCTTCCTGGACGCGGTCAAGCTCGTCGATAGCCTTGGGAAGAAGGGTCAAAAGGAGCTGATTCGCCTCATGCGCGGCATGATTGCGGCTGCTCCGGCCGCCCTGCAGGCGCTCGGGGTTGAGGGATTTGAAGAACCGACCGAAGAGGACTATTACGAATGACCTTCTACTGTGACGAGCTGTGACGGCCCGCTATGACAACCATTCAAGGTTGTCCGAGGCGGACCCCGCCCGCATGAGGAATCGACGGCAAGGCCCTGCCGGGCGGCATCCCAGGCGAATCAAGCTGGACAATGCCTTCAGGCCGTTGCCTGTTGATGAGGGCGACGAGTTGTTCCCGAACGGCATCTTTGAGTTCAACGTGACGAAGATGCTGGCCTTCATCGAGGCGAATCCGGACAAGTTCCCAATTGAAGAGGCGGAGGTCGAGCGTCTGCGCTCCCTTTCGCCCGAGACGCTGGACGAGAAGACGATCCGAGAGGCCGATCTCTCGAAGCCCGTCATTCTGGCCGAGATCAGTCCTGGGCGCTTCAACGTCATAGACGGAAATCACCGCGTTGAGAGCGCCGGCCGCCGCGGCCTGAGGACAATACCTGCCCGGCGCATCGGCCCCGAGCAGCATCAGGTGTTTTTGACCTCCGCACGAGCGTACGAAGCCTACGTCCAATATCGGAACTCGAAGCTCGCCGACATCGAATGAAGCCGCCAAGAAGACCCCAGAGCTTACCGATGCTTCGGCCGGAACGGCCATCACAGGTGACCGACGCCTACTGGGTCTGCGCGGAGCGGAAGACCGGCGGCTATCCCGAGCCCACCGAGAGAAACGGGAAGTGGCTGATATTCGTGCCGCTGGCGCGGGTGGACGCGGTTTGGGAACGCATACGGTTGGCCACGGAAGAAGGCCGCCTCGGCGATAGCGCGAAGGTGGCCACGGCCCGGGCGAACCCCAACGCCGTCGACCAGGACAAGAAGGTCATCTGCGTCTACACCTATGACTGGCGGGACAAGGAAGACGTCATGCGCATCCGGGCCGAGCTCCGGACGCTCGGGATCGCCTGGAAGATTCCGTACAAAGCCGATGCCGACACCGACGCCGGACGCTACCGGGTGGCGGGGCACACGCGCATCAGCAAGTATTACGAATAGTCGATGACACCTGAAGAGGCGCTCAAAAGCCGCTGGGGCTACGACTCCTTCAAGCCCCTCCAGCGGGAGGCCGTTGAAGCGGCGCTTTCCGGGCGCGACAGCCTGGTCGTGCTGCCCACTGGCGGCGGAAAGAGCATCTGTTATCAGCTTCCAGCCGCCATGGGTCGCGGACTCGTCTTGATCGTCTCTCCGCTCATCGCTCTAATGGACGACCAGGTCGCGGCGGCGCGGGAGGCGGGCTTGGCGGCCGACGCCCTGCACTCGAATCTGGAGTCCGACCATCGCGGGGAGGCCTACCGGCGGCTGGCCGCGGGCAAGACCGAGTTGCTCTACGTCAGCCCGGAGCGTATCCTCGTGGGTGACCTGCTCGAGGATGTCGCCGGCCGTCTGATCCTCGTCGCGGTAGACGAGGCGCATTGCGTGTCGCATTGGGGCCACGAGTTTCGGCCCGAGTACCGCCGTCTGGCCGAAGTCCTGGAGCGTTTCCCGAAGGCTGCGCGAATGGCCCTTACCGCCACGGCCACGCCCGCGGTCCAGGAGGACATCTGCAGCCAACTCGCGCTGCGCGACACGGCGCGGTTCATCGGCCATCCCGACCGCCCCAACCTGATCTACCGGGCCTTTCCGCGCCGCGACCAGTCCGGCCAGGTACTTGAGGTCGTGCGCCGGCACCCGGGCGAAGGCGGCATCGTCTACGCCCAGACTCGCAAGGACGTAGAGCGCCTGGCTGCGGGGCTTGCGGCCTCCGGGATTTCCTGCGCGCCGTATCATGCGGGGTTACCCGCGGACCACAGGCGGCGCGTCCAAGACGACTTCGTCAACGAGCGGCTGGATGTGGTCGTCGCCACCATAGCCTTCGGCATGGGCATCGATCGCTCGAACGTCCGTTACGTCGTTCATGCCAACACGCCGCGCTCGGTCGAGCACTACCAGCAGGAGTCGGGGCGGGCGGGACGTGACGGCTTGCCGGCGGACTGCGTCCTGCTGTTCGCGGCCTCGGACCTTGCCACCCACAGGGGACTGGCGCTCAAGGACGGGCACCTCGCGCCCGAGCGCCAGCGCGCCATAGAGCGGCAGTTGCGGGAGATCGGCCGCTATGCGGTCGCGCCTGTATGCCGCCACCGCCTCCTGGCCGAGCATTTCGGAGCGCCGTATCCGCCCGACGGAGATGCTCGTAATGGGGAAGCCTGCGCGGCCTGCGACGTATGCCTCGGCGAAACGAAGAGCCTGTCGGAAGACGAGGCCCTTCTAACGGCCAAGAAGGTCTTGAGCGGGGCTTGGCGCGCGGGCGGACGGTTCGGGACCGGCTACGTCGTCAACCTGCTCCTGGGCCGCGGCGACGACCGCATGCGGCGCAACGGCCACGACAGCCTGCAGGTCTTCGGCCTCCTCAAGGAAGCCGGAGAGGCGGCCGTACGCTCCTGGGTTGACCAGCTCATCGTGCAGGGTTTCCTGGAGGTGACCGAAGAACGGGAGTACCCGCTTCTGCGCATCACCGAGGCGGGAAAGGCCCTGTGCCGCGATGAGGGCACAGTCCGGCTGGGCGTGCCCGCTCCTCCGGTTAAGCGCGGCAAGAAGAAGTCCAAAGCCTTGAGGAAGAGCCTCGCCTCCGATTTGCCTCCTGATGAAGCCCTGTTCGAGCACCTGCGTCAATTGCGACGATTGATCGCGGAAAGGCTCGGCGTCCCGCCCTATGTGGTCTTCCATGACAGCACCCTCGTGGAGATGGCCGCCCTCAAGCCCAGGACCCTGGATGCCATGCGCGGCGTGAAGGGAGTCGGCGACCGGAAGCTCGAACGTTATGGTGCTGCCTTCCTCGATGTCATTTCCGGCAAACCGCCGGAATCGGCCGTGTCTGTTTGCTGAGGCCACCCCTTGATTTAGTTATATTTTGGGTGTAGACTATGCATTGGGGTGGCATATGATGCACCCGAAAGATAACTTAAAGACCATTGGCCCTCAGGCCGCCCGCTTGGTGACCACCTTGCAGGAGCGCCGCCACCTGGCGTTCACCCTGTCCGAGGTCATGGAGATCACCGGGCTCAAGGCAGCGTCGGCCAGCAGCTTCATCCGCGCCCTGGTCAATCGCGGGGTCGCGGCCAGGCTGCGGCCGGGCCTGTTTCAGTTGGTGCCCTTCGAACTCGGCCGAGAGAAGGAGTACCTCGGCAACCCCTACATGGTGGCCCGGGAGCTGCTGGCCGGCCGGGATTACTATGTCTCCCACGCCTCAGCCATGGACATCCATCGCATGACCACCCAGCCTCAGCTCGTGGTCTACGTCGTCTCTCCCATGGCCAGGCGCAAACGCGCGATCTTCGGCACGGAGTTCCGCTTCATCCGCTGCCCCCGGACGCGCTTCTTCGGTTTCTCCGAGCAGTGGGTGGACAAGCAGGAAAAGGTCCTGGTCAGCGACCTTGAGCGCACGGTCCTTGATGGACTCAAGGCCCCGGAATACTGCGGCGGCGTTAGCGAGGTGGCCAAGGGCTTCTGGATGCGGCGCTCGGACATGAACGTCCGCAAGCTGGTGGACTACGCCCTGCGCCTGGATATCACCGCGGTCATCGGCAGGCTGGGCTATCTCATGGACCTGCTGGAGATCGGGGCTGAAAGCGACAGAGCCGCCTTGCAGGAACGCCTGGGCAAGGCCTACGTGCTCCTGGACCCCACGCTGCTGGCCGAGGGGAGATTTCTTGCCAAGTGGCGGCTGAGGCTCAACATCGCCGCCGAGGAGCTTCACGCAGTACTTCAAACATGATACCCCAAAGAGACCTATCCCTTCTCTCAAACCGGCTCGCCAAGTCCGGCGATCGGCGTATCCCCGAGGCAGTGCTCGAACGTGATTATTGCCTGGCCTGGTTTCTGGCAGCGCTCTCGCAGGAGAAGCTTGGCGACCGCCTGGCCTTTAAGGACGGTACCGCCATCAAGCGCTGCTACGTCGGGGACTACCGCTTCTCGGAAGACCTGGACTTCACCCTCACGGAGGAGACTCCTTTCCCGGACATCCGGCAGGGTCTTGAGCCTGTCTTCACCCGGGTCCGCGAAGCGTCGGGGATCGTATTCCGGTTCTCGCGGGAGGACCGCCAGTCCCATTCCAACAGCCACACCTTCTACCTCGGCTACGAAGGCCCTCTGCCGGCCACTGCCGCTGGCAAGGAGGTGAAGGTGGACATCACGATCCGGGAGAAGCTCATCTTCACGGTGGAGCGCCACCCCGTGCTGAAAGGATACGCGGAATACGCCGATCTTCCGGAGAACACCGCGCTGCGCGTCTACTCCCTGGACGAGATTGCGGTCGAGAAGGCGGTCGCGGTGATGGACCGGGCCAGGAACGAGCCCCGGGATCTCTACGACATCTGGCACTTGGCGGACAAAGCCCATGTCGACCTCAGCCACTTGAAAGGTCCCGTCGAGGAAAAGCTGGGCTTCCGCGGGAAGAAGCTCGAGGACGTGCGCGGCGAACTCGTCGCCAAGGAGGCCCGCCTCAAGAAACTCTGGCAGACCCGCCTGGCCGCCCAGATGGCGAGCCTGCCGGAGTTCGACGAGGTCTACCGCGCGGTTCGGCGGTCCTTCCGCATGGCCGGCCTGTCCTGATCCGGCGAGAGGAGCATCATCTCGGGCGCTGAAACCGTGGATGCGCCCGCTCGCAGGCCTTTCTTAACAACTCCGCGCTGACGTGGGTGTAGCGCTGCGAGGTCATAATTGAGCGATGCCCAAGATAGGACTGGATCACGCGGATGTCCGCCCCGCCTTCGAGCATCTGGGTCGCGGCCGAATGGCGGATCTGGTGGGGGGTGCACCGATCCGGCGATTCCTGCTCGGAGGGCCAGCCGCCTGAGGTCCAACCAGAAGGCTCTCCGGTTCATAGGCCTGCCCCTTGAGGTCAGGAAGATCGGAACCGGATACCCTGGGAATCGCTTCTCTCTGGCTTCCAGGTAGCGATGGAGCGCTTCTTCGGCGCTGGGATTGATTGGGAGCACCCTTTCCCGGCTGATAGGAAAATGGTTTCGCAGAAACGACATAGAGCGGGGCTTGGCGGGCCCTTGGGGGATGATACAATACGTAGCGGGGGCCGTGGGGTGCGGGAGTG
>Ga0265297_10001586_pt1 | contig 52137 bp, 46 predicted proteins | sample Munlanlwell13791_FD_192502 | JGI IMG/M metagenome (GOLD analysis project Ga0265297, IMG submission 192502) | Leachate microbial communities from a municipal landfill in Southern Ontario, Canada - Leachate well 137-91 | ecosystem: Engineered > Solid waste > Landfill > Unclassified | place...
GCCGCTTTTTTAATTTCGTAGGACATAGTTTTCCTCCTCTTGATTACTGATGATGCGGGAACCGGATGTATGCCGTCTCAGGTCGCATCGGTTCCCGTATCCCAGATGATTAATTGTTTTATGCCGCGAAGGACTCGGTGGCCATTTCGATCGGCGTCTTTTCTCCCATTTTGATGGCCTCGCATTTTGCCTTGACCGAAGAAAGGACTTCGATGGCAAAGAACTTAGCCGCCGCAATCTTCCCCTCGTAGAAGGCCACTTCCTGGTCCGTATGGACAAGGGCCCGTTTCTTGCCTATGGTGTCCGCACCCTTGGCCGCGAAGATAGCATCGAGCTTTTCTCTGGCAATGGCGGCGCCCTGGAGGAGGAAATGGCCGATGATCATATCACCGAAAATATCCAGATAGGGCGAAGCGTTGAGAATGGGAATCAGGAAGCTGGAGCTCTTCCCCAGGGCGGCAAAGGTCATCGTCAGATCGACAATGGCAAAATAGGCTTCTTCGAGCTTGGCCGCATACTTCTGGAGGTCGTCGATGGACTTGGCTTTCTTGATCGTGACGTCAACCTCACCCATCATGCTCATGGTGTTCATACCCTTGTTCATGCCCAGTTTCCGTCCCACGAGATCGAGAGACTGGATGCCGTTGGTCCCTTCGTACAGGCAGGCGATCTTGACATCCCGCATATACTGTTCCACCGGATATTCCTGGCAGTAGCCATAACCGCCATAGACATCGACGGCCTTGGAGGTGACCAGACAGGCCATGTCGGATGAGTAGGCCTTGCAGATCGGGGTCAGAAGTTCGGCAAAGCCCTGGTATTTGGCCCGCTCCTCGGGGGTGGCGCCGGCTTTGGACATGTCGAGAGAATAGGCAACAAACAGATTCATGGCCCGGATACCTTCCACATAGGCCTTCATCCAGAGGAGGTCACGACGGACGTCGGGGTGCATGATGATCGGCACGGCCTTGGCCTCGGGGTTCTTCATCTCCCAGACCGGGGTGCTTTGAATTCTTTCCTTGGCGTACTGGACGGCGTGTTCGAGGGCCGCGGAGGCGTGTCCCAAAGACTGCATCCCAACTTCCAGGCGGGCCTCGTTCATCATGTGGAACATGATCCGCATGCCTTCCCGCTCCTTGCCGAGGAGTTCGCCGATACACTTGCCCTCGTCGCCGAAGTTCAGGGTACAGGTGGCCGAGCCCCTGATGCCCATCTTGTGCTCGACGTTACCTGTCTTCACATCGTTGTTCGCCCCGAGGCTACCGTCTTCATTTACTACATATTTGGAAACAATAAAGATGGAGATGCCGCCGGTGCCGGGAGGATCGCCTTCGATCCGGGCGAGGACGGGATGGATGATGTTCGGGGTCAGGTCATGGTCACCCGAGGAGATAAAGCACTTGGTCCCGGTAATCAGGAACTTGCCGTCGGGAAGGCGCTTCGCCGTAGTCTTCAGGGCCCCGACATCGCTCCCCGCACCTGGTTCGGTCAGGCACATCGTCCCAGCCCATTCCCCGGCATACATCTTGTACATATACTTGTTCTTCAGTTCTTCCGTGCCGAACCGTTCGATCAGGCCACCGGCGCCGAGGGTCAGACCCGGGTACATGAGAAAAGCAAAGTTAGCCGCTGAAAACAATTCGTTGCAGATACTGACGACAACCAGAGGCATTCCCTGGCCGCCCACCTCCGGCGATTTTATGGGGGCTACCCAGCCGCCTTCGCAAAACTTCTTGTAGGCGTCGTGGTAGCACTTGGGGACCCGCACCTGGCCGTCCTTATCCAGATGACAAGCCTCTTGGTCTCCTGCGGCATATGTAGGCACAATGACATTGACTGCCATCTTCTCCGCTTCGTTCTGCATCATCAATACAACATCCTTCGAGTAATCGGCATATTGCTCTTTCTCGAAGAGCTTCTCGATGCCGATCTGTTCAAAAAGGACAAACTGCTGATCCCTCAAATTCACCAATCCGTTAGTCATAGCAACCTCCTGTATTCTTCATTTTGCCTTTTCCGATCTAGGTCATATTCTTTTCGCCCGGAGAAACACTTCAGAAAAGGCCTGGGGGTAAAGGCGTGTTTCTCCTGCGCTTTGTCTTGTTATCGTTTTACTTTCCCAAAGAGCTGCCGACCAAAAGAAGCTGCCGGATTATTGACCGTTTCCCGATGGCGTCCTCATGCCTCGGAGAAAGGTGTTCAACCCGGTCTGGATCGTGGATCTGATCCGCTCCGCGCGCTTTTCCTCCGTACCTGTAAACAGGTGCAGAGAAATAATCCCGTTTAAGAGACCCCAGATGGCATTCCGTTTCTGACGAAGGTCAATGTAGGGTGGAAACTCACCCGCACGGACGCCCATCATGAATATTTCTTCTATTATATCTATTGTTTTATTCGTGGCATTCACGATGAGATGGTCGATTTCCTCAGGAAGATTCATGTGATCGATATTGAGCATGTAATTCATCATGATCCGGAAGAGTTCCCGATCGTTCATGAAGAAATCCGCATAAATGTTGGCAAGGCCCATAAGCATCGCCGAGCTGCTCTGCCCTGCCTCCATTAAATTAGCCATGACCTTGTGGAATTTATCGATGTCGGAGAGAAGGATCTGGGTGTAGATATCTTCCTTGCTTTTGAAGTATAGATAGACCGAACCTTTGCTCAGTTCCGCTTTTCTGGCGATACTCTCCACGGTAACATTTTTAAAACCCCTATCGAAGAAGAGCTTCCGGGCCGCTTTGAGGATCGCGTTCTTCCGGTTTTCTTTTTCTCTTTTTCTTCGCTCTTCAAGTCCCACCGGAAATGCCCTCAACATCTTTGACTTTTAACCAGAAATTGAACTATGGTCAAATACTGACCAATGGTCAGGAACTGTGTATATGACTTTGCTCTCCCTGTCAAGGATTTTTTTTGATGTAAAAAAATGTTTCTAATCAAAGGTGATATACAAATTTTATCATTGCAATCATTGACTGTTATCTATATTGTCAGGCCAAAAACTATTCCCCCCCCAAACAGAAAGGACCAACTGCCATGAAAATCAATGTAACGAAGGATGAATACCGTAGTTTGATCGACATAATCTATATCGCCGACTGGGTGCTGACTTCTTACAAGAGCGAAGAAGGCCAGGAGATCAAGAGATACAAAGACGTCATGCAAAAATTTTATGCCCTTGCCAAAGACATGGGTATGGAAAACCTGATAAAATTTGATAAAGAATTAAACGCGTATTGGGAAACAAAGGAATTTGACGATACTTCCGAGTGTCATCAGTTCATAGATGAATATGACAATGATTCATTTTGGGAGAGATTGATCGAACAACTAACGACACGGGACCTGGAAGAGGAACTGGGCGGGAAAAAAACCATGGACAAGGATCCGGATAAATATTTCGAGCGATACGCGGCGATCGAGATGAAATACATGGCGGAATTTGAAGAGAATGGCCTGGATAATCTTACCATCAGAAAGAGAAAACCCGCCCTGACCAATTGATTGATATGCTGGGGCGTTCGAGTTTTTTACTTATCAAATCGTCATGGACCTATTGCTTCTTGCCCGAATTACAGTAAGATGATATGTAGATAGGCTATGAAGGAAAAAGATTTTGACCTCCTCATTCTCGGCGGCTGCGTATATGACGGCCTGGGTCACCCCGGTGTAGAAACCGATCTCGCCGTAAAAGGAGATCGAATCGTTGCCTTGTCAAGGGAGATAACCACTTCCCAGGCAAAAACCGTCATCGACGCCAGGGGCATGGCTGTCGCTCCCGGATTCATCGACCCCCACAGTCACACCGACATTGAACTTCTCGTCAACCCCCGGGCGGAAAGCAAGATCCGCCAGGGCGTCACGACAGAAATTGCCGGAAATTGCGGCTATACCGTCTTTCCTCTTTCCCGCCTGAACTACGAGGAAAGACGGAGGTATTGTGATGAACAATACGGTGTCTCCCTGATCTGGCGCGATCTTCAGGGTTTTTTTGAAGAACTCGAACAAAAGGGCATCGCCCTCAATTATACGACCTTTCTTGGCCACGGCACCCTCCGCAGCGCCGTATTCGGTTCCCAGGACCGGCATCCGACGCCTGAGGAAATGTCGACCATGAAACAGTTGATCCGGGAGAGTATGGAGGCCGGCGCCGTCGGCCTTTCTACCGGGCTTATCTATGTGCCGGGCTGTTTTGCCGACCGTCAGGAACTGATTGGGCTGTGCCGGGAAACAGCGGCCTATGGCGGGATCTACAGTACCCACATGCGGAATGAATCCGACTATCTCGTCGAGGCGGTGGAAGAGGCTATCGCCATTGCCCAGGAGGCACGGATCAGCCTCCAGATTTCCCACCTGAAGCTCGCTTACCCGCGTAACTGGTCAAAGATTCACTGGGTCCTATCCCGGATCTCCGAAGTTCAGTCCCAGGGATTGGAAATACTTGCCGACCGCTATCCCTATACGGCGACTTCGACCGTCCTGTCGTCATTTATGCCTCCGTGGATCCAACAGGGCACCACGTCCGAATATCTCGCCCGCCTCCAGGACCCCGCTTTTGATGAAAAAATCAGATCTTATGTCTCGGCTCAGGAAGAAAAGGTCGGTACCTGGGACAATGTATTTATATCCTCCGTCCTGCGTAAAGACAACGAGCACCTGGCAGGGAAGAGTATCAGACGGGCCGCTCGGGACGCCGGCAAGGAACCTTATATTTTCATCAGGGACTTGCTGATTACGGAAGAAGACCAGGTCTGGATGATCAACTTTTCTTTGAGCGAAGATAATTTCAAGCGGATAATCCTTCATCCCCTCGTCATCATCGGTTCCGACGGCTGGGCACGAGCCCCTTACGGCCCCTTAAGCAAGGACAAGCCTCACCCGCGATCCTACGGAACATTTCCGCGCATGCTGGGCCGCTATGTCCGGGAAGAGAAGCTCATGAGTCTCGAACGGGCTATCGAAAAGATGACCTCCCTGACGGCACGAAAATTCGGCCTCTATGGAAGGGGACAGATCAAAGTGGGTAATTTTGCCGATCTGGTTATTTTCGATCCCGACCGGATCATTGACAGATCCACATGGACTAATCCCCATCAATATCCCGAAGGCATTCCTTATGTGATCGTTAATGGAAAACCGGTTATCTTTGAAGGAGAACATACGGGGACACTTCCCGGACGGATCATCCGCAAGCGCCATACCCTCGTCATGTAACATCCGAAATTATCATCGATAGGAAAGAGTAGAAAACCATCCTTTTCTCAATCCTTTTCGCGTGTTTTTCTGTAACACATTTTTATTGCTACACCCGGGAAGATCATCTTTTACACAATTTAATCTTACCTGGATGTTATTCTTATCAAGCCACGTTGGAACTATATCCATATACAAAAGGTAATCTGATATTTCAAATTGGATCTCGTCCTCTGGCTTGTGTGGTTTATCGGGATATACAGATACGACATTATTATATATATATCTCCAATTGCCGTCTACTTTCACTTGCGCTTCCGCATGCTGAAGATATGATACTATTCGCACCTCTTTTCCCGCTTCTGCATTAATTATTGCCGTAGCAACTGCATCATGCCTGCAAACTGGTGCTTGTGCACAACCAACAACTGCCACAAGCAGTATTATAATAACTATATTTTTAATTTTCATTCTCCTATTTCATCCATGAAGGGACTATACCGATATGCATAATATATTCATGAATACCGTAATATTCCTCTGTATCTGTATTATTTTTTGACATCTGCCTACCAGGTTGATCTGTAATATATTCCCAGCCATTTTGCCTTTTTACCTGAGGCATTGCTGGAGAATGCCTATCTTTGTACACAACCATCCTTATTTCTTCTCCGTGTTCAGAAAGGAGAATCGCTTTTGCTAATATGGTGTGTCTTTCTTCTGAATAGACAATAGTGCTAAACATCATTAACACCATAAATATAATAAATATTTTTTTCACTTTTTTATTCTCCTTTCTTTAGGTTATCCTTCTCGGGATATGCATTCTGATTCGTATGCTGCAAAGAATATCTTTGAGACTTGATATAGCAACAGGTATGCCACTGATGAAGTATCCCCCATATCTGGCAAGCAATCATATTTTAACAAGCAATAATTTGATTCTACTGGAAGATTGGCCGGCGTTCTGATTGTATCGATGAAGGTGAGTTTGTTTTCAGGTCATCCGGGCGGAAAATATTTCCTACCCAGATGGCATTTTCTTTTAAGCAAAGATATCGCTCCGCGATTCCGTAACTATCTTCTTGGCGATTTCCGCGGAGTTTACGCAATCGAGATGTCGGCCTCTATGGAAGGGGACAGATCAAAGTGGGTAATTTTGCCGATCTGGTTATTTTCGATCCCGACCGGATCATTGACAGATCCACATGGACTAATCCCCATCAATATCCAGAAGGCATTCCTTATGTGATCGTAAATGGAAAACCGGTTATCTTTGAAGGAGAACATACGGGGACGCTTCCCGGACGGATCATCCGCAAGCGCCATACCCTCGTCCTGTAAGATATATTTACAGGACCTTCATGACGAGCATGGTAATATCATCAAACTGCGGCTCCTGACCGGCAAAGGCCACTACGTCGTCTTCGACCTTCCCGATGATCTCTTGAGCCGGCAGATGACGGTACTTCCTGACCGTCTCGATCAACCTTTTTTCACCATAAGCCTCCTCAAGGTGGTTGATCGCTTCCGTCACCCCATCGGTATAGCAAACGAGCAGATCCCCGGCGGCAAGATCCAATTCGATTTCCTGCAAATCAATGAAATGAACGACGCCGAGGGCAATGCCCCGCGACTTCAGGACGGTGATCTCCTCTGAGCCGCGTTTAAGTAAAAATGGCGGGTTGTGACCGGCATTTATATAACTCAATTTCCTTTCTTTCACATTCAGGATGGCATAGAAAAGGGTGACAAACATTCCCGAGGTGGAATCCCTGCAGATCAGCTCGTTAGCCTGCTTAATGGCCACGGCAGCCGAAGGGTTTTCCGTCGCGCTGGCCCGGACAATGGTCCGGGACAGCCCCAGGAATATGGCTGCCGGCATGCCTTTCCCTGATACATCTGCAATCACCAATCCCCAGGAGTCAAGGGAAACGGGGATATAATCATAAAAATCTCCTCCCACTTCCCGGGCCGGCAGGTTGCTGGCGGCAAGGTCTATCCCCCCGATATATGGAGCGTGCTGGGGGAGCAGACGCAATTGGATCCCCCGGGCGATTTCCAGTTCTCTTTGTAGACGCTCCTTCTCCGCCGTCGTACACTTCAAGTCCTCCATGTGCCACTTGAGGTCCCGGGCCATCTTGTTGAAGGAATCGGCCAACTCCTCGAGTTCATCTCCCGTTTTCACCTCGACGGTATGTTCCATTTCCACCCGGCCAATGGCCTTGGCGCCCTTTATCAGGGCCAAAATGGGGTTGGTGATCATCCGGGAGAGCAAAAAGGAGATGGCGGCGACAATGAGCAACATGGCCGCCATAATCATCATGAAGCTGTAACGAATGCTGTCGATGCCCTTGTTGATCTCGTCGCGGATCTTTGCCGTCGCCGTGGCAATACGCTGCTTCGTTTCCTCGGCAGGTCGGGAAAATTCGTCGATATAGGTCGTCGCCGCCACCCGATAGGGAGTCCCATTGATGGGGGCAATGTACATGAATTTCCGGCGGATGACACGATCCGAATCCTGCCAGTTGTAATATCCCCCTCCGGAAGAACCGTCCAGGGCCTGCTCGAAGAGAGCCCAGAAGCCGGGCAGCATATCCTTCCAGTTGTGCATGTCGTAATTTACCAGCTCCCGGTTGGGATGAAAGCGCATAACGCCCTTCCGGTCAAAAACGATGGTATAGCCGGTAACACCTACGGACTGGACGGCAATCTTCTGAAATTCCTTGTCCCCCTGAAATTTTTCGATGGACACGCCGGGGTGGTGACGGAGGAAAATCTGACACTGGAGGGCGACATCGATCGCCTTCTGACGGATCATGCCCGCGCCAAGATTTTCCAAAGCTTGGGCGCTGTCGTTGGCGGCGCTGTCACCGATAGCCGTGCTGGCCTTTACGGTATAACGGCTGACTTCTTCGATGTCCCGCTGGGCGATATAACCAAACACAACCAGGGGAACGAGGGAGATTCCCAGGAGCACCAGGAGCATCTTCGTCCGGATACGGAATCTGGGATCTTTTACAGGCGCAGTTTCTGCCATTGGATGTCCTGATCGAGTCGGTAATATACATGCCTGCGGGCGTCCGGGGATTTCTTGAGGACAAAGTCCGTTACCACATAACCACGGGCTAAATAGTGCATGAACAGCGCCCGGCATTTGTCCCTCAGGGACTGAGCCCGAACCCGGTCCGTCCTGAGGAGACGATCCTGGTCGTAGGGAATCTCAATAAAAATCGGGCTTTCATTCGATTGAAAGAGCCATTTCTCGCCATGCTTTTCCAGACCATCGACCCCGATATCGATCTCATTGATCGCATTTTCGGAGGTGATGATTGCCGGGTCCAATTCGGGTATCTTCCCCTCTTCCATGCGCTCCCGAACCCGATCCGTTCCGATCATCCATTCCACAATAAAACGGTCGGTAGAAATCCCCCGATTGAATTGATCATTGGTAAAAACGGCACTGTAATAGTTAAATCCGATTTCACGGACCAGCCCGCCCATCTTGCGCAAATAGATATAGCCGTTGCGGGACTGCAAAGGGTCGTAAGTCCAGCGGATCCGCGGTATATTCCTCTCTTTGGCGCTATCGTAAAGAGCCGCTACCAGGGCTTCGCCGACATTCTTGTCCTGGTAACGGTCATCGACGCCCATCCGGGCGCCGTACCAGAAAGGTCCGTTATGATCGAAATCGGCAAAGAGAGCGGCAAAGCCAATGGGGCGGTCTCCCTCGTACCAGGGATCCTCCTTGGCCATGGCTTCTCTTTCCTGCGGGGAATAGACGCTTTCATCGAAGGCAGTCAAAATAAGACCGTTGGTCAGATAGGCCAACTCGAAATAGAGCATCGGGGCGTTGACCTCCCGGTAGCCTTCCTTCTTCCATACCCGCTTTTCCAGTTCCACGACATCATTGAGCACCGTGGCGCGTAAATACCTCTCCACCCGAATGTTCGATTTTCTGATGCTGTCGGTCATTGGCCCCTACTCCTTTATAATCCCTGATCCTGAAGCAGGCAACAATATGCCCCCGTTAAGCCCCGGCATGTATATCCTGGCTCGATCTCGAAAAACGTCCGTTGTTCCGGCTGATGAACATCGTCAGGACGTTCTTGTCCCCCTCACGGCGGTAGAGCAATTCGTCAACCATACGTTGAATAAAAAAAACCCCCAGACCGCCCATCTTGCGGTCCTTAATACTGCACTGAATATCGGGTTTGGGAAGGGTGCAAACATCAAAAGGAGTGCCACTGTCAAGAATCTCGATGACAAAGCGCTGATCATCGGCAATACCGCAGCGTAACTCTATATCTCCCGTCTGTCCTTCATAGGCATAACGGATAATATTCACCAGGGCCTCTTCTACGGCAAGTTGTACTCTCGGTATTTTCTCAGCGACCATGCCATGCTGATGCAGACACCTGGTTAGGGATTGGATAAAATTTCCAAGATTATCCATCTTGGCAGGTAGGATAATACGTAACTGGGACATATACGTTGACCGTCATATGGACGCCGTGGCGGCGTCGAGGTTATCATAAATGGTGAATATGGAAGAAAATCCTGATATATCAAATACTTCCTTTACAGCACCGCTCAAATCACTCAGCAGAACCGTCCCGTTGATCAGTTCCAGCCTTTTTGCCAGGGCCAGAATACTCTGAAGACCGGCGCTGCTAATGTATTCGAGGGACTTGAAATCGATGAGGATCTGAGTTTCTCCCTGTTCGATGAAGTCGTCCACGGTTTTGTCGAACTGCGGGGCCGAAACGGCATCCATCCTTCCCGTCAAAGCAATGATGACGGCCTGTCCCTCCTTTTTGACATCAATCTCCATAATCACCCTCCGGAAGATCCGTTTGTCCTTGAAATACTTATTTGAAAAGTAACATAGAATCCGATGGATGGTCAAGACATTGTTGGGAAAGATATTGAGCCTTGACAGGCGATCATCCCGGTTCTATAAAAGCGGGTCATAGGCAGACGCTTCCGTTCCCTCCTCTTCAGGGGGTTATATATAAGCGCTGTGACGTGCGGAACCATGTCGGGAAAACCATCTTGCTTCCTCCCCCTTCAAGGGGAGGTTAGGAGGGGGAGGGGTTTTCAAGACTTGCGATGAGGTCGTCAACTCTAATGGAGGCAAAGACATGAAACTTCAGGAAATGTTCGGACTCAGTGGTAAAGTAGCTATCGTAACCGGCGGCGGCAGGGGAATCGGCAAGTTTATCGCTAAGGGCCTTGCGGAGGCGGGGGCGGATGTAGTTGTCACTTCGAGGAAGATAAAAAATCTGGAAACGACAGCCCTAAAACTGGAAAAGGACTACGGTATTCGAGCCCTTGCTGTAGCCTGCGATCTGGCCAAAGCAGGAGACATCGAACAAATGGTAAAGATTGCCATGGAGAAGTTCGGTCGTGTCGATATTCTTGTGAATAATGCCGGCGCCACCTGGGGCGCCCCGACCCTTGATTTTCCCCTGGAAAGATGGGATCAGCTCTTCGATATTAATGTACGGGGCGTGTGGATTCTAACTCAGAAGGTTGCCAATATTATGAAAGCACAGGGCAAAGGATCAATAATAAACATTTCTTCAATCATGGGCTTCCGGGGATCCGAAGAAGCCGTCCATCCGGCGGTTCCCTACAACTGCACCAAGGCCGCCATCAATGTCCTGACCATGAATCTTGCCGTAAAGCTGGCCCCCTACCACATCCGGGTCAACGCCATCGCCCCCGGCTTCTTCAGAACGGACATGATGGCCTATATCGAAAAACCCGAATTCAAGGCCGCCTACGAGGCTACCCTCAACATGATCCCTCTCCACAGAGTCGGCGATATAGACGACATGAAGGGCGTCGCCGTTTTCCTCGCGTCCGACGCCTCTGCTTACATGACCGGCCACATCCTCGTCAACGATGGCGGCTACCTGGCCAAGTAAATAACCCCATCCCCACCCCAACCCTCCCCTTGAAGGGGAGGGAGTTCTTGGTTGTGCCCTCCCTTCAAGGGGAGAATTGCAATTCAACCTCCCCCTTCAAGGGGGAGGTCAGGTGGGGGATGGGTCTATGCAAATTTTTTAAAATTTTCTTTTACTGGAATTTAACCTGAGGGACGGCTTTTGCCGCCGCCGGGGCTTCAAAGAAAGCGGCCTTATTAAAACCGAACATCCCGGCCAGGAGATTGGCGGGGAAACTCCGGATGGCCACATTGTAGACCTGGACCGCGTCGTTGTAACGCTTGCGTTCCACGGCGATGCGGTTTTCCGTTCCCGCCAGCTCATCCTGCAAACGGAGGAAGTTCTGGTTGGACTTCAAATCGGGGTATTTTTCCACCACCACCAGCAACCGGCTCAAGGCCCCGGAAAGTTCGTTATTGGCATTGATCTTATCGGGAACGGTATTTGCCCCGCCAACCTTGGCTCGGGCGTTGGTCACTTCCACTAGGACATCCTTTTCCTGCTTGGCGTAACCTTTGACCGTCTCGACCAGGTTCGGGATCAGATCGAAGCGCCGCTGCAACTGATTTTCGACCTGGGCCCATGAACTCTTCACCCCCTCATCGAGGGAGACAAATTGATTATAGGTCCCCCGGAAGAAACCATAAAGCGATATCGCCAGCAACAAGATGCCGATCAGTACCCCGATGAGAATCATCTTTCCTTTGGACATATCCTAACCTCCTTATTTTTATAATTTATTGTTTAATGTCATTTGCTTAAGCATTTTTTCTCCCCTCTTTGCTAAAGAGGGGTCGGGGGAGTTTTCACGGAATATCGGGAAATCCCCCTAAATCCCCCTTTTCCAAAGGGTGGATTCAAAAGAAATACAACCTTAAGTCAACAATATTCATTATTATTCCTTTTTATTGATCGATTCTTATTGACTCCGGCGCCACCTTCATCTCATCCACGCGCCGGCATAGTTGATCGATCTCTTTTACATAATCTTTATAAATATCAACAAGCTCGGTTCTGGAATATTTATCCGCCCCTTCGCGGATGTCCATGCACTTCATGAAGACCGCCGCATCCACCCCCACCGCCCGGGCGGCCGCCGTGATTATCTCCCGCCGCTCCCGGGGGACGGCCGCACCCGCCAGATACAACAGGGCCTTGAAGGATGAAAGAAAGGCCGTCAGGGACACCCTGATCAGCTCCCGGATCGGCTTTTCCTTTCCTTCGGTCTCCAGGAAGCGTGTCCGGAGATGAAGGAGCTTGCCCCTGAGCTCCCGTTCAACCTGGAGGCGCAGGTGCCCGGGCTGGATCTCCAGACCTGTAAAAACGTCTTCTCCGTAAACCAAGGCATGCTGGAGCTTCATATCGAGAAACTCGATGGGATAGGCATCGAGGGAGGAGCAGATATAGTCCTTCGTCATGAAAAGAGGAACCGCTACCCGGCTTTTCCGCCCGTGCGTCACCGTATCCATTGCCTTCTCCAGCCCCTCCATCCCCTTGTCCGTCAATATCACAAGGAAATTCAGGTCCGACTTCCCGGGAACGTAATGGCCGGAAGCGCCGCTCCCATAGAGAATGATCGACAAAAGGTCATTCCCGAAGATATTCCGATAATCTTCCGTAATTTGCGGAAATATTTTTTCCGGTTGCTCAGGCGCTTTACCCATTATTTACCCCCTTAAAAATCTCCTCCGGCCCCGCCGCCGCCGCTGTCACCGCCGCCAAAACCTCCAAAGCCGCCCCCGCCGAAGCTTCCGAATCCACCGCTGTCGCTTCCACCCCTGCCGCTGCCACTCATACTCATCAAAATTAACCAGGGCAGGATCTCCCGGCCCTGCCTAGTTCCCAGGAGGAGGCCGAGGACAGCGATAATAATAACGATCGTCCAGACATTCAGACCGCCCTTTTGTGCCGCCTTCGTCCGGCGCGGCTGTTCGATCGTCGGATTTCCCGTCAGGGTCACGCCCGCGTCTTTAGCTACGACCGAGGCGATGGCGATCATTCCGTTGGCCATCCCTTTTCCGTACTGATTCTGGCGAAAAAAGGGGATGATATATTTATCCCTGATTTCCCCGACCAGGCCGTCCGGCAGGATGCCTTCAACGCCATATCCCGTCTCGATGCGCATCTTCCGTTCCTTGACGGTCAGAAACATCAGGACGCCTTTGTTCTCGCCTTTCTTGCCGATCCCCCAGGCCCGATAAAGGCGATTGACATAATCGTTGATTTCTTCGTTTTCTCCGAGGCCGGCCACCGTGACGACAACGATTGCCGTCCCTGTCTTCTGCCAGACCTCCTGAGCCAACTTTTCCATCCGGTCCTTATCCTCCGGGGCGATGACCCCGGCGAAATCATTCACCGCCCCCGTCGACTTCGGAAACGAGCCCTGCCCCCAGGCAGCGCCGCAACATAAAATGACCCCCAGCAGGGCCCCTGCGAATAATGCTGCTGTTATTTTTCTTGAAGTAAAGACCATTTCTCGAGCTTCCATCTCTAATGATTGCATCGCAGGATACACTATCTTAACCGCCGAGAAAAGAAATATCAACCACCGAGCTAATTTTCCTTTTGCCGCCACCCTCCCCGCAAAAGAAAATCCGTCGCAGCCATTCGAATGCCGTATATGTCGATGATATAGGCAAGGATGTATTATCTTTCAATATCTATTGACATTCCTTGAATTTACTCCATATTCATCAAACCACAGTGAAAAGATAAGAGAGATTTATGTGAAGAGAAATTGACTGACTTTAATCCCACTTCATGTTATTATCTTTGTAAAATGTAATTGGTGGTGACAATATGCAAAGATACATCGACAGGCAGGCTTCACGCGAACTCCAGTACTCCCTCGACCATAATCCTGTAACGGCGCTGATCGGTCCTCGGCAATGCGGCAAATCGACTCTTGCCCGGCATTTGCTGGAAGGTCGGAGCGATGCGTTGTTCCTGGACCTGGAACTCCCGTCGGACTTGAGGAAACTGGATGATCCGGAACTTTTTCTTGGGGAATATACAGAGAAACTCGTCTGCATCGATGAGATTCAAAGGAAACCCGATCTGTTCCCCCTATTGCGGGCACTTGTGGACAGGAACAGGAGGCCGGGGCGATTTCTGATTCTTGGTTCGGCTTCTCGCGATCTCATCAGGCAAGGCGGCGAAACCTTGGCTGGACGCATTCATTACATTGAACTGACGCCGTTCACATGGTGTGAGCTGGAGGACAGCGCCGACAGTAACGGATGGGACTTCAAAAAACACTGGTGGCGTGGCGGTTTTCCTCCGGCGTTTCTCGCGGATTCGGAAGCGCAGAGTACCGCGTGGCGAAGGGATATGATTCAGGATTACCTGAGCCGCGATATCCCCTCCTTCGGCTATACGGTTCCCATGCCGACTATGGAGCGCTTTTGGAAAATGCTGGCCCATTATCACGGCGGACTTCTGAACGCTTCCAAGATTGGTCAATCTCTGGATGTTGCCCACAACACCGTCCGTAAATATCTCGACATTCTTGAACAGACCTTCATGGTCCGACTCCTGCAGCCACTGGAGATCAATCTCAAAAAACGATTGGTCAAATCTCCCAAGATTTATCTACGCGACAGCGGCCTTCTGCACACGCTTCTGGAAATCGGCAACACAGCTGAACTTTACGGTCATCCGGTATTCGGCGCCTCATGGGAAGGGTGGTGCATCGAGCAGATCATTGAAAAACTTCCTTTGTGGCAATCCTTTTTCTACCGTTCCTCTTCGGGGGAAGAAATTGATCTTGTCCTGGACAAAGGCAACAAACGGCTGGCCTTTGAAATCAAGGCGTCCCTCTCGCCGCATCTTTCAAGAGGGTTCCCCGATACCCTGGCGGCCCTTAATCCTGAACGTACCTGGGTCGTCTGCCCCATGACCGATCCCGGCTACCCGATACGCAACGGAGCGCGTGTCGCAGGCATCAGCGAGTGCCTGAAAGAACTGGAAGCATTCCTATGATCAAAAGATCAAAATATTTATCTGGTAGGACACGCTATGGGGGACCAGATGTGATAAAGTCACTTTCACAAAAGCGCTTCGTCGTCACCGAATAGGTGGACCATTTGAGATTCCAGATTGGAATGTCAGAGGAACAAGGGAGAGGTGGCAACCACGGAAATAACCAGAGCCGATGATGCTAAGGGTTTCGATGAAAGCCGCATAGCCGCACGGAAAGGCGGCGAGGTAGCCGGCGCGGCACGCAAAGACCTGGAAAAGAAAACTGGCAAGCGCGTCGTCTCACCGGAAAATTATCTGGAAGAACCGGAGAGCCGGAAGCGGCTGAAATCGTAGAAGAAGTCGGGAGGCATTCAAATGGCCAATCAGGCACAGAAAACCGAGCACTCCGGTCCGAAGAAAGGGTCTGGAGCTTACTGGGGCCGGAAAAAAGCGGCCAAAAAGGAATCCAATCGGGTGCGGCGCGAGAACGACAAAAAGGAATTGAATACGGTTTTCACAGAAAGTGTGGAAAGTGATACCCATGAAGAAGAGTAAAACTGAGCCAATAAAAAGTGAATTAGTTTTTCACCAGACATTGGAGATGGAAACAAAAGTTGCTCCTTTTCGCTGTAAAGGCATCCGCAAGACGTTGCATAACGATGAGCAGAAAATATTCGGAAAACAATTTGACTTTTAGTCAATATTTTGTATAGTTTGGCTAACTTTATCCCAATATAATTTCATAAGAACCCAGGAAGAGATTCTAATGAGGAAAGAAATTAATTGGCGAACTCAGACAGTGCTCTCGCAAATACGAAAATTGGAAAAATAAGGCAGAGCATGTCGATCCAGATTGGGAGATAGAAGATGCTTAATCTTAAGTTGCGGGATGAATTTCTCGGTTCCCAGATGCCGGGCACAGCCATCGCCCTGCGCAGGAAGGACAACACGGGGGCTGCCCAAAGGGATCCCGACTTTATCCTTTCCATAACCTATCCGACGTCAGACGTTCAGGCCGCTTTGCGCGCCCTCAGCATAAATCGCCCCCTACGCCCCATTGTCCTCATGGGCGACCGGGGGCGTGGTAAATCGCATATAATGGCGGTTATGCATCACGCCGTTCAATCCTCCGCCCGTGTTCAGACATGGGCTAATGAATGGGAAAGCCGACTGGCTTCACAGACCCTGAGTGATCTCCTTCTCGAAAGCAAGTTCATCGCCATTTCCGAGCCCGTTCATAACCATGAATACCCCCTTCTCTGGGATCTCATCTTTGATCGCCATCCCAAAGGAGATTTCTTCAAGGGCAAGTTCAATCAGATGGCGCAGCCATACCCTCCCCGTTCCCTATTGGAAGAAATGTTCGAGGCACAACCCACCGTGCTTATTCTCGACGAATTCCAGAAGTGGTTCGATGGCCTGAGTGATCAGACAGGACCGGAGGGCGTCAAATACCGAACCCTGGCCGAGAACTTCATCCAGAATCTGTCAGAACTTTCGAAGGATCGTCCCGATATCCTGATTCTGGTCGTGTCGGTGCTTAACAACAACACGGATGCATTCAGGCAGGTCCACCGCGACGGTCCGGTGATTATTGACTTCCGTGGTCCTACCGCGAAGGAAGATCGAAAAAAGCTGCTCTTGTATCGTCTCTTTGAGAACCGTGAGAACATCCCAACCGAAGAAGTGCGAAGTCTTCTCATCTCTTATGCATCGGAGCGCTTTCGACTTCGCTTTTCCCATCTACCCGAAACCGAAAGGGAGCGGGTCGTATCAGAGGTCATTGCCTGCTGGCCTTTTTCACCAGAGCTTATGGAGCTGCTGGAAGATCAAATCCTGTTGGCCGCGGCAGCCCAGGAAACAAGCGACCTTATTCGCATCCTTGCCTCAGTGTTTCGTGAACGTGGCAAGGCGGTTCCGGTCATAACCCCCGCAGATTTCTTTGTGGATCATGACGCGTGCGGTGTGCAGTCGCTCATCGATTCCATTGCCACCCTCGGCGGACAGGAAAAATTGCGTGAAGTAGCCCAGAGAAACCTGGAAACGGTCAAAACAATTTCCAGCGGGTCCGCCGTTCCCCACGCCCAGGAGCTGGTCAGCGCTCTCTGGATACGTTCCATGACCCCGGGTAAAAATGCCGGCGGGACCCGTCAGGAGCTTCATCTTGATATTACGAGGGAACACCCTGTTGACGACAACCTGTTCCAAGGTGAATTAGTTCAGTTGATTGAAGCGAGCATCAACATCCACGGCGAAGAGAGCTCCGCCGGCCGTCTACGTTTTGGTCCGGAAGAGAATCCGCGCACGAAAGTTCGGGCGTCGGCCAAAAATGACAAACTGTGGCAACCGGATCTCGTAGCAAGCGAAAGCGGCCAGACGGTCTATCCGGGGGAAGATCTGAAACATGTGCGCAGCACGCTTCGTCACATCCTTATTCCCGAAGCGAAGCAATCTTCTTCTCAAATAGTCGTGCTTGGACCGAACTGGAAGGACGATCCATGGGGTTTCCTCCACGTGTATCACGGGGGCTGAACTTTCTGGAAGTCGCTGCACTATTAATTGAATTGCCACCGCTATGAATTTGAAAGGAGGCGGATTATGCTAAGAAGTGATGAGATTCTTGATTTTCTCAAGCAACACAAGGAAGACCTCGAAACACGGTTTTCCGTGAGACGCATCGGCTTGTTCGGATCTGTCCTTCGCGGTTCCGCCGTTGGCGGGAGCGACGTAGACATTCTGGTTGAACTGGCTCATCCCACGTTCGATCATTATATGGATCTGAAATTCTTCCTTGAGGATCATCTTGGCTGGCCAGTCGACCTCGTGTTGGCTGATTCCCTTAAACCGCGCCTCAAGCCTATCATCACCGGCGAGGTTGCCTATGCCTAGGGACTTTCGCCTTTATCTTGATGACATTTTGGAGGCCATTCATCAAATTCGAACCTACATAGCGGACCCGGACGAAGATGCTTTTGCCAGAGACCGGAAAACCCAAGACGCCGTTATCCGAAACCTTGAGATCATCGGTGAGGCGGCAGGAAATCTTCCCGAGCAATTCCAGAAGCTCGCTCCGGAGATAGATTGGCGCAAAATTAAAGGCTTACGCAATATTCTCATCCATGAGTATTTCGGTATCAACCTGCCGATCATTTGGGACGTGGTTCAAAACAAACTGGGACCATTTGAAACAGCCTGCCAAAAACTTATTGAAAAAGCCATCGAACCAGACGATAAAGAGATATTATAGCATGGCAGACACCAAAATGCTGCAACAGGATACACAATGTCGGCCGGAACCGTGACCTCGACTGGCAGATCGTCTGGCGCGGCAAGTACTAGCAGGATTGGTCGGATTTGGTTATCCAAGGATTGTCTTGTCAATGGGCAAGCATGATAATCGCGGGTTACATAACACCTGCTCGCATTCTTTTCAATGGATTCAAGGCTTTTTCCCCGTGGAGGCGCTAGAATGAAGTTTTGGGTTGGAGTCACTGATAACAAATGGTATCAATTTCTCTCACAGCTTCGTCCGGATGAGGTTAATTTTTGGCAGCCGAGTGGAACGCCACCATTCAAGCGAGAGCACAATGATGTGCTTCCTTTCCTGTTCAAACTCAGGCGTCCGTTTAATCATATTGCCGGCGGCGGATTTTTCGTTAAATATAGTTCGTATCCACTCAGCATGGTCTGGGATATATTTGGGCAGAAGAATGGTTGCGCCTCCCTTGATGAATTCCGCGCTCTCATCCAGCCATTGACAAACAATAGACGCAGTGATGGCCCAGTCGGATGCAATGTCCTAACCAATCCCTTCTTCTTTGATAAAGGCGCATGGATTGCCGATCCCCCTGATTGGTCGTCGAACATTGTGCGTGGGAAGATGTACGACTCGACCATTGGCGCAGGCCAGGCAATATGGCGTAGCGTCCAGGAGCGCATGATGTCACAGCCATTTGAAACGGCCACAAACGATATGCTTCCTCTGGTAGCCGAGCCTAGTGAAAAATATGGTATGCCGGTTGAAGCCCGGCCGAGGCTCGGACAATCATCTTTTCGGGTTTTGGTCACCGAGGCCTATCATCGACGCTGTGCCATTACTGGGGAGAGCACCTTAATGGCACTGGAGGCAGCCCACATCGTTCCTTATTCAGGAGAGGGCGGACATGATGTTCGGAATGGACTTCTGCTCCGCGCGGACTTCCATCGGCTTTTCGATGCCGGCCTGGTCAGTGTTACACCAGAGCTGCGAGTAAGGGTCAGCCAACGGATCAAAGAGGAATGGTTCAACGGCAAGATCTACTACCGACTGGATAACGAACCATTGTCTGTTGTGCCAATACATCCGTCAATGCGTCCTGATCCGGATCTTTTGGATTGGCATTACCGGAACAGATTTCAGGCGTAAGCGAGGGAAATTCATGATTTCAAACACACTTCTGGATGCATTGATTACTTTTCGACGAGAGAGGGATTGGGAACAGTTCCACACTATTCGCAATCTTAGCTCGGCTTTGTGCGTTGAATCTGCGGAGTTACTCGATATTTTTCGATGGGCTCACGATTCTGAAATTACAGCCATTGCTGAACAACAGCGATCTGAAATCGAGAGCGAAGTGGCCGATGTGGCAATTCTTCTTACATACCTGTGTCACGACCTCGACATTTCCCTTGAGGATGTCGTTAGAAAAAAACTCGATATAAATCGTGAGAAGTACCCCGTCGAAAGTTCAAAAGGGAATTCAAAAAAATATTATAGGCTAAAATAAGAGGACTCTCCACTGTTAGCATAATCCCAGATCTACACATCCACAAACCATAATAGAAGCATATCATCAGGTTGGTAATCTGTCGGTGGTGTTTTGCGAATGAATCCGGTCCTGGGGGCAGCAATGAGACAATTCAATAGCACGGGTAAGGGCCGCTTGTTCATGATTTTCAGTGAGCCGGACATCGACATCCCTGACTTTGAAAACGGCCGGATTCGAGTAAAAGTCCAACGCCTTCGCCAAACACAATAGGTTGATTGTTTCCGTTGACACCCTCAAGAGGCGGGGGCATGTGAAACGGATACTCGCCGCGCCCCCCTGGGATCTGGTCGTATTTGACGAGGCCCATCACTTGAGCGTTTACAAGACCGGCAATAAGATCCGCAAGACCGAAAACTTCAAGCTGGCGGAAGCTCTTCGTCCCCATTGCCGGGATTTGCTTCTGCTCTCCGCCACGCCTCATCAGGGAAACAATTTCCGGTTCTGGATGCTGGTGCGACTACTCGACCCGGCGCTCTTTTCGGATGAGCGCGACATGGTTGAAAACCGTCACCGGCTAAACGCGGCGGTGATGCGACTAACCAAGGCAGATGCCTGCGCTGCGGATGGGAGTCCGCTCTTTGCCCGGCGCGTGGTTCATACCCAGGGATTCACCCTCGGCGAGAGGGAAATGACTTTCTATCAAGCCCTCCTCGATTATTTGCGTGACGGATACAACCTCGCGGCCACCCAGGGGCAACAGGGACGCGCTCTTGGATTCGTCATGACCATTTTTCAGAAGATCGCCGCCAGCAGTTTCGCCGCGGTCCGGGCGACCCTACGCAAGCGGCTCTTGATGCTGACCGTTGAAGAGGCCATCGAGCGGGACGAGCTGCTGGATGTGGACGGACGGGATAGCGCCGGCGAAGATGCGAGGGACCTTATCCGGGAGATTCACAACCTGCCTGACGACACTTACGGCAAGGCCCAGGCGGAGCAGTTTCTCGCCGATGCCAAGGTCCAGCTCTTGAAAAAACGGAAAGAGACCGCCGCCTTTATCCAGACAGCGGAGAGCTACGACGATACCGAAATCGCGGCGTTCACAGGTGAAGACGCTGCGGCAAGTCTGGTTTCCGTCGCCCTGCCCGAGGAGCGTCGAAGGATTCGCGACCTCCTCGATCAATTCCCCGAAGGAATGGAAACCAAGACCGGCGTCCTTCTGGAAGCGCTACGGCAACTCTGGCAGGTCAGCCCGGATGAGAAGGTTGTTATCTTTACCACCTATCTCGGGAGCATCGGGAGTCTGCAGGCAGCAATTGACGCTATATTTCCCGGCAAGGGTATTGAGGTTTTGAAGGGCGGCGACCACGGCGCCAAAGTAGCCGCCCAGCGACGGTTCCGCAGGCCGGATGGTCCCAAGGTGCTGCTCAGTACGGCAGCAGGACGCGAAGGAATTAATCTTCAGTTCGCACGGGTGCTCTTCAATTACGACCTTCCATGGAACCCTATGGACCTGGAGCAGCGCATTGGACGTATTCACCGTTACGGGCAGAAAGACACAGCTCAGATCTATAACCTGGTTGCATCAGACACCATCGAAGGCAAGATCTTCCTGCTCCTCGAAGAAAAGCTGCACGATATAGCGCAAACCCTGGGCAAGCTGGACGACAATGGCCAAATTACGGAAGACCTCAGAGGCCAAGTTCTGGGCCAGCTTAGCAGCCGCCTCAGTTACGACCGTTTATACCAGGAGGCAATCCTCGATCCGACCTTGAAACGGACTCGGCAAGAGCTTGAGGTTGCGATGACCAATACCGACCTGGCGCGGGAAGTGGTCTTCGCGCTTTTCCAGGACCTCGACAGGTTCAACCTCGGCGACTACAAGCGATTCGACGACAAGGGCCGGGGTATGCAGCGACTGCTGGCCTTTGCCCAGCGGGCGGCTCGTTTCGATGGCGGTGAGCTTCGCCCCAGTGGTAAGGACGTCTTTGCACTACATCGGCCAAACTCCGAAATCATCCGCTTTACGACGGATCGTGACAAGGCGGTTCAGGAGGAAGAACTGAACCTCCTCGGTCTCGAACATCCGGTGGTCAAACAGTGGCTTGATGTTTATACCGAAGTGAAACCACAAGATCGGGCGCTAATTGGCGCCATTGAAGGTAACGACGGAGAGACCGGCCTGATCACGGTTTGGCTCGTGGTGATACACGGCAAGGGCGGCCAGGTGCAACAGCGGATTGTGAGGCTGGGCATCTCTGAACGAGGCGAGCGGTCGCCATATCTGGAACGGCTGTCACAAGAGCTTCTTCGCGCCCGCCCATCTCAGACTTCACGATTTCAGGATAGAGTACAAGTTGCCTCCCTGGTCAATGGCACGGCATCAGAGCTTCTTCATCGCGAGCTTTTACATTCGGGGTTCCTGACAGAGGACGCATCCTATTCAAGTCGGTTGCTTGGCTGCCTTGAAGTCGCGCCATGAATTTGCCGAAGAAAAATCAGGCACTCCGCCATAACCCAGGGGCAAGAAAATGGCAATGGCCAATGGCGCAATGATTTTAAGAATATAGAAGAACGGCATTCCCTGCAGGTGTAAGAAGATTACCCGTGCAACTATTAAGGAATCCTTAAAGGTTGAAGCATTCCCCAAAGGCGTGAGGAAATCCCAAAGCTGTATACAACTAGCGGGGGGAAAAAGAATCCAGCCTGGGTAAGGGACGTCATTAAGCAACTTCCCAAATCATTTGCCGTGGGAGACGTTGTCCGGGCCTGTTCAGGGGTAAGTTGTCCTATGATTCGCGTTATACTTGATGCGCTGCGGCGGGAAGGCAAGATAGAAGCCTTGGGAACCGGTCGCGGGGCAAAATGGAGGAAACGCGATAATAGTCAATAATCGTGATAATAAACATGACAATAGGTCGCGCCCCATGCAGGCTCGTATATTGAAACCCGCGATATCAATTCTTTCACAAAGTGGATCGCAGCAGCTTGGCATTCATCAATGTCTCCACCGTGGAATGAGCGGCGGCGTGAGTCTCTCTTAACTGCCAGTGCTTATCGACCGCAATGGTTGTCCCCACCCAGACCTGCTTGGCCGTCTTCCCATTCCAGAGGACAACCTCAAATCTTACCTTGTCGGAAGGTTCGGGCACTGATTTATCCGTATTTGAAAGAATCTCAAACAAATTATCCGGTCCGGGAACGGGTGTTGCCGCCCAAGTCTTGAGCCATTGCGGCGTCTCATCGTCAGCCATATTTTTGACTTCAACGGTAATGACGCCGTCGAAGCTTCCATTCTGGATGACCTTCTCAACAAGGGATTTATTTTTCAATGAATCGACATCAGGGAGGTCGACGCTGCCGATGGCCGTATTTACGCCACGTTCAATAAACCGACCCATAAAGGCATTCTCGTATGCTATCCGGGTGGAGCTGTTTTTTGTCAGCCCGATCACGATGATCTTTTGAAACGCAGGGCCGGGATATGTGGCATCCTTCCTGGTTCCGGCCATGGATTCATAAGAATTATTCATGACGTGTATTGCAATCATACCGCAAGCAGTTGTCAAATGAGTGAGCATCACAATAACCAATGCAAACGCAAAACGCCTCCATGCCGACTTATCCATCATTTCCCCTGCTCCCTTCATCCGTATCCCGCCGTGCTTCCGGAGATATCTATGATTGTTGTTTTATGTTTTCGTTAATATTACGTTAAGAGGCTACTCCTTACATCATCCTGAAGGCGACGTCAATCAGGGTATTCGGAATTTATTAACTTCTTGACACCCAACTCTTTATTGCCCATACTCGCGGCCGATAATCTTGCCCCCTGCATCAAGCGTGCGTAACAGTCAGCATCAGGAGGGAAAGATCAAGGGTAAAAGGGGGAAAATCGCCATGGAACAAGAGGGAAGTCTCACTCTCGCCGAATTTTTGCAACCAACCGGATTTATTGACAGCAATTCACCAGCGGTCATCGCATTTGCCAATCGGGCGACGGAGGGGGCAACTCTCGAAAAAGAAAAGGCTGTTAAACTTTATAATGCCGTCCGCGACGAAATCCAATACGATCCCTACCGGATCGATTTTACCCCCGAAGCCTTCCGGGCCAGTGTGATCATCGGCAAGGGCTATGGCTACTGCGTGGCCAAAGCCATCGTCCTGGCCGCGGCAGGGAGAGCGGCAGGCATCCCCAGCCGCCTGCGCTTCGCCGATGTCCGCAATCACCTCACGACGGAACGGCTGAGGAAGGTCATGAAGACCGACCTGTTCATCTATCACGGTTATACGGAATTTATGCTCAACGGCCGCTGGCTCAAGGTCACTCCGACCTTCAACCGCTCCCTATGTGAACGGTTCCACGTCAAGCCCCTCGAATTCGACGGGGAAAACGACGCCATTTTTCATCCCTACGACTTGGACGGGCGTCGTCATATGGAATATGTGACGGATCACGGCACCTTTGCCGACGTGCCATACGACGAAATCATCAGAATGTTTGAGACCCATTACGGGGGCTATTTTGATAAAGACAAAAAGGACGCCGCCGGCGACTTCGAGCGGGAAGCGGAACACGACCGGCAACCATGACGTCTTCGCAATAACTCATTATTCCCCCTCCCCCTGCGGGAGGGGATTAAGGGGAGGATGGTTATGAAGAATGTATCGCTGGGATTAACGGTATTTTGCCTGTTCCTTTTTACTATGGCCGCGCCGGGTATGGCGGCTTACAAGGCCGAATACCGAATGAGCGTCGTGGTCGAACCGGCCAGCCCCTGGGGACAGGGAGCCCAGATGTTCGCCGATTTAGTGAAAAAGCGCACGGATGGACGGATTGTGATCAAGCCTTACTTCCGCAGCCAGCTCTCCGCGGGTAAACAGACCAATGAATTCCTGCTCCTCCAGCAGGGCGTCGCCGATTTTGCCCTCGCCTCGACGATCAACTGGTCCACCATGGTCAAAGAGTTGAACCTCTTTTCCCTCCCCTTCCTTTTTCACAACGAGTATCGGGCCGTTGACGCCCTGGAAACAGGCAAGGTCGGCAGAAAGATTTTTGACATCCTCGATGATAAAGGCGTCGTGGCCCTGGCCTGGGGGGAAAACGGCTTCCGGGAAATCACTAACCGCAAGCGGGCGATTCACACCCCCGAAGACTTCCAGGGTCTCAGAATCCGTGTCGTCGGGGCGCCGATTTTCATGGACATCTTCACTTCCCTCGGAGCCGATCCGGTGGCCATGAACTGGGGAGAAGCCCTGAGCGCTCTCCAGGCGGGAACGGTGGACGGCCAGGAAAATCCCGTCGCATCCATCGCTATCCCTTACCGTTTATGGGAGGCGAATAAATACATCACCTGCTGGCACTATGTGATTGATCCGTTGATCTTTGCGGCCAGTAAAGAAACATGGAACGCCTTAGAGAGGGTAGACCGTGAAATCATCAGCAAGGCCGCCCGGGAAGCGGCAAACTGGCAGAAAAATGCGGCTAGGGAGGGGCTGACGGGAAGCGCCGCCTCTCTGGACACCCTGAGGAAGAACGGCATGGAGATCACGTTCCTGACACCCGCGCAGTTTCAGGCCTTCAAGGTGAAGACAAAGCCGGTTTACGATAAATGGGCAGGCGATATCGGCATCGATCTCGTCCGTGCAGCGGAAAGGGCCGTTCAGTCCGTTGAGGTGAAAAAAGCCGGGAAGGCAAAAAAGACAAACAGGCGATAACCGCCTTAATCGAATCTGACATCCCGCAAGCGGCAAGGGAAGTCCGCAACTCTGAAAAACCCTCCCCTTTAAGGGGAGGGCATGGGTGCGAATAGGGTTGGAAATGAGGATTTACTTCCAGTCGATGGTATGCGTTTTCAGGAGAAATTCCTTGAATTCTTCCCGTGTGGTCTCCTTGATATCGGCGATATGCACGGTGATCGCACGGTTGCAGAAGGCAAAACCATTGTCAATGACTTCAGGTTCGTCGTCTTCGTCGCAGAAATGCCTGATGAACTCCTGAGCCACTTTTCTGGCCTCCTTGATATCGTTGGCCGTCACAAGATAATGGTGACGGCGGATCTCCTCGTCTTCTTTTTCGGTAATTTTTACCCAATAATCGGTCATTTTTCCTCCCTCGATCCTTGCTTATCTCTTAATGTCTGTTCCCGATACGCATTCAATAAGTTCCGGTCATGAAGATACAGGGCTTCGCATTTGATATTGAGCACAGCTTCAATCTTTTCGTTAAGTTCCTGCATAATTTCTCTCTTAACAAAAAATAACCCTTAAGGCAAACAGATTGAATGATTTTCTACGGCGTCCTACATAAAACTTGACGGAATCAGGATGTCTCCCTATAGTTCTTTATCCAAAGCCGCTATGGCCCATCGTCACGACGGAGACATGAAACGGTTATTATGGCTTTTTGCGACTCGATAAATTTTAAGGCTTTTAGCAGGAAGGAATCGCACATGCATTTGAGAAGAATCACCCTCATCGTCATTTCTTTACTAGTCATGATCGTCATGGGTTGCGCGGGCATGGACACTGCCAAGAAGACAGAAAAAGGTGGGGCTCCTACCGACGCCGCTTCGACATCTGCTTCTCCCCCCTCTCCTGTCATACCGCCGAAATCAGACAGAGAAGTCACTGTCGGCGCTGAGGAGTCGATTTCTAAAAGCGACTCCATGAAAACAGCGGATAAAAGCCACATCATGAAGGAGTTCGACGGGCCGGTGAAAAAAAGGGCGGAATCGGCAAAAGGGATGGAGTCGTTATCTCCTCCGGGGCCACGCCTCTCCCGCCCGGCGGCGCCCCTGACCACGTCAGGCCTGAAGGCCGGTTTTGCCGACGATAACAAGCAGTTCAATTATTTTGTCTCCTTTTTGCAGAAATATGAAAACCAGGTTCGCCACTATGCCATCCCTATCGAAGAAAGGATCTTGCTGAAGGTACGCGATAAGGATGGCAAAACCGTGGGCAACGCCGGGGTTGCCATTTATGACGGGCAGCGGCGTCTGTGTGAAGGAAAGAGTTATGCCGACGGAACCTTTCTATTCTTCCCTTCCGAATACGACAAGTCCCTTTCCCGTTACCGGGCCGTTATCACATATCAACAGGGTAAGCAGGAGATCTTAATCGACCGTCAGGGTCCCCGGGAGTTGACGGTGCACCTTGACCGGACACGCTATGTTCCGGAGAACACCCCTCTCGATATCCTCTTCATCATGGACACCACCGGCAGTATGGGGGAGGAAATCAGCCGTCTTAAGAACACCATCGAGATCATCAATCTGAATCTGGCCTCCCTTTCCTCAAAGCCAAAAATCCGCTTCGGGATGGTCCTTTACAAGGATAGGGGCGATGAATACGTCACCCAGGTCATTCCCCTGACGGCAGATCTCGAAAAGTTCCGCGCCGTATTGAATCAGGTAATTGCCGGGGGTGGCGGCGATAACCCGGAAGACCTTCAGTCCGCTCTTCAGGACAGTATCGAAAAGATCAAATGGAATAAAGACGGTATCCGGCTGTGTTATATCATCACCGACGCCACGGCCCATCTCGATTACGGACAGAAATATACCTATGTGAACGCCGTCCATGACGCCCGTCAAGGGGGGATCAAAATGTTCACCATCGGCACGGGTGGCCTGGATATCTCCGGGGAATATATCCTGAGGCAGATCTCCCAGTACACTTATGCCAAATATATCTTCCTGACCTACGGTGAGCGCGGGGAAGCGGAAGGCGGGAAAGAGGGAAGCGTCAGCCACCATACGGGGGCCAATTTCCAGACCGATAAACTGGAAAGCATTATCATCCGTTTCACGAAAGAAGAATTGAGTTATCTGTCAGACCAGCCCCTGACGGACGGCGAAGCCTATTTCCAGGCAGTTCCGCGGGATGATGAGCTAAAAGGAGACACCCTCCAGAAACTCTTTGAGCAAGCCGTTTCTCAACTCATAGATTACTCATCCATCCAGATCGCAAAGGGGACGGCGGCCAGCCTCATTCCCTTTGCCCCGGAAAAACCGGCGTCAAAATCCAATGCCGAGTACTTTACCGAACAGATGGGCTTTTCCCTTACGAAGAACAAGATTTTCCGGATCGTCGAACGCAAGGATATGCAGAAAATTCTTGATGAACTAAAGCTCCAGGGGACGGGTATTGTGGATGACCGCAGCGCCGCTGCCGCCGGCAAGCTCATGGGGGCAGCAATGATTATCACTGGGAAGATTTATCTTTCTCAGGATAACTATGAGATTTTCCTGAAACTGCTCCGTGTGGAGACGGGTGAAGTCCTCGCCGTCAACAAGCTTAAGATCGACCGGAAACTGGGATTGTAGGATTAACGGGGTCAGACTTACTTATTGACATTTGGCATCAAATGTCAATAAGTAAGTCTGACCCCGTGTTTATTACGAGGCCGTTGATGTCTCCGGAATGGCGACGTCAAGACGGAGGCGCCGGGTTTTTCTCCGGGCCAGGGCGGCGGCGTTCTTATTGACAAAAGATAAAGGCTCACAGGCCCAGCCTTTTTTCAGACGCCGCTCTTCACGGATGAGGCAAGCCAAGGCGTAGGAACCGATGAAGGGGCTCAAAAAACGCGTCTTCCACCCGTAGGTTCGATAAAGGTCCTGAAGGAGCTCATCAATTTTCTCTTTCATGTCGTCATTTTTCCGGTACCATTTTTTCATGGCCCAGACAGCGCCGGTGTAAGCGGTCCTCAGGGGCGCCGTGTCCCAGGCGTAACGGTCCCGCACGCACTTATCGGGATGTTCCTGATAGCGCTGCCACCCTTTCAGCATGGTGCGGATGAGGCGATACAGGCTGGGGCCGTTCACATCGAAATCCTGCTGAAAAGCCTTAAGGAGGATTCCTTCTTCCCTGCCCTCCGTAATATGTTTATGACGATGACTGAAACGGTATTGCCCATGCCGGTCGGCGAGAGGCAGTTCCTGCTCGGAGAGGATGTTCCCCTCCTCCGCATGTTCCAGGTAAAGAGGCGTGCCGGGATTGGGGGTATAGAGCATAAACTGGTGAAAATCGGTGTCGTGGTTGATGGCATAAGAAATTATCCTGTCCATGTCCTCCGGGCGGTGATCTTCGAGGCCGATGATGGAAGAGCCAAGAACGCGGATTCCGTGCGACTGAAGGGTCAAAACCAGCTTGCGGGTATCGACGCCATTAAGTTTCCGGTAGGTGCTTTCTTCCCCTTCCAGCCCCATCCACACCCAGGTCACCCCGAGCCTGACGAGCTGATCTATGGGATAGGACTCGATTACCCGGGCCGAACTGAAGATATCGAGGGACCATGATTTCCCGTGCTCTTCCATCAGCTCCAGGAGGCGGAGGGCGCGGCGGCGGTGAACAAGAAAATTTTCATCGAGGACAAAAAAGGAGCGGACCGAAAGTTTTTCCTCCATCTGGCACATGACGGAATAGAGCTCGTCCCCGGTTTCGTAGAAGTTGACGAAATTTCCTTTGCCGCCAAAGAAGGCGGAGGTAGAACAGAAGTTACAACCCACCGGACACCCTACGGAAGGGATCAGGATGGCGGCAGTGTGTCCTTTCCGATGGGGAAGATCAATGCCCATCATGCGGCCCCCAAAGCCGGAAAGGACCATGGGATGACTGATTTTGGCCTTTTCGTCCTGTCCCAGAAACCGGCGGAACCAGCGGATGCCGTCTCCCCGGACGATGTAATCGGCGTCAATTACCCGGTGCAGGTCTTCCCGGGCAGCAATATGACCGCCTACGACGATCGTCGCTTCCGGCCGGTAACGCCGGACAAGGTCGCACATCTCTTTCACTTTCCCCACATTGGTCAGGATGGACCCGATCCCTACGATGTCATAGTCGTGGCTCTGAATCTCCCTAATGAAATCCTTGCGCGTCGGAAAATCCAAAACCGTGCAGGGAGCATCTATGTTCGCCTGAATCATCAGGAGTCCGAAGGTCCGGTGGAACATGCGCAGGGAGAAACCGCCCTGGAGACGGGTAACCTGATTATGGTAGAGTTCCATCGGATTGTTTCTGCGGCTTCCATACCGGTCGTCCTGGGCAAAAGGGCCAAAAACACCGGCAAGCAGAATATTGGCGCGGGTCCTCAGGGGGTGAACGGGGGGCTTAGCAGTTGCCATTTAAAGATCTCCTCTCGGGAGGGGGTCAGACTTACTTATTGACATTTGCTGGCAAATGTCAATAAGTAAGTCTGACCCCAGTATTTTTTTCTGTGACGGGAATTCTCTTAGAAAAGTTTACGGTGAAATGAAAGTCCTAATTGCTGATTTTACATTAGTTTTACATTTCCCGCCGATCGTCGGCTCCGATCCGCCGTTGACAGTCGGCCGACACTGGTGTAGCAAGGTCCAACGCCTATGAACCGGGTAAAATGGTTTTTCCATCCAGTCTTGATCTTCATCCTGTCGATTGCGGCCCTGGCCGCCTCTCTCTTTCTGTACATCTACTGGTATATTGAGGTAAGTACTGGATTACAAAGAATAATTAAAAAATATAACCTGGACCCGTCACAGTTTTTCGAGATCAAGACCTGGGTGGTTATCCTTATCCTCTCCATCCTTGTCGGGCTGATCCTGACGGGGGTATTCACCATCTTTGTCTACAACGAGAAGACGTGGCGTCTCTACCGGATGCAGAGAAACTTCATTAATAATTTTACCCACGAACTGAAGACTCCGGTGGCCTCCCTCCGCCTTTACCTGGACACCTTCGCCAAATACGAATTGCCCCGGGAAGACCAACTCCGCTACCTCGATTTTATGATCCATGATGTGAACCGCCTCCTGGAAAACATCAACCGCATCCTGGATCTCGCCCGCATCGAAGGCAAGAGCTACCAGAAAGACTTTACCCGTGTTGATCTTATTGAAAATATTGAAACATTCTGCGAGAAGAACGCCGACCTCTTTCGCAATTGCGAAATAGCCATCCATAATCCCTTAAAAAAAGCATACTTTTACTGGCTTAACCTGCCGTTATTCGACATGCTCCTGATGAACCTGTGCACTAACGCGATCAAATACAACCAATCGGATCAACCCCGGATAGACATACGGTTTGTACCCCACAAGAAGGGTCTCGCCGTGAGATTTGAAGACAACGGCATAGGCATCGAAAAGAAGGAAACGAAGAAAATTTTCCGCAAGTTCTATCAGGTAGGCCAGACAGATGATATGACGGCGAAGGGAACGGGCCTTGGCCTCTACCTTGTCGAGCAGATCGCCCTGCTCCACCGGGCCGACATGACCGTAGAGAGCGAGGGTCAGGGGAAAGGCGCGGCGTTCATACTTAATATGCCCCGTCCAACGCCCTTGAAGGGGAGGGAGAGAGATGTGTCTTGAAATGAAGCGGTCATGAATTGCAGAGGCAATACGGGATGAAAGATTCGGAAAAGAAGCGGATCCTTATCATCGAGGATGATCTGCACATCGCCGAGGGGCTCAGACTTAATCTGTCCCTGAAAGGCTATGAAGTCCGGATTGCCCCAGACGGCATGGCGGGACTACGCGAGTGGCGGAACTGGCGTCCCCAGCTCATCGTCCTCGACATCATGCTCCCCGGTATCGACGGTCTTTCCGTCCTCCGCCACATCCGCATCGAGGATGAAAAATTGCCCATTCTCATCCTTTCAGCCAAGAGCGAGCCGGAATACCGGGTGAAGGGCCTTGCTTACGGCGTCGACGATTATCTGTCCAAGCCCTTTCATCTCGACGAATTTCTCCTCAGGGTGGATCGGCTCATAACACGGGCGGAGTGGAGCCATGAACCGGCGAAGGGCGCAGGAAGTTCGGCCCAATTGGGGTCAACCTATTCTTTTGGCGATAACACGATCCATTTCGACACCTTTACCGCCCAGTGCCGTTCAGGGGAAGTCAAACTGACGGAACAGGAAATGCGTTTACTGAAACTTTTCATATCGAACCGGGCCAAACCCCTGACGAGAAGCGAACTGCTGGAAATGGGATGGGGCTATACCGGGGCGATGCCGACGAGAACGGTGGATAACTTCATCGTCCGCTTTCGCAAATATTTCGAGGACAATCCCCAGGAGCCCCGTTATTTTAAAAGCCTGAGATCTATCGGTTACGTCTTCGACCATGATTGAACTGTGGGGTCAGACTTACTTATTGACATTTGCTGGCAAATGTCAATAAGTAAGTCTGACCCCACAGCCCTAAAACAGATACTCCAGCTTCATCATGAGGCTCATCTGCTCCGACCATACCTTGACCCCGTTATCCCAGCTCTCATCAACATTTGCCACATCATGGACCCAACGATGGGTGCCAGTGGTCTGGATCAGGAAATATTCCACCTCCAGGCCCGCATTGATGTTTTTGGTCAGGCCGGCCTTGATCCCCAGGGAGGCATGCCAGGCGTTGCCGCTGGTATTCTCGTAGGTCCAGCGGTTTCCTCGCCGGAGGAGATGGTGATCCTTGTTGTCCCCTTGGACATAGGCCCAATCCAACTGGCCGAGCAATTTCAGCCGCGGCACCGGGATATGCCTTTCCAGGTCGTAGGCCGTTCTTATCCCCAGGAAGTACTGCCAATAGGTCTGTTCGAACCGAATCCCGTCGCCAGGCAGGGGCAAAGGCGGGGTATCGTCCCCCGGGGCCGGATAAACCTGGACACCATTATGACTAAGAAAGTTCAAGTTCTGCCACCGGACCCCGGCCACGGGCCGCAGATCAAACCAGGCCGGCAGTCCCACCCAGTCGGCGATCTTCAGATCCATATCGCCCCGGACCATGAAGCTTGGCTCTACACGGCATTGTGACTCCGAGTAGATACTTTTGACGTTCGGCTGGGCGTCGTCATCCCAGTCCGAGTCCTTGAACACAAGATCCGACTCCATGGGAATGCTGCCCAGTACTTCCACTCCCACAGAAAAACGTGAAAAGCGGCGCCGGACTTCCCCTCCCGCCCACCAGGTGTTCATGGGAAACTCCAGGCGACTCAGGGGCGCCTGGTTTGGTGGATCGGGATTGCCGAATTCATAGGAGGTGTGGCTGCTGAAATAGCGCTTTACATGCAATTCAGCCGACCAGGGTTTTTCCGAGGCCGGCGCTTTTTCATCCGCCGCCATTGTAACCACCGGGAAACCGACTAGCACCAACAACATGGCCGGCAGACAGGCGAGGCAAGGTAATATGGATTTTTTTCTCATCCCTTTTCTCAACCAAGATAAAATCATTTCGGCTCCCTTCATCACATAATAGGTCCCTCAGAGCTGGATGCGGAGGCCGAGGGTAATGCTCTGGGCGCTGTAGTTGCTCTGGCCGAGTTGGGCCTCGTAATTGAGATAAGCCAGGACGTTATCCGACCATTGGATGTTGACTCCCGTTCCCACATTAAAATAGTTCCGTTCCGGGGCGATGCTCTCAATGGTAAAGGCCGAGCTCCCCTGGGCGAGGGCGGCCATCGTCGCCGGATTCACATTCCCGAATTCGTGCCGGTAGAATGCCCAGAGGCGCGGCACTATCTTCAGTTTGTCTTGCGTCCAGTTCCAGGCTCCCTTTACCCCGGCGCTACCCTGATAAGATTCCGTTGTCTGGCGATCCACCTGCAGATTCAGGGAGTCCGCCCCCGCCTCGGTGTAACCGTTCATCACCATGGAGAGGTACTGAAAGGTCAGGGCGGGACCGATAGTCCAGGAACCAAACTGATAATCATAACCCGTTCCCCCGTATGCGGTTGTCTGACCACCGGAAGGTTTCGCCGTGGCCGTCCGGTCAATCCCCGGAAAGACGATGCGCCGGCTGTTGTCAAAGCTGTTCCATCCGTAGCCGGCCTGGCCGTCGATATAAAAGGCCTCCCGGAAATAAGTCCCATAGACTCCCAACGTATAACCATCCAATTTCACCGTGCTTCCGGCGTCGTTGATCCATGATTTGGCCGCATTCATCCCGAACAGGACGCCGCCGACAAACCGTTCCGAAAAGCGGTAGTCCGTCCCCAGGGTAAGGCCGCCGTTCTTAAAATCGTAACCCCGCTGCTCTGCTGTATTTTTCTGGTCCCCCTGGACAATATTCCCTTTTACGAAGAAACCCCAGGAGGGATCGGGTTCCACGGGGATCATCCCCTGGAGATCATCGCTGTTACTGGCCAGGAGAAAGGGCTGCCGGGAACTGTTAGCGGCAAGGAAGTCCAGGTTCTCCAGGCCCTGAAAACTGAATCCCTGCGCACCCGCCCGCAAATCCCCAAGACGGGAAGCGACATTGCCGGCCTGAAAGGAGGCTACCCCGGAGGTCATATTGGTATAGGCCACCCCGGCAATGGGGGACAACTGGTCAAAGGCGGCGGCTACTTGGGCGTTAGTCGTCAGATTGTCGATTTTATCAAGGACCGTGTCCAGGTCCCCGGTTGCCGAATTTACCAGGGGGTTCAGCATCTGAGATATGGCACGCTGATTTCCCGTCAAGGAGGAGACCAGATCGCTCGTGGCATAATCGCGCCACGTCATCAGATAGACTTCCGTCGCCCGGTCATACTGGGGCTGGAAAAATAACGTCGGGGATATTTTGTTGCCGACGAGATTGGCGAACCTCCCGGAAACACCGGCAGCGGCAGAAAGGATCGCCCCGAATAAGGTTTTGTTGTGGGGAATCGAACTACCCTGCCATAAGGTTTCCAGAGTACCATCCAGGGTCGCACTGCCCTGGGCCTGCAACAGGCTGTTGCTCGTGGGCGTCACAACCGCGACCGTTAAAGTGCCGCCGCTGCCCTGGGCATAATCGGCGGCCGGCGAGGCCCCGAATTGTGTCAGCTTCAGGGTCCCGACGCTGCCGTTCCCGGGTTTCACTTTCCCGTTGTTGTTCAGCGCCCCGATTTGCCCGGTCCCGGCCAGGATCGTCCCGGCGTAGACATACGTCTTGCCGCCCAGCTTGCCGTTGGCCCCGATGTTGATTTGCCCCCGGGAAAGACTCGTCTCGCCGGTAAAAGTCGAGCCGTCGCCATTGATCGTCAGGGTTCCCGGCCCGGACTTTAGAAATTTGCCCGTTCCGGCCAGGACACCGTCAATAGTGGAATCATAGGCCCCCTGGAGATCGAAGGTCCCGTTGACCTCCAGCTTCCCTTTCAGGAGGCGCAGGCCGTCGCGGACGGAAAAGGTGTAACCGCTGTTGATCTTATAGCCGGCGCCACTGTACTTGGTCATCGTCAGCGATTCCGCCTCGACATCATTATTCCCCAAATCGATGATTTCGTCTTTCTGGAGCTCCATCTTCCCCAGGTGGAAGAGAAAGCCATATTGCAGCCAGGTACCCGTATTCTGCGCCGCCACATCGACCATCTTCAAAGTCCAGGTCCCGTTATTTTTCTCCCCCCAAAAGGCGTTGGTCAGAAAGGTCCAACTAAAATCAGTAACTTCTTCATTATCCTGGTATTTTTCGTTTGCGATGGTGACGCTCGTATCGTTGAAAAGCCGGCTTTGCGTACCGTCCGGCGAGGTGAGAAAGGCCCGGAGGTCGCCCCGGCGCTGGTGGGAGAACTTCAGCTCTACTTCGACGCTTTCCACGGGGAGGGACGGATTGACGGTAAAGGTTACGGAACGGCCCGCAGCGTCATTATCGGGGATGGCTTGATTGACCGTAATCGCATCGATGCCATAGGTCTTTTCTTTCGTTACATAGGCCACATCGGCGATCTTGTTTACAAATTTGTCGGCCTGGATGAGGCCAAAGCCGTAATTGGGGTTGAAGTTTCTCTGGACATCCACTCCTTTGTTAAGTATCCATTCAGTGTCGCCGGCATCCACCTTGGTGGTGACGGTGGGCAGGGAAAGGGCGTGTTTCGCCATGCGGACCGTCATCAGGGGATTCGCCTCCTTGCCCAGGGCCATGATCCCCGAGACCAGGGGGGCTGAAGAGGACGTACCGCCGAATTTGCTGGCGTAGTTGTAATAGGGATAGGCGTCATTCTTGTCGCCGTTGGGGTTCCTGTCGTCGGAGTAGCGATTGTATCCGGAATCCGCACCCATCCGGTCCGTGGTCGTAATGCCCAGATAGTTCAAGTAGGAGCTCGAAGGGGCGGTGACAAAGACATTGGCCCCGTAGCTGCTGTAGTAGGAGTAAGTTCCGTCACTGCCCAGGGCGGCGACGGTGATCACATAGGGAGAGGCGGCGCTGAAATCCTTGTTGGCGTCTTCACAACTGGCCTCTTTTGCTTCCGTGTCCTTGTTGCGGGCGTTACCCGCCGAAAAAACGTGGACGACGGCATTTTCCGAAGTAGCCTTCAGGACATCCTTGATCCGGTCGGATCCCTCTTCGAAGGGGGCGCTGGGTCCGTAACTGTGGTTTTTGATGTGAATCTCCGGTTTCGATTCAATGGCCAGGGTGGAACTGTTGAGACCGCTCTTCCAGAGGTAGGCGTCGATATAATCCTGGGTGGTGACGGCGGGGTCGCCCGCCAGGGACTTACCGAGCCGGATGCGGAGGCCGGCGATACCGGCGTAGGGCGCGGCGCCCGTCCCGCCATAGCCGTTGCCGCCCCGGGCGGCGGCGACGCCGGCCACGGCGGTGCCGTGATTGTCGCTCCCTTGGACAGGCCCCTGGTCCTGAACCGCCAGGTCGGCGTTGGTACTAAAATTCTTGCTCAGTTCTTTCAGGTAACTGTCCTTCAGGTCCTCATGGGTCCCCTGCACACCGTCGTCAACGATCCCGATGACGACCCCGCGGCCGGTGTAACCGAGGCCGCCGCCGACATTCCAGGCATTTTTCAGGCCCGCGTCCTGACCGACGTTGACGGCGGTAACGGGGGCCTGGTTCCACAGGTGCCACTGACCGGGATAGTCCGTCCCGCCGCTGGTCAGTGGATAGAAATAAGGATCGTTCGTCGTCGTGGGAATAAACGCCGCCCCCTGGGCACGGACAAGGGGTGCGGTTAGGAGGGCCAGGAGGAGCGATAACACGGTGATGAACAAATAACGCTTCTTCATCCGCTTTGATTGTCACAGTGCATATAGCAGACCTGCCCCGCCACTCTTTCTTCACGAATCAGCCCTTCCCGGATCAATTCAATGAGATGGACATAGGTTTCATTCAGGGCCAGAAACTGATCGAACTCGGACAAATCCGGCCCGAAAATATCCTGGGACACCACAAATGCTGTTTTTGTTTCTCTTTGCACGGATTCACAGGTAATTCTTTTCCTGATTGCGTGATGGTCATATATCGCCGCGATTCTCCCTTTGAGATTACTGAAAGGCCGGCCATGGGCCGGATAAACCTTTTCTACTGGCAGCGCTTCCATCAAGGCAAGGGAATCGAGATAGCTGCGCAGGGGACGAAACTCAGGGGCAAACAAATCGGGACTGAGATTAGGGGTAATCTCCGGCAACACATGATCGCCGGCCAAGAGGATGCGCTCCTGAGGGAAGTAGAATGACACATGGTCGTGGGTATGTCCGGGGGTCGGGATCACCTGCATCTCTTTTCCCCCGACGATGTCTTTACCTGCCGCAGGGAAAAATTCATCAATGTGGAAAAAGCTGCCGGCTTTCTTGAAGGTCAGAAACAATCCCGAGATGAAATCAATTGTTTTTTCCGGCAGCCCGTGGATCAGGCAAAAGTCTCTGATCCGGTCCACAAACAGAAACTCCTCGCGATCCCTCATCAGGATAAAAGGCCTGCTTTGCTCGGACATGTGGATGCGGGCGCCGGAAATATTCTGAAGCCGGCCGGCCATCCCGCAATGATCGATGTGATAGTGGGTAATAAAGATCCTTTTGATGTCATGGGTGGTTTTACCGATCCTCTTCAGTGATTCTTCAAGAAGGACAAATGTCTCGGGGGTGTTGAGTCCCGTGTCGAGGAGCGTGATCTCACCGTCATCAACGGCAATAAATGCATGGACATGCATCAGCCGAAATGGCATGGGCAGGGTAATCATATAAAGATTGTCGTGTATTTCTTCCATCACGACCGCTATTACTACTTATTTTTTGTATTGTCATCTGTAAAAGGCAGGACCGTAAAAGCTAGCACTCTCGATGAATTTGAGATAGTTTTCCTCTCAGCCTTGACATTTTGAAATTCGTTATCATCATAGCGCCACTAAATCGCATTAATTAAGCACTCAAGAAAAGGAGCAGATCATGGAAGTAAAGAAGGAAACTCTTCAATTCAGGACAGAAGTCCAGCAGCTCATGAGCATCATCATCAACTCTCTTTATTCCCACCGGGAGATATTTTTGCGGGAATTGATCTCCAACGCCTCCGACGCCATCGACAAATTGAGATTCAAAACCCAGACGCAAGCTGACATTCTGGGTGCGGATACGGATTTCAAAATAAGAATTGTTCCCAACAAGAAGAAAAGAACCCTGGAAATATCCGATAACGGGATCGGCATGACCTACGACGAAGTGGTGGAAAATATCGGCACCATCGCCAAAAGCGGAACGGCCGGGTTCCTGGAGGCGGCAACCGCTTTAGAGAAGCCGGATATGCTGACACCGGAACTGATCGGCCAGTTCGGGGTAGGTTTTTACAGTGCCTTCATTGTCGCGGATCGGGTTTCGCTAATCACGAAAGCTGCAGGACACGATAAGGCGACAAAATGGGAATCGACGGGAGACGGGTCATACACCGTTGAAGAGACGGACAAGGAAACCCGGGGCACAACCGTCATTTTATCGCTTAAAAAGACGGAAAATGATGAACAGGATTTTACCGATGAATGGACTATCCGCAATATCATCAAGAAACATTCCGATTTTGTGGCCTATCCCATCCTCATGGACGTTGAGAAAACGGAACCGGTCCTCGATAAAGACGGAAAACCAGACGGAAGCAAGACCAAAAAGGTCATCCGGGAAGAAACGCTCAATTCGATGAAAGCAATCTGGACGAAAGACAAAAAGGAGGTCTCGGAAGAGGAATACAATGAATTTTACCGCCACATCGCCCATGATTGGAATGAGCCTCTTACTCACCTCCATGTTAAACTGGAAGGGACGACGGAGTACAGCGCCTTACTGTATATTCCGTCCCGGCCACCCTTCGATTTGTTCCACGGCGAGGGGAAACACGGGATTCAGCTCTACAGCAAGCGTGTCTTCATCATGGAAAACTGTAAGGAACTGATGCCTCCCTATCTTGCCTTTATCAAGGGTGTTGTCGATGCCCCCGATCTCAATCTGAATGTCAGCCGCGAGATCCTCCAGCAGGACGCCCTGGTGACGAACATCCGAAAAAACCTCGTGAAGAAGATTTTAAGCCTTTTGGAAGAGCTTGACAAAGACAAGTATGACCAATTTTTCAAGGAATTCGGCTCTATATTCAAAGCGGGGCTCTCTATGGACTTTGATAATCGCGGCAAAATCGCCGATCTCCTCCGTTACAAGACAACCAAATCCGATGGCGCCTTCAGTTCTCTGAAGGACTATGTCAACCGCATGCAGACGGATCAGGAAGCTATTTATTACATCACGGGAGAAAATCTTTCCACCCTGCTCAATAGCCCTCACCTGGAACGGTTAAAGGACAAAGACTATGAAGTACTGCTCATGACCGATCCCATGGACGAATGGGTATTGCGGGACCTCCATGAGTATGAGAAAAAGACCTTCAAAAGCGCCGAAAAGGGAGATCTCGATTTCGAGACGATCGACGACAAGAGAAAAGACGAATATCATTCCCTCTTTGATTTCATAAAAACGTCTTTGGATGAGAAGGTTAAAGAGGTCAAACCATCCACCCACCTGAAGGATTCCGTCGCCTGCCTTTCCGGAGACCCCAACGACATGAGCGCTTACATGGAAAAGGTTCTTCGAGCTACCGGCCAGGAAACGCCGCAAGTTAAGAGGGTCCTCGAACTAAATATGGACCACCCCCTCCTCGCCAAAATCAAAGGGATCTACGAAAGGGATAAGGATTCTTCCGTCCTTAAGGATTATAGCGACTTATTGTTTGACATGGCGGTCATCTCAGCTGGAGGCAAACTCGACAATCCGTCCCGATTCAGCAAAACGATCGGCGACCTGATGGCAAGTTCCCTTGATATCTAAGCGATTTACGCGACGGACGCAGTGATAGCCTTTCACGGGCTGTCACTGCACCGTGGACGGAAACGAATGTTCCCCCCTGCGATTCATAGGGATGATAACGAATTGGACAAACCGTTTGCTTCCTTTTTTCGGTTCTCTTCTCGCCTGTCAATTATTTCAGCAAGGACAGGCAGCAAAAGAGAGCCGAAAGGCAGCAGGAAAACAATCAAGACAGGAACGTAAAGAGTTAAATGTACAAGATGTGACTTGATCATGCTGATGTCTTCGGCAGTCCAGTTGTTTCCGGTGTTTCTTTGCTTCATCAAGAGTCTCATGAAATTTTGCATGCTGCGACTTTCACGGAGGATTAGTGTTTTATTTTTTGAGATGGTTCTTTTGAGAAGCGTTTTCAGCAAAATGTTTTAGCCTGCTTACGATAGTGAAAAAATGCGTCTTCCAGTTAATGTTGCACATCATGGATGATCCGTCAATAAAACATCCGGAAGAAAACCAATCCGGAAATCATCAGCTAGCAGGCAACCCGCGCGATTAAATCGCATTGACACCGGTATTCACTTATCTTATAAGATTGCCACACTTATAAGGAGGATGTTGTGAAAAGGATATTAATCATGCTGATCGGCTTTATTTTGATTTCATCCCTTCCCTTGCTTAGCGAAGCCCAAACGAAGGCGAAATCACCAGCCCCTTACGCCAAAAGCGACCTTATCCAGTTTACGGCGGCAAAGGGAGATTATCTTATCAACATCTGCAAAAAATATCTGGACAGCGAAAACCGCTGGCCCGAAGTAGCCCGGATCAACCGGCTGAAAGACCCCCGCAAGCTTCAGCCGGGAACGAAAATAGCGATCCCCATCATTTACCTGAAAGGGACGCCCCTGGAAGGCAAAGTCACCTTCGTTCAGGGGGACGCCAAGGCCCAACCAGGCGGTCAAGGGGCCTGGGCATCCCTGAAGTCAGGCGATATGGTTGCCCAGAAGAGCAATCTCAAAACCGGGGCGGAAAGCGCCCTGGAGATCACTTTCGAAGACGGCAGTTCCTTTTTTCTCCGCTCCGATACCCAGATGGGCATTTTGAAGGCCCAGAAGGTACTGAATGCACAACTGGTGCGGGACCTCTATCTCGGCACGGGCCGTGTTTTGACGACGGTCAAGGAGGCGACCGGTGAAGCCCCCCGCTTCAAGATTCGCACGCCTTCGGCGATCGCCTCCGTCCGCGGTACGGAATTCAGGGTCGCCGTGGATGAGGCGCAGAAAACATTTACGGAAGTCATGAAAAGCCTGGTCACCGTCGCTGCCGCCGAAAAAAGCGTGGATCTGGCCCAGGGAGAAGGAACCATGGTGAAAAAGGGAGAACCGCCGCTACCCCCCAGGAAACTCCTTCCCCCCCCGGCGCCGGCAGACCTGAAAACCATCTTCAACTCGGCCCCTGTCATCCGTTTTTCCACCGTGGAAGGCGCCGAAGCCTATCGTGTCATGACGGCTAAAGACAAAGCAGGAAAGCAACTGCTCCGGGATAAAATCATCAAGTCCCGAGAGGCGATAACAATAGCCGGGCTTAATGACGGTCCCTATTACCTGCTGACGCAAAGCATCGACCCAATCGGACTGGAAGGTCTTCCCTCGGAGGCCTATCCCTTTCGGATGCGCGCAAACCCGCTGCCACCCATTACCCAGACACCGAGAGACGGCGCAAAACTAAAAGGTACGTCGGCACAGTTCCAGTGGCTTGCCGTCAGCGACGCCGTCCGGTATCATGTGCAGATTGCCGAGGATCGGGAATTCACGACCATCATTCTGGACAAGGCCGACCAGAAAGAAGGTACTTTCAAAACGGGCGCCCTGGCCTACAGACCCTATTTTTTCCGGGTCAGTTCGATCGCCTCGGACGACTATCAGGGGGCATGGTCCGATCCCCTTGCTTTCACCCTGTCGGCCATGGCCCCGACACCATCGATGGATCAGCCGGCCGTCTCCAAAGACGAGATCAATCTGAAATCGAAAAGCTTGGGCGAGGGTTTCAGCTACCACTTCCAGATCGCCAAGGACAAGGAATTCAAACAGCTTATTGCTGATAATAAAACGGAAAAGCCGGAAATAACGATCAAAAAACCTAAAGATGCGGGCACTTATTATGTACGGACGGCCGCCGTCGACCGGGACGGCGACGCCGGAGAATTCTCTCCTCCCCAGAGCCTTGAAATCAAGGAACGATTCCCCTTTGAATGGGTTGGGGGTGTGCTCGGGGTTGGCCTGCTGCTTATGTTGGTTGCACCTTAACAAGAAATAACGCCTGCCATGACCAGGAAAATTGCCGTCCCCGTGATCTGTCTTGCCATCGTTTTTTTCCTGGAATACCTGGGCATCATGGGGGGGATGAACAGTTATTTTTACGATCTCGCCTTCCGCATCAGAGGTCCCGATAAGCCCCTCGCAAGGATCGTCATCGTCGCCATTGACGAAAAGACCCTCGCAACGCTGGGTCGCTGGCCCCTCAAGAGAAGCGTCTATGCATCCGCCCTGGAAAAAATGAAGGCCGCCGATGCCATCGCCTTCGATGTTTTGATGGCGGAACCTACCCGGGATGATACCGCCCTTGCCGCCGCCATCAAGAATCACGGCGGCGTGGTCCTGCCGGTCATTATTGCCGAAAACCTGACTCTGGAATATCCGTCAAAAACTATTAAACCCCTCCACACCGGTCATGTCCATATCGAAAGAAGCATCGACGGCATTGCCAGGGATGTCTATCACAGCCTCTATTTCCAGGGTCGCTTGTTGCCGTCCCTCACTTCCGTACTTTTTGAAATCGCGGGTAAAACATCATTTCCACGGGCCAAACCGCCGGCAGATGAGAGCGATAATCAGAATATCTTTCAGAGTGATCTCATGCGGATCAATTTTTACGGAGGACCCGGCACGTTTACCCGGATATCCATGGTGGATGTCGTAAGCGGCGCGTATCCCCCGTCCTATTTCAAGGGGAGAGTAATCCTCGTAGGGGCAACGGCCATGGGCCTCGTCGACAGCGCCATGACCCCATTCTCCGAGACCCGCCTGGGTACATCGGGTGTGGAAATCCAGGCCAATATCATCAACAATCTTTTCCGGAACGATGCGATCAAGGTTGTTCCCCTCACGATTCGCTGGATAATCGGTCTTGTTCTCGCCCTGCTTTTGTATTTAATATTTTACAGGATATCCGAAGGCAGGGGGGCGATTATGCTGATCGCCGCAGTCGTGCTTTATTCCCTTTTCGTTTTCTTATTATTATCCGGGAAACACATCTGGTGCGCACCAACCGGCACCTATATGGCCTTCCTGATCATTTTCGCCGCCGCCTATATCTCCAAGCTTCATGAAGCCGCCGTAAGCCTCGGGATCACCTATGAAGCGATTCAGCCGCACTTAAGAAACCCGGAGGCAAAAGGGAGATCAAGTATGGTCAGAAAGGGTATTTCAGGCCTCCTCACCCCTAGAGGCATTCAATCCCAGGCCTTCGTCCTTAACGACATTACCAATCAACTCATCTTTGAAAAAGAGCTGTCGGACCGCATCCTCTTAAGCGATGTTTTCGGAGTGGCTGTTTTTGATCCGGAAGGCGGACTGGTCATCGCCAACAAGGATGTCTATGATTTTTGCCGGGCGAATACCATTGCCCTGAATAGCCGTGATCGTTTTATGGCGGGACTGACACCCTTCATCATGGAAAAGGGAAACGAAGGCGCTCCTTTTGAACAGTGGCTGCAAAGAACACCGATGACGGTTTCACTGACAAAGCCGGACAAGCAGTACCTGAAAGTGGACACTTCGATCCTGCCCGTCGGAGAAAAGCATTATTCACTGTTCATCCTGACCAACATCACCAAGCTCAAGGAAGTGGAAATCTTGAAAAGCCAGATCGTTTCCATCGTCTCCCACGAATTGAAGACGCCCATGACCAACATCATGGGATTCAGCGAAATCCTTGTGGAGGAACTCGCAGGCGAGATGCAGCATTTCGCCGGCATCATCCAGGAAGAATCCGTACGATTGACCAAATTCGTCAACACCTTTCTGGACATCAACAGGATAGAGGAAGGAAGGCAACAGATCAAAATGGTTCCCGTTCTCCTTTCCGAGCTGCTGGAAGAGGCGGCGCTGACCCTTTCACCCCTGGCTGAAAAGAAGGGAATTAAATTGCTCGTCCAAAAGATCGATAGGCCGGTTTCCGTGTCGGCGGACCGCGATCTGACAAAACAATGCATGATAAATCTTGTGGAAAATGCCATGAAATATAGCCCTCCGAACCGGGATGTGACGATGGGGATCGAAGAGACGGTAGATACCGTCAGAGTCAATATCATCGACCGGGGCTACGGCATCAGGAACGAGGATCTCAACAATATTTTTGAGAAGTTTTTCCGGTCCAGCTCGGAGGAAACGGAAGACATCAAAGGTTCGGGTCTGGGACTAAGCTTTGTCAAAGAGGCCGTAGAGGCCCAGGGCGGCCAGATCGCCGTCGCCAGCACCTATGGCAAGGGTTCAACTTTCTCGCTAATCTTCCCGAAAGCCGTCTAATTGGAACTGGAAATTTTGTCAGGCATACTTCGTTTCGAATCGTAATCAGCCGAAATTTATCATGTAATAGCGATGTGGGCTGGACAAAGCATAACTTTACAAGTCAATAGAAATGCAAACCTTAAAAAGGCAATGAATACCGTTTGTAACGGTGAAGAATTGCAAATGAATAATTCTGTGTAAACGATTTTTCCTTTTAGAAATTTAGCAATGTTATTCAACATGCCGTTTCAGCAGTGGCGAGGAGACAATCATAAATTCAAAACCGGTAGGTGAGCTCCAGCATGTGAAAATCTGCCCCCATGTTGTGAGGTCCGTAGATTGCTGCATCAGAATAGTGCAGAAACCGGTAGCCCACTCCCAGTCGTTTGAAGAGCGGAACACCAACGCCCGCTGTCAGGGCAAATTGAAAGTATCCACCATAGTCTTGCGTTCCAAAGCGATACCTGCTTAGCAGAGCCCCACCAGCTCCCATATCTAATGTAAACCTCCCATCTTGACTGCCAATAGTAATTAAGGGAATGAGAGAAACGACCAATGCGGTATCCCCGGCCCCATAAAGAACGCCAGCGCTGGCCATCAGCCTTATTCCGGTTCCCCAGCCTGATTGGGAATACCACGCCCAAGGCAGCTTGAAGTTCGCCGCCACGTCATACTCTTTAAACTCTTCCGGCGCCACACCTCCGAGCACGTCAATGTTTGAGACGCGCGCTCGTATGCTAACGCTTAGCAAGCTCACTTTGTTAGGGACCTGCTTATCGCGTTCACGTATATCAGAGCTCTTTCCTTGTGTTGCCACTTTTTCTATTGTGTAAGATGTTATGGGGGTGATGTAACCGGCAGCTGCGGCAAAGCCATAACAATTGCCTATGTTTCCCAGATTTTTGACCGGACCGATGTAGACGGCTCCGTCGATGTTCCGGAGATCGAATCTTTCCGCCAATGGCTCCAAGTGCGAAGCGGACATGCCGATCAAGGGATAAGTGAGCAGGATGCAAAGGAGGATGAAGCCCAGATATGACTTTCGCAGACGGGATGTATTCAACATAACGCCTCCGGAAGATAAAAAATGTGTTCATAATGAAGGAATATTCCATCCTACTGCAATGCAGTGGAACAAAAAGGATATCTCGTTAATAAATGCCATAAGTAGAACAAAAAAGCCAGTGATCTTAAACTGGCTACACGAGAAGCCCTTAACTTTTACATTTCATTGATTATCATTCGAAAGATTCGATATCCGTCAAAATCCCCAGATGCTCGATTACAGGAAGATGCGGATCTGCTCCAAAAGGGAGAAATTGGCTTTCAGATGTATGCGCGCTTTCGAATGTGATTCATTGGCTGGCCAAATTTACCTATGTGAGTGTATTTGAAGGAATTGACTGCAATTCAGAAAATTATGACCCAAACTTTAATCAAGTTCTCGCTTGACAAGAACAGTATCTACAAACAAATAATTTTGAAAAGTCTTGACGTTGAGCATCCTGCAAAGAAAGTGCGCTTATCAATTTATCGGCAGATACCATAAATATCCACACCCCGGTTAGGTTCCGCTAATCTCTGTGAACCTTCCGGTGTGAAAACACATGCAGGGTGGTGTGGGGGGAGGATTCCGCTCATCAACGACAGAAGACGGGCACGTACTGGAGAGTAAGTCAGCCCCGAATTTGGATTCTGGATGATTTTCTTGCTCTGTTCCAGGAGTGCATCGGTGATCACCGGATGGGCGTGACCAAGGCATGTGACTCCCAAGCCTGAAGTGAAATCTATGAACCTGTTTCCTTCTTCATCCCAGACATGGACGCCTGCACCCCGCTCAATCGAGACAGGTATCTTTCTAAAAAATGGCGGTGTGTATTTGTCTTCTACATGAATTGTCTTTGAGGTTGTCATTGTCCCTTCTCCTTATTGAAGAAAAGTTTTTTAATCCCGTAGATATTGGAATAACGGGGACAGAAATCTATTTCCATGACGAATATGATATTACGACGTCTCCGACCCTGGGGAAAGAGCATGTTGAGCCGCCGCGCAGTCATATAGTGGGCGGCCCAACAGCTCATCGACTATTCTACCGGTTCAGCAGACCGAACTGATGTAAAGCCTGACGTAGCGTCTCGCGATTTTCTGGCTTCAGGGGGACCAAGGGCAGTCGCACCTTTCCTGCAGGCAACCCCATCATGGCCATGGCCTCCTTGACGGGAACCGGATTCGTTTCGATAAACAGCATCTGCACTAATGGCAGCGTTTTATAATGAATTTCCCGTGATGCATTAATTTCTCCCGCAAGATAGAGATGGACCATCTCACGGTATTGCTTTCCGACAATATGAGACACGGCCAATATCCCACCATCACCTCCTAAAGCCATCATTGGAAACGTCAGTGCGTCTTCTCCGCAAAGGACATAAAACTTTTTTTCGCTATCACGGGTGGCCTGGATGATCTCCATGGTGACCATCAAATTACCACACGCATCCTTCATGCCAATAATGTAGTCTATCTTGGAAAGAGCAATCATGGTTTTGGCCTCAATGAGCCGTCCCGTTCGCGAGGGGATATTATAGATGAACAGTGGCAGCTTTGTTGCCTCGGCAATCGTTTCGAAATGTTTCAACAGGCCACTTTGCGTAGGTCTGTTATAATAGGGGCATACTTGCAGGCTTGCCGATACGCCCATATCCGCAGCATGCTTTGTCATCTCGATAGCCTCTTTGGTACTGTTAGAGCCTGTTCCAGCCATCACTGGCACTCTGCCCCCGACTTCGTCGATCACGATTTTAATGACCTTGGCATGCTCATCATGATCCAATGTCGGTGATTCCCCGGTTGTCCCACAGGGGACAATGCCATCACATTTCACATCTTCTATGTAGTAATTGACAAGTTGGCGAAGCCCAGCCTCGTCTATGGAATAGTCGTCTCTAAAAGGCGTTATGATGGGCACATGACATCCAGCCCAAGATTGTGTTTTCATAGGTTCTCCTTTATATTTCAATTAGATGCATAGTTGTTAATTCCAACAAATGTCCTCTCAAAGCAAAAAAAAAAGCCACGGGGCTTACCCGTGGCTTTGAAGGAAACTTTATGTCGGTTATCGCAAAACGAACATCCTCAAAGCCATGGGTAGCCCCAAACGCTTTATCCCCTGTTTTTTACCAACAGTCTTTTTAATATCTATAAGGATGTTCATCAACTTTCCCTTTGCATCTTTACTTAGCGAACATAAAACACACGGTTCACTTCATGTCAATACTTTATTGACAGACGGAAGTCAATGAATTCGAGATGATGGTTGTATTGACTCCATAGATGTAGGCGATGATCATGACAAGACTTAGATGGGCACTATCTGTAAAGTCTAATATAGGTCAGGACATATTAGTCCAGGACTTCCCTGATCACTCTAGCCAGGTCTTTCGTGTAGACGGGCTTCATTATGAAGCGTCGGATACCGATACTCCTGGCCTTCTCTTCCGTAATCATCTCGCTAAAACCCGTACAGAGAATGATGGGGATGTCCGCACGAATCCTAAGCATCTCCCTGGCAAGGTCATCCCCTCTGATACCGGGCATGGTCATATCGGTAATTACCAGATCGAAATCGCTTGGCCGGGTGCGAAACAGCTCCAGTGTGTCCACGCTGCTTCTCCGGGCGGTGACGTGATACCCCAGGGATGACAGCATGGACTCAACGACTTCAACGATGGCCGCTTCATCATCCACAAGGAGAATCCGCTCACTGCCGCCCACAATTTGTTCAGACACCTGCTTCTGCTCCACCTCTCCGGTGCCGATCAGAGGCAGATATACGCTGATCGTTGTTCCCTTACCCGGCTCGCTGGCGACATCGATGGCTCCGTTATGATCCCTGACAATCCCGTACACCACGGAAAGGCCCAGACCGGTTCCCTCTCCTGGTCCCTTGGTTGTGAAGAACGGATCGAAGATACGGCTGATATTCGCCGCATCGATCCCGTGTCCGCTGTCACGGACCGATAATCGTACATAATCTCCTGCGGAAAGGTTGAGAGGATGGGGTATCTTCTCAGGCCCGATCTTTTCGTTATCGAGCCTTATTTCGAGGACGCCGCCGCTCTCGCGCATCGCATGGAAGGCGTTGGTGCAAAGGTTCATCAGCACCTGCTGAATTTGTGTCACGTCGGCGAGGATCAAGGTCGAAGTGTCGTCAATAGTCTGGGTAATCCGGATGGTTGAAGGGAGGAGAGATTTGAGAAGTTTGATCTCCTCCTTGATGATCGGCTCCACGAGGATAGGTTTACGTTCCTGCTCTTGATGGCGACTGAAAATGAGGATCTGATTAATGATTTCTCTCGCCCGGTTGCTGGCTTTAAGGGCCTGATTGATATAGTGCCGCTGCTTGTCCGCATTGCCATTGATCTGAGCCAGTTCCATGTAGCCGATCATGGCGCTCAGCATATTGTTGAAATCATGGGCAATCCCCCCCGCCAGCGTGCCGATGGCCTCCAGTTTCTGGATTTGCTGCAACGCTTCATTCGCCCGCTTCAGATCCGAGGTGCGCTCCTGTACAAGCGACTCCAGATGATTCCGGTAGTTATGAAGGGATTGCTCCACATGCACTTGTTCCGTGATATCGGCAATGAGAAGAATAATCGTGTCGGAATCGCCCTGAAAGGGGAGTCTTTTTATGGATAATATTTGATCTTCTTTTTGCCCGGGGACAATTTTGTCTATAGCGTCCATATTGTCAGGTCCGGATGATAGGAGCGCCTCTACCTGAAGTCTCGCTTGTCCCTCAAACAAGGTCGCAAAAGGGGCCGTCAGGAGCTGATCCTGCGTCTTCCTTAATATTTTCAGAGTGGTGGGATTGGCATAAACAATCTGCCCGCAGTAGACCTCGATGATTCCCTCGGAAATACTGTCCAGGATTGCTTGGAGATGACGTTTTTTCTCCAGAAGTTCATAGGTCACGCGCCGGGGAAGCACCGTATCCATACCGATAATCTTTTGTCCCTGTTTGCCGGACTGACGGGTTTGCGCTTCTTCAATAGCCGCAAAGAAATGTTTTTCCGTCTCTTTAAAGGAACCTTTGGCGATTAACGCATCGGCGCCGATGCTGGATGGATCAATTTCCAATTCAGATGCCGCGGCGGACATGATCACCAGATAGGTGTCCTTCAGGTGTTCCATCCTGCGGATAATTTGACAAAGCTTGTCTCCGTTCAAGTTAGGAAGAAAATAATCGCAAAAAATAATATCCGGCGCATAGTCCGCCAGGGTCTTCAGTGCCGAGATGCCGTTCGATGTCGTAACAACTTCATGCCCCGCATCTCGCAGCTTCTTTCCCATATATAAAGCCAGATGCTCATTATCATCGATGATAAGTATCTTTTTCATCAGTTCATCATCTTTCCCGATCATTGTCTAAATGTTTCATCCATTTATCAGTTGTCCACAGCTTCTTAAAGAACCAGATTCGCACTCATCAATATCAGAAATATCTGGGAAATGACATCCCTGATTGTCTCTCGTTACAAACAGCCGCTATCATCCGAAAATTTGCCTTCCATTTACGGCCTGTTTCAACCATATTCATTGCATATATTGACCTTCTAAACATCTCTTTCGTGATTATGGTGCTGCCTGCCATCCTGCTTCACAACGTCCGCAGACGAGATCGCAACGCACCGAGTCTCGGAAGAAATCCGATGCGAACAGAAAGGTTTCCACCGGCCCGGCCTGGCAGCGCCAGGTAAAGGAGGTGTGAGCATAGGGTGATGGTTGCCCCCAATCCCTGATCATAGCGGCACAGATATAAACCGGACCGGTGTTCTTTGCAGACGATCTCATTTCACAGAATATTTTCACGCCTTCACGTTCTGTTTCCCTTGTTTTACAGGTCTGTACACCCGCCGCGACAGCAGGCCCGGGGCCGCACACCATATCTTGGAACCCCAGTACTTTTCCCGCATGGCCGGGGAGGAAGAAAACGGCCGTGACGCCGGCCAGGATAGCCACCTTTCTGAGTTTCATGACGATGTCCTCTTTCGAAGGGGCCATGGATATATCTTGACAAAATCCCTCTGTCAATGATAGAATTACATACCATATGGAAGAGACGCAACATGAAAAAGCAAGCCATGCCTTTTTTCCTATTCATCATTCTTACGCTTCTTCTGCTCGGCAGCGGCGCTCAGGCCGTTGACATTACCCTTTTCGCCCCTACCACCGCACAAGTCTATTTCAGCCCCGAGGGCGGCTGCACCGATGCCATTTTAAAGGCTATTTCCCATGCCCGTTCGGAAATCCTGATTCAGGCCTATTCATTCCTTTCGCCGTCCATAGCCCAGGCCCTGATCGTTGCCCACAGGCGCGGCGTTAAAGTTGAGCTCATCCTGGACAAATCGGAACGTCAGGAAGGGCTCACCCCTCCGACCGAAATGGCCAATGCCGGGATACCTGTTTATCTGGATGCGGTTCATGCCATCGCCAACAACCGCATTATCATCATCGATCATAAAACGATCATAACCGGGTCGTTTAACTTCAATAAGACATCGGAAGAGATGAATGCCGAAAATCTGCTGATCCTGCAAACGGAAGCTTTGGCCAAGATATATCGCGATAATTGGCTGAAACATCGCATGCATTCGGAATCCTTCTGAATAATAGGGGACTTAATGAAAATCTCCATGAAACGGACATGGTCTTTCTTCATCCCTGTACTGGCAATCACCTTTTTATACCTGATTGCCGCAACGCTTGCCCAATCGGATATGAGTTCACCGCAGAACGATGATTTTCAGTTTCTCCAAACCGCCGCCAACAATTGTGTTTGGAAGATGAATTTAGGCGATTTGGCGAAAAAACAGGCGGCAAGCAAGGAGGTCAAGGAATACGGAGAAAAAATGGCGACGGATCATGGTCAGTATTATCAGGAATTGAATCGTCTTGCCGGCCGCAAAGGTATCGAGTTCATGGCCGATCCGGACCGGGTACGGAAGAGCACGTTCGTGTTCCTTTCCGAGGAATATGGCGCCGCCTTCGACCGAAATTATATCAGTCTGATGATGGATGACAACCAAAGGGATCTCTCCCTTTACCGGCAAGAAGCGGAAAAGGGTCATGACGCCGAGATCAGAGCCTTTGCTGCCAATATCATAAAAAAGCTTGAAGGTTATGTCCTCGCCGCGGAAAAGATTCTTCTCGACCTCCCCAAGCCCGTATTGAAGTAGCGTTGAAGTAGCGAATAGAAGGACTTATTTCGTCAATCACCGATGTTAATTTCATCTTTTGTCTTATTGATGCCTTCCCTGAAATCGGCTACATTGTACTTAAATTGGAGCAATGTGGCCCCAAACAAATGAAAGGGGATGATTAAATAGCGGGGTAGTCGTTCCATAATATTAAAAACAATTCTAAATTAACCAAGGAGGTAATTGCTATGACGGAAGAAAAAGGTAATCTTGAAAGCATGACAACCGTTAGCCGCCGTTCCGTTTTGAAGGGAGCTATTACCATGGGCGCGGTCGCCGTAGGCGGAGGCCTGGCCCTTAACATGGCGGCACCGGGAGCGGCAGAAGCCATGATCAAAAAGCTCCCCAAGAAGTGGGATGAGACCTGGGACGTTGTCGTCGTCGGTTCCGGATTTGCAGGCCTGGCAGCGGCAGCGGAAGCGGCAGGGGCAGGTTCCAAGGTAGTAGTTCTGGAGAAGATGCCCACCTATGGTGGAAACT
>Ga0265297_10001587_pt1 | contig 52128 bp, 64 predicted proteins | sample Munlanlwell13791_FD_192502 | JGI IMG/M metagenome (GOLD analysis project Ga0265297, IMG submission 192502) | Leachate microbial communities from a municipal landfill in Southern Ontario, Canada - Leachate well 137-91 | ecosystem: Engineered > Solid waste > Landfill > Unclassified | place...
AGCAGAGGGTTACGTGTTGTTGTTTTTTTCATAGTAACAAAGCATAACTTGTGAAAAGTTTTCAGTCAATCAAGCCTCCTTCCAGAGGGATTTAAGGCGGGAGAGGGCGTTTTTGTAGGAAGATAAATCTCTTCTTTTGGAAGCTTCATTGTGATGTTTGGGTGAAATCAATTATTTCTTCCAGTATTTTCTCTCCTATCTGCAGTGATGCGTTGTGGCCGCCTTTTGTTATATTGACCACTTTAACTTTATCTTTGCCCGTAAAAAGCCTTAATGTGTAATCTGAATCGACAAATACGTCATAGCGGCCAAAGACTACCAGTGTTGGAACTTTGGGGATGTCCCAAGTCTCAAGCTTTCTGGTTAATGCGTATTTAGTGTGGCGAAGACGCTCGGATGGAGAAATAGAAAAAAGAGAGCGAAGCGGGCAGCCGATGAGGGGGCGGCGGATGGAGAGGCTGGTTTGGGCGCGATTTAGAAGATAAGTAAAAAGGTTGAGCCAGAGGGAAGTTGTGCGCATTTTGGTTAGGGGGGAGAATAAAATTACCGACTTGACGCTTGGGTGCTTTTTGAAAGCAACAAATTTGACGGCCAGATAGCCTCCGAGAGAGGCCCCAAGAAGATGAATGTTTGTAAGCTTATTTTGAGTGATGAAGTTGTCTATATGCTTTAGATATTTATAGTCTGTGTGTTTGCCGGAAATAACGAGGTTGCCGGAGAAGCCGGGATAATCAAGAACAAAAACGTTGAATTTTAGAGATAATAGCTTGATTAACCTTTTGTAGCAGGAGGCGGTGGTGTTGGAGCCGGGAAGAAATAAAATTGTTTCCATAAGTACTATTATATAGTAGAATATGTACGCTCTGGCCCCATCGTCTAGTGGTTAGGACACTGGGCTTTCATCCCAGCAACCCGGGTTCGAGTCCCGGTGGGGTCACTTGATCAGGATAAAGAAATCTATTTCACTCCACTATACCCATACAGGCAAAAAGTTTTTCCATGGTGAAGATGAGGATTATCTTAAGATTAAAGCCAATATTTTTGCAGTTTTTGATGGTGTGACGCTTTTATTCCAAGATCCTTATCCCCTTCCTTCTCCAGCAAGGATGGCAGCCAAGCAGGGAGTTAATGCTTTTATTGATTATGTTCAAAGACATAAAAACAAAAAAGATAAATTGGCTTTGATTAGAGATGCTTTTGAGGAAGGGAATAAAACGATTAAGAGGCTGAATATTAAACTTGGGCTTACTCCTGGGACAGTTGATTATTTAAGTAAGCAGTACGCTGCAACAGTTGGGGCGGCTGGGCTTATTGAAAAAGATATGTTTTATTTTGGGCAAGTTAATGACTGCGGAGTGATTGTTATGGATTGCTTTGGGAAAAGAAAGGTTGATTTGGTGGCGGATGATACTGCTTTTAGAGAGTATACCAGCTATCTTGGCAGGCTGGGAAGGTATAATGGAGCCGTTGAAAGACACAAATATGTTCGGCGGAGCGTTGTAAATAATTATAATCTTGAATACGAAGGCAAAAAGGTAAACTTTGGTGTTATGACTGGAGAGGTGCGTGCAATGCAATTTTTGAGAGTTGGTGCAATTCAGCTTGAGAAGGGTGACGCGCTTGTTTGTTATTCAGATGGCTTTCTACCACATTTGAGAGACGAGGAATTTGTGGAAAAGTTGAGAGGTGGAAACAAAGGTCAGATGGAAAGAAAAATCAGTGCTTTGGAAAAGGCAGGGGCTGAATATCAAAAAGAGAAATCTTTGATTACTGTTTATGTGTGATCCCGGAAGGACTCGAACCTTCAACCATCGCCTTAAAAGGGCGTTGCTCTACCATTGAGCTACGGGACCGAGAGCATGAATATTTTAGTTTATTAGGAAGTGGAATTCAATTTTACTTCGAGTTAAAATGATGTAACACTATTCGAACCTTAAACATAAGTAAATTACGTGGTTAATAAAAGTACAGTAAGACCTAAAAACAAAGAAAGATTTGCCAAATGTGTTGAGTTAAGAAGGCTTGGTTTTAGTTACAGTGAGATAAGAGAAAAGGTATCTGTTTCTAAATCTACTCTTCAGAACTGGCTTACTCTAGCAGGATTGACTCTCACAAAAGAGCACCTTGAGATACAGCTTAAGAAAAGTGTGGAAAAGAGAGCGGCGGCTACCTTAGCATCAAAGATTACTCGAGCAAGAAAAAGAGACAAGGAAGTTAGTCAAGCAGTTGCTAAACTTCAGAAATATATTGGGGAGGAACTGTTTATTTATGGCATTGCACTATATGAAGCTGAAGGCAGCAAACAAGATGAATGTAGATTTTCTAATTCAGATTGGAGATTAATAAAACTTTTTGATAAGTTCATTAGAACTTATTTTGGTGATGAAACCAAACTTGACTTGAAGTACTCGGTATTTATTCATGAGTCGCGCAGGGGTGATTTAGATAGGATAAAAAGTTTCTGGTCTAGGAAACTTCAAGTGCCTAAGGACCGCTTCCCTGTTTATTGGAAGAAAAATAAAATTGTGCGCAAGCGAACGAATAAGGATTATGTAGGCCAAATTCAGGTAAGGGTGGCTGGGGTTAGTTACTTAACTAGAAAATTACTAGCTATTTCGGATATAATTGCTTCGCAGCATCTTTAATATCTTTGCCCGGTGGTGTAATGGTAGCACGCATGGTTTTGGCCCATGAAATTGGGGTTCGAATCCCTGCCGGGCAGCAAATATTAATCTATACCTATTGCACTATCGGTTGTTAGGTGGTTAATCTTCCTGTACTAGTTATTCCGAAACATCTGACTATTAAGAAGTGATATAGTCTTATAGTTGACAAGATATAGGGTTAGTATTATACTCCTCTGACCTATGAAAATTTCAAACTTTTTCAAAGGATGCGTTGTTGGACTAGTGGTTTTGGCTCTTGCCGGGCCAGTTTATGCCACCGGCAATAATCACTCGACTTGTCAAAAAAGGTCTCACTTCTCATGGAAGAAACATTGTCCAAAACCAACGGCTACCCCTACTCCAACACCAACTGTGACACCAACTCCTACTCCGGAGCCGTCGCCTACGCCCACACCAGAGCCCTCTGCAACCCCTACGCCAACAATATCGTTGCCGACACCAACTCCGACAAAGATACCAGAAGCTCCAAGATGTGAAGCACCTACTCCAAATGCGCCATATTTGGTAAGTGCGACAAGTTTGGGTGAAAATCGCGTTGAGGTAAAATGGCAGAAAGTTGATAATGCCAGCCACTACTCTATTTATTACGGGTATGACCCCGGGGAGTATATTTTTAGTGTAGTCAATACCGGAAACGTTGAAAGTTTTGTAATCGAGGGAATTTCGAACGGATGCTTTGCTGTTAGGGCTGTTAATGATTGCGCTCCAAGTGAGCTTTCTAATGAGGTATGCACAGGGGCAGTTGGGGGGCAGGTGCTAGGTGTGTCAACTTTGGCCGATACTGGCTCTTTTGACCAGATTGTTTCGACAGTTATGGGTGCTTCTGGGTTTGCTTTAGTTGCATGGGGAACAAAAAAGTATCTTACTACAAAAGGCAAGGCTTAATTCTTCTTCTGGCCGGGCTGACGCTTCTGAGCTTTTCTGTTTACTACAAGTTGCATAATACGAGACGACTTTGGATTGATAGTGAAAAGCTTGCGTATAATGCACTGGCGGAAAATAATCGTCCGACGAGAGTAATTATCCCGTCACTTGGGGTTAATCTTGATGTAGTGAGCTCGACAATTGAAAACGGAGAATGGATTGTATCAGAGGTGGCCGCTAACCATCTTGATAAATCTTCAGTGCCGGGCGGCGGGGAGAATATTGTGGTTTATGCTCATAATAAGGCCAGCCTTTTTGGACCTTTGAAATGGATTAGCTTGGGAAGCGTGGTGCAGCTTGTTGGTCCCAGTGGAGAGATTTATGAATACGAGGTGTACAATATTTTTGAGACTGACCGGGGTAACATATCTGTAGTTCTTCCTGCAGGTCGTGAGATTTTGACTCTTTATACTTGCAGTGGCTTTATTGATACAAAACGTCTTATAGTACAAGCACTACTGATAAGTTAAGATATCATGATGAAAGCTTATAATAGATATATCCCACTACTGTCTTTGTTGATACTAACTTTCATCGCGAAAATTATAAATTTGAACTACAACTCCCCCTTCAATGATGAGGCAATATATATAGTGGTCGGGAAAATGGGTTTATTTAGAGGAGATTGGCAAAGTTTGTATCCTTTTGAGTGGATGGGGGGCGTACCCTATTTCTATCCGTTTATTACTGCCTACCTGTATGAATTTGGGGGGGTTGTTTTCTCAAGATTGGGTAACGTTATATTTTTTTTGTTGACACTGGTGGTTACTTATAAGATAGTTGGTTTTTTGCATCTCAAAAGGGGCAATCTTGCGGCTATTGTAGCAACTGGGGTGTTGGGAGGTGCCAGTCTTGGATATTATGTTGCCAGACTTGCAACATACGATATGCCCAGTTTCTTCTTTCTGTTACTTGGGGTCTATTTGCTGCTGGTCGCGAATATAAAAAGAGTGTTTCCAGCTAAAATATATTTTGTGGCATCTATCTCTTTTGTTGTCAGTTTCTTTTTCAAGTATCTCACTGGTGCTTTATTGCCACTTGTTATAATTTTTTCCTTTGCGCTGGTTGTGAAGGAAACAAAATATCGAAGGAGAGTTTGGTTTTATTACTTTGTAGTGCCGATGGTTTTGGTCCTGGGAGTATTTGGAGTAACCAACATCGGTAACCTTGCGGCATTTTTTCAAAGCAATGTGGCACCAACGGTTAGTGGCAATGGCTTGAACATTTTAGAAGTTTTTATAACCGAATCTAATTATGTTTTGATTATATGGATTTTAGGATCCTTTGGGTTTTTAATAAAAAGAAAATGGAAGGAGTGGCTTTTTATTTCTGCCGCCACTTTTTACATTTTGTTTTTACACCTTATATTGTCCAGAGAACAAACTTTTGACAAACACGTTTTTCTGGCTATCGGAGGAATGTCTGTAATAGCTGGTATGGGACTATCTTACTTAGACGGCTTGTTAAGCACAAAGACGAGAACCATTTATAAAATTTTAGTGGGTGCTACCTTAATTGTCTTTTGGGTAACATCGTATAGTATTTCAGCAAAATATCAGTTTTATTGGACAAATGCTTATAGGCTTACCTGGAGCATTAGCGAGATGGTCGAGCCAGAAAGTATAGTTTTGACTGAAACCGGGGCAAATATGCAGCTTGCTCTTTTGGATATTACAAAACCGGATAACGTGTTCACTTTTGACTGGATATATTATGATGGCGTCGAAGGTGAGGAGGCTATACAAAAGGGAATCTATGATGGCTTTTTTGATGTAATAATACTTGAAAGCCAAGATAACCCAAAATCTGATGTAAATAAAGCTTTACACGACTGGGTTGTCGATAATATAATTGATGACATTTACACGCCTTCGTTTGAAGACGGTGATTTTGTGGTTTACAAAAGGAATTATTGATGAAAATGGCTAATGCAAGAAGAAAACGATTATTCGGCTTGTTGTGGTTGGTTGTGCCACTGACTATATTTGGATATTTTACTAGATATGCCTTTGCGCAATCAAAGCAACCCGAGCCCGTACATAGACGCCAAAAAATAATTGATACTTATTATGGTGGACTCGAATGGAAGGGTGGTGGACTCGTTACCTTCTGGTTTGACGATGCTTGGCTTAGCCAATATACAGAAGGTTTCCCAATTTTAGAGTACTACGGTTATACAGCAGCTTTGGCAGTACCAACACAATTGGTTGGTTTTGATGCGTACATGAATTGGTATCAAGTGAGAAGGCTCGCTCATGGCGGCTGGGAAGTGGTTTCACACAGCAGAACGCATGATTGTTCTCATGTTGAAGGTCCGTTTAGCGAGACCGTAGACGAGATCCTTGGGGGCAAAAGCGATCTTTTAGACTACGGTGGAATTGTAAGTGACATTTATGTTGCACCATGCGGACGAACTTCGGGAGAAGCCGATGTGTTGGTTAAACAATACTTTAAGGCTCAAAGGCTTGTTGAGTGGGGATTAAACGGGTTGCCGTTGAATGAACCTTACGCAATAAAAACAATTGAGGTCGGTAGGGAGACAACTTTAGAAGATGTAGGTGAATGGGTAGCTGAAGCAGAAATTACACGCTCATGGCTTATTTTGATGTTTCACCAAATTGATTATTCAGATTCGCCACACGGCACGACTCCGGAAATGCTTGGCGAAATTGTAGCAAAGATATCAAAATCTGGACTGCAAGTTGTTTTGCCAACACAGGTGTTAGGCATCAAAAAATGAAAAACGTTGCAGTTGTCATACCGGCTCATAATGAGGAGAAAGTTATAAGAGCAACCATTCGCTCTGTCGCTGCGCTTGTGGGAAGAGATAATGTATATATTGTGGATGATGGCTCCAAAGATAAAACTAGTAAGATTGCGAAAAGGTTCACTGATAACGTACTAGTTCTTAGTGAAAACCAAGGGAAAGCTCGCGCTTTAAATGCTACTATTAAACACTTCCGGCTTACCAATAGATACAAATATATCATGCCCATTGATGCTGATTGTGTTGTTGGAAAAGATTATTTTGTTCACGCATTTGCCATACTTGATGGCGATATCGGAAAAAGAATTGCCTGTGTTGTTGGTAAGGTTGTTGGGAGAAACAGCAAGTGGATAACAACTTACAGACTTTGGGAGTATGAGATAAACCAACTAATCCATAAGTCTGCCCAATCGCTTATCGGTGGCATAACTGTTTGCCCAGGGCCCTCTACTATTTACAGAGCAAGTATTTTTGAAAAATTGAAGTATAGCGAAGACACACGAACAGAGGATATGGATTTCACTTTCCTTCTTCATAGAAGAAAGGTGGGTAAAATAATCTATGAACCGAAATGTCGTGTGTATACCCAGGATCCTGGAAATCTTTCTTCTTATATTAAACAGGTTAAAAGATGGTATACGGGCTTCTGGCAGTGTATTGCAAAACATCATATCCCGTGGGGTGCGCAAGTGTTGGATTTTGAGGCAGCTCTTCTGGCAACAGATGGGGTATTAAACTCACTTTTGGCAATTTATTATGTTTTTCTTTTTCCGATGTTTTTGTTGGACAAAAGCAAGTTTTTCGTCTTACCTGTTGCGATTGACTTATTATTTTTCATGATACCTGCAACTATATATGTTGGTGTGAAAGAGAAAAGTGTTAAGATACTTGGTTATCTTCCCCATTTTTATTTTATGCGTTTTTTAGGCAGTTTTGTTTTTCTGTATAGCTTTTTGAAATTTAGCATCGAAGTAAATCTCAAATATGCTAAAGTTTGGGACACAGCCAGATACGAGATTAAAAAGGAGGAATTATGGGTCAGCTAGGGAGTGTGTCCTTTTTTGTACACCTTGTCATACTGGTTTTTGGTAAAATGTTTGTCAGTATAAGAAATATTATATTGGCAAGATGAAGGCTTTAGTATCGCTTTTTGCAGGACTTGTTTTATTGGCTCTGGTTTTTGTCAAGGGGAATGAAAAAAATAACCTTGAAGTATCTGCGTGGGTGCCTTGGTGGCGGGAAGAGACTGTAATTGCTAGTCTTGACAACCAAAAAGATAAATTAAAAACTATTATGCCCGTTTGGTACCACATCGACCCAAGCGGTGAGTTAATTGAAGTAGAAAGTCAGCGAAAAGCGGAAGTAATGAGTAGGGCTTTTGAACTCGGCATTGTGGTCATGCCCACTATAAGTAACGCTGAAGGGATAAGTTTTGATCCTGAAAGAATTTCGCTTTTACTGGAAAGTGTCGGTCTTCAGGAGAAACTTAATAACAGTCTTGTAGAACTTGCCCAGACAAAAGGCTATGCTGGGTGGGATTTGGACTGGGAAGAAGTACGAGAGGAAGATAAAGAAAGATATACAGACTATGTGAGAAGACTTGGAAAACTGTTTGATAAACACGGACTTGTTTTATCAGTGAGTGTTCATGCACAGACTGGCATACAAAACGAGTGGCAAGGGACAAAGGGTCAAGATTTGGGGGCACTGGCCGAAGGGGCAGATTTAGTACGTATCATGGCTTACGATTTCCACTATTCTTCATCAGAACCTGGGCCCGTGACTCCGGTGGATAAGCTTATGAAAGTACTTGAGCATAGTATTAGTGTTATTCCTTTAGAGAAACTCGTCGTTGCTCTACCAACATATGGGTACGACTGGCCAGAAGATGGTGTCGGGTCTTCTATTCAATACGATGAAGCACAAAACCTAGTGAAGGATTATAAGATAAATATAACCAGAGACGCTGACTCAAAATCGCTTACAGGAAAATACAGCAAAGATGGATTGATGCATACTATCTGGTATGAGGACGGCGAAAGCCTTAAATATAAGATAGACAAAGTTGGAGAATTTGGAGTTTATCAGGTTAGTTTATGGCATTTGGGTGGGGAGGATCCAAATATTTGGGAGAGGCTACAATGATAAAACTGGGGGCGGAGGAGCTGAGAATTACACCACCGGGGCCTGGGGAGCTGGAGAAGATTAAGCGAAACCCTATACATTTTGTGCTTGATGAGATATTGGACACTTTCAATATTGGCAGTATGTTTAGGCTGGCAGATGCGTTGGCGGTGGAGAAAATTTATCTTTGCGGAGCGATGGAGACTCCCCCATCAAGCCGTATCCATAAGGCTGCCGTGGGTACGGAGAATTGGGTCCCGTGGGAAAAAGTAGACCAGGTAGAACAGGTAGTACAGGTATTAAAAAACGAAGGGGTTTACACTATAGCAATAGAACAGGATAGAAGGTCTACGGACTACAGACTACTGACTACCCACCTTGCCGGCGGGCAGGCAGATAAGATAAAATTTCCTGTTGCGCTGATACTTGGGCATGAAACTAAAGGGGTGAGTGCGGAGGTTTTGGGTGAGGTGGACAAGATTGTTGAGCTACCTATGTTTGGGGTGAACAAGTCCTTTAATGTTTGGGGTAGTGCGGCAGTAGTTGGATATAAACTTATTGAAGTGCTTGATCAAGAGTGAGCTGTAGGGATTCGTAAGGGATAGCGCCCGGGACTAGCCAAGCTTCGCCTTCTTTATTTATTACAAAGCTTCCGGGAGTTCCTTGAATACCTGCCGAGAGTCCGGTTTCATACTGCTTTTGGACTTTATTTTTAAACTTGCCGGATTCAAGACAAGAGTTAAAATCTTGAATGTTTACGCCGGCTTGTGTGGCCAGCTGCGGTAAATCGTCTAATGAGTGTTTTGGGACGTTTGGTTCAATAGAATAAAGTGCGTCTGTAAATGACCAGAAAGAGTCTTGTCCGCCAAGATCTCCTACGCATTCTGCGGCTTCTGCTTTTGCTCTTGAGCTCGGATGAAGATTATCCAGCGGATAATGCCTATAAACCCAAGCTAGCTTTTCGCCGTATTCGCTTAAGGCACGCTTGATGGTAGGATGGATACGAATGCAATAGGGGCATTCATAATCTGAATATTCAATTATGAAGACTTCTGCATCAGTATTGCCTCTTATATAGTCCTGTTCAGAAACCAGAGGAATTAATTCGACCTGGGAGGATGGAAGTCTGCCTTCGGTGACTAGGTGTTTTACCGGGGTGGGAGTTGGTTGTCTTTTTGTGTTTGGTGTATTTGAAGGTTTATAGAATTGATATCCGAGAATGAAGGCGGCAGCGATTAAAAAAATCGCGATAATTGTTTTTACCATGAAGGCGTATCTTTATCTAGATATTTGAGGCAGTCCATGGCCGCTTCGCAACCATAGCCGGCTGCAGTAATGGCCTGACGGTAGATATAATCGTGAACATCACCAGAAATAAATACACCTTCTTTATGGGATGGGCGAATGAGATATCCTTTTTCATCTAGCTCTAGTTTGCCTTTAAAAAGGCTGGTTGCGGGGACATGGCCTATGGCTACAAAGGCTCCGTCTGTTTCAAGTTCTGATTCTTCATTGGTTTTATTATTTAACAGTTTTACTTTTTCAAGCTTATCCTCACCAAGAAACTGTTTAACCTCGGTATTGTAAAATACTTTGATTTTATTGTTTTCTAATACTTTTTTTTGCATGGCCTCGGAGGCCCTGAAAGCGTCCCTTCGATGGATTATGGTAACTGATGTGGCGTATTTGGTTAATACCAGTGCCTCTTCCATGGAAGAATCTCCTCCGCCGATTACTATTACCTTTTTGTCTTTGAAAAATGGTGCGTCGCAGGGGGCACAGGAGCTAACCCCGCGGCCGCGAAGCTTGTCTTCTCCGGGTACTTCAAGCCATTTTGTTATGGCGCCTGTTGCGATGATTAAGGAATTGGCTTTGTAGAGCTTGTCGTCAACTTTTACTTCATACGGCTTTTCGTCGATAAGTATTTCTTTGGCGTCTGATTGTAGAAAAATGGCGCCAAAGCGCTCGGCTTGAGCACGCATTTTTTGCATTAGTTCTGGCCCCTGAATGCCTTCCGGAAAGCCCGGGAAGTTGTCAACCGTGGTTGTAAGCATGAGCTGGCCTCCCCAGTTGCTGCCTCCAATAAGAAGCGTGGAGGCTGCACCACGGGTTGTATAAATCGCGGCCGTAAGGCCTGCCGGGCCAGAACCTAGTATTGCAACGTCCCAAGGCCCTTCATTGCTTGCGGGCCTTGGGGCGAATGTGTCTTCACTCATAGTTTAAGCAGCTGGTGTTGTAGTTGGAGGTGTTCCAACACCTCCACTCATGCCTCCACCTGGTTCCGTGTCATCTTCTTCAGTCATTGCTGGCGGCATTTGAGTGGTTTGTGTACCACTTGCTGATGCGGCTGGCGGAGCTGGTGGTGCAGCTGGCTCTGGTTCAACTGCCGCTGCTGGCGTTTCATCTGTAGCAGCCGTCTCGGGCATGGCTGGTTCAGCTGGTGTTGCTACCGATGAAGTAGTAGTATCATCAGCAGCCATTGGTGAGCCAACTCCTGTTGATGTTGGTTTCATTGTTGTGTCATCATTTGGATCCATATATATCACCCCCCTTCGTCCCGCTATGCAGGACTTCGGAGGGGCAGGCCCCCTTTATGTTCCGCTGAGCGAGATTGTAAATACTCATCATATTACTTTGCTGATAAGATCTTCAAAAGCTTTCTTACCTGCAAATCCTATCTGTCTGCCCTCTTCCTTGCCTCCCTTGAACAAAATTGTGGTTGGAATGGACATCACACCATATTTTCCTGCGGTTTGCTGATTTTCATCTACATTGACCTTTGCAAATACAACTTTGCCTTCGTGTTGTTTGGAGAGCTCATCAAGAATTGGTTCGGCCATCTTACATGGGCCGCACCACGGTGCCCAAAAATCAACGACGACCGGCGTGGAAGATTTAATTACCTTTTCCTCAAACTCCTGATCTGTTACATCAATCATTGACATAGACAACAAACCCACTATACCTATAATCTAGCCTTGCCGTCAAGACTTAATCTTGTGCTAAAACCATGGCCCCGTAAAGGCCGGATAAGTCCTTCAGTTGAGTTGGGACAACTTCGGGGATTTCAGGATAGATGGTAACCAAATCTGATAGATAGGAGTTAAGGCGTTGAAACGGGATTTTTTGCGAGACTGCACCGCCGATTACTACGATATTTGGGGACCAATGAACAATGGTGTTATTAAGACCAATGGCGAGGTTTTTGGCAATCTCGTCCCAGACTGAATCACTTGAGATTTCTGATGCAGCTTTACCGTGACGGGACCTGATGGCTGTACCTGAAACAAGATTTTCGAGAGTTTGATTATCTTTTATAATTTGATGTCCAGGTTCGAAACCTAGGAAGTTTTCGTCAATCTTAGCGTTTACAATCCTTGCCCCGCCTACTCCGGTGCTTACTGTAATGTAGGCGACAATGGCGTGGCCTTTAGCGGCGCCGTAGACTGCTTCACCAAGACCTGCAAGGGCCGCGTCGTTTTCAAGGATAATTGTCGGGGTTGAGCAGATTTCCTCCAAGCGTTGGGTTACGGGTTTTTCTACCCAGTCTTTTAGATTGGGGGCGTTTCGAAGCATGCCATTTTGTTTATCGATGGGGCCGGGCAAGCCACCTACCAACTTGTCAATGTATTGATTATTAGAAATAGTTTTGATTTGGCTTACCAAAGTGGCTATACCCTCTTCATAGTTTTTGGGTGTTTCAAAAACCACGGCATTTCTAAAATCCGGATCGTCCGCAAGGGCAACCCTAGTCCTTGTACCACCAACATCAAAAAGAATTTTCATAATTATTATTTTACAGGATTACAAGCTACGCATACACCAAACTCTTCTAGTTTATTTAGATAATCGACAAGCGTTGTGACAAATTCTGAATGGCTCCAAGCAAGGGGGCAGGCGGATAGTGGCTGGCCAGAGTATGGGTGAAGTTGTTCGGAAAGCATGCCGGACGGAGTGGCATATTTTGTAACCCAGCTTAGAAGATCTTTGACGGGCTCCAGCTGTTCGGGCTTTTTGGCAATTTTAATGTAGTATTTGGCTAGCCAAAGGGTTGTGACAAACCAAGGGTTTGATGTGTCTGGGGCAATCTGATGATAAATGTCGCCCTCAAAACGGATTACTCCCCCAACTTCGTTTTTGTTGACAAGTTTTTCTTGAACAACATTGAGCGCTTTTGTGATTTTATCGTCATTAATATCTAAGACATCAAACAGTACAAGACCATAAAAGGAGCTTATATCAATTGTTTTATCATGAAGGATTTTGCCGTCTTTGTTTTCAATTAATTTATAAAAATAATTTTGCTGGGGAAAGTAAAGATGGGTAAGAATGGCCTGTTTTATTTCTTCAGCTGCGTTTTTATATTTATCTTCATCTTTTTCTTTACCCAGAAGCTGGGCAAAGCGGGCGGCGGCATTAAGTGCCCCATAGACGCTGGCCGCGGTGAAAGTGGAGACGCCATATTTCATTTCCCAAAGATCGTAACTTGGTTTTGGAAGCATGGTTTTTTTATCACGAAAGTTTAGCATGAAGTCTGCTGCGGATTTTATTAATTTATTGTAATTATTTTCAACAAACTCCAAATCTTTTGAGAACTTATAGTGTTCCCATAAGGCATAAACCACAAGGGCAGTTTCGTCCTCTTGTATCGGTAGATGATCGTCGTAGCCTTCTTCATACCAAGGATGCCAAGAGGAGCCAAGGGACTTGTCGCAGCGGTATTTATGAAAAAAATAGCCAACCGGGCTAATTGTAGCCGTGGCAAAATCAAAAAATTTTTCGGCAACTTCGGAGTAGCCGGCTTTATCCATGGCAAGGGTTATAAATGCCGCGTCCCGGGGCCAAACGTAACCATAGGTGTCCCGGCCGTATTGGAGCATGCCTGAATCCCCCGAGGCAATGACTGCCCCCGTATTGTCAAAATGCGCGCGCATGATAAGCAGGGACTTTTTAAAAAGCCTGACAACAGGCTCGTCAAGACCAAAGAAAGTAAAGCCCATTTTATTGGACCATGCGTGCCAGAAGTCCGTGGTGGACTCCAGGATATGCTCGGGGGTTTTGCCTAGTACATAGTGATAAAGCTCTTTGGCTTCCTCGAGGGTTTTGCCTATGCTCACCCAGCTATACATTGTATAAGACTCATGGGCGTCGACCGTGTGGGCAAAACCAATGGTTGAGTCAACAGAGCCGTGCTCGATGGCGTTACCTGAAAGTTTTCCGTCTTCAGCGTCCTTCCATGAGCCGACTTTGCCTTCAATGCGGGCAAGGCCTATTGAGTACTCGTCAAAGCCGCAATCGCAACATAGCCCACCAATGACGGCGACACGACGGCCCTTATAGTGAACTATTGTGCCATCACCGGGATCATAATAGGCGGTATCTCCACGCTCTGTGCCGTACATTGTAAATTGGTGGTTAAGGTAAAGCTTTATTTGCCTTTTCTCTTTTGAGAGATTATGAAGCGTGATTTGGCGGACAAAAATGTTTCTTTCGTTGTAAACAAAATCCTTAAGATGCAGTTCAATCTCCAAGCCGGGATTTTTAGCAGTTATCTCGGATACCAAACTATCGTTTAGATAATCAATATTAATTTCCCAAGAACCATCATCCAACCATGATATGGAGTTGTTTATATATACTCCAATTTTATGGCTGGAGTCCGGATTCATGTGGTTTTCTAAACCAACATAATCGTAGTAGAAATCGCGTACTTGGGCGGAGCCGTCCAAACAAACAAGTGTACTTCCGTTGCCCAAGACCAAACTTCTAGGCATAAGTGTTTCCTTCTTGTGGCATAAAGCCTCTATAGTAGGCCTTTAAATGCCTGTCTACTGTATCTTGTGCTTGTCTTCTGGTCCATCGCCTATCAAGTTTTTCGGCCAGATGCCATTCCTTAAAGACCTGAAGCACCCAATTTGCAAAGTCGTTTCTACCTTCTGAGGGGGCAACATGATGAAAGAACTGCTCGTTTGTAATATTTCCTAAAGCATCCCGAAGGTCTGCAAGGTTTTTCAAAACAGGACCTTGGTAAACTTGAAACTCTGCACCGGCCGGTGCATCTGTCAAATCTTTAATTACTTTTTTTCGCGGCAAAACTTACCACCCCCTTTTCTTCACCGATTCTTAATCTTAAATCGGATAGTGCATTCATAAAATAGATAAAAGCTTCATAGGGTGAATCATAAGGGTTAAAGTATTTGTGGACGTCGCCGTCCGAAAACCATTTTGTGCACATATAGTAGAAGTGGTCGGAGGTTTGCAGGCGTCTCCAGTCTTCAACAAGAGCTTTGTTTTTTGATTTTAAAACAAGTGGCTCAAGCTCGTAAAGAACGCGGACAGCATCCTCCTGCATTGGGTTTGATAACCAGGCTGAAAGGTCTCGTTCTACATCCGCCCAGGAGATATAGTGGGGTATGTCCAGATCAGCGACCGGCTTTAGGAGCTCGGCTGCCTCGGAGACTGTTACGAAGCGATTATCGGGGTGGCGATAAATCTCCCCAGGAAGGGAACTTAAAAAATTAAATATTCCAGTGTCTTCCCATTGATGCTCGCCGAAAGTTTCGTAGTCCATGAACAAATTGATAATTTCGGCCGAGCCGTTGTGGCCGGATACCCAATGGGAGAATTTTTCTGCGGTTAATGGCCAGCCTTCCCAGCTTTTTTCACCAAAGCGAAATGCGATGTCATCTGACAGTTTGTAATTTTTTAAAAGAAGCTTAATCTTTTTGGTGCCAACCGGGCGATAAACAAAGTTGGGGCTTCGCCAACCGAGAATGTGGCTTGCACCTTCGGCAAGGATTGCTTTATAACCCATCTTTTCAACAAATTGTGCAAGTTCATTATTATAGATAAGCTCCGTGTTTCTAAAAACTTTGGGGGTGATACCAAAGAGTTTTTTTATTTTTTTGGTGTGGAGTTTGACTTGACTTTCGAATTCGCTTTTGGAAAATAAAAATGCGAGAGAATGATGATAGGTTTCGGCCAAAATATCAACTCTTCCGGTGTCCACCAAAGCCCGAAAGGAATCCAGTACATCTGGTAGATGCTGTTGTAGCTGATCAAGGATTATTCCTGTGAATGAGAAACTAATTTTGAAGTCCGGGTATTTTTTCAATAGGGCCAATAGAGTGGAGTTTGTGGGTAAATAGCATTTCTGGGCGACTTTATTAAGAATTTTGACATTGTCCAGTTTTTCATCTGATTCGGTGAAGTAATTGGAATTATTACCGATATCCCAAATCCTGTACTTTCTAATTCTATAAGGTTGATGGACATGAAAATATAAACAAATGTTTAACATTTTAATTTCTAATTATTCTAATTGACCTAATTAATCTAAACAAACCCCAATTACTTAACTTTAGTTAGCACCAACGCTGGTTGCGCATTTAACTAGCTGATTTATTTTTGTTGGTGCTTTTATCATTGGTAATTATTTAGAAATTAGGTTAATTAGATCAATTGACTATATATGTTGATGCATTTGTCCGCGGCTTTGTGCCAAGTACAACCTTTAGCTTCTTTTTCACCGTTTTGTTTGAGGCAGTCGTGGAGCGAATTATAAGACAGGGCGGCGATGGCTTTATCTGCCATGTCGTCAATATCCCAAAAGTCGGTTTTTAGAGCATGGAAGACAACTTCGGACACACCAGACTGACGGGAAATCAGGACTGGGGTGCCGTGTACCAGAGCCTCAAGCGGCACAAGGCCAAACGGCTCGGATACGGAGGGCATGACAAATAAATCAGCAGACGCATAGATGCTGCCGGCGATATTTGTTTCTTGCCAACCGGTAAAATAAAATTTATCCGAAATGCCAAGCCAAGCTGCCTCCTCTACCATGCGCCTGAACATATCGCCATCACCAACGACAACAAAGAGAACCTTTTGGTTAATATCGAGGATTCTTTTGGCCATTTTAACAAAATAGTCCGGCCCTTTTTGAAGAGTGATGCGGCCGAGAAACATGACTATTTTGTAACCTTTATCCTTATAGGCCTTCAGAATGTCGTGAGTGGTCGGAGGAAGGGCGTAGCGGTCCAAATCTATGCCGTTATGAACTACTTCTATTTTTTCCTCCGGAATACCGTATTGATTGTGCAAAAGGTGTTTGGTAAGGCCACTTACAGCCACAACTTTATCTGCGGCTTCCAAGCCGGCCTTTTCTATCTCATACACATTTTGATTAACTCCCTTGTCGCCGCCACACCTGTCGAATTCGGTTGCGTGGACATGGGCTACAAAAGGCTTGCCGCTGACTTTCTTGGCTTCCATGGCTGCAGGGAAGGACAGCCAATCGTGGGCGTGGATAATATCAAATTTCTCTCTCTGGGCGATTCTTTTGGCAAGCTCGGCGTAGCGCATGACTTCTTGGATGAGAGTTGCACCATAGAGGCCTTCTTCTTTCAGCTTTTGTGACCATGATGAATACATTTCAGAGGTAATATATGGGGCGAGAGTGGAGTTGACGGCAAAACCCTCAACGTCTACGCCGGCAAAGACTACCCTTACATAATCTGAATTCACATCCATTTTTTTGGGCAGGACGAAGGTTATATCTACATGCTTTTGAGACAACGCGCGGGACAGACCAAAGCAGGCCACCCCAAGCCCCCCACTATAATGCGGAGGGAATTCCCATCCGAACATTAAAACTTTCATTATTATGAGACAAAGCCTAAATAAACTAAAAAAGCAAAACCAATAAGCCAGAAGGCTAATGCTTTATCTTTGGTAAGCCTAACTGGCAGATCGGAGAACCAACTGTCTAGATTGTCTTTGTTTATTAAATCCAGAAACTGATCAACGGCAAGATCAAGCGCGAAGCCCAGAACAAGGCCTTTGCCAAACAGATTGGAGCTTGAGGTTACAACCAAAAAGGCAAATACTAGAAAAATTACCTGAAAAATAACCGAATGAAAGATAAGCTTGTCGCGTTCCATTATCGTTTCGCCCAAAAGCGCGATACCTTGCTTGAACTGACCTTTAGAAAAGGCGTAACGGACTCTTTGGGAGCTTAAGTCTTGAGGTTTTAGAAAATAAACATAGATGAGCTGATCGAGATTGGGCAGGATTGTGCCGATTGCGCCACCCAACCATATGAGAATGTATTCTGGAGAAAACCATCTATGCAGAATTGTCAGAAACCCAAAAAAGCCTATTAAGAAAAACAGGTGTGTAGCAGTTTCTTTGCGAATTTTGGCCACGGTAAAACCATTGTGGACTATTTTGGTGACAGTTTCAAGACCAATTTGATTAAGTGGGGGTACCTGTTTTCTTTTTGGACTGCTTTTTTAGCTCACTTAATTTCCACATAAAGAGGCGGGCCGGGGACTTTACATTTGGGGCATCTTTGACGAAGCTGCGGGCGGATTCCAGTAGCGCTCTTGGTGTTTCTTTGGCAAGTTTTATATAAAGAGCTTTGTGCGTTAGATCCCCTAATTCTTCTGCCAATTCATAGCCATACTGCTGAAACTCTCGGGTGATATACTTATCATCCTTAGTTTGGTAGTTACTTAAAACGTCTGCTATTGATGTGAAATTGTCATTCTTAGTCATCCGGCTCCCACATTACGGTTGAGATTAAAAGGCCGACTGCAGCTAAGCTAAATATCGCAACCCAACGCCAATCAAAAAGAATAATTACTGAAATTAAGGCAAGGACTATATAGTACACTAAGCCGATGTAGATTTCTCTTGCCGAAAGAAAGGTCAGGGCACGTTCACTTTTTGAACGGGAGCGTTTATAAATCATTGAGTCGAAGGGAATATCGAAAAATGGGCCGGTGATTTTGGCGGCAATGTCTAGTGCAAAAAGTTGGGAAAATGAAATCACAAGCGGACGAAGCATCCAAACTATAGTGGCTCCGAGCGCGCCGACATTGAAGATAAATCGTTGTTTATTGTATTTGTCTTGTAATCTTTGGGTAATGAACAGAGATAAAATGCCAAGGGCCATAGATACGGTTACCATAAGGCCTATCAATTCAAATTGCTTGCCTATTATATAGATAAATATTGGGTAGAAGATGAGGCCGATTAGGGCGCTGGTTTCGCGGCCAATGTAGGCAACTTCTTCGTTTCTGTGTGCGGTCTGAGTGAACCAATCAACAACTCTTTTAACAGATACTTTTTGAGTGCGGTGAATGAACCTTCTGGTTGTTAAAAATGGGACTGCTGAAAAGATTATGCCTAATAGTGAAATTAAAAAAAGCGAACTGAAGCCAAAAAGAGTGATGATGATGCCACCTATAAGTGGTCCCAAGATTGCCGGTATCCGAGCAAAAATATCACGCAGGCCCAGTTGCCGTCCAAAATGTTTTGGTTTACCGCCTTCTGTAAATGCCATGTGGTGAGCTAGCCAGTAGTATGGGACCGCTATGCCTTCGAAAAAGGCAGCAAGGATGATAAAGGCAAAATTTGATTGAGACAGGGTCATAAAAACAAAACAAGCGGCGAGCGCGATGTTACCTATACTAATGGAGCTAATAAAGCCATAACGAGTAAGAAAGCGGGCTGCAGGGATGGTGAAGATGGTTGTTGTGGTGCGATGGAGAAGATAGTAAATGATTACCGCATAGAGGCCAATTATGATGGAGTTGCCGTATACTTTTTGGGCTTGAGTGAAGATATAGACGGGAATAAAAATGCTTGCCAGCGAGAGGGAGAGATATCTTATCGCAGTATTTGCATAAAGGGCACGCAGCATAGCCTATCTTAGCAGTTTAACTACGTCTGCAAGAAGCTTTTCCAAGGTTTGGTCTAGAATTTGTTTTTCCTGATCAGAAAAATCCTGAAGGACATAGTCCTCACCAAGCGTGCGACTGTCCGGATTTCGATTGTCTATACCAATACGAACCCGCCAGAAGTCTTTGGTATCAAGGCTCTGCTCAATAGAAAGAATGCCTTTGTGTTCTTTGGGGCCGACTCCAAGTTGGATTTTGTATTGGCCAAGGGGGAGGTCGAGATCATCATGAACAATATATAAGGCACTAGGCACTAGTGAATAGGCACTAGTCAATTTTTTAACTGCTTCGCCGGAGGAATTCATAAACGCGCCGGATTTTTTTATGATGACGTTTTTGGGGAGCTTGGCGGTTAATAGTTTGTCGACAAACATATAGCCAACATTGTGGCGGGTGTTTTCATAAATTTTGCCGGGATTTCCAAGACCGATGATTAGTTTCATTGATTATCTTATACTAGCACGCTGTGTCTGGGTACCCGAAGTTAAAGGTTGGCATGTTACTCTTTTCCCAAAAAAATCTCTAGTTGAGTATGCGAGTGCAACAACGCAAGGTTGGTTACCATCGAAGGTAACTGCAGCTGATCCGCTCATACCCCCGGATACGTCCGCGTAGCCTGAGAAATATTCTTTTTGAGTGCTATCAACTACTAGTACTCGGGGAATGGGTTTAATGTCAGTTATAGTAGAGTTTTCTGAAACATCAGAATAGCCTACTATTAGTAATTGCTCTCCTATTTCGGGTGTGTAGTCGTACTTTATATCAAGTGGTTGTGGAAGGTTGGGTATATTGACTGTTTGAGCGTAGGGAAAGGTGACAATGGCAGTATCCCGCCCCAAAGATTCAAAGCTTTCACTAAGTAAAGTTACTGGAGCAATTAGACTAATTTGTTGTGCTCTATATTTACCTTCGATAAGAAGATGCTCACATGTGACGACTGATACACCTGTATCTGTTTTGGATATTATCCAAGAGGTCCCCAAAAAATAATCTGTCCCGACTTGAGCAACGATTGGATAAGTTGCTTCTTCTACTCTTCTAATATGTTCAGGGTCAAAAAAATTCTCGGGACATCTAGATTTCACGATTATATCTTCGACTTCTCTTTGGTGGGTAATTAATCGAGTTAATGCTCCAGCCCCAAAGCCCACAAAACCCACGCTTGCAAGAGCTGCCCACTTGTTAAATGTCCTCCTGTCAATTTCTCTACCCATTTATAGTATTATAGGACATATAAATAAATTGGTTAATTGTCTACAAAGGGCACGAAGTGGAAGATGCCGAACTCTTCTTTTTTTATCCCCCTTTTTTTCTTTGTAAAACGAGTCATTTGTTTATCTGCACCGTCCCCCACCGGAGCCACAAGAATTCCGTTATCGGCTAGCTGATCAAAAAACTCATCTGGGACTCCCCCTTCTACCCCGGCTGTGATTAAGATGCGATCATAAGGAGAATGCTCTGGCCAACCCCTGGCCCCGTCGCCCACTTTGACTTTGATGTTGTTGTAGCCGAGATTAGCCAAGGTTTTTTTAGCTTTGAGGGCTAGAGATTTGATTATCTCAACTGTATAAACTTTTCTTGCAAGCTTGGACAGAACTGCTGCTTGGTAGCCGGAGCCTGTGCCGATTTCTAATACTTTTTCATCGCCTTTTAATTGCAACAGGCTTGTCATAAAGGCAACTGTATATGGCTGGGAGATAGTTTGGCCGTGGCCGATGTTGATCGGACCGTCTCTGTAGGCATCTTGTTTTCGGCCTTTTGGAACAAATTCTTCTCGGGGTACGGCAAGCAAAGCCGAAAAGACCTTTGGAGAGTTTAGACCATAGTAATCACGAAGATGGGCAATCATTTGCCGGGGAGATGTTGCCATCATTTAAAGCTTTCCCAATAATTGCCTCACAAACTGTCCCACCAAAGGCACTTCCCACTCTTGCCCTTGCCAACCTTTATAGATGAGAAGCAGCCAGAGAATAAAGCCAACGATACTTACAATAGGAACAAAAGGTAAAAGAACTACCGTAAAGCCCATGACTGTTTGGATGACAAAAAGACCAAGAAAAACCACAATAGACTGCATTGCGTGGAAGCGGACTGTTTTGTCTTTTTCCATAACAAGAAAAATTACTCCCGTAATGGGACCCAAGACATAAGCTAGTGCTGAAGCGGTATTTTTATTCAAGCCCGTGCCGGCCATATATATCACCCCCTTAAAGAAATATTACCATTATGAAAATGGTATATACAATGAGGAGCAGGGCCGCTTCCCAACGGTCGAGCCTGTGCTTGGAGCGGGTGAAAAACCAAAATATGAGAGTGGTTATGACAAACGTCCAGGCAGAGACAAGATATTCATTTAGGGCAACAATCTGGATCGGGGTAATAAACGACACTATGCCCAAAACAAGAGTGGAGTTTGCAACAATTGAGCCAAGTAGATTACCAAAAAACATTGAGGGCTCATGATCCCTCAAAGAACGGAAAGAGAAAGCTATTTCAGGGAGAGTTGTGCCTATGGAAAGAAGGAAAAGACCGACTATAAAGATTGGAAGATTAAGCGAGTTAGCAAAATATTGAGCAATACGCACGATCATGTCTGCAGAAAAAAGTAGTAGGGCAACGCCTACAAAAAGCCTGCCCATTTCCCTTCTGTAGGTCCCGTTTGCGCGGGTAAACTCGCGGACGAAGCGGTAAACAAAGCTTGTTTCCTCCTCTTGCTCTTGGGCAATTTCGGTAAAACGGCTTCTGAAAAGGCTTGTTGCGTAAGCGAGATATGCGGAAAGTAGGATTAGCCCGTCAACTCGTGAGAGATTTTTGTCTGCTATTAAAAGAAGGGGTAGGATACCGGAGCCCAGGGCAAGAAGCATTTCGCGGCCAAGGATTTTTCCTCGTACGCGGACACGGCCGGCAAAGACTGCACCCAAGCCGGCAACAAGCGAGATGTTGGCGATGTTTGCGCCAATCACATTTCCCAGGCTTAAATTGGGGCTGCCCTCCAGTGCGGAGGTGATGCCGACAAAAAGCTCCGGAAGAGAAGTGCCAATGGCCAGGATAATCGCGGAGAGGGCAAAGACGCCGGCTTTGAGCTTGTCGTTGATGCGGCGAAGGGCTGTAATGACAAGGTCGGCGGATTTGATAAGGATTATGGAAAAAATAACTAAGGCCAGTGTTAGGGCAATGGAAATCATTTTTGAAACTTAAACAAGGATTTGGTCACTTCAATAATTATAAACATAACTACCGCGGCCAAAAAGACGACAAGCCAATGCGTCAGAGTAATTGGGATTACACCAAGAAACTTGCCTAAGCTGGGTAATACAAATGGGAGAAACTGGAACGTAAAACCTGCGACAATGGATAGGTTGAGCCATTTATTTGCCAGAGGGTTTCTGACCCAGAATGGCTGGGTTAGGGTGCGTACCGAAAAAACATAAACAAGTGAGTTTACGCCAAGTGTTGCAAATGCAATGGAGCGAGCAAGATTAATATTATCTGTGGTGTTATAAAAGTAAGCAAAAATAAGAAGGGCTATAATACCGCCTACCAAGGAAACAATAAAGATTAACTCTTTCATCCAGCGGGTGACAAGTTGTTCTGTGGGCGGGCGAGGTAAATCTTTCATAATATTTTTTCTTTTGGGGTCAACCGTAAGTGCAAGATGGGGAAAGCCATCTGAAACCATATTAATCCAGAGGATTTGTGCAGCTGTTACAGGCAATGGAAGGCCAATAATTATTGTTCCCACAACGGCGATAATTTCTTCGAAGGCATCACTCATAAGATAAAGAATGATTTTACGGATGTTGTCAAATATCCCGCGGCCCTCTTCGACTGCGGCAACAATTGTTGCAAAGCTTGAGTCCAGAAGAACTAAATCTGCTGTTTCTTTGGCTACATCGGAGGCCTCGCCTACTACCACTCCGATGTCAGCTTTATTAAGGGCCGGAGCGTCGTTAACCCCATCCCCCATCATTGCTACCACCTCGCCGTTTTGTTTAAGACTGTCTACAATTTTTAATTTTTGGTTTGGAGTGGTACGGGCAAAAAGTAGGGTTTGGTTGGATTTTAGTATTTTTGAAAGCTCTGAAGACACCATCTTTTTGAGGGTCTCACCCAGAATAATATTTTCTTCTTTAATGGGCAGATTGAGTTGTTTAAGAACGGAGACCGCGGTTTGGGGATAGTCCCCCGTTATGACAATTAGCTTGATACCTGCAATTTGTGTATTTTGTAGAGCTTCTTTGACGCCTTCACGGACGGGGTCCGAAAAAGACAGAATACCTACCCATTCAAGGCCCGATTGTGCGTCTGTTTTATTGATTGAAGAGCCTTTAAATGATTTTTTAGCCAGACCAATCACCCTTTTACCTTCCTTTGTAAGGCTTTCAACTTTTGATTTTATTTCTTTTTTCTGCAGACCAGAAAGGGTGGACCAATCTGCTATAAATTCCGGTGCGCCATTTACGTAAAGAGTATTATCTTTGTCACCGGAATCAACCAAACAAGCGAAGAATCTGTCTTGAGATGAGAAAGGGATGCTATCTAACCTTTTGTAGGAAGATTTGAACTTTGATAGATTAAAGTGGTCTGTTTGGAGCTTTTGCGAAGCCCATTGGTAACCGGCGATAACCAGTGGATCGTCCAGGTCATTAGCAAGAATCATTTGGTTTGCCAGATGCTCTTCGTCACCTAGTGCGTCAATAACGTGCATTTCACCTTTTGTCAAAGTCCCTGTTTTATCAACACATATTGTTGTTACTCCACCGAGTGTTTCGGCAGAGACGAGCTTTCGGACAAGACCTTTTTTGGCGACCAGGCGCTGCATGCCGAGGGCAAGAACCACCGACAACCCTACAAGAAGGCCTTCGGGGATGCTTGAAACCGCAAGGGCAACGGCTGTTTTGAAAATTTCGAATAATTCCTGGCCGCGTAAAAAACCAAGAAGAAAAACAAAAATGGTTAGACCAATCACCAGATAAGTTAATTGGGAACTGAAACCTTTGAGCTGGCGTCTTAAGGGAGTGTCCTCTTCCGGCTTTTGGACTTCGAGGGCAATTTTGCCCATTTCGGTATTGTGTGCAGTGGTTTCAACTAACATTTTGGCTTGACCTGCGGTAATTATTGTGCCCATGAAGGCTTTGTCCTTGACTGATTTATGGACGGGAACTGATTCGCCTGTGAGGATTGCCTCGGAAACATAAAGCCTGTTGGCTTCCAGAAGGAAGCCGTCAGCGGGGATTTTGTCGCCTTGGTGAAGAATGACAATATCGCCCGGAACTATTTTTTCGGAATCAAGCTTTTGGATTTGGCCGTCCCGGACAACTTGTGCCTGAGGGTGAATTAGTTGTTTGAGTGCATGGAGAGCCTTGGAAGCTTTGGATTCCTGGAAGTAACCAAGGATTGTGTTTATTGTAATAGCCAGAAGGATTATTAAAGTGTCTGAATAGTCACTCAAAAAAAAGGTGACGAGACCGGCAGCGATAAGGATATAGACAAGCGGGCTTTTGAGCTGGGCAAGAACTGTTTGGAAGGAGCTTGGTGGGGGGGTTTCGGGCAAAGCGTTGGGACCGAACTTGCTCAGCCTCTGGCTAGCCTCTTGAGAAGATAGTCCCTTTAATTCTTCCATACCTTATGCTAACACAGAAAGTTATTGAAACTTGTGGAGCTTTAATCCTTTGATTTTGCTAAAATGCTTTTGGTTACTGGTTGCAAGCTGGGCATCGAGATATAAAGCCGTAGCGGCAACAACTGCATCAAAGAGATTTCCTGTTTTTGTAGCTCTGAATAATTCCCCTGAGCTTTTTGCAAGTTGCTTTGTCAAAGGCACTGTTTTAGTAATCTGGAGTAATCGCTCCATCTTCACTCTTACTGCTTTGGTGTTCATCCCTCGACCAGTCCATAATTCAGCAATTACTACCGATGGAGTGTATAAGGTTAGAGATCCTAACCTAGCCATGGCTGCCAATTTTTCAAATGGCCCACTTTGGGCACGAGAATAATCGATAAATACCGTAGAATCTAAGACTACCTTTGTTACCAATTGTTCTCCTTCAATCTTTTGTTGGTAGCTTTTCTAAATCTCTTCATATCAGAAACGTCTTTGTCCGTTAAGAAAGGCTCGAAGTTATCAAGAAACTTCATGTATTCGTCCCAGTCAAATTCTTTCTTTTTCTTTTTTGTCTTTTTGATGGTTAGAAGTTTTTTGCCTTTTCTTCCGTCTGTAATAGAAATAATTTCTCCTTTGATTAGAAGGTCAAGGTAATTTGAGAGTTTGTTTCTGAACTCTGAAACTGTCACAGTTGTCATTGCTATAATATTAGTACATGATGTACATACTGTCAACTTTTTTGAAGTCTGAAGAGTTTTTTGATTTCTTTTAAAGTCGTTACTTGGTTAGCCGATTTGTCGTCGCGAAACTTGACCAAACGAGGAAAACGCAGTGCAAGACCAGCGGCGTGTTTGGGACTTACGGTAATTTCGTCTGCTGCGAGCTCAACTACAAGCTCTGGTGCAACCCAGAAGTCTGGCTCTAAATCTTTATGAACATTGTACTGCCTTGGTTTAGTTTTTACTTGCAGCTTTGTGAGACTTTTTTTGAGCTGTCTGAACTGCTCATCGGTTAGTCCTGTGCCCACTTTTGTAATGGTTTTAAAATTATCACCGTCCCGAATGCCGGCTAAAAATTGTCCTACACCGAATTGTGCCCTTTTACCACGTCCCTGGGTGTAGCCCATAATGACACAGTCGATTGTGTCTGCAAGTTTACCTTTTGCTTTTTGCCCTTCTTTCATTTTTACCCAGCGCCAACCGGTCCTGCCGGGAACATATTTAGCTGAGGCTTTTTTGACAATTATTCCTTCGAGGCCTTGTGATACTTTTTGCTTATACTGCTCGATGATGACTTTTGGATCCTTGGTAACAACTTTTTCATCTACAACAAACAGTTTATTTGGCTTAAAAAGATTTTCGAGGATTTTGCGCCTTTTTAAATAAGGCAAGCCCATTAGGCTTTTGCCGTCTTTGTAAATAACGTCAAAAATCTGAAATCTTAGGGGGATATTTTTGGCAGTTTGGGTAATATCGTGTTTGCGGCGCCTTTGCATGGTTACCTGAAAATCGGCAATTTTTTGCATTTCGGGATCCATACCAACCGCTTCGCTATCCAAAATAGCTTCTTTGGCTTTGATAAACTTACCAACATCCTCAATCTCGGGAAACATGTGGGCTACATCATTTAAATTTCTTGTGAAGGCTTTGATTAAACCGTTTTTCTTGTAATGAATTAAAACCCTTAAACCGTCGAATTTAGGCTCAACAACAACCTCGCCCATTTTTTCGATCATTTTGGTTGGGCTTTTCAGCCTAGCCGCAAGCATCGGCAAAACAGGTATGCCAACTTCGGGACTTATGTTCTGGGTAGCATTTTTGATGCCGGAGCGCTTGACTCTGGCGGCAAGAAGACCTACGTCTGGAATAACCTGATAAGCAGACTCAAGCTCTTTTTTGGCGCTTTTGTCGCCTAGTAACATCCAGGAGAGGGCATCTAAGATGGTTTTGTCCGAAAAACCGAGACGAAGTCGTCCTACGGGTATTCGGGCAACGAAACGGCAGCTTAAGGGATCAAGGCTTTTTAATAAGTTTGCCATTTGGTCGATTTTTCTGTCCTGCGAACCGCTTCCTTCATCAAGAGCTAACTTCTTAAGCTTGTTATAGACAAAACTAACAGAAGTGTTCGGTGGTCGGTGATCGGTGATCTGTGTTTGGGCCAGGGATTCTGCTACGCTGCCAATATCGCCCTCCTTTTTGTAGAGAGCTTTTACTTCTTCTTTTTTCTTAGCATAGGCTTTGGCCAAGACATCAATCATCATTCGCTCTGCAAGATTAAAAACGATGCCTTTGTAGCTGGGAGCAAGAATTCCCAGGGAAAGGTAAACAACTTTATCTATTTCGTCTGCGTCGGATTTTTGGAAAAGCTGGGCGAGGAGCTTTGTAATCTCAATTCTTGAAGAGGTGGCTTCCAGTTTATTTAAATAAACCGCAAGATCGTGAAACTTCATTAGCCTATTATACTGGAGAAGAAAAAGTAAGCAAAGACAACCGTGCCTATGAAAGCGACGCCGAAAACGACGCTAACAAGACCGCTCCATTGTTCATGAAAGATTTTGTTGATGCCTTCACCGATAAGAGTTAAGCCGAATAGGGCCGGTAAGACCAGGATCATGTAGAGAAATTGTGGGTCTTTGGGCATGCTTATTTTTTACTTGCCAAAACGTACTTTGCGCCTTTGGTTTGGCCTTCTTTATAAATAATACCTTTTTTCATTAAGTCTTTTAAGTCCCGTAGAATTGTGTCTTCCGAGACCATGGGGATGACACTGGCGAGATCTTTCATAACCGCTTCACCTTGGTCCGAAAGATATTCGACAAGGCGCATTTGGCGCTCTGAAAGAGCAACCTGCTGGCCGATGCGGACTTTGAGCTTTGAGTCCACGGACAGTTTTTTTATCTTGTCTTTGATTTTGGAAAGTTCGATTGCAACAACATTAGTAAAATATTCCAGCCAGGGAGTGAGGTCTCTTTCTGAAATATTTGGAGCCTGCTTATCTACATTGAAAAATGCACCATAGTAACCTGCGAGGTCTTTGTCGAAATGCTCTTCCAGGGCAAAAAACCTTTTGATGTCATAACCTTCATTAAGAAGAACAAGAAGAGAAAACGCTCGGGCAGTGCGGCCATTGCCCTCGACAAAAGGATGGATTGATACTAAAACATAATGAGCGATGCCCGCACGAAGAACGGGGTGGATTTCTAAAGCGGCCGCGGAGTTGAGCCAAACGAAGAAGTCCTCCAGTAAAAATGGTAAATCCACGAAACTTGGTGGGGTAAATACCACTTTGCCCGTTCCTTCTTCTTTGATGACAACTTGGGTAGTGCGGATTTTGCCTATTTTGTCTTCGGGGACGATTTTCTCGACAGTGGTTGCATGAATTTTGGTGAGAATTTCGAGACTATATTTAGAGTTGGTCTTTACAAGCGAATCGATTAATTTGACCGCTTGTCTGTAGTTAATTACTTCTTGAATGTCGCGCTGGCGGGCTATAACGTCTTTTCCTTCAATGACCTTTTTAGCTTGAGTAAAGGTCAGGTCGTTACCCTCAATTTGTGTTCCGTGATAGACAGTGCGGACTATTGCGTCCGCAAGAAAGTCTTTTTCAAAAGATGGCACAAGTGGCGCGTTTTCGATTACCTCTTTGGCGGCCTCGATTTGGCCAATAGAAGCGAGAATCTTGTTAGAGATAGTAAACCTTGGCGAGTACATATCTAATTATTGCAAATAGTGCGGGAAAAACAAAGTTTAAGAATTATCCAGAATTGCCATTGTGGAGGGTATTTCTTCCGCCAGGTCATCTGCGTTAAAATTCGTGCCCACCGTCTCGGCAAGCCTTTCTGCGGTGCGCTTGATTATATAGGCGGCGGCGGATGCGGCTAAAAAGGGCTTGTTTTTGGCCAAAAGTGCGACTGTCAAGCCCGCATGGACGTCCCCCGTACCTCCTTTTGTGAGGCCGGAGTTGCCGCCGGAAATTTCGACAACTTCATTAGGTGAGGCAACTTTTGTTATCTGACCTTTGAGGCAGATTGTGCAGCCGTACTTTTTGGAAGCCTGTTGAATATCCATGTTGTCAAAGAGCATTTCGTACTCTTTTTTGTTGGGGGTTATAACGCAACCTTTCGGCAGAAGCTTGGGTTCGATAACTTGCAGGGAGCCTGCGTCGATTACCCATTTTTTGTCAGGAAATTTTTTAAATAAACTGGTTGTGATGTCACGGCTTTGATTATATGCATCATCACCTTTTTGGGTTCCACCCTCTTTGGCATAACGCATAAATCCCGGGCCCACAAGGACCGCATCGGATTTTTGGATGTATTTGTCCAGCTCTTCCCAGGGAACCCAGATGAAGGAACCCAGCTGCGCCTTCATGTAATTGGCGACTTCACCTACCGAGGCTTCGGGCGAGGCAAAAAAAACCATGTCCACTAGCCTTGAGGCTACTTTTAATGATAAAAGTGGTGCGCCGTGGAAAAGCTTTGATCCGCCGATAATTGTTACTTGGCCATTGTCTTCGCCGTTTGATGAGGCAGGAGGTTTATATAATTCTTTCAGGGTTTTGGGGTCAAATTTTTTGGACATATTGGATATATTGTATACTGTAGAGCAGTTATGGCAAAGGAGGGTAAAAAAAAGAAAAATAAGAAACTGCGGGAGGAGATTTTTAATAGAATGCTGCAGCTGGCTACAAGCGGATTTGGTTTAGTTTCTGCGTTGGCCTGGAATGATTTGATAAAGGATTTTATTAGTACAACAATAAAGCCGATTGTTGGGGACAGCTCTAATTTAATCTCAAAGCTAATCTATGCAGTAATAGTCACAGTTTTTGCAGTTGTTGTGACTTATAATCTTGCGAGGTTGAGTAAGAAAGAGGACTAAATTTATACTGTTTGAGGCGGAATTATTGGAGGTATAGGCTGTGGTTGGTGGGGAGGATTCTTTTGAGAAGGCCAGAGTGGTGTTTCAAAATGCCTATAGATAATGCTTTCTCGTGTTATGCCCGAAAGATCATTGCTAGGACCTTGGTTGGCTTCTACTATTGTCGAAAGGCTAATTTCAACTGCGAATCTGGAATCTTGTAGGTTCTCAGGGACAAATAAAATAACTGATTGATCTTTTAGCTCATCATTACCACCCCTGTCGACCAGAACCATATAAAAATCTTCAGTATCTTTTTCTGAAAGAGGCTTTGTGAGATATTCGCACAAAGGCACTGCTAGCTTTCTAAAACCATTATTTTCGTCTAGATCGCCTATCTTTCCGGCTGCTAAAATTCTTCCCCATTCATGATCGCCATACAATATCCGAACCGTAAGATTAGCAATAGGAAAAGGCACATTTGGATTTTTACTTAAAAATTCTGCGCTGTGTAAAGTTGTGGAGTATCCAAAATTTTCCCGTGCATTATTGACAGAATCAATCCATTTTTTCTCGATCGGGTTAAGTCTTCTATTTTCGCTTCTTTGGGGAAGTCCCAGAGAACCGACAAGAACACCAGTGGCAGCACCTTTTAAAAAATCTCTTCTGGAAATACCTTTATCTTCAGTCATAAATTTTAGTTCACTTTCATTACCAATTAATCGATTAATTGGTAGTAAATATACTATTAGTCGTCATCATTGTCAGGATCGTTTTCTGCAACAAAAGTTGTAAACCCCCCTCGTTCTGCGCTTCCAGTTATCCTTAGCCTGAGAGCGGTCATAGGATCAGGAATAGAAGCTCCATAAGTAACAGGTTTATCTTTCCAGCTAACTACGGTACCTTCTGGGTTTTTTGTTTCTGGTGTAGGGACTTGTATTGTTGTTGTGTCGTCAGAATTTTTATTGACTCTTTCAGGATTTCTCCACCACGGCTTTCTTTTTTTCTTACTCATAGTATTATCTTCTCAACTTTAGCAAATTTTTTGATGAATTGGGAGTCTGTAGTTGTTATTATTGTTTGCCGGGATTTTATCACACTCATAACCACTTCCCTGTGAGCTTTGTCTAGCTCTGAAAAAATATCATCCAGAAGCAGGGTTGGTCTATCCCCTGTTTGGTCTTCTATGTATTCAAGCTCCCGCAGTTTTAGCCATAAAACAGCCATTCTTTGCTCACCTCTGCTTCCAAACCTGGAGAGATCTCGCCCGTTTTCGAAAAAGCAGAAGTCATCACGATGGGGGCCAACAAGAGTTGTTGCTGCTGCAACCTCCTCTGCTGCGTATTGCTCAAGGCGGGAGGCAGAGATTGCGGATTTGTCGTATTCAAGCCTGAATTTGTGGCTATCAAGGCTGGGTTTATTATTCGCATGCTCTATAAAATCCTCCCTTTTCTGGCTTATATAGTCGCCGTTTTTGATAAGAAGCCTGTCCCAAAATAGAAGTTGGGAGCGCGAAAGCCCCTCCTCACGAATTCTATAAAGCAGGCGGTTTCTTTGACGGAGGCCTTTTTCGTAGGAGAGCAAAGCGCGTCTGTATTCTCTGTCTACTTGAGACAAAACGGTGTCCAGAAAATTTCTACGAAGGCTTGGGGATTGAGTTATTAGATCCAAATCCCATGGGTCAAAAAGCACGGTTTTGAAGCGACCGGCAAAGTCTATTAAGCGTTTTCCAACTCCATCCACAAGAAGCCTTTTTCTTGCCACGCGTTCGGCGCGGGGCGTGCCGAGATTTATTTCGCCTCGTGTTAAAATAATTTCGAGTACTTCATCTGTTTTGGCTTTTACCCGGGCTATTTCTGCGTTTTCTTTTACCATCTCTTCTTCTATTTTGGCGCGGAAGCTTTTGCCTGTTGCGATTAAATTTATAGACTCGAGAATATTTGTTTTACCGCTTGCGTTTGGGCCGATTATTACAGTTAAATCCGGAGAGAATTCTATCAGCTTTGAGGTGAAATTTCGAAAGCCTGTGAGGCTGACTTTTGATATACCCATAGGTATGGGGATTTTACATTATTTTGGGCAGGTGAATCAAAGTAGCACTAATTAATCCCCTTCCGATACTGATAGTTAAAAGAGTTGAGGGGATATTAACAAGTATTAATATTAAATATTTGTATTTGTGGGTTGTTAGGAAAAGTTTTGCACCGGCGGCGGAGAGGACCGGGCCCCCGACTAAACAAGTCAGACAAACCGCACCTACTTTTAGGTGATTATGAAATAGCTTATAGAGCTTTTTTTCGATTTTTAATTCTCTTTTCTCAATCTCGTGGGCGAACTTGAAAAAGTCCTGATGGGTGAAAAGATACAGAAATATTATTCCCCCCAAGGAGCCATAAATAAATGGTATCAAATAGGCCAGCAAGAGCTGGTCAGTATGAACTGCCCAGATTACAATGGAGTTTGAGGTGACAAGATAAAAAATCCAAGCCGTAAGAGCTTTGAGGTATATGTGGGATTTAAATTTGTTTTTATGGCGCTTGGCCATGGCAGTATATTTAATGATAGCATTTATTTGTAAACCCCTTGTCTATGCTCGACGGTGTTAATAAAAATCAACTTCTCTTTCGGAAAATAGCGGTAAATTATTCTGTAAGGCCAAACACGAATTGAGAAAAAGCTTTTAAATTCACCTTTTAAGCGTTTGCCTGCCAGCGGATCCTGTTTGAGAAGGCTGATTATTTTGACTGCCTTGTTCCTTTTGTTTTTGGGAAGCTTTCTGATTTGCTTTGCGGCTACTTTTGAGTACTCAATTTTCATCAAGACTTTTTAGAAGTTCTTCCTCGCTCACCGTATCTTTTTGCACTCGTTCGGTCTCGCTTTTCAAAATATCGGCGATAAGCTTTTTATTAGCTAAAATCTCCATTGTTTCTTCCCATGCTCCAACTTCGTCGGGGTGCATAAGGACGGCGCGGGCCTCGCCTTTGTTGGTAATAGTTATTTTCTTAAACCCGCCGGATACATCCTGCAGTAGAGAATAAAAATTCTTTCTGGCACGGCTTGCTGAAATCGTCACAGTTTGGCTCATATCCCAATAGTACGCAATTTGGTACTGAATGTCAAATGGTATTTATCGCTGGCAGACGGGACAAAAATAGGTGCCGCGGCCGCCGAGCATGGTTTTGACAAATTTTGCTTTCTTGCATCGGGGACATAATCTTCCCTGCTGTCCGTAAGCCAGAAAATACTTTTGATAATCGCCTTCGCCGCCGTCCGGAGTAACAAAAGCCAACTCACTAGCTCCCCCTCTTTTAATGCCCTCTTTCAAAACTTTAATAATTGCGTTATATAATCGCTTAATCTCTTTATCGCTTAATTCACTTGCTACTCTTTTTGGATTTATCTTTGCAAGCCACAAAGCGTCGTTGGCATAGATATTGCCCACTCCGCCTATTTTAGACTGGTCCATGAGTACCACTTTTATTGCTCTTTTGGTGGATTTAAGGATTTTGGAAAAAAGCTCCAAAGTCAATCCATCCGTTGGCTCGGGGCCTAATTTTTTAATAAAATCGATATCCTCAACATCGCCTGTTTCAACGATTTTTATCCAACCGAAACGGCGGACGTCGTTATAAAACAGTTTGCCGTTTTTATCGAGAGTGAAAATCAAGTGAGTGTGTTTGCCTGGAATTCCACCAACTACTTTATTTGACAAAACAGGAGGATTTTTGAGATTAGGGCCTCGATAAATAAACTGGCCCGTTAACTTTATATGGGCTACCAGTGAATAGTTATTATTCAAATCAACTGATAAGACTTTGCCGAAGCGGCGGACTTTTTTGACTTTGCCGCCGACGAGTTTACTAACATTCCCTGAAACAATATTGGGGTTGTTTACAACTACTTTTTGGACAGTGTGGCCAATCAAATATTTTTCCAGCTGTCCCCTGATTGCTTCTACTTCCGGTAATTCTGGCACGTCTTATTTTAGCAGCTTAAAGCCGTTTTTTTCATAGTGTCTGTCAAATGAGAAAAAGGTGTCTACTCCAAGCGATTTGGCAATAATCATATTTGTGCAATCTGTAAGGGAGACTCTTTTGGAGGTCTGCTTGGCAAAAAGTCTAAGTGCCTTAGTTGCGATTGCATAATCTGTGTAATAAACCATAATTGCACTCTGCCCCAGAAAATTAAGAAAACTAAGAGCTATCTGCTTAGTTGAGAATTGAGAAAGCTTGCTTGCAGTTTCGTCAACTGTATCCCATGAAGTAACTAAAACATCTTTACTGTCAGCTAGCTGCGCGAATAGTTGTTTCGCTTCATTGTGATGAGGGTCAGTTTCAATAGAAACTCCAATGAAAGCATCTGCATCTACAAAAACAATCATTTATTTTTCTTTTTAGGAAAATGCTTTTGGTAATCAAGAGACAGCTTTCCGTAGAGATACTCGTCGTTGCTTCCTAAATCGGAAGGGGCCTTGGTATGATGCTTCTCTGCCCACTTGGCCAAAGCTAGCATAGCTTCTGCACCACCCATTTTTTTTCTTTTAGGATTGATTTTGTCTTTTAAAAAGTTTCTGATAGTCTCGCTGACGCTAATTCCCTTCTCCGCCGCAATTTCGCGAAGGATTTCAAGATCTTCTTTGGGCAAAAGTATTTGGGTTCGCACTAACATGCATACATCATACACAATACACCGTGAGAAAGTCAAAATTCAAAAGTCAAAAGTTAGAAGCGGCAATCAGGTTTGAGGGAAAGTATTAAATTGTTCTGCTAAAGCTCTCCAATGCTTTGCACTCTGTCTGTATAGTTCTATGTAATCCACCAACCACTTTTTATCTCCTCTTTCAATCTCATCAGCGGCTTTTTCGAGTTCTTCTGCTTGCGATACACAGAATTCTTTTCTCGAAGAATCGCCCTCATTCAAGCACTTTTTTGCAAGTTTGTATCTTTTCCATGCAGGATCGTTCTCACGTTCAGTATCATACAAATCTAATACTGCCTTAAGGAATTTATTGAAAATTTCCGGTGTGCCGTGGCCATTTTCTATTTGCAGTAGAAGTTCGAATTTTCTCTGTCCTGCTTCCTCCGCTGGATTGGGGACAACATAGATTTCTGGACTCATTCTCCTCCTATCCCTTGGGTAAACTTACTCATTTCTTTCCTAAACCTCTCTTTTGAGAATTTTTGGGCTTGGGTAAGGCAAGCACGGGCAGTTATAGTATCATGGTTCGAACCATGATACTGCTTAATTGCTCTGACTAGGGCATCAACTGTTAATTCGTCGAAGAAAACGCCGGTTTTTGGGGTGACAGTTTCTGTGTAGCCGCCGCCGCGGAAGGCAATAACCGGGGTGCCAGCGGCCATGGCCTCAACTGGCGTGATGCCAAAATCCTCATCTTTTTGGGCAATAATAAAGGCTTTGGCATTCTGGTAAAGCGAGATTAATTTTTCGTCATTTACTCTTCCTGCAAATTCGGTTTCTTTGCCTGCCAGTTTTTCTAATTCGTTTCTTAAAATCCCATCGCCATAAATTATAAGATTCACCCCAGCCTTCTGACAGGCCTTGATGATTAAATCGAAGTTTTTGGCAGCAACGAGACGGCCGCCAGCAAGATAGTAATCTGTGGTCGGTGGTCGGTGGTCGGTGGCCTGGAATTTTTTGATGTCGACAGGTGGATATATTACTCTGTCCACTTTGCGGCGGTAGAATTTTTCGACTCTTTTGGCAACATTTTGGGAATTGGCAATAAAGAAATTTACTTTTTGGGCTTGCTTAAAGTCGTACATGCGCATGAAGTGATTAACGACTAGGGCATATGCTTTGACAAGAGATGAATACCACTTCCCTTGCCAGCTTCTGGATGTGTCGTAGCCGTATAAATATCTTGGAGGGGTATGAACGTAGCAGACCTCCCGTTTGGCGCCACTCATGCCTTTGGTGATTGCCCAGCTGGCGGAAGTAATTACTAAATCATAGCCCGAAAAATCAAAACTTGACCAGATAAATGGAATTAAGAAACGCAGTGGCGAAATCAGTTTATGAGCAAATGGTAAATATGAAAACCAACTTTGAATTATTTTTCTGTCTTTGAATTCTTGGTAGCAAGGAGAGTTTTTTTTGAAATAAATTGTATAGATTGAGGCTTTGGGATAGATTTCGGTGAGAGCTTTGAGAACACGTTCTGCTCCTCCAAAATCGTTTAAGTAATCATGTACAAATGCTACATTCATGGTACTGGTAGTATGCAGTATGTAGTATGGGACATGGGATTTTTACCTTTTATTGATACTTTTTATGAGCCCCGTGAGTAGCTTGTGTATTATAACTGTTTTATCTGCAAGTTGCCTGAATTCTTTGTTCTGAAGATAGCCAATATCTTTAGAGATTAATAGTTGATTTTGAAGTTCGGTTAATGATCCTTGTGACATTGAGTAGAATCGGACTTTTTCTTTAGTCCCACGTCTTGAAAAACCTTCAGCGACGTTGCTGGTAATAGAAACCACGGCGCGCCTCATCTGGTCGATTAAGGAAAATGTTTCTTTCTGAGGAAATTTTTGGGTAGCTTTATAAATTTCTAATACGAGTTTGTGTCCTTCCCTCCATGCATCCAGTTCTGTAAATGACTTTATCTTATTCCCATGCTGCATACTACATTCTACATGCTACCTGTTTGGTTACACTAACTCCATTTGGTTTGAATCTTTATTCTTTATTGCTAGAGCGTTTACACGTTGTTTCAAAGTCTTAAAACCAATTTCATCGAATGTTTCTATTATCTCTTGTCTACCCAATCCCCAATCGTTAGCATCATCTAAATCAAAACTTGTTTCTGGTACCGTAGTCGCGATTTCGGCTAACTTTTGGGATTTATAGGCCATGTCTTTGCTGTCTTTTAGGAGTTTGGCGGTTTTATTTTCTATTTGGTCAAGATTGGCGTAGATATTGTCAAGATTGTTGAATTTTTTAAGAAGGTTCTCGGCTGTTTTGGGGCCGATGCCTTTGACTCCCGGGTAGTTGTCTGACGGATCCCCCACAAGGGCTTTGTAATCTACAATTTGCGAAGGCACTACACCCATTTTTTTCTTTGTTTCCTTTGGACCATAAAGTGTGGCGTCTGTGAGGCTTCTGCCCGGCATATAGAGATTTATTTTGTCGGTAACTAGCTGAAGCATATCCCGGTCGCCGGTGACGATGACAACACTGTCTACGGCTGACAGACTACGGACTACAGAAAATGCAATGGTGCCGATGACGTCGTCTGCTTCGAAACCTGCTTTTTCGTAAATAGGAATTCCGAAACTAGTGATTACTTTTTTGACTACTTCAAATTGCTCTGATAATTCGTCGTCCATTTCGGGGCGATGGGCTTGATAGTCTTTGAACTGCTCATGACGAAAAGTTGGCTCTTTTCTATCGAATGCTACTGCAAGATGAGAAGGAGCAAGGTCTTGGATGATACGAAGAAGCATGGAGACAAAGCCATAGACGGCGTTTATTGGTTTTTTGTTTTTGCTTGTCAGGGTTTTAGGTAAGGCATGATATGCCCGATGCATTATTGCATTACCATCAATAAGTACTAGCTTGGTCATGAAGACTTATCTTCTGGTTTTTTGCCGACGATACTTTCAAACTCGTCTTTGTCGATTGTTTCTTTGTCCAAAAGAACTTCAACAACCGCATCCATTTTTTTGCGATGCTTTTGGACTAAAGAAGTTGCGGTTTTGAGGGCTTCATCGATTATTTTTGAGACCTCGATGTCAACTTTTTCTTGGGTGGCCGGGGAAATGCGGGACTGCTCGTACATCTCGAGCTTGCCAAAGTCCCCAGTTTCCATATAATCACCAAGGTTCACCGGGCCAAGGGCACTCATACCAAAATCCACAACCATTGCGCGTGCGTATTTGGTGGCTGCTTTGATGTCGCTTGCGGCTCCTGCTGTCATTTCGTTAAAAACCAACTTCTCGGCAGCGCGGCCGCCCATCATTGCGGCAATTGATTGGATGAGGCGTGTGTAGGTTTCGTGGGTTCTGTCTGCTACAGGAGAAATTTCGGTGTGGCCCAGGCTTACTCCACGGGCAACTATTGAGATGCGCTGGACCGGGTCGGTTTTGGTTAAATAATGGGCAACAATGGCGTGGCCTGCTTCGTGATAGGCCGTAATGCTTCTGTCTTCTTCAGATTGGAGGCGTTTTTTGGCAGGGCCGAGCTTGACCTTGGTGGCTGCCTCTTCTATGTCACTCATTTCGATTTGCTTTTTGTTGGCGCGGGCTGCCTGAATGGCTGCCTCGTTGAGCATGTTTTCAAGATCTGCCCCTGAAAAACCTACGGTTCTATCTGCAATTCGTTCCCAGTCAATCTTTTTAACAAACTTTTTGCCGGCTGCATGGATTTTGAGGATAGCGCCTCTACCCTCTTTGTCCGGCATGTCAAGGGTGACCCGCCTGTCAAAGCGGCCGGGGCGAAGAAGGGCGGGGTCGAGCAAGTCACCACGGTTAGTGGCGGCAACAACTATGACGTTGTCATTTGGAGTAAAGCCGTCCATTTCAACCAAAATCTGATTTAAGGTTTGTTCGCGCTCGTCGTGGCCACCGATAAAGCCTCGCCCACGCTGGCGGCCGATGGCGTCAATTTCGTCAATGAATATTATTGACGGAGCGGAGGCTTTGGCATTGGCAAATAAATCACGAACACGGGAAGCACCGACTCCCACAAGCATTTCCATAAACTCGGAGCCGGCCATGGAAAAGAACGGGACACCAGCCTCGCCTGCGACAGCTCTGGCTAGTAAGGTTTTTCCTACTCCGGAGGGGCCGAAAAGAAGGACGCCTTTGGGGGTGCGGGCGCCAATGGCGCGATATTTTTTGGGGTTTTTAAGGAAATCTACAATCTCTTCAAGTTCTTTTTTAGCATCGTCAACTCCGGCCACATCTTTAAAACTTACCGACTGTTTGCCTTTGGCAAAAAGCTTGGCCTTGCTTCTGCCAAATGAGAATACGTCCTGGGCAGAGCGGTTTTGGGCACGAAGGATAAAGAGGAATAAAATTGCAAAAAGACCAACGGGAAGAAGGATACTGCCTATTTCGATTATGGCACGAACAAGCGTCTGATCCGAAACTTTATAGGCCACGTCTTCGGGATTGATATTGTTTCTTTCCAGAAGCTCGGGAAAGCTGATGTTACCCTCTTTTGTGGTGATTTTTTCGGAGCCGTCTTGGTAGGTTAACAATAGCTTGTTGTCCTGGATGACTACTTCTTGGATCTTGTCTTGACGAATATCATCAAGAGCTTGGGAGATTTCAACCTGGCTTTCGTCGATTTGATCCTGGAAAAAGGAAAGAAAGACCGGTGCAAAAAGCACAATTAGAAGACCTACAATCACGGCTTTCCAAAGGTTTATCTTGAGCTTAAACTCGAACCTTTTTTTGATTTTTGGTTTTGTTTTATTGTCTTTCATTAGCGGTCAGCTTACTTTAGTGCCATTTGGGACTTTGTCAAGGGGAGATAGCAAAACCGGCTGTTCGCAGGCAAGCATCATGCCGAGGCTTGTGTCACCCTCGGGGCCGATTTTTTTAGGCTTAATGTTAACCACAAAAGGAAATTGTTTGCCTTCCAGCTCCTCCGGTTTATAATGTCCCATGACACCGGCAAAAATCGTTCTTTTGCCAATTTCATTACCGAGATCCACAGTGAGCTTATAAACCCAATGGCTCCAGGATGGGACTTCTACCTTGACAACTGTCCCGATTCTTATATCCAGTTTTTGGAAATCATCAATTGATACTTCTTGTGTCATCTTGTAAAACCGTATGCCTCTCGGACTTGACTAAGTGTTTCGTTTGCGACATGGCTTGCTTTTTGAGCTCCTTGGTCAAGTACCGATTTAATATAATCTGGATTTTTTTCCAACTCTGCTCTTTTTTCTTGGATGGGCTTGATTTCGTTGTAAATTGCGTCGGCCAGGGCGCTTTTGAGCTCCGAATACCTAATGCCGCTTGATGTGTATTGTGATTCGAATTCTTTTCTTTTGTCTTGCCCCTGAAAAAGTTCAACAAGTGATAAAAGGGTTGCAACCCCACCCGTTTGAGGAATTAGTTCGCCGCGGCCGGTATCTGTTGGTACTTTTGCGAGCCTACTTTTTATTGTTTCTATGTCGTCGGTTAAATTTATGAAACTTCCTTCAACGGATTTGCTCATTTTGCCCTCGCCTGTGAGTGAGGGTACATAATGGCCTGTGGTTTTGAATTGAATAGGCTCCGGAAAAGCTAAACCATACTGGTCATTTAGCTTTTTGGCTACTTCACGGGCTACTTCAAGATGCGGGAGCTGATCATCTCCCACGGGGACTTCGTGGGCTTTGTAAGCCAATATGTCTGCTGCTTGAAGAACCGGATAGTTTAGAAGGGCCATGGATGCACTTTCTGATTGGTTTTTCACCTTTTCTTTAAAGGTGGGCATGTGTCTCATGCGAGCAACGGTGAGCAGGGTTGAGAAATAAAATGCAAGCTCTGTGTGGGCGGAAATATCAGACTGGATAAAGATTACGGATTTTTCGGGATTAAGCCCTGCTGCGAGATAATCTATAACAACTTCTATTCTGTTTTTTTTGAGTGCTTCAGGTGAATACGGGGTTGTTATTGCATGCAAATCTGCAACCATATAAAAAGTTTCGTATTCCGGGTTATTTTGAAGCTCAATCATGCCTTTAACTGCACCCAGATAATTCCCGAGGTGCAGCCTGCCGGAGGCACGAATGCCTGATAAAACTCTTTTTGCCATATGTATATCTTAGCTTAAATTGAGGCTAAAGGGAAGAAAGGATGTGTGTCAGCGACAGGATTTGAACCTGTGACCGGTGGTTTATGAATCCACTGCTCTACCGCTGAGCTACGCTGACTTGTGATGTATTATACCAAAATCGTCGTTATAAGAGTATCAATGTATCGATACATTGATACAGGATTGTTGAAGTGGATTGATCTCGCAAGGTATAATACGACTTGCTAGTGACGTGCGGGGTAGTGTACGGCGCACGGGAGGCTCATAATCTCCCAGGCTGGGTTCGACTCCCAGCCCCGCAACAAAGTTTTAGTAAATAAATAACTGCATCCACTTTTTCCAGTTTGGTTCAGGCAGAACTATTTCTTCCGGGGGCTTTTCGGGAAGGACTTTGAATTCTTCATCGTCTGGTAGGATAACTACTGTTTCGCCTTCAAAGGCCATGCCAAGGCTGTCTCTGGCGGTTTTTTCTATGTACTCGCTTGAGTTGACGTATTCCAGGTCTTGTTTTAATTTTTCGTTTTCACTTTGGAGGTTTTCAAGCCTTTTATCCAATACGTCAAGCCTATTTCTTGCAGAAAGGAAATGTCTAATACTATTTACAAGGGAGATGCAAAGAGCAAGTAAAATTAATATTACCCCATAATTTATTAATTTGGCTGATTTTAGCTTGATTTTGTCTTTTAGGTTCATTACAATGTAGCCCTATAATTGCTATTTATAAGCTAAATAATAAAGCTTACTCTAATCTCATAATGTTTGCGGTATAAACAAACGCTATGATATTATATACTGGTACTTATAATTAAATATGACAGAGCCGATAACAAAGCTTGTGCCCAAATTCATAGAATCTTTGTCGGAAAAAGGGCGCTCCCCTGCTACAATACTAGCTTACAGGGCGGATCTTGAACAGCTGTCTGACTATCTTATTAAGCGCGGCAAGGTGACTTTGGAGCTTGTCGCAACCTCTGATCTGGAAGGATTTAGGGATAGTTTGCTGGCCGAAAAATATACCCCAAAATCTGCTTCGAGGAAATTAAATGCCATCAAGACATTTTTTAGATGGGCAAAGCAGAACGGACATTCGCAAAGGGACCCCTCGAAAGATGTGAGCCATCCTAAGATTGATCCTTCGGTACCTAAGTATCTTTCTAAACTTGAATATAGGGCACTGCGGGACGTGGTGCGAGGTGATCCCAGAATTGCGGCTATTGTAGAGCTGATACTTCAGACCGGAATGAGAATTTCGGAGGTGGCGAACCTAAAGCTTGAAAACGCAGGAGGAGAGGAGATAGTAATTGAGGCGCATGCAACGCAGCCTGAAAGAAAAATACCTCTTAACAAACCCGCAAGAGACGCGCTGAAGGAATATATCAAAAGCGAGAGGCCTGATACTTCCTCGGCATATCTTTTTGTAAGCAAGAATGGCAAGCCATTGGCTGTGCGAAATATACGCGCGGCAATCGACAGATATATGCAAAAAGCCGAGATTAACGGCTATTCGGTAAACGACTTAAGAACAACGTTTATAGTAGAAAATTTGAAAGCCGGAGTGGATTTGGTTTTAATCTCGCAGGTTGTAGGGCATAAGAGGCTTTCGACAACGGAGAGATATCTAGAGCTTGCGGAGGTAAAAGAGCCAGGCAAAAAGCAGACTCTGGAAGAGTTATAAACTTCTAGTGGTCCGGGAAGGACTCGAACCTTCGACTTCCAACTTATAAGATTGGCACTCTAACCACTGAGTTACCGGACCGGACTGGAGTATATTATATCAACTAGAAGGTATCAAAGGAAGAAAATGTATCAAAAGTATCAATTACACAATGTTTATTCTGTAACGATAGAGTAAATATCCAATCTCACCTCTTTTTTGATCAAATTCTAAATAATCTTCTTGATTCCAATAATTTAGCATTAAGCAAATTTCACTTTGTGCTTCAAGTTCCATCAGTGAGGCTTGTGCGATTTCGATAAATCTGATTTTATCTTTCGCACTTCTTTTTAAATAGCCTTCAACAAAGTTTGAAATTACAGAAACTGCAGCGCGACGCATTTGAGATTTGAGACCAAATTCCTCATCTTTGGGTAACTTGCTAGTAAGTTCATAAGTTAACTTAATGAAGCTTTTCAGTCTTTGCCAAATTAGAAGTTTATGATAACCGTTTTCTTTCTTGTCTCTTGCTTTTGATACTTCTGGTACTTTTACCACATTTGATACTTTTTATAGACCTGCCCGGCGGGCGATTTCGGCCTCGACGAGCTTGGCGTCTTTGCCGTACTTTAGGCGGCTCATTTCTTTGATGATTTGGGCAAGGCGGGGGTTTTCCTTCTTTTTTTCTTCCGACAAGTCTTTTGTAAAATCAACCGAAAACGGCTGAACAGGCTCGTTGTGAACAATGGTTTTTATATAGCCGTGATATTTTTCGATATTTAACAGGTCATCTTCCTGGAAAACAGGAGAGAATTCGTGCTGGAGATAATTTGCGTCTGTTACCCCCACCCTGAAGCAGACGATGGTGCCGACGTTACCGAAAATTGCGTTCTTAACCTCTTCTTCCATCTGACCTATAAACTGATTGGCAACGCAGAGATTTAGGCGGTATTTTCGAGCTTCGGATAGTATCTGGGCAAAGTCGGGGGTGGCGAAGTTTTGAAACTCATCAACATAGAGATAAAAGTCCCTCCTAGCCTCCTCCGGGGTGTCTTGCCTACTCATGGCGGCCATAAGAATTCTTGGAACCAAGATAAGGCCCAAAAAGCCAGAGTTTTCCTCACCAATTTCACCTTTAGCAAGATTAATCAGAAGGATTTTGCCTTCGTCCATAACTTGGCGGAAGGAAAAGGCGGAATGGGCTTGGCCGATGATATTTCGCATCATGCGGTTTGTGACAAAGCGGCCGAATTTAGAAACGATATAGTCTAGGGTTTCAGATTTATGAAACTCGGAGGTGTGGGCTATTTGCTCGGTCCAATAGCTTTTAACAATCGGGTCTGTGAGTTTATCCAAATATTTGCGAAGATAGGGGCCTCCGGGGTTTTCGAGAATCTTCATAACTTCGATGAAAGTGGAGCCTTCTTCCACAAGGGCGGTTAGGATTGCATTTCGGACGGAGTGCTCAAAACGAGGGCCGACAATGCCTGTTTTATAAGGGTCAAAAAGCTTGTACATCATATTGATAACCGAGGTTGAAACAAAATGCTTTTGGTCTTCGGTTTTGGCTTCAAGAAGATTAATGCCCATGGGGCGGTCTGTATCTCCCGGATAGAAATAAATCACGTCTTCGGCGCGCTCGGGAGGTATTAGGGGCAGGATTTTTTCTATCGTGTCATGAGGGTCGATAAAACAAACCCCTTTGCCGTCGCGAATGTCTTGTAGAATCATTTCTTTGAGAAGCTCGGACTTACCTACTCCGGTTTTTCCTATCATATAGATGTGGCGGCGGCGGTCTTCATCTGAAATGTAAACCTCGCGTTTTAAGCCTCGGTAGGCGCTCATGCCCAAGAATAGCCCTTCTTGGGGGATTTTGGCTGGAGCGGGGGCGGACTTTGCATAAAGCCAGTGGATGTGGGGAGTGGTTATTGCGCTATTGGGGAAGTGAAACATGGTGGCAAGCTCTTCGGAATTAACTATCGAGACGCGGTTACCGAAAAGATGAAAATCCGGCTGGTAGCGATAGAGAAAGTCGTGCATGAAGCTTTTCTTTCTTCTAATTTTGCGGGTACCGAGGCTATTGAGCTCGCCGTTGAATTGTTCGAAGGTACCTATAATATTGGTCATGTGGGCGTCTGCAATTTCTTGGGTTTGTGCAACAACGACAATCCTGACGGAGACTTCAAAGCCCGGTTTTGAGACTTTAGTCTCAACCGCGTCTAGAGTTTTGGCGGATGTGGAATACTTGGCTTTTTCGGGGTCGGACTCGGATTTTTTGGTACCGCTCACGAAAGCCTTACCACCTTTTTGCCAAGATGAGTCAACGGGTGAAACTACGAACTGGATGGCGGCGCCTTCGTTTTTGCCCATCTTGGCAAGAGCGGAGGTAATTGAGGCCAGAGGGTCAACAGGCAGTTCTTTATAAACTCTTATGGGATAGAAGTCCTCTTTTTTGAGCTGGAGGGATTTATAAGTGACTTTGCCTTCTTGATTGAAGATATTATATTCCTGAACTTCTAAAATTTCGGCGTCCGGATAGGTGCCGTGGATTTGTTTTTCGATTAGATCCTGATATTTTTTGGGCGTCCAGACATAAAATTTGATATCTTCTTTGAGGGCAACTATTTCGAAAGCGACAGTGGACTGGCTTTTAAAGCGCTTGCTACTTTTGATTGAGTAAAGGGAGGCAAAAAGCTGCTCCATGGCGTCTATTTTTATTTCGTTATTTTTGGGGACAGCAACTTGAAGAAGGACCGATTCTAGGGAATTAGTCTCTTTGTCTTTTTGTTTTTGATTGTAGATATAATAAACAACGCCCGCGGCAATGAAACAGGCAAAGATAAAAAAAATAAAAAGGGTAAAAAATACTAAAAATAAATCTGCTAAAAACATTAAATTCCTCCTGTAATTATTTTCCAGCCAAGCCTTGCGGCTTTGGCAAGCATGCGCAGCCAGTAAGCCCCGAACCAAGTGGCTGCGTCTTTGTCCGAGCCTTTTTCAAGCTCTTCGAGTTCACTTTGGGGCCTAGGCAAGGTGATTGTTGGGGCGGGCTTTGTGTCGTCTGATTGAATTAAGGGCTTGCCTTGATCATCCTGGACCTGGGCTGTGAAGGTGGGTTGAGATTGTTTGACGCCCGTAGCGGTTTCCAGGCTTGCTGGAACTTCGGGTTCAGAAGGAAGTTCGGTTACTCCTTCAGGGACGGGAGGGGTAAGGGGTTTTTCGGTTTCGGGACCAGCTGGCATATAATTACCATTTTAGCATTGTTTGCTAAGCTTGCCAGAGTTTATCGGCAACGTGAGCCTTGTGATTCTGGAAACGGGCGAGGGTAAAAAGATAGTCGGAGAGGCGGTTTAGATACATTAGAATATTTGGAATAGACCCTTCGACTTCGCCTTCGGCTTCGCTCAGAGCTACTACTCCCCTTTCGGCGCGCCGGGAAAGCGCGCGGGCAAACTGGAGATTGGCCGCGTCTTTTGCGCCCCCAGGGAAGACAAAATTTTTGAGAGGCGGCATTTGGGAGGTCATTTCGTCAATCGCGCTTTCCATTTTGGTGACTTTTGATTTGGTAATTTTTAGTCGGGAGCCTGCAAGGCAGGAGCCGATTGTCAGAAGAGTGTTTTGGATATCAAAAAGTTTTGTTTTGAGGATCTCATCGTCCGATTGGGAAATGATAATTCCTATAAAACTGTTGAGCTCGTCGATGTTGCCGATTGCGTTGACAAGAAGTGAAGCTTTGGAGATTTTGGTCTTGGGGTCTTTTATGGTGGAGGTGGTTCCCTTGTCACCTTTTTTAGTATAGATTGGCATTAGTTTGGATAAACAGAAAGGCCGGGAATTTTTTCAAAATGCTTTTTGTTAAGAGTAACAACAGCGGCTCCTATGCTCAAGGCTGTTGCTGCTATGATGCAATCTGCAGCATCAATGTCTTTTGCATAATCTCTGTGAATCTCGGCCGCCCTTTTTTCAATATCCCAAGTAAGTTCAATCTGCTCGAAGAATTTCTTAAAATTGTTAATTGTTGTTTCTACTGTCTTTTCTCTTGAGCTTTCCCCTAAAAACAACTCAAAGGCAACTATTGTTGGTAAAAACAGTTTAGAGTCGGGGTCAAAGCTCTTAAAAATTTCATCCCACTTTTTTCCGCCTCTTAGTTTGTCAATAAGAATTGAGGTGTCAACAACAACCCTCATAAATATTTACTTGCCCGAGATAACCAAGCCCTGGATTTCTTGCCTCTTAAAGGGCTTTGGCTTAAATCATAATCGTTTAATATTCCATGTGCCTTATCCATGGCCTTTTTAAACTCTTTCCAGTTGGTAGCTTTTTTCTTGGGAACTATCATTGCAACCTCTTTTGAATTTTTTTCAACCACTACTTGAGTTCCGAGAGCAACTTTTTCCAGAAGTTCAAAAAAGTTATTTCTGGCATGAGTGGCTGAGACTTTAATTGTGTTCATAACCCCAATTTACTACTGAATGTACATTATGTCAATAGAAATATCGCGATTTCGAGTGAATGCTTCAGCATTCAGAATGTCCGCAGGCGTGGCATTTGACACAGCCTTCTTCATAGACTAAGGCAGAGGCTCCACAGGAGGGGCAGATGTCGCCCGGAGTTGTGAGCTCTAATTGCTCTGTCAAAGCCGTGGCCGTTGTGGGGTCAAAATTTTGGGCAGAGCCCAACTCCACCCCATCAGTTATTGAGGGAGACGGAGAACTCGCCGCCACAACAGCCCCAGCTTGCCCGTTAGTATGTTCGGCGTGGTATACGCCATTGCCATTTATTTTTATACCCAAATCCATTGCCATTGCAAATGCAACTGCGTCGGGAAGTGAGCGAATTTTATTGGCACCAAAGCCTACGGAGGTCCTTCCGCCGATGCCTCTTAGCTGATCGATAATCACAGTTGCGCGGTCTTTGGCTGTTAGTTTGTTGCCAAACCTTAAGGACTTTGAGATCAGGCGTCCCAGAGCCTCGGCCATTGCCTGGACGTCGGAGCCTGCCCTGCCGATATTGATGAAGACCTCGATTGGGTTTTTTGCCTCGTCATGGTTGACGGTGATAAAGGCGGTGCCCACTGGGGTTTTGATTTTGTAGGTGGATCCTGTAACCATGACCGGCCTACTCCACGGCTCATCTTGAATTGGTTTATCTCTATTTTTGACCCCAAGATTTAATACTTGAGCGTCTTTGCAACCGTCACGAAAGACAGTTATGCCTTTGCAGTTTGTTTCCCAGGCCATAAGGTAAGTTTTTTTAATATCTTCAACCGTAACCTCGTTTCTCATGTTGATAGTTTTTGATACTGCGTTTTCTGTGAATTCCTGGAAGGCGGCTTGAGTGCGAATGTGCCACTCAGGCTCTATCTCATGAGCTGTTCCAAAAAGGTCCTTTACGTCTTGCGGGATTTCGTCGATGTCGCGGATGACGCCGTGGGCGGCGATTTTTTCTTTAAGACTATCTGACCAGAATCCCCTGTCTTTGGCTATTTCTTCAAACTTGGGATTAACAAAGGTCAACGTTCTGTCTAGGTGCTTGTCTTTGACAATATGCTGGTAGGCTATGGCAAAGATTGGTTCAATGCCGCTACTGGTATTTGCGATTATTGAAATCGTTCCCGTGGGAGCAATTGTTGTGACTGTGGAGTTTCTTCTTGGTTTTTGATTTTTGTAAATGCTAACCGGGAAAAGCGGGAATGGGCCGCGCTCTTTTGCAAGCTTTTGGCTTTCGGCGACCGCCTCTTCTTGGATAACTTTCATTACCCGCCTGCCTAAATTAAGAGCTTTTTCAGAATCGTATGGGATACCAAGCTCAATTAACAAGTCTGCCCAGCCGCCTACCCCGAGGCCAATGCGACGAATCGCGAGTGAGGTTTTTTTAATCTGATCAAGAGGGTAGGGGTTAACTTCGATAACATTATCCATGAAACGGGTTGCGAGGCGGGTTACTCTTTTAAGCTCTTCCCAATCGACGTCTTTGGTGTCCCCATCGCTTTTGACAAAGTAGGAAAGGAAAATGGAGCCGAGATTGCAGGAATCGAATGGATAGAGGGGCTGTTCACCACATGGGTTAGTTGATTCGACTGGACCGATGGGAGGGACGGGATTGGCGGTGCTGTCGTTGATTTTATCGATGAAGATTACGCCGGGATCGCCGGTTGTGTGGGCACCGAGGGCAAGGCGTTCAAAGACTTCTCTTGCTTTGAGAGTGCCCGTTACTTGGTTGTCATTGGGATTAACCAGATTATAGTCGCCGTCTTCACCGTAAGCCTTCATAAATTCGTCCGTGATGGCAACTGAAATATTGAAATTTGTTATACCGCCCTCATTTTTGCAGTTTATAAACTCTAAAATGTCGGGGTGATCTACGCGAAGAATACCCATGTTGGCGCCTCGTCTTTTGCCACCCTGCTTGACTTCGTTTGTAGCAGCATCAAAGATTCGCATAAAGGAGACAGGGCCGGAGGCGACACCTCCGCTGGAGCGGACCATAGAGCCTTGAGAGCGCAAGCGACTAAAGGAAAAGCCCGTACCGCCACCCGACTGATGTATTAAAGCTTGGTATTTGAGAGCGTCAAAGATTCCTACAAGTGAGTCCTCGACGGGTAAGACAAAACATGCAGAATACTGAAGCATATTGCCGGTGCCTGCATTCATCAACGTTGGGGAGTTGGGAAGAAATTTGTGAGTAATTAAAAGGTTATAGAAGTCTTTTGCGCTGTCAAGAACCTCCTTTTTATCTGCACCCCAGAGAGCTTGGGCAGAGGCAATGTTCCAAGAGACCCGCCAAGCCATTTCGTCGGGAGTTTCTGTAATCCGGCCGTTTTTGTCTTTCTGGAGGTAGCGCTCTTCTAAAACTTTTGTGGCTTGAGGAGACCAATTGCCTTTGGGAAGGGACGTTGGAAGCTTGGGAAGTTTTCCAACTTTGTTTTCTATATCGGACATTATACTTTCGTAGCTTGGAAATTGAAGCTTATCAAGAGTTAGTGTGGTACTACCGTTTTTAGATTTTTTATTTTTTTTCATTTGACTTCTTCTTTGATTGCTTTTTCAAAGTCTTTCAAGGCCTTAAACTCCATATAGACGCTGGCAAAACGTAGCCAAGCGACTTTATCCAAATGCTTTAAGCGCCTAAGTACCGCTTTGCCTATGCTAAGGCTTGATACTTCTTCTTTTTGCTTTCTAAGCATCTCGCGCTCGACTTGGCTGACGATTTTATTCACATCGTCAAGGGCAACCGGGCGCTTCTCAATGGCTCGCAGAATTCCCCTTTTGACTTTTTCCTTGTCAAAAGGTTGCCTACTGCCGTCTTTTTTAATGACCCAGAGAAATGTGCTTTTGGCACGCTCGTAAGTGGTAAAGCGCTTACGGCAGGACAAGCATTTTCTCCTTCTTCTTATTGCATGCCCCTCGTCAACGACCCTTGACTCCAGTACTTGATTGTCGGGACTTTCGCAAAAAGGACATTTCATGTATGTAAAAATAAACGCTACTAATAGTTGCAGAAAATATCTTGGGGCACTAGATGTGGGTTGTCAACTAGTAATATATGTATCAAAAGGTGTACTCATAGGGCGTTAGTCCCTGATTTTCGAGAGATTTTTTGACAGAGCTAAAAAGTGATTTTGGATAATCAATAATTTCGATTATGACGGGGGCTGCGTCTTCAGGAGAACGGGATAAAAGTTTTTCCAGTTCCAGCCTGTGCTTTTGCGTGGCTACCGAAAGAGTTTGAAGAAATAAGTTTGTATCGGAACCTGCCTGCCGAGCAATTTGCTCTTGTGTAACCGCAAGCTCTAAATACTTTTCTGCTTTGGAGGCGGTGGTGACTGCCTGTTCAAGCTTATCTCTATTAAAAAGCTCGATGGCGGCGGCTAAGCGTTTGTCTGCAAGAAGAAGATATACTTCCGCCTTTTTGAGTAAATCTTTTGTGACTACCAGCCAAAGTCTATCTCGAGCTGCTTTGGCAGGCCAAAGAGGGTGATCCGGGGCAATAGGACCCGGGAAGGCAAGCGGGTAATTAATTTCGACAAATTGGTCGTCTTGCAAGTTGTTTTGAGGCGGGGTGGGAGCAGTAAAGGCATATTTAGGAGAGGTGGATTGGAGGACAGAGATGGACAAGATGCCCACTGCAAAAACTAGCGCAACCAGCACAATCAAGATGCGAGCAATCATTATTAGTAGTAGAAATGCTACAGGTTTTATCTGAAGAGTGCAATAGGCCATGCCCAGAGGACATGTAGAAGAATTGAGGAGAATATGTTTCCGGTTCGAGCGTATACCCAGGCGGAGCCGATACCAAAAAGAATTATCAAAAGGAAATACGGAAGGGCCGATTGTAGCGGCATGCGCCAGTCCACAATGACAATTGGTATGTGAATCAATGCCCAGCCGATGCTGGTGAGAATGTTGGCGGACCATTCTTTATTGATAAGTTGGCGGACCCTGGTGAAAATATAGCCCCTGAAAGCAATTTCTTCGGAGATTGCTGTTGCTATAGAAATTGCAAAGGCCAGTATAAAGGGGTTTGGGCCAATGTATGCGCCAAAGTTAAACGAGGAGTATTTGATGTAGTTTAAAAGAAGCGCTTCGATTGCAAAGACTGCCCCAAGTGCAAGTGACATATAAATAGCCGGAAAGAGCTTTTTGGTAGTGATGCCTATAGAGGAGATGGATTTTTTTTCTTTTTTAAGCATAAAAGCGACGGCTCCGAGCCAGATGACGGGCTTGATGACAAACTCCTCGAGCTCTTCTGGAAGCTGGAATAAAATCCTATAAAAGCCCCAGACTATAAGAAGAAAGGTAAAAAGTTTGATTACGTTTTTTGCAGATTCAAGTTTACTTTTCATTGTCCCCCACTTTCTCTAGTTTACAGCTTACAAAGGCTTCGTCGATTGCGTCAACTATCATGTAGAAGCGGTCTTTTGCTTCTTGATAGTCAATTGCGTTTCTTTCGTTTGGAAACCAATGGAAAAGCAAATTCCTACCCTGTTTCCATGCATCCCAAAGCTTCTTGGCAAGCTCTTCGCCTTTACAAAAGTCGACAAGCTTATCATAGACAGATTCGTTTTTGTAGCGATTTCTATCAAGTGAGGGGTTTAGGGCTTTACCGATCCTGAAGCGTTTGCCTGAATACTCATCCATATCAATAAAGCCAAGGTCCAAAAAAAGCTTTTTGAGAAAACCTTCGTAGGCTTTGGCTGCCGGAAAGACTATAAAAGAATAGTCATGAAACTTCTCCTTCCAGTTGTCTACACGCATAAGAAGAAGAGCTGCTTCTAGGAGAAGTTCTTGTAAATCATGCTCAAGATAGCTCCACCATACTTTGTTTTGTAGGTTTGTATCCATAAGACAATGGTAACACGATTCTATTGAATCTGAAGTATCTGAGATAGAGTTTTACCCGACTTGTATCCGTCCCAGATTATTTTCCTCCATTTTTGTTCTTCCTCATCATTGTGCCCTTTGTCTATACTAAACATTTGAAACATGTCATGATCGTTAAGGATTATGGGAATGGCTTCTTTGATTGGTTTTGGTAATTTCTTTGGTTGATAGAAGTGACACAATTCATGCATTACCACTCTTATTCTTTCGGCAGGAGGAGAAAATAGTGGAGCACAAAACCAACCTCCTTTTTGTGTATAATGATAGGGGTAAGTTGTAAATCTGACTAAAAAAACGTCTAGATTTGCCGGGGCCAGATTGACCTTTTCATAAAATACTCCAAGTTTTCTAAGGAAATTATCTTCAACTTTACTCCAGTCCTTTGTAATTTTTTTAATAACGCTACTGGAAGTGGTAGCAGATATTCTTACATTTTCTAGTTCGTGCTGCCAGAGTGATGCTGACGGTTCTTTGAATTGTTCTTTAATCTTTTTGAATATTTGTATTTCTTCCTCTGAATTGTAGATAAATTTCATTGGACTAATTGTACACTATATTGAGTCGAAGTGGGGAGAGCTTTCTATCTACCTGGGTTGGGTGGATAGGGTTT
>Ga0265297_10001588_pt1 | contig 52116 bp, 78 predicted proteins | sample Munlanlwell13791_FD_192502 | JGI IMG/M metagenome (GOLD analysis project Ga0265297, IMG submission 192502) | Leachate microbial communities from a municipal landfill in Southern Ontario, Canada - Leachate well 137-91 | ecosystem: Engineered > Solid waste > Landfill > Unclassified | place...
CATCATTCCCTTCTTTCGTAAAGTGCCCCTTAAACCGATTATCTTTCTTTACCCGTAACTTTGTACCACCAACACAGAGATAATACACCTTGCCAGTCTGGCGAAGCGTAGTGTTATTTTACACGCCAATCTCTGCCTGTAATTTCAATCTGAACTGTCATTCCACAAATCCGGCTCCAGAGTTGTTCATTAAAAATCTCCATAATTTTGTCCGGTGAAATATTCGTCGTGAAAATGATATTTGTGCCTTTTTTCTCCCAGTTGCGGATTAAAGTTTCGATAGAATCTGCGGCGGCTTCAGTAATTCTACCAGCTCCGAAATCGTCTATAATGAGTAATCCATTAGGAAAAGTGTTGTTTTGTAAGTTCCAGAGAATTGCGTTTTCTTTTATGTCGCGGCGTTCAGGGAAAGTTTTCATCGCATTCAGGATGTCAAAAAAATCATAGCCTCCAATATGGGCACCCGGAACCTTCCTTTTCCATTCCCTTGCGATGTTCACAGCTATTGTGGTTTTGCCCGTACCCGCAATACCATGAATCAGTAAACCGCTATTGACTTTAGGGATCCGCTCCCAGAATGCCCGTATATTTTTTTTGACATCGCCATCGCACCAAATAAAATCTTTACTCCAGATGTTCGTTATCGGGCGGTTCGTCGGTAGTAATTTCGTCGGATCGTCCAAACACGGCATTGAAGTCTCTGACCGGGGCATGTCCACCCCGTTTATGATATTTGTCATTGTTGTTTGTAGAATTTTGGCGTCCATAAGATTCATCCCTTTCTCTTTTCATTCTATCCCATGAAAGTATCGTTGCGTAATGAGAAGTATACTCCTTGAACTTCTTTGCTTTTTGCATGGCATATTCATTTAGGCGCTCAATCCAATCATCAGCAACAGGCTTTGTAAATTTCTCACAGAGTTTTTGATATTCTTCATCGGTTAAAAATACGAATTCACCGAAGAGTTTTTTATCTTTATTATTTCCTTTATTTCCTTTATTACTATTATTTCCTTTATTGTTTGTGGTCGTTTGTTGGTCGTTTGTTGGTCGTTTGTTGGTCGGTGGTTGGTCTTTTTGTTGGTCGTTTAGGAAATTTTGAGATTGATATATATCCCAATTACATATAGTTATAATACTAAATTTGTTGGTCGTTTTGATGGTCAGATTTTGTGATTTAGATAAAAAGTCGAGACATGTTCGGACATTTCTCTCTGACATACCCAATTCTATAGCTGCTTTCTTTCTTCCAAATATAAATTGTCCAGGCAAAAGTTCAATTTCTTGATAGCCAACTACTTGTTTATGAACTCTATAGGATGCTTTTAAAAGACACCATGTCCAAAAAACCCAAACTTTATGGTTTTTTAACAATCCACATTCAAGCGATTTTCGCCAAAGATTTACATAACCATTTTTCAATTTATAACCATTCAAATAAAAAAATTGGGGGGCTTAAGGCGATGCGTAGAGACATCGTCTATGTTCTTGCGAACACAGAAGCCCCCCGATTGAATTTTTATAAGAATTTTTTGAAAAAAAAGCATGTATCGCCTGCTTTCTGCGCTCTATGGTTGCGCCCTCACGATAAAAATATAATTAAATCTAACGTATGTTAATAAGAATTTCTCGTCTTTTCGCTCTCAGTATTTTCCTGACCTCGTTAATAGTAGCTTTCCTCCGTTTCGGGTTAGCTTTAATAAACTCACGACGGGCTTTTATTGTTGTGAATTTGCGTAACTGCCCGTTCTCGGATAGTGCGTAATGGTAAGCCATCAGTCCATTCTATGTTAGTCGTTCCATTCCTCATTCCTCCGTTTCATACCACTCTTTTCCGGCTCAATAATGATGGTTAAACCTTCCTTGCGGATAAGCTCATTAAGGGTTATACGACAACTCTCACCCTGATCATCCAATACTGGACATTCACCGCATACAATCATGTGACATATATCTTTCGAATCAATCAGAATGCAAGTGGTTTTTATTGTCTGCATTTATACCTCTTCCACCTTTTTACTGACATCGGCAATATGATATCATTTTGTTGACATCACCGATATGATGTGTGGCGTGCTTATGTTTGGTCGAGATTGACTTTAGTGTCTTTCATTATTCATCTCCCCTCAATCTCTTACATAATCCATAATTTCGCCGGTGGAACAAAGACCCTCTAATAACTCCGCTGATGTCGGTGTTATAATTACCGTGACATGTGGATGAAAATTCTCATTAAGAAATTGCATAATAGGCCGAGCTAATTTTTCTAACTCTTGCTGTTGTTCGATATTAGTAATCATCTCTTCCACGCCCTCTCGATAGTCCGTACCACTTTACCCTTGCCGTTCTTGAGTTTGCTTGTGGTATGAATAGCCCTATCGGTCTTCAAATCAACTTGCCGATAGCCCTTGAGCTTTAATGCCCTGTCTTGCTTTCTCATTGTTATTCTCCGCCCCGAATAACGCAATCCATATTGTTACTTTCCAGTTATGCCCATACGGGCTTGTTAAAAACATTATCAGCCCGAATATTACTATGTTGAATAGGTGGATCATGTTAAAACCCAAGTTTACCAGTCAGTTCATCCGGTGGCAATTCTTTCTTTGGTCGTCCGCGCTTCCCCGGTTCAGGATCGACAGGATTATCCGGTTCCGCTTCATTGGGTGACTCTGGCGGCACTTTCTCATCCACAGGCGTCTCTTTAGGCGTTTCAGGTGAGATTATTGTTTCTTGAGCCGTTTCCGCCTGTTTTTGATTGTTTGGCTGATTCGTAACAATATCGACGAGTTTTTCTGTGCGGGACTTTGATTCTTCGATGGTAAAATCGGCATCGACCATATTTGCCGCCTCATCATCCGTCACCAAACCCCGCAGAACATCCGGGAAGACATCACGCAGACAGAACGTCCTCGCTCGGTTCAGAAGCATACGGTCAGGATAGAATGTCCACGTACCCGCTTTATTCCACAGGCTGGCTTTTTTCGCATCGGCGACTGTGAACTCATAGGAGTATTCCTCGCGCCCGATTCTTTTGGTCGTATATCTGTAACCATAAGAATCAGGGAATGATCCATCGGGATTCCGTTTGCCGATTTTTGTCGGGTAGCCGTATTCCTGTTTGTGTGAAGCCTCGATGAGACCGGGCACTGCATCGCCCCAGACACAAGGACGCCCATTGATAACGGCGATGTTCTGGATCGATTGCATTGGGGGTAGCCCCAATTCGTATCCCATCTGTAGCGCGATAACGACCGCTTCCGGCCTTTCGAGACCCTTCGGGGTCAGTCCCGACCGCACAACGTATCCAGCGAAACGCCACATATCGTCGAGCGATGTCAGAACAAGACCTTTTGAGGTTGTCAACATCGGAGCTTTGGCTTCAGTTTTTGTAACGGCAGTTTCTTCCTGCTTTGGCGTTTCCGTGACTTCGCCGGTTTCTTTGTCTACAACTTGGTTTTCGTTCATGTTTTTAGCCTTTCTTAATAGTGGTAATCGAAAAACCGTAATATAGTTTTAGCCCTTTTTGATTCGAGCAACCCTGTATGAGTTCTCCCGCGTAACTGCTTGGTAGACATCGGGATATTCTGATTGGAGTTTCTTACGGTCGATGACATCGGCTCCTTTTTGTGAAAAGTAGGTAAACAATCTCCCGTCTTCGAGATGCACTCCTTCGGCGTCTCCGAGATGGGTGAGCAATTCTGCGAACGATTCTTTTTCTTTCTTCTCGGCATCGAGCCTCACTTGACGCCGGAGTTCCCATTGAAACACTTTGCCACTATCGACTTCCGCAAACTTCTCTGGCACACGGACAATCCGCTTGAACGTCTCGATATGACCGGCTTCGGTTGCTGGCGGCGGCGTCTTAGTCAAAACGAAGTCATTCCAAAACTGTGTACCCCTGGCAATGATGGCATTGATGATTTCCTCATTACGCTCCACGAGGTACATTTCCTCAGTCAATCCCCATTTGCCCAACAAGACAGCGATATGCGCCTTCTGAAAGCCCGTACAAAGCATTTGATGCTGAACCTGAAGATTGACCCTCAACGGGACATCATCGGTTCCCGGTTCCCCCCATTCGCCTGTCAATCCGGTTGTCTTGGCCTCGATGATTTCATGTGGTTTTGTCTTTGTAAAACCATCGAGATTACAAGCAAATATCTCTTTTCCCTCACCAAAACTTATAAATCCCAGCTTTTCGGGATTTGTTTCAATCTCAACGCCCAATTCCTGCGATGCGAACTCAATGAGTGCCGATTCATACCTGTTGCCCCTGTCCTGTGCCTTCGATGTCTTGTCCGGCTCAAGCTCAAATACCTTTGAAGCCCAGACATCCGTTGCCGTCTTGAACGGGTCGAGCGAAGCCCCTTGCTCATCGACAAAGAGGGCGGCAATGTCGCTACTACCGAGGTACTTCCGGCGTTCCTGTCTCTGCTGTTCGGTTATTGCCATAATTAAAATTCCTTTCTTAATCTGGTAGAATTTCTAATACCAGCCTTTTTATTTTCTTCATCCTGTCTTCGGTGGTATCTGTGGTTTCTGAAGTTATTCTCAGCACATCATAAAGAATACTTATCAAATCGCCATAGGTAGGTTTAAACTTCGACATCTTTCACCTCCCCATCTTCCAATGCCTCATAAAGTTCAAACATTCCCTCAGTTCCATCTTCCCACACATCGCATACCGAAGTCCAATTAAAACCAATTCTGTCATATTTTGGGTTGGACTCAAAAAACTCTGCAATTTTTGGCCAATGATTTGCTTTTCCCTCCTCTGGTGGAAATTGTTCAAGAAAAAATCTTATAGCTTTAGCAACTCTTTGAAAGTTTTGTTTTGAGACAAAACACTTATCAAAGGTTAATATCAAAACAACCCGCAGTTGAAATGGGACGCATTTATCAGCGTATAATTTCCATAAGTCCTTACCTTTATCATTCAACCACCCCAATTCATCATGCAAATATTTTTTCCCAATTGCCATCCACACTACAGGAGCAGAACCAAAAGAGTTATGAAATTCAAGTATTTCTCTTGTGCTCCTTTTATTTACTTTTAGTACAGTAGTATATGACATTTATTCCTTCACCTCGCCTTCCTCGATAAAAATTCCGTTGCCGCTCGGATCGTCACTAACCTGTTCAATCCAAATCTGGCAATCATTCTCGGCGGCAAACTTCTCGACTTCCGCCATACTCTCACTGTCAAGCTCACGTCCGTTCTCGATACGCAGGACCCGGAGCTTCGGATTCTGACTGATACCGATGTGCATTGAGGCAACGATCCGCTCTTTTGTTGACAAGTCATCGAATGGCACGCCATTAATGAGGATTTCACCGGCGTCGATTGTCAGCCCGGGAACACCGAGCTGTGCGTTGGACAGGATTTCGGCTTTCTCGTCGGTGATACGTTTCAGGCGATTTGAAAGATTCGCTGAATCTGAGGCGAGATTGCATTGTTCATGGCGCAAGGCATTCGCCGCCTGAATTGCCCTAATGCGATTTTCTCTCTCCGCTTTGCGCCTGCGGATTTCGGCGTTGTACTCATCGGCGCTGTCGATTTCGGCTTGTATAGCCTCGGATTGTGAAGGTGGGAATTTTGATATTTGTTCTTTAATTTTTCCCCTTTCTGCTATTGCGTTGGCGATGCTTTCAATGATGTTTCGCCGCTCTGTTTGTAATGCATCGATTTCCATGTCGATTTCTGCTACTCGTGATTCTGATTTTTCTTGATAGATTTCAACTTCGGCAAGTTTGTCTGCAAGTCCGTTATATTTATCATCTTCCGCTTCCGCCGCCCGCAGTCTCGCCGTGAGTTCCGATACCGACTTCTCCTTGTCCTCTATTTCCGGTATCTGCTCATCGGCAGGTGCACCCGTGAGTTTGCCTTCGACATCCCTGATGCTCCGGTTGACCGCCGTGCGCTCATCGTAGACCGCCTTGTATTCCCGTTCGAGTGCGGTGATTTGGTCACGTTTGCCGGTCAGTTTGAGAAGCAGTTCGCAACGGTCGCCTGATTTCATATCGATGAACGCCTGCGGGTCGAACGAGGTCTCGGTGTAGAAAGTGTCAAGAAGCGATTGCGGGCTTGAAACCTTTGCGCCGTCCTTGCCTCTGACTTCGAGGTATGAACCCTTTGGCGTGAACTTGACTTCAACTTTCAGATCGTCGAGGTCGAGTGAGATTTCGCCGTCCTTCGTGCCGTTGCGTAGTGCATGAACCGGTAATGCCTTTTTGCCCCCGATACCTGTCCAGATAGAACCGACCGCAGAACTCTTACCGGAACCATTCTTTCCTTCGATATGGATAACGTCGCTTTCAGGCTTGATTTCGACGGCTTTGATACCCAAATAGTTGCGGATATAGAGACGTATGACTTTAAGACTTTCCATACTTCACCCCTTTTCAAGATTTTCTCATCATATTTGCGATGACAATGATTGCCGCGGCGAGTAAGAGCCAGAATAGGAAATCAGCGAAACTCATATCAATATCCCGTGAGTGGAACAAAGTGTTTTAGTTTCTGTGGCTTATCTTCAAGAACGGTCTTTGAAAATGTTCCGCCCGATATATCATAAATTCTATACCTGACGATTCCATCTGTTCGAGAAGAGTTCCTTTGGACTATTTTTATCTTACCCTCTCTTTCTCTAAAAGTTCTTCCCTTTCTACGATAAACAACCCCGTTTCTGAATCTCATAGCCGTATTTCCTTCCCGTCGTATCGCAGTGTCTTTATCCGTTTGAAATGCGCCCCATGGCTATTCCGTTTGAAATTCTTGCCGATGTCCTCGATAATCCGTTTCGCCTCTGCCATCACCTTGCGCTTTTCTGCGGCGTCGTTTTGAAACAGGTCGCTTTGGGGATCATCCTCGATTGAAACGTTGAAGTTGAACCGGAAACGCTCATCCTGGTCGAAGGCATAGACGAAGATTTGCTTCATCCGAAATTGGCCTCCGTCTGCCAGTCTTCGGGGTGCATCTCCTCTTCCCTGATGATTTCATTGGTATCAATGCGCCGGAAGATGCGTTTCTTGGCTTCGAGGTCGAGTTCAAGGGTGCATTCCATGTCCTTGTACTCAAAGCCGTTTGAAATGTTGTTCGACAGTCGGTTGATCCGGGCGTCCAGTCCGTCGATACGGGCTTTGAAATCCGACATGACGCTTTTCTTCTCATCTTCGGCGCCGGTGCGCTCACGATTCGACCGTGCGAGTTCATGTCCGAGCTGGTTGAGTTCATCCTGCGTAAAAACATACTTGCCGACGGTACGGGTTTTCTTGATTTCGTTCTTTTTCACATTAACACCCCTTTTTATTAAATGGTCATAATCACCATTAGCCATTTTCTTGTCGATGCATGAAAGGCAATATCCGTTTTGTGTAGCACCACCCTTACCGCACCGTTTACATTTGACATCCTCATTAATATTTATGACAAGGTCGGTCATCCGAATATCCCTTCGATATTTAAAAAATTTAAAAAATCTTTTTTAAGATGATTCCATAATCTGTCAATGAAATAGATAGTTGCCTTTAAATTCAAATTGTTAATACGGGCATGAATTTCCCAGCAATTATTACAATAAATATTTTCGGGATCATCAGTTTCCTCTCCACAAGCTCTACAAGTTTTCATCCGAATATCCCTGCCCTTTCGCTTTTATTGGTGAGCGTGATCCAGTCGTTGATGTACTTCCACTGCGCCTTGCGCTTCGCCGTGATGTCGGTGTTGAACTCAACATCCTTACGTAATTGAAACCAACCGTCGATGAACTCCTTGACGATATGCTGTTTGGTAGCCTTGCGCTCCATCGCGGCAACTGCCTTGTCAAAGAGCGCCTCCATGTCGATTTCGAGCAAAGGCGTGAGCTTCTGGGTGATATGTTTTAGTCGTGGGGGCATTTTGCCTCTACTCCTATATCCATTCCGAGAAAGAATCGTTTCAATAATTCTTTATCATCAGGATATTTAAAAGGATAAGGTTGTCTTTTTTCATATAATTCTTCCGTAAAGGGACGGATAGAAAATATAGGATTGGAACCGTCAGGATCGCTATCAGTTTCAAAAATTACACCGTTTCTTTGAACTTTAATTTCTCTCCCTTCTATAAAGGCATTGAGATTTATATTGATTCTGGTTAATAATTCTTCAAACCTGTCATTTTTGTTTACAAATTTATCATCAGCAAGATCACACATCTTTTTTGCCTTCTTTCTGCTGTGTTTTTTGCTCTATTCACCGATAAGGGCTTTTACGGCTTTATGCTCATCATTACCATGATATAATATTTTTGTATGTCTTGCTCGATAGGGATGTTCACAAACTATAAAGCCGTTACTACTACTACCTAACCATCTATTACTCCTTTTTTTTGTTAAGTAAAAAACTTTAACATAAATATGGTCATTCATTATTAATTCGGTGATTGTCATAACTTTATTCTCGCCTTCTTTCTGCTGTGCTTTTTCTTCTCTGTTCGCATGTCCCTGAAAGCCTCGACATCCTCTTTGCGGTAATAGACATGCCCGTCTCGCTTTTGATAGGGCAGCTTCGTTTGACGGCTTATACACCGCAGGTGAGCGAGATATGTAGGCGTAACGCCGAGAATTTCAGCCGCTTGTTTATCAGTTATCATATCATTCTTCATCAATTATCGCCTCCACATTCTTTTCGTTCGGCTTGAACTCCACTTCGCCGGAATTAAGAATCACTTCCGCCGGTATCAGATGAACGGTGTGCGCGTGGCGGTCGGCGTCGAGGAACACCAAGACAAGCTCGCCTTGCTGGTTGAGGTAGGCATCCCGTAATTTGAGACCCGGAATTGCCTTTGATACGTTCTTTTCGCGGACGACATCGCCCATGTTGACACTGACTTTTTTAGTCTCCATTTGAAACTCCTTTAGGTTAGTTTTTCAATATCTGCTATTACCTGTTTAAACAATTCAATAAGGTCTTTTGACTTACCGAAGAATATATGCGTAGCCCCCAATTCCCAAAACGATGCACCGAAATTATCAAGTGGTATTTCTCGATCATTAAACATCAGGAAACAATTCGGATAGCCTTCATTTTCAATGATCGCCTCCACGTTTTTCTCGTTCGGCTTGAACTCCACTTCGCCGGAATTAAGAATCACTTCCGCCTTATAAACATAATGGCATTTATATTCCCTATCCCGCAAACCATTATCTCCATAGTTATCCCGCAAAGTTACTTTACCCATTTGAAACTCCTTTTAAAATTGGTTGTTTGAAACTTCAACTTGCTAATTTTGAATTTTGCTTTCATTTTCTCCTCTGATTTTATCGGCAGGCGGGCAGGGATTTGCACCCTGCATAAGATTATCAGCACTTAGTCGGCACTCTTTAAGAGGACATAGGTTTTATATTATTAATGTGCTGTTTTTTGGGTGTGCATGCCCGGCGTGTTTACCCGACTTCTTTTATCATGCCTTTTTAAGCACCCATTCCTTAACCTAAGTAGCGTCTACCTATTCCGCCACCGCCTGCCTTTAATTTTATGGAGGTTATAGGCGAGGAGTCGAACCTCGTCCCGGTGGCCGCCGACTTACCGTAGCCCTATAACCCCCTGTATTATAATCACGACATTTGAAACAGACCTGTCAACTACAAGATATTGTGGTCGTCGCTCCTGTCACCACCACTGGTTGAAATATATTGATAGCGAGATAAAGTGATACTATTTCTCATTTGCGCCTTAATCCCATCTTCTGTGTTTCTCGGCTACCCATTCAAACCCATCGTATTCGTTAATTTCCCATTTTACATCATCGGGAATTTCAACTATTTTTAATTCGGCACATGCTCCATATCTTCTTTTGTCATAATAGTCTCCTATTTGAAATCCTGCATCGTGAGTTCAATTTCCCATCGTGGATTGTCTGAATACCACTTCTCTACCGTCAGTTTGACGACCTGCGAATCATCATGGTAAAAGATGCCGTTCATAATGTCTTCAACGTTCTTCGCCATGTTTGAAACGTCGGGTTTACCTATCGGGCGCGTGTACCCTGACAGCGCAGCCTCTTTGAAACGCTTGGTCTTGCTCTTTGGTATTGGTAGGTAACAGACGATATTAAGCTCGATAGCTCCGTCAAGGGGTCTCTCGGGGCGATGCTGGGCGATAAGTGCGGCGACCTTACCCTCATACTTCGACTGCTCAGGGTGTTTGTAGCTCCTGCCATGTCCCCCGAATGAGCCGATACGATCCCTGCGTTGCGCCCTTGGCTCGATAGGAATAAAAAATTTGATTGTCATTTTCCCTCTCTTTCTTTTATTGCCGCTCGATAATCATCAAATACCATCGACCAGTCAATCTTCGCCGTCCTCCCCCGCCACCATAATAAGATTCACGAGAGTTGTAAGTACTCGTTTGGAATTTGTGGAGCCGCGCCCATGACATTCAGAACATTCGACATAATACGGATTTAAATACCCCGGCCATGTTTCGCCAATAGGATGATTAAAATCCATAGGTACACGCTTCAATAATCTACTCATTTAAAACCCCCTTTGAAAGTTACCTGTCGAATCCGTTAAACATCAGTGCCTCGATTACCGCCTGCCCGTCAAGCTCCAGTACCGCGTCTATTCCTTCCCGCGCCGCTTGAATCTCGATCAAAGCCTCATCCTCAGCCGTGTAAAAGTCGTACATTTGAAACGCTCCTGTTAAAGTCTCATCAGTCCGCCTATTTGACGGAGACCGGGTTCCCCCGGTTTCGACTATTCGGTTTCCTCCTCAACTATTCTGATAGTTGTTTTGAACGGAGAGCCAGGGCGATTGTCAATTTTCTGTTTAAGCGCGTATTTTGACTTGCCCGATCCCGGTTTCCCGTAACGCTTCCGTGCCTCTGCTTTCGCCTGTTTGATAGCTTGACGTTTTTTGCTTTTCATGATGTCCTCCTTGCCGGATACCCGCCGGTCCGGGAATTTGTGGTTCCGTCTGTTTTCTACCACTTAATATACCTTGTTTTATTCCCTTGTCAATACACAATTTTGCGTTATTGTATAATAGTTGACACAACGTCGTAATATTATTACAATGCTATAATCGCTCAAAACGCAGAAATGGCGCAATCACCATTACGCTATATATGGAAAGCTGTATGTATGGAAAAGGAAGAAGAAAAAGAAGAAGTGGTAAAAGTAGTTGTTACACGTATATTACAATAGTATTATTTATAATAGCCCCTCCCCGCCACCCAGTGTACATATTTAAAATGCGTTTGTCAATAGGCAATTTTTTCCCATAGGAAATATTTTTCCACTATGCACTATTGATATGCCCCATACCAGTACTGCCATGCCACTACACACCCCAAATACACCGCGCCACGTGCCCTATACGCCATGATCTATACTATACCCTATACAATGTACCATTAGCAAGATATAAGGGCTTTAAAGGGCGTTTCCCTTATAATGATTATAGTGAAGACCGCAGTGGTATAAACTATAGTAGCAAAATGCGACTGTATATGGTTGCATTATGCGACGGTGATTGATAACAAAAAAGATCGTCCTGAGAATATTCTACACATGGATTATTCTACCGATGGAATAGTCTACCATGAGACTATGAAAAAGGTTACACATTATCGGTAGGGTAGAGGGGAAAGTGCACAGTATAACATTGTTCCGCCAGTAGACTATTTACTTCGCATAACAAGTATTATGTAAACTAAGGCTATTTAGTATATAGCAGTTACTGTATATTACCGTTCCCCTATCTTGTAATAATCCTATAAAGTCATATTCAAATAAAAGGGTAGGGGGGGTATGGTCGGTACTTACCTGTAGCGTCCCACAATTCAGCCCTTAAACCTTTTTGAAGTTTTGCCCCGGCACTTATTTCATAAAAAAACGGGTGTCCCATTTTGGTAGGAACACCCTTTAGTGGTTGTATTTTGCTTTGGGATTGAGCGGATTGACCTTAGGAGCGGTATTTTTTTGATTTTTGTCCTGTGGTGGAAGCGAGGTGTGCTATCATAGCCAGACAGGAGACGAGGAAGATTATGGGGATGGGTATTAGAGGTGTTTATTTTTTCTCAGGAGTTTTCTTACTTCAAGGTTTTATTTTCTCCTCACCGGTAGAACTTAAATTTGCTGGTATTTTTAAATACAATACTGTGGTATTTCCCCATTCACACATTATTCGTTTATCCTCCATTCTTTGTATATTTCCAATATTTTATCTATATCAATAATACGAACTCTTTTGTTAAACTTTTTCGCCATACCACGTGGACTCATAATTATTAATCCTGTTTCATCCAGTGTGAAATAATCATAAGCAACATTATAATTCATACCTCTAATCCCAGAACCAGTTTTAATGCGTATTCCATAACCATTCTCTCGTTTGAATATGGCGGGGGAGAACTTACCAAACACCGAGCAACTCGATATTAAATTTCTATAAACAAATTTATCAAATGTGATTTCATTTACTTTCATTTTATATCCCCTCCAGTATATTAGTTTGTGCGATAGTGCGTAATGGTAGGCCATAGTTAAAGCTCCAGTTTCATCTGCTGCATTTCGAGGTTAATGCGTTTGTTGGTTTAATCAGCATTGCGCCTCTGTTCCCATGCGATGGCAGGATCGTTGTATTTTTGTATGACTGAGCGCAGATAGTCGATGAACATCCCGATGTTGTCCGCGGTTTCAGGTTCAGAATGCCCGATGAGGCATTTTGCGAGGTTAAGAGGAACGTCATAGTCGATGGACAGGATGTCGATAGAAGAGCGGCAGCTACTACTCGAAACGCCGTTTGGTATATACTTTTTAGATTTCATAAGGCGCGTTCTCCTTAAAGAAAAATAGGCGGCGGTTCTGGTAGCCCGAAGAGTCAAAAGAGACCTATCGACAGAAACGCCGCCCCTGATTATAGGCAATAAAAAAGTCTCTTCTACTTCGGGCTGGTATCAAAGATAGAGAGAGACTTTTGTGATGTCAAGCGAAAAGTAATGCTACGGCTACTATAATACGAAATGCGTGTAAACAATAGACGATATTGCCGCGTAAAATCAAGTCCCAGACATCAAAGGCGACGATGTGTTCGTAAGGAAGTCCGAGATCGAACATTACGGGATACTTTACCCGAGCGACGGCATGACCTACTTCGCAAAGCTCCCACATAAAGACGATACCGGCGAGTAATACAATCCAATGCCATGACAGGCAGATAAGAGCAACGCCGAGACCAAGCATGGACAGATCGCGGGCAAGAGCGAGTATGTGGTAATATTCGTGCCATTTATGACCTCTGGCGCCTTCCAAAAACTCATTGTTGTGCATGGGTTCGGGATAGCGGATAAAGATCATACCCTCATGGATGCCGCGCAGGAAGCCCGCGATTGCCATAATCAGGACTATCATGGTTTATCCTCCTTGGGTGGATTGAGCAATGTCGTTAATTCAGCAATGACCGTATTGGTTGCCACAATCGATAGTTCGAGTTGTTTGCGCTGTTCCTGCCAACGGGTGAGAGCGGCTTCGATAGAGGAGCGGGAAATGTTGCCCCCGGCGTCAATAACCGGGGGCTTGGTGGAATTTTTATTCATTATTTACCACCAGTCTTTAATATAGTAGTAACATCGACCGCGGACTGACCGAGAATATAGGCTACGATGACGGTGATGATGTCTTTTATGGTAGCCGGATCGAGCGGATTGGAGAGTTGATTGTTGATGGCAAGCAATACTGCGGTGAGAACTGCGACCAACAGTTTTTTGCTGATGAACGTTTTGAGTTTGTCAAACATTGTACTGCCTCCTTTGGGTTAATTAAAATGCGCTACCCACAAAACGTGATAAATCCCGATAAGAATCTATCGTCAAGTCAAGCCTGTTTGCCTGTTTTGTCGCTAACATGAATTGTTTAAACGTATTTCCGCTATTAAGCACTGCTCTGTTGCCCTGCAATTTTCCGAAATATTGAGCGACGACAATACAGCCGAGGGTGTCTTTAACTGAATTGCCGGGGTGTATCTGTACATGTGTTCTGTTCGGCACGTCCTGTAATTCCCAAACCTCACCGTGGGATGGTGAGTCGAATCTATAACAGATATAGTCACTATCTGGAATACATGAGATGTTATTTTGATTATCGACCCAAGGCAATTCAAGGGTAACACAGAAACACTTGCCTTCGAGTTTAAGAACGCCGAAAGTCCCATCGTCACCTTGTTCGACTCGAATGATTTCAACTTTCATCAACGTCCTCCGTTAAAGTATCCTTCGAGTTTTGTTTCGAGTCTGATCACGGTAGCCTGTGTAGCATTGGTTATAATCTTCAGTTCTTTAAGATCGTTGTCAACCCTTTTATGCACATCATTACAATGGCTGGCTTCAACTTTATCTTCGTCCATTTCTTCCACCATCTTTCGTAGAAAATTAATGCGCTCGGTATTCTGCTCTATTCCTTTTGAGGCGTTTGTTTTTTCTGTTACATAAGATGAGACCATTTTTGTCAGATAATAAATGATCGGCGTCAACATAACCATTACCGCTGCAATAAGTCCGATTGTTTCTCTCGACATGTGCGCCTCCATTTTTCTCTTGACAGGGAATATTTATCTTGTATATTATCCTTAAAATCCATGTAGTTCCCCGCATCATTCCCGTCCCCAGCCCAGGCAGTACCACGACCGGATGAATGCCAGCACAAAGTAGGAGGGTTCGCCCGACCGAAACACGCTGGCATTTTTTATCTTCCATGACCGCCACCCGAACCTCTCGGATTGCCTTGTTTATTGGCGATAAAACTTCCGTGATTGATCTCAAACCATTCATCATCATCTATCGCTTTCCGAGTAGGAATATGACGGCGGAAAGGATGGGCTGATGACTGTTTGTGCTTTCTGTCTTCGGATGGCATATCAACTCCTATGTTAAGCTCGTTATAAGACCATTAATTACATGCACGGTATTCCCATCATTATCAGTAAAATTACCAGTTGCGCCCTCTTTAAAGTATGCTCTGCCATCCGCTCTCATATAAAACATGGTTACAGAATTTACAACAAATTTTGCACAATAACATAAAGTGGGGTCTGTCTGCGTCACCGAATCAATATAAAGCATATTTATTTGGTTATTGTAATCATTATTAATGTAAAGCATTGCCGCCGTATTGCCTGTAATATCAGCATTACTCTGTATCTCCATGCTACCATCAAATATACGTATGTTCCGGCTGACCCCACTGTAGAGTTTTAGCATAATATCGTCTGCATCAAGGTCTATGACTTGTGTACCTCCAGAATCATATCCGGCAAGATGGTTACTTGAGGCATCGAGAACTATTCGTTCATTCGAGGACGCTGTTTGTACTGTTCTTGCCGTGAGCGTTCCCGCAGTAATATCATCGGCATTTAAAGCTCCACGAACGGTCATAGTAGAACCGTCCCAAGAGACATATTTACTGGTTGCGGCATTCCCGACAAAGAACTCACCAGTGCCCGCATTGTTTTTGATTCTCACCGGCCATGCCGAAGTTCCACTATCCCAGAAACCGATATAGTTCGGAGTGATATAAACACCGGTTGCCGCAGGTGAATCATCCTCGTTGAGCCGTGCCGGTATGCTCGCAATGTCGGTAGTCCAGTCCGCAGTATCTTGTGTTGCAAGTGCCCCCTGTCCTGATATGGCGGCGGCTGTATGAGTTGAGGTAACATCTGCACCGGCTTCAACATTGCTTCCGGCTGTAACCGTTATAACGCCCTTAATTGTAAGTCCTGCACCATCCCAATTCAGATAGGTAGTGGCGTCCCCGATATAGAACTTCGGTTTATCGCTGTCGGAGTCATCAAGACCGAGTATAAACCCAGATTCGGTGTTGGTGAAGTCTGTTTTCCCCGCTCTTATAGCACAATCACCAGTTCCGGCAGTTATGGAAAGGACAATTTCTTTAGAACTGATTGTACCGGCTGTAAGTTTTGCTACGGTTAGGCTGTTAATTTTTGCATCCGTGACGGCGAGATTGTCGATTTTTGCCTCTACAATAGCGGCATTCATAATAAATGCGCTACCGATCACCATATTTGCCGAAGCATTCCAGACAAGTTGGGCTACACCCGATTCATTTGTGGCAATATTGAAGCGTCCTGAAGCATAAGCATAGGTCGCATAACCTACATATTGAGAAATATAGGGGTCATCGATAGTTCCATCGCCGGAAGCGACGTCCTGATTCCAGCAAACATACCGTAATGCCGTATTTCCTGCGGGTATCTGCCAATATTCGCCCGCAAATACGATATAATGAGCATTCCAAGCGATACTTCCGGCTATAGGAGAATTATTCGTCCATGTATCGCCGGTAAGAATGACTGTATTTGTGAATAATTTGGTCGCAGTAATGGCAAAATCGTCAATATCTGTCGGTGTTACTCCTGAAGTCGTCGCCGAAATACCGCTATCGCCTGATTCCGGGTAAGTCAGAGACGTTTTGCCGCTCGTATTTCTGGCTCGAATCCAGTAATATCGGGTAAGTCCGGTAGAGCCGAGATTATCAGTCCATGAAGTGGTTTTTACTTCAGCAACTTTGACGGCAGTTGTAAAATCATCATAAGGGGATCGCCAGATTTCCATTACATCGAAGTCTTTATCGGTCTGGACATCCCAAGTGAGCGATATTTTTACAATACCGCCCAAAGCAGCAAGACCGGAAGGCTGTGAAGGCGTTGTTTCCTTGCCTTTAAGCACAATAACTGCACGGGGGCTGTCATCAGGCGATTGCAGTAGACCTTGTGAACTCACCGCCTGCACGACAACTTCGTATTCATGTCCGGGCGATAAATCGGCTCCGGTGATGATGACTGTATTGTTACTGGTTCTCATTTATCGCTTCCATTTTGCCTGAATGATTCGTGCCCAATGAGCGTAAGCCGTTGTTGGAATATTCCCGACATTATGCGTTGTACGAGACAACCAACCATGATAACGTCCTTCGTCGGTTTTGTACATCACGACATCGCCGACGGTATAGACGTATGTGGCATTCCATTCTCCCATCCAATTCAGACGGTCATCTATCGGTATCCAATCGGGATTAGAAAGCGATATACCGCCACTGGGTGTCATGCTACCGCTTAAAGTCAGAAATTGCGTTTTAGTAGATATTATCGATGCTTCAACTTCAATGAGCGACGATATGGGAGAAGTTATTTTATTTTGAATTGATGCTTCAACTTCAATAAGCGATGATATTGTTTCGACAATATCGCCATCCGATAATGTAAAAAGTGTACCATTGCCCAAATAGTATTCAGCTTTTATCCATGCGGCTGAACGGGCTGTTTCCGATATACGAAACTCGTCAACTGAACCAGGAAACCATTGAGCACTACCATCATATCTTGACCCGATTTTAAAGTTTGCCGATGCACTAAAATCAAGTGCTGTAATTGTTTTTGTCGCCCCGGACTGAACATTATCAACATATAATTTCAATGAAGTATTATCTGCAACAAGTTCATAATAATGCCACAAGCCATCTACGGGGTGTGCCCCAAATGAACTGGTCGCTCCGCCGTTGTTATACGCTAAATTTCCGCCAGCTGCATATTCCCACCATAAATCAAAGCGGTGTGCTTCTGGATTATCAGAGAGTGAAAACAGTGCTTTCTGTACGCCCGCTGAAGAACTTTTTGCCCAGAACGAGAATGTAAATGCATTACCTGCCGGTCGTAAATTGGTCATGCCTATATAGTCGTTGCTCCCATCAAAGTCCTGCGCCATCCCAATCTGCCCCGTTGCTTCAACAGGCTCGTTCGCTCCCTTTTTCGCTCCATCATTATCATACTGAGTAGAGTCAGTTATGTGGGCATTATCCACCCCGTCATTCATGTGCTGTACCATAACGAAGTTGTCATCCCAAACAGCCTCAGGGTCAGCTCCATCAGTGGCACTGGCATTGCCGTAGAGCATATAATAAATGCTGCTATCTGTCAGGGATGAGGCTTTAAAATGGTATTCTGCGAGTTTATTTACGGCATCATGGGATACCCGTTCATAGGGGAGAAATGATGTGCCGGTGGAATTAATAAAACGTATATCGTAACCATCCGAACGTGCTTTAGTGAAATCGAAGTTTCCGCTGTTGAGAACAATCCCGCAAGGGAAATCAGATAATGGTGAATCAATCGCAGCGGCATTAACGATGAGAGATTTTCTGTATGACCATGTATTTTCTGTTGCGCTGACTTCTACTTCAATAAGAGCGGAAACAGATGTTATCGCTTCCCATTTCGTGGTAACTTCAGCTTCCATTTCAATAAGAGCTGAAACTTCTTCGACAACAGCGATTGTGTATGTTATCGAGAGATAGGGTTCTTTGCCAGATTCAGATGACGTATAAAAATTACAAAATTCATTATCTGTCGGAGCAGAATTATCATAATCCTCTTTCGATATTAGAGCTAATTTTAATGTATCATTTTTTTTCGCTAAAATAGCAGCTAAACCAGATGCGTTAAATGTAATCTCATTCCACGTCGCTGAATATCCAGATGATGCCCATATATTATTTAAAACAGTACCATTATATGCGCCACTTGCTTGATGTCCATCAAATAAATCATAATCTTCCTTAACAAGAGGTGTACTATATGTCGATGTATGAATATAAAGAAGAAAATCAACAGTCGATGAATCCGATTTACCATATAAAAATAATGAGGCTGTTAATGCTTCGCTCATATCAGGAATAAGTAATGAAGCAAAAGCCCTTCGAGCTGTATAAATAAAATCTGGGTCTTGATCTACATAAGATTGTCCTATAGCGAAATTAGTAGTATCTTTTGCATCTCCTGCTATTGAATCTCTTGCGGCGGCATAATCACCAAAACTATTAGATTTATAAACATAACCATCATTGGTTGCTGTTATACTTGTCGGGTCAATCTCTATTGGGAAAATTGCATCGGTAGTATCGACTTCATAGGTGAGAATGTCCTTGTCTTGAGTTACTATGACAGGCACATTCTTACCTTTGGCATCGTGCGCCGTTGGTGGCGGGGTGATGATTCCATTGCCCGACCTTGTGACAATCCATGAGAGCTTTGTCGGAGCATTCTTATCTTTTAGGGCGATAGTTTCTTTTATACCAATTTTAGAGGTATCAACTTTGATAGTCAGCGATTCGGACTCATCGAATAGAGCTTCATATTCAATCCAGCTATCGCCAATTTCTAACCGATAATCATGGGGTTTATCAGCCTTAAAGTGAGCGTGGTAAGTTCCGCTCTTGACTTCGTACTTGTGTGTTTGCAGGGGATCAAGAAGAGGTTTGCGCTTCACTGTGGGGTCGATTGTCTTAAATGTACCGTCTGTATCTTTAAAGTGTATCGGGCAGGCGTAGATATGCGCAGTACGCTGCCCTTTACCGGCATCGAATACCTTCATGGACTCTTTGCGCTCTGAAAGTATTTCGCCTGCTATCAAAACATCCTTTGGAATATTAACAATTGGAATCGCTTGATGTTTTGCTATTATTGCCGCTATTTCTGATTTAACGTCTGCCATTTATCAACCTTTATTTCCAATTGCCAAGATTCGTTCCATACATTTTTCTGGAGAATCATTTATCTCATGTTCCCAAAGCCGGACTATGTTATAGCCATTAAATAATGCCCTTAAATCTCTATCCACATCCTTCTGTTGAGCACCATCACGATTATGCCAATAATCTCCATCACATTCAATAATCAAATTAAAATTAGGTAGAAAAAAATCAACCAAACCGATGTTATTAAAATATTTTTGATGTTCATATTCTATATCATTTTTCTCAAATTGTTTTTTCATTGCAATTTCTATTGAAGTATTGCAATATTTTTTGGGTAATTTAATTTCCCCCTTTTTAAAGGCTTCTTTTTTGGTAATACTTATTTTTCTTTTCGTCTCTTTGGTATGATATTTCCCTTTACCTGCAATTCCTATATTTCTTTTGTGTTCTTCCGAGAGTTTTCTGTCTTTTAAACCCTTACTAACTTTCTGTTTAAACTCATCGGACATTGATAATCCTTTATTCCAAGCAGGTTTGCCTTTTCTTATAATACTCATTTTTCTTTTTAACTCTTCCGAGTGTATTTTCCCTTTATTACCTAAACCTATTTTCTTTTTAGTTTCTTTAGATACTGTATGCCCCTTTTGTGCATCGCTCATTCTCTTCTTTGTTTCAATGGAATGGTGCTTGCCTTTATTATTCATATTTCCTTTTTGTGCTTCACTTATTTTTCGTCGTGTTTCTTCTGAATAAACATTTTTCTTTCCTTTATTCCACGGTATTTTCCCTTTACGAGCTTTACTTAATTTTTGTTTATATTCTACGACGTCCTCAGGGGCATTTTTTAATGGAATTGCCTTATGAGCCGCAATTATCGAGGCGATGGCAGACTTTACATCCATTAAAGCCTCTTAAACGATGTCGAGCTTCATATCGAAGGGCTGGAGTGTATATGTATCGCCGTTTGCAAAAGTTTTTACGCCGGTGTTCTCTGCACAGTAGATTTTTGTACTCGTGACGCCTCGTACTGCCCAACCATAGACTGTCAATGCACCGGTGATAGTAAAAACAACTCCGGTTGCGCCATTATATCGGCTCACGACCGGATCAGCATCGGTAGCTGCATCCCATGTCGCCTTTGTTAGAGTCTGTTTCTCGCCGCCGTTTGTCACAATTTCGGTCAAATCGGCGTTGACGGTATCGGCATCAATCGTCTCGTCATTCGAGAATAGGAAAACTTCCTTATCCTCAGGAGTAGCGGCATCTTTAAATAAAGCATCCGCCGCTTCTCTCGTACCTTCTTTACACCAAATAGCAGCCATGATTCACTCCTTTAACTTCCCGATGGGAATAAAACTTCGTAAGTGGCTTCTAATCTATCGTCTGCGTTGACTGTTTTGCTAAAACCAGTACTACGGTCAAGTAAAACATCATCTGCGTTGAATATTCCATGTTCGGTGATTGTGAATGTTCCGGCAAAAGTATGAGTTGCAACTGATTTATAGATATTCGCCTGTGCGCCTTCGGTCTGTGTACCGGTATCTTTCGCTTCACCACATGGAGATTCGAGAGCAACATCGGTTTCATCTTCTGCCGTCGTTCCTTCGCCCCAATCGTGGTATTTAAAAGTAGTTAAATCACCGGATAATCCCTGCATGACATCAACAAGCAGATTTACCCAATCATCAGTAATACATTTCCTGCTTACAATTCCATAATCAATAAATGTTCCATCTGCACCAAAGAATCTTAGCGATAGTGTTGCTTCCGGCTTCCGCATGGTTGTTTTTATCTTCATTTAATTATCCCCTATACTTCAAGAAATGGTTCCGATGTATTTCCGCTTTTATCACTAATATAGACTATGCCATCCTTTTCTACAATAGCATTTATGTCATAGGAATCCCCCGAGTCCCAAACACCTTCTACTTGCCCTTCATCTGCATCCGTATCACGCCAACTCACTTCATATTCGCCGTTCTGTGCATCGGCAGGAGGCGTGAATTTAACAACGATACTCGATTCATATTGCCCTGTCGTGCGATTCAGACTCACTACTTCCTGCAAGGTCACGGATGATGCACGGGGAAATGTCACTACTGCGGGTTCATTTAAATCAGGGGCTATCTTGGCTATAGTACTTATTGATATTTCTTCGCTTGCAGAATCGGTGGCATCAATTTTGTAAGTATTCTCATCATATTCCATCGCCATGATTTCAAACTTAAAATCACTGTTCATCGTCAATGACATAATGCGAAAGAGTTTGATTAAATCACCACTCTCGCCAAAAGCGTAACAGTCATATTTTTTAGGCTGATAATTCCATTCCCAAGCGGCGCTGAAAGCCAATACATTTGTAGGAGTGGTTCCGATTATTCCAACTTTTTTTTCTATGCCTCCATCGCTTCTGCATATCCATAATTCATAAATTTTACCCGCTTCTCTTACAATGTTTTTATCGAAAGTGAGCGTAATAATTGTACCAGGAACGCCGGTAACATTTTCGAGTCTTCCGCCTTGCCCGCAAAGTGTATCATGCTGAACCGGAATCACGTCGCCGACCTCAAGCTCCATCGCCTCAACGTCTGTTTCAAAAGTTATCATCTGAGACAAAAGATAGTTGCAATTCAACCGGTATTGAGCGATACCTAATGCCTGTCTGTAATCAGTAGTACCATACAATGTCATAGATAATGGACTATCCTGCTCTTCGGCGGTATCCCATTCAGGTATTCTCACGGTGAACTTAGATTCAGTATATGCAGGTGTTCGGTCGGCATTGGAGAACGACACATCAATGCTGCGGGCTTTTTTGCTCCGGTCAACCCAAGATTGCTGAAAAGTGCCTTCATTAATGTTACCCATACAGAACAGGGATCGGATTTCTGATGCAAGTGCCGGTCTGTCCACGAGCGCACGAAACTCACTGCCGATAGGAATGATTGACGCCAGACCTTCCTCACAGATGCGGGATATTGCATCCCAAATAGTCATGGTAGCGTCAAATACCGTGTTAAGACGATATTCCATCGTAGTAAATGTGCGGGCTTCCCAATCCAGAAACGAATCATAGTCGATACGATCAGGATCAATACCACAACCATATACAGGCATGATGACGCTTGCCGCATTGCTCATATTCGGATACTGAGGATGACTTGACCAACCATTGACGAGCATGTCGTAGACCGCCCAGGCGTGGCAACTGGCGGCTTTATCTACCCAAGAACCATTCTCACGCACCTTCACTTCGGAGCGTTCTATGACCGCTGTGACCTCAAATCCGCCCTGTAGGTAGCCAGTCGCCATTGCCCGGATGCCGAGCAGACATTCTCCGGGATAGGTATGCGGTCGATATTCGCCATCACTGTCAGGTAAAGAATAGGTCACACCTGCGACGTTAGCGAGTTCAACGGGACTTGGACAATCCGCATATACACGCACTTCATAATTCTTGGTAGTATCGAGATAATTGTCTTTATCGGTAGCTGACCATGAAACGGAAAAATTTTCAGTAGTATTGGCTGTGATGTGCATATTTGATTTATAATCAACATTAATTGCACCATCATTCCATTTAGGTATTTTTTTAAAGTCAATCCATTGTGAAGTATTAACTTCTCGATATTGCGCCCTTATTACGGCTGATGATGTTATTGTACCGCCATTTTCCCAATCAAAACTATAAAGACCTTGCGGAAAATCAAATATAAGTTCAATATCATGGATATTGCTTAATACAACTGATATAGATGTCCAAGTTAAAGTTGCCGGTTCTATTCGAGGATCACGAGTTGAATATTTTTCAAATGTAGCAATCTTCCAATAACCACTTCCGGCAGTCGGTTCAACATCACTTAACGTATATGTAGTTGGTTTATCTAATGACCATCTGACATACATTGGGAAAGAACCATATGATTTAGTATCCTTTTCTATTTCATAACTTGCGCCGAGATAGATTAAAGAATGACGAAACCACCTATAAACACCTAAATTAGTTCTAAATATGCTTGCCTGATTAGGATTGATTTTTGGTTGAGGAACATTGATTACAGTTCCCTGTGGGTAGTTATCATAACTCGTCTCAAACCCGGCGATAAACGCCTGTTGCGCCGCTCCCGCCCGCGTCTCGAATGTGAATATATCAGGCGTTGCGGTTACATAACTTTCGATAGGGTTATTGTCAATCGTGATGTCGGAGATACCGGCATCGTATGCTGTACCGTGACCGAGTTTCCAGTAATTTTTATCAAATAAAGAAATAGAGCGAGCCGGGTTCGGAGAATTTATACAAATATACGTTCTGCCGGGATATAATGGCGTTGTAACTTCATCGCCGACTTGGTATGGTCTATCATATCTTGTTTTCTCAACCCATTCAGAAAAATTGGTTCCTGTAATTGGCACTCTCTCGTCTACCCGATGCCCTGTAAACGAATAGAGTACGTCCAGATATTGTTTTGTGCCTACTAAGCGTACATGGCGGGATTTAATGACCGGTTTTACTCGTGTCTTGCCATAGACAATCGGCATCGGAATATCAGAATCGGCGGGTAGATTTGGCTCATGTTTCCATGAATAAGACGGAGAGTCGGCGGCTTTTCCAGGAAGCATTGGCAACATGGCATTTATGAGATATTGCCCTACACTTGCTCCAAAAATGGCGACACCACGAGCAACCCAAGTAGTTGCAGCCAGTGCCGGGTTGACCCAAAGTAAGGCGTTTGCTATACCCCAGAAAGCTCTCCAATTACCACGTTGTTTATTACCCATTTTTATTACCTACTGTAGAAAATGCCTTCGGCTGCGCCTGGGCTTCCACCAAATTGACTGGAATTATTGTGAGACCGGCAACCCGGAGTACCATCAGGCGCATCTTCAAGAGTATGTGTGCATTCCGTTTCAGAACCGGCATACCGACAAAATCCGCCCTTATATTTATGCCTGCAAGTCAAAGCTCCATAATTATCACGAGGGAATCTGCGACCGAGCGGATCCGCTATACCAACAGAAAAAGATATGACCGTATCTGCCATACTCACATCGAGGATTGTAAATTCCTGCCGGATTCCGACATCGGTTACAGTTCCAAGATTAGCGGCTCTATATACTCGTCTTAATACGATAGTCCACCCGCTCATGCCTTCGTTGTCCTGTAATTCGTCCATCAAATTCATATCGGGATCATAAAATATGATGGTTATTTTCGGCAAAGTCATCTGGACTTCTTCGGTTATTTGCTGAATCTGAAAAGCCGCCGGAGAATATAATTCTTCTTCTGTAGGTTCAACCAACAAGGTAAGGTCATTCACGTACCGATAAAGTACTGTATTGGAATCAGGATAGCAAATATCCATGAGAGTCAACCATGCACCGCTAACGGCGAGCTGGTTCTTGAGAGTAGTAATGGCAGAGGGCAATGTTTTCATCAGACCTCCTCCAAATCCATCTCTACATTCCAGAATTTGTAATTGGTTTCTTCAAAGGGAGTGTATACAACAGGTGCTGCGAAGCGTACGGTGAGCGTAGTGACACGATCTGGCGCAACCCAAGTAAATGATGCCCCACCGACTCCGCGTTCGATTTCATGCGCTCTAATCAATTCCTTGTCGGCATTGGTCAATCCACGGAATACAACATGGTGAGTTCGCGGTAATCGTGTATATCGGGAGCGAGTCTGGATGTAACCGGCATCTTTCGGGCTTCGGATAGTCGGATCAACCGATGCGGTATTGACGTATTCAAGCGGACGCGGAGAATGTGCTGAGCCGGTAAGTGTCGGAAATGTCGTAGCCATTATCGACCTCCGGGATTGACGAAGGTACGCCGGAACATGGTATTTGAGCTTGCCAACCGCATTGTGGCGTTGAGTACTGTCCGGTCAGCCTGTGTTTCTGCGGAAACGACGGCAAGTTCGGCGCCCGGAATCTCATTAGTGATGTTGAAGGTGATGGCGGGTTTTGCCATGCGACCGCCGCCGGAAAAATCGGATGGGACGGCTTTGCTGAGCGGCCCCGTATAACCAGAAGGATAACCTGTTCCGGGGCCTGATGTCGGCGCAGGAAACAATGAGTTCCATATCCCAGAGAATCCACCACCTTGCTGAAATGCGGCAATACCTCTACCCCATGTCATAGTTCCTTCACTTGCAAATCCAAGTTTTGCCATTATTGTATTTGTCGTTATCGTTGCAATAAAATCAAGAAACATATTTTTCATGCGATTTAAAATATTTTGAAATAATCCGGCAAAGGATTCAGCGCCGCCAATCCAATCTCTAAAACCATCACGGAAGGCATCGCTCATCCCATTAACAACACCTTCCATTGTTTCCTGTATAGATATGAGACCATCTGTTATGTTATTTTTAGCTTCTTCCCATGCGGCAATGAATTTATCCAAATCGCCTCTGAATTTTGCTTTGTCACCTCCGCCACCGAGAGTTTCGATTAATTTCTTAACAGGAGGTTCGGTATCTTCGGCGGTATTGCCTATATTTGCAATAGTGTTAGCCAAATCATCAAAAATCTTCATTGCCTTTTCTATAAAAGCAAGTTGCTCAGGAGAAAGCGCATTTTTTGCAAAACCACCCAATTTTCCTTTAGCCCAATCAACATCTTTAGTGGCTATGTCTATATATCTATTTAGTATCTCTTTAGAATCAGACCATTTGGGCTTTGCGAGAGGAAATTGATTTTTCCAGCGACCCAAAATGGGATTGCCTCTTTCGTCAAGAAGTCCCATCTTGCGTTCTTTTAACATTGAATATCCGGTAATTCCCGCACCACCCATCGCCCCTATTGTTGCGCCAACTGGCCCAAATAATGAACCTCCCAAAGCTCCTGCCGCTGTTCCTGCTGTTAAGCGTCCGACAGGCCCAATCTTATTTGCTTGCTTTAATCGCCATTCCCATGTTGCATCATCGACATCTTTCATAAATTTCTTCAAATCGTCGAACATCTGGTCTAAGCCTTCACGGAATATGACCGATAGACCATAAATAATACCCGGAATGATGATAAATGGATTTGTGAATGCCGATAATAATGATGCCGAAAGATTAACAATTTTCGGTAGAATCAAAAGTACCAACCCAATTTTGCCTACAAGTAATCCAAAATTGGCAATAGATTTCACCATCTCCTTGACCTGATTCTTGTTTGCCTTAATCCAATCTTTGGTCTTTGTTGTAAATTCGATGAGTTTATCCGATGCGCTTTTAAGTCCAGGCGTGAATTGGTCAACGAGAGCATAGACAACTGCCTGTATTCCTTTTTTTATCTGTCCCCATTTTTCGGCAAGTGCTTTCAATTGTGCTTTGGCGACATCTTCTGCTTCATTGCCAGCTTTATTGATGTTTTCTGTCCATTTCCGCACTTCACCACTACCCTGTGACAGAAGAGCGAGCCATGTCGAAGTTGCACGTGTACCTACCATAGTTGCAAGAGCTTCATTCCGGCGTTTTTCAGATAAATTAGCCAATCCTTTTTCGATTGCTTCCAATAAATCCGGCAGAGGTTTCATTCTCATTTCGGAATCATACACCTGTATATTGTATTTCTGCAATATCCGCATTACATCTGCTGTCGGTCGCATGAGACTGGTGAAGGCGAATCGCAAAGCCACACCGGCTTTACTGCCTCTGATGCCCTGATTGGCGGCAATGCTGAGAGCGGCGGCGAGTTGCTGGAATGAAGTATTTGCTGCCTGAGCGGGTTTACCGGCGTAAGAGAGGGCTACAAGGATGTCATCGAGACTTTGCGTAGACTTGTTGGCGGCATACGTGACCTGACCGACGATCTGAGCGGTATCCTCAAAGGTGTAATTAAAAGCACGGATGATATTGATGACGCCTTCAGTGGTGTCTTCGAGGTCGGTGAGCATGGCTTTCGATGCAAGAACAATCGGCTCGACCGCTTTCATCTGCTCCGCCATCGTCAGACCGGCACGACCGAGATAGAGATAGGCATTGGCGACAGTGGTTGCGGCAACATTCCACCGCTTACTTACCTCTATCGCCTTCTCGGATGCCTGTGCAAATTCTTTCTCTGTAGCATTGGACACTGATGTAGAAATACGCATCGCATGTTCAAACTTACTGAACTCACGTACTGCAATAGTGCCGACGCCGATAATGGTTGCAGAAAGGGCAAGCATCTTCCTGCCGAGATTCTCCGACAGGCGTGTGAGATTGGCTACATCGCCTTTAACGCTGCGTATTGGGGCGTCCCACGCGCTCTTGTTGAGCTGAATATAACCAACTATCGAACCGGCATTGTAAGGCATTATTTATCCTTTTTGGGTATCTTTGGCCAAGTTTTCCAATAAGATGTGCCGCAAAATGGACAATTACTATATTTATAACCTTTTCTTACCGGAACCCATGCATAATGGCATCGTTTACAAAATAACATTTCTATCCTCTTTTCACAGCCATGAGCGCCGCCCAAGTGATGTCAGCTGCGCTTTCTTCATCTTTTGATGCCGGATTATCGAGTTCGTAAACGAAATTGCGCCATTCATCTTTATCGGCGTTAAATCCGGCACGTACTGCTAAAGCCGTATCTTTTATCAAACCTCGTCCGATCCGCATCGCCTGTCTCACCCAAAACATGAATAGGCGAATATCCATCTCTATCAGGTCGTCGAAGGTGAAGGCGCCGGGGAAGGTGTTGAAGATTGTTGCGATGTGCTCTCCCCGGCGAGAATGAAATTTTTCGGGTCAGCCTCAATACCCTTCATGATATTGCCGGAAATGAACCGAATAGCCGCCGCGATTTGTCTGATGTCGGTTTTGTTGAAAGTATCTTTGTGGACGCCGAGAATGTCGGATAATTGACCTCGAAGCGAATTTGTTTTCTCGGTTTTCGCAAGTTTATAATAATCGAGTGCGGCTTTATAATCATTCTGTTCAAGTGCCACGTCTGCCAATTTATTATAATCTATTCCAACCGCTTCTGTCAATTTTCCAAGAATTTCTTCTGTCACTTTCGTCACGGTGTATTCTTTCCCGCCGATAGTGATTGTAATAGGCTCAAACAACTTTTCTGAAAACTCATCGAGATTGAGCTTTGGCATTGATTATTCTCCTTTATTTATCACCGCCGATTCGCCATGTTGCGCCAATAGCATCCATATTAGAAGCAGCTTGTAATGGAAATGCCGGAAATGTAACCATGAATCCGCGCTGACCATCGGCAAATCTGAATGGAATATTGAAATTGGGGATAGGATAGGTCTTGAAGAGATGCAACCAATAATGTCCGGTTGTATCAGCGACGCCATTCACGATACGTTTGACGATGAGTTCATACGACAGATCATAGAGAGATGTGCCAACCATATTTCCGCCATGTCCGCGAACAGCATAAGAACCCGATACACTACTGCCAGGAATGAGTTTTTGAAGATTTGCATAAGTCAGGCGCGTGAATGGGGCTTTAACTTCGCAAAGTTCATATCCAGTTGCAACCTTATCAACTATGCTTGCGCCGAATGCGCCTTCTTTAATATCCGCTGTGCCCATTGTAAGATTAAATTCTGCTCCATCTTCATGAATGGCGGTGATAGTTGTATCATTCCATTCAATTTCACAAGGGCCAAGATCACCAAAAGGTCCAACAGGCATTGTAATACCCTCCTACAGTTCTTCTCTGTAAATTAAAGTGTTAGTGATAAAAACATGACGATTCTTCTCGTCTTTTCCCATGTAATATGGATCGTTACAAGTGATATTTACAAGATATGTCGGGCCGCTTCCAACAACTGGTAGCGAAATCTGCGTTATGCCATGTAAAATTCCAAAAACAACCAGCGCCATTGCCCGTGTCGTGAACCAACTATCGCCGACAGCGCCACGAGTCTTTATTCTGAATGGCGTCTGCCCCATATCGGTCTGTCCGGGCGTCGGATTCCTGATTCCCGGTGACAGTGTTTCGACAACCGTTGCCTGACCTTCGTAGGCCGTCGGAATATCACCGGCGAACAGGTTTGTACCGAGCGTCAATAGGGCGGTGTTATTGTCGATATATGTGGTCAATTCTTTTATCATAGCGTCTTTCTGATTTCTTTCGCAATCAGCCCCGCATATTTGCCGATATTCTCAACGAGTTTTTTCCTCAAAAATTGAGTTCCGGCAAGCGGATAGGTAAATCTTTTTTTAGGTAGATTCTCATGCCATCGGGCGGCATAGGGCGCTCCAAATACAATCTGTGCTGTCATGGGTTGCGGATCGCTCACTTGCTCCGGCTGATAGACGGGATCGCCAAACGGACTGCCTTCAACTTTCTTGCTTTCAACGAATACCGCGCCCGATCCCCAGAGTTCACGCTGACTCTCGCCTTTTTCTTCACCGGGTATATCGCGGGGAGCCGTCGGGTTATCTTCAACGGTATCAATCATCAGGGCAATACCGGCACGACCGAGACCTTCCCGCGCTGCTTCTGGGAACTTCTTCGCCTGAAGCAAAGTCATTCTGCCGAGAAAATCACCGGCATCCATTTTAAAGGTAAGAGTTTTGCTCATTGAATATATGCTTCCCAGAGTGTTTTTTGCCCCAAAGGATGTTTATCGATTCTCGGTCTCGATTTAACTGACCATGAACCACCCTTTGTTTCCCAAATCGCTTTATATCCTGCCGCTATAAGACTTGTGCCTTTTTCGCTTTTTAAGGTATAGGTTATCAATCTCCGATACCCCATCGCCCTGACAGCTTGTTTTGCCGCTGCATATAATTTCGATGCGGCATTTTTAGTTCTATCCGTACAACATCGGGTTACTTCAAGAGTCCAACCATTGTCAAGATGTCGAGCAACTGGTCTACCTATGGTAATAACGCCTACAATCTTCTCACCGTCATTCACGGCAATACCAAATTTCCAACCTTGCGGCGGTAAATGATGACTATGATTTTCAAGAATAAAATCACATGCCTCTTTATAGGTAATCGGTTGTAATTCAAGATTCATTTCACATAGACCTCTGTAAACCGTGTGCTGAAATCACCGGGACGCCCTATCTGGATTATCGAATGGTCTGCGCCGTCGAAGTTCACCAAGTCCTCGTAAGCGATTGTATTTGCCGCTCTCGTTGCAAATCCGGTGCGGATTATCGTTCTGGGTTCCATCATAATCTTTGCCATACTCACGACCGTCGTGCCATCAATACCGGCGACATTGCGGTTCTTGTAGTCGATGTAACAGGCAACAGTTTCATTCACACGGGCAGTCGGCTCACCCCATGTATCTTCACCCATGTACTTCTTTAGGGTGATTGACGAAACCAAATATGCCTTGATCATTTAAAGTATCATCCTCAATAATGAATATTCGGCAAAAGTGTTATTTTTTCTTGCCCACATTCAGGACAAGTTTCATAATGAGCTTTGTACATTCCACATGAGCACGGAAAACCCTCTGGTACTTTAGAAGAAGTACTATTGTCCGCAAAATAGAAGATGTGATTTTCACCGCAATAACTTCCAGATTGATCTATCATTTCTTTTCCTGTGCTTTTTTAAAGAGAGCATCGCATTTATGCCACGCATTACCCGCCGACGCTCCTTCATTCTTAATCACGTAAAGTATGCACCGTTTCATGTAATCTATGCGCTTTTCGCCTTTGCGAACTTCGGGCATGGTTCATTATCCTTTGTTCTCCTAAAAAATCTTCACAGTTAATAAAGTCTTTACAATTCGGGTCGTTCCAATCTCCAGGACATCGCCCCAATCCAGCTTGCCCCATTCCATGAGCGCAATTCAAATAATTACACTGGATAGACTCCTCTTCCTCTCCACTGCGAATATTCTTTGGCATGATTTACCTCAATCATTTCTCGGCAAGTTCGACACGGCGTCGTAGCTCGTCTTCTGCTCCTCATCACGTTCAATGTCAACGAGATAGATATTCCGCTGATTCAGGTACGCCTGCGCCATATCGACCACCGTCGCCGGAAGCGGTATGCCGTGAATCGATAGCGAGTACTTTTCCTTAACGATACCGGCATCCGTGACACCCTGCGCCTGTAATCCCATGCGAAGATCGATGTCTGGTTGATGCTGTAAAAGGAAAAGCGCCATTTCGCACTGAATATACTTCATTGCGGTCGTGATGTCGGCAATCGCCGTCGGGAAAGAGAACTTGGGGCTATTCGTGAGCCATGTCCAAGCGGTGACAAGAGCGCGGGCATTATTCGCGGCTCCATCAATCCAATAATCCGCTGCGCCGAGCCGTTCGCCCATGTACGTGTTGGCGTATGCCTCTGTCACCCAACTATTCGTTCCTACCGTTATTGCCATGATTCACCTCTTGATGATACAATATATTGTGTTTCAATGGGATGTCAAGTACAATTCATAATTCATACCAGTTCCAGTTTTAACTGTTGCTTTTCGAGGTCGATTCTTTTCCTTGCTATCTCAAAATAAGTCGGGTCAATCTCCATGCCGATATAACGACGTCCGGTGCGGATTGCGGCAACGGCGGTGGTGCCGGAACCGAGAAAAGGGTCGAGGATAAGGTCGTTTTCTTTAGAATAATTTCTTAATACCCAATTAAAAAGAGATAAAGGTTTTTGAGTAGGATGTACTCTCTTACCATCAGGATTTCGTCTTTCTGTCCATTCTTTGGAAACTTTATCGAAAGATGTCCATGCAAGTTCAAAATCTCCAAGCGTAGGCATATTATCATTTTTCCGCCATGATAACCAACATCTGCTTATAGGCAAAGAGTATAAATGCCCACCCCATATTATTTGATCTTTGCTGACTCTGAATATTTCTTTTATATACTCTTGACTAACAGGTTTATCATCCCATATTAGCATAGCATCATAAATTGGATTTGTCGACCAAGTACCCCCATCATGTAGTTTTCTTCCAAGTCCGTATGGCGGGTCAGTCAGCACCAAGTCCACGCTCTTGTCGGGCATTTCCCGCATAAGTTTCAAGCAGTCGCCACAATATATGTTGTCAGGTTCAATCATATCCATTCCATCCGTTCGGGTTTATGGACAAACGAATCGAGCATTTTATTGAGCTCTGAATTGTAACAATGTTCGCAAGACGACCCATCGAAAGGCTTCTGATTGGTATAGATTTTAAGTAAATCATTGCCCATAGACTCCTTATTCATGTTTATACATGGATATACATATCCATCAGCCACGATAACGGGTTTTAATAGCGAAACCCAACAATGCTTCACTCCGGCGGTAAAGTCGCTTTTAGGGGCATCTGGGCGCAACCATTGACGGCATATCGGTCTGTGCTTTTGCTCGGCGAGATATTCCTTTTCCGGTTTGCCTGTTACCTGAATCCAATAAACAGGAATATGATCCATCAGAAAATGAAGATTTCCGCCGCTTGTGACGATACCGACTCTGACCGCATTGTAATTCAGCACCTTGATTATCTCATTGATGTAAAGATGCTGGAGAGGATCGCCGCCCATTAGGGTCACGGCTTGGCATTTCAGTTTAAACAGGGTTGTACCAAGACGCTTAATATCCCGCAAGGAAAGTTCCTGTGATCGGTCGGCGTTGTTCAGGCATACCGTAACATGCAGTGGGAAAATTTTTCCTACCCTGTGGAGTTTCAGGACAAAATCTTTATTGGCAAAAAGTTTGGTTAAATCGTTCATACGTTATCCTATCGTGGCAATCAACATAGAGAACTTGACGCCGATGCTTATCAATCATTGACTGAATGAGTTCTTCGTTTGTAACCGAAGCCGGAACAACATCGCATTCCAGACCATAGAGCATGGCAGACCGAACGAGTTGCGCCGCCTCCTGTTCCTCGCCCTTTGCATAACAAGAGATAATCACCGGTCTTATAGGTTTCGAGTCCATAACTTCGTCGAAATCTGCAAAGGGGAAAGCCGTTAGTGCCGAATCCGGCGACAGATTGATGACTTCGACACCATATTCTTCTGCTTTCTCTGGTACATACCGATCGATGGACTCCCTAAAACCCTCGTAGACATCGGGGGATGCCCCTGTAGGGTAGCCATCGTGGAAATTGGTGGGATTCCCCCATAAATCAAATCCGATGAGGTATATGGGGCTTGCTCCGAGTTCTATGGCAAGATTTATCGCCGCCTGTCCGCTGTTATTGCAATGTCGGGCGATATTCTCGACGGTGTAAATTCCCGATGCGTTAATCTTGGTATCTTTCCGCACCTGTGCCCATGCCTTAGTTCCCGGATATGAACGATACCGCATTTCAGAGAATATCCCGAAGGCGCCATCTTCCGCCCATTCGTAGAACTGCGGATCGAGCGCACAGAGAATTGATGGATAGTAGACATCGTAAGCACGGTTGACGCCGATAGTGAGTTCGCCCGCAAGTCTGTCGAGATTGTGAGTCAGGACTGTCGGGCCGCCGCCGATGATGAAGCAGCGATGCCCTTTCCATGCGCCTTTCGGTATAAGAGAGAATAGGGATTGACCGGACTCTGGCTGAAATGGTTCAGGGTGAGACATGCCCATTCTTATAGTTTCAATGGGAGATAACTGTATGGAATCTATGTTCATACCAACTCCAGTTTCATCTGTTGTTTTTCGAGTTCGATACGCTTCTTTGCTATTTCGATGTATGTCGGGTCAATCTCTATTCCGATATAACGGCGGTTGGTTTTAATGCAGGCAACGGCGGTTGTGCCAGAGCCGAGAAAGGGGTCAAAGACTATATCGTTTATATCTGTAAATCTTTCTATTAATTTTATCATATATTCAATAGGCTTTGGGGATGGGTGATTTGGTTTTTTTTCTTTTATTGAAAACTTAAAAAAATCTTGTCCTCTTTTTATTTTCCCAGCAATAATTGTTGGTATCCAATTGCCAAATCCTATTTTATTATATGTCATACCGTTCATATTCCATGCCGACACAATTCCTTTGTACTCATCACCAAGATTATTGATACATGTTCCTATGTTTTCTTGACCACAAGTAATCCCCACTCCCATTGAAATTCTTAATAATTCTTGTTCAAAACCAGAAGGGTATTTTTTGTCCCAGTATGCCTTCCCTATCCCGTATGGAGGGTCAGCAAATGCAAAATCCACGCTCTTATCGGGCATCTGCTTCATCAATTCAAGGCAGTCGCCGAGATAGATGTTATTGGGTTCAATCATATTGTCTCCGGTATGTTCAATAAATACTGTCCATAAGGGCTACTACTCAGCTTTCCCGCAAGTTCTTGTAATTGCCCGAAGTCAATGTATCCCATGCGGTATGCCACTTCTTCGGGGCTGGCAATCAGTATCCCCTGACGTTCTTGTATCGCTTGCACGAAGTTCGATGCCTGTAAAAGAGCCTCGTGGGTTCCAGCGTCGAGCCAAGCCGTGCCACGCCCGATGACTTCGACCTTGCATTGTCCCTTCTCGATGTAGACATTGTTGACATCGGTGATTTCGAGTTCACCGCGAGCAGACGGTTTCAAGTTCTCCGCAATCTCAACCACCTGATTGTCGTAGAAGTAGATTCCCGGCACTGCATATTTCGACCGAGGCGCAAGGGGCTTCTCCTCGATCCCGATGGCGTTATTGTTCTCGTCAAACTCCACGACACCATAACGCTCAGGGTCTTTAACCGCATAGGCGAATATGACCGCATTTTTGGTTATTTCGGTGAATTGCGATGCCCTCTGCAACTGTTCAGGGAGTCCATGACCGTAGAAAATATTGTCTCCGAGCATGAGGCATACATTATCTTTCCAGATGAATTGTTTACCAATAATAAAAGCCTCTGCAATACCATTTGGTTCTTTTTGCAACTCATAAGAAATATCTAATCCCCATTCCTCGCCATTACTCATCATTTGCCATAATTTTTCAAGGGTAGCTTGATTTGAGATGACAAGTATCTCTCGGATTCCCGCCGCCATCAGGAGTGATAGTGGATAGTAAATCATCGGCTTGTCGTAGACGGGAAGCATGTGCTTGTTTATCGCCCACGTCGCCGGATAGAGACGGGTGCTGTTTCCCCCAGCCAGTAAGATTGCTCGCATTTTATTTCTCACTATCAAGTTGTTTAAAATCTCTGGTCTCGGCTTGCGCCCCACAATGCACAGCATCTTCTATAATACCTTGCAATTCATAGTAATAACCTGTATCTTTTTCCACAAATCCAGTGACTTCAATCCAAGCATCGAAGATATTGAATGCCCTTCTTATTGCGGTTTCAAGTTGTCCTTTTGTCATTTCAGTGCCTCCCAGCAACGCAGGATTTCATCTTTCAAATCCGGCGGTTGATAGAACTCTCGGAGTTTGGATAGGTTCATGGTGTTGTTCACGAGGTGGAGTCCTTCGGATTCCCATAATTCCGCCGCTCTCATTTTTTCGCCTTTCAGCCCTATCCATTCAGCTATTTCATAGGGACTCGCATACCCATCACAGGCGACATTAAATATACCCGATTGCTCGTTCTTGACCAGGGCTTCAAAGGCATCAACGATAGTATCCACGCTGGTATAGCTGTTTTGGTTTATCAGGAATCGAGTGAATTGCGGAAGTTTGCAGAGCAGATTGTTTCTGCCTTCCGGTTTAAAGTCGCCGAATAGCAAGCGTGGTCGCAGAATCAAATCTTTTTTATTGCATCCCTGTTCGCCGACCCATTTTGTAACGGTATAGTTGCAATGTGCGGCGAGGAGGCTGTTTTCGGTTTGTGGGAATGCGCCATCGTCATAAAGGCAACCGGTGGAGATATGAACGAACTTTTTGTTGTACATAGCGCAATAATCGCTGAATATCCCCGGAATGATTCCATTTACCCATAGAGCAGTGGGAAAATTTTCCCTGTCTTCGCACCATCGGGTATTGCTTTTGCCGATACAGTTCACAATCACATCGTATTTACTTAAATTTGCAAGGCAGACCATCTGATCCGATGTAAGCAAAAATTGTCTCTTATCCCAGACCTCATATCCCCTCATCTCGAACTTCTGACCGAGAAATCCCTTCCCCAGAACGATTATTTTACCAGCGGTTTCCACCATGATTCATTCTCCTTGTACCATAAGATTGTCATTAAAAGACCTTCATCGAAAGGCATCTGCGGTTTCCATCCTAACTCATTTCGTATTTTGTCGCAGTTCATCGAATATCGCCAATCATGCCCCTTTCTGTCTTCGACGTATTCAAGACGACCTGCCCATGCCTCAATTCCCATCGCCTGAATTATCAATCGGGTCAAGGTGATATTGGGAATCTCATGGTTTCCGGCGATGTTGTAAATCTCACCCGGAGTGCCCTTCTCTGCAATCAGCCGGATCGCCTCACAGTTGTCCTCGACGTGGAGCCAATCCCGGATATTCAGACCTTTGCCATAGACCGGAACTTTCTTGCCCTGAAGGATGTTCGTAATGAATAGCGGTATCACTTTCTCCGGGTACTGATATGCGCCGTAGTTATTGGAACTCCGGGTAACGATGACAGGTAGTCCGTGAGTGTGAAAGTAGCTCAATGCCAGAAGGTCGGCGGCGGCTTTGCTTGCCGCATAGGGACTTCTGGGTTTCAGAAGGTCTGTCTCAATCGAACTGGGCGAATCTTCATCCAAGCTCCCATAGACTTCATCCGTACCGATCTGTACAAACCGCTTCACGCCGCATTCGAGAGCGCAATCGAGCAATGACCGGGTTCCCATGACGTTTGTCTGCACGAATAACCCACTGCTGTCAATGCTCCTGTCCACATGAGATTCTGCGGCGAAATTGATGATAGTGTCGATTTTGTGCTCCCGCAGAAGTGCTGATACCCATCGACTGGAACAGATATTGCCCTTTGCGAAAACGTAATCCGCGGATTTTGGTAAATCATCGAGATTGTGCTTATTCCCGGCATAGGTCAGGTCATCATAATTGACGATATGCAATCGTGGGTTTTTCTTTACCAGATGCCGGATGAAGTTCGAGCCGATAAAGCCTGCGCCGCCTGTTACAAAGACGTTTTTCATAAATATCCTCGTCCGTTACAAATTCTGCAATTCTTCGATGATGTATAACCCTTCAATGGGGGAAATAAGGCTATTCGTGTATCGGAAATATTCGCCCATGAACCTTTTAATTTTTTGAGACATGGACAACCGTGATAATGCCTGAATCTTTTTAATATTTTCTTCATCTTATCCTCTTGAGGTATCCCGATGGGTTGGCTGTCAGGATGTAGCGTTCGCATTCAAGGTCGATGGTGAAGTTATGATTTGTTTCCAGAAATTTATTGATTGCCATGAGCGGCCCTTTAGATATTCCAGCACGCAAAGGTTCATTGCATAAATCAAGTAGACTATCTTCAACAATGAAATAACTTCCAATGCTTACCAAATCAGAATAATTGGTTAAATCCCTGAATACTTGATCTTCGCTATGACCGCCATCCTGATTTATGAGAACTATTTTATCCTTGCAATGCCTATGAACTTCCTCAATGACCCATTCGGCGGAACTATGTCCAGTGATGGTTGTTATTCGGTCATGCTTTGCTTTGTAAGCCTTCCGGTCAATGTCAACCGAAATCACCATGCCTTTCCCGATGCAATCCAAAAGATGAGCGAAATAGATAGTGCTACCACCGTTCTCGCTTCCGATTTCGACAATCACATCCGGCTTGATCTTGAATATCAATTCCTGATAAATCCAAGCGTCGAGCACATTTTTGTGGAAAGGCACACCCATCCATGAGACTTTATCAAAAGTAATCTTATTATGGTGATTTTCTAACCATTCAAGAAGTGTCATGTTAAAATTCATCGAGATTTACCTGCTTTCGCTTGCCGTGATACTTTCCCGTTCGCCAGACAGACACGGCAGGCTTGCATGTTGAACCGGTCAACGCCGTCCATGAATACCGCCCAGTTACTGTCGAGCGGAGCGGAAAGCGGAAACTCCATCGGGTCAAGTCCCATGCGACGCATGTTGGAATAGTAGTTGGCACATGGATAAACCCGGTAGTTGAATATCTCGACACGGTTGCATCCGCATTCGGCGGGCAGTACACCGTCCAACGGCTCGTCAGGATGAACTTGATGTGTCGATGGCGTGATAATGTTCACCCGGTCGCCATACTTCTTTTTGAGGGCATTTGCGCCTGTTTTATAGGTATTCGCCGCCTGAGTGATGACATGTTCCACCAGATTGTCGTCGAGTACCTGCATCAGGGGTTTGGTGACTTTGCAGTTAGACCAGACTTCGACATGATCGAATGCACCGGAAGTCCTGAGAATTTTGCACCCTTCGTACAGGTTTTCCCATAATGCCGGTTCGCCGCCAGTGATATGCGCCCATGCAAAGTGCAATCCGAGTTCTTTAACTCGCCTACAGATTGTTTCGACTTCATCCAAAGACATCTGGTATTTTGCAAAATCTTTCCTGAAATACTTCTGTGTGCAATTCGGGCAATTCATATTGCACGCCCCGACGGGCATAAGAGATAGTTGGAATTGGTTCATTTTAGTTCTCCACTTGATTTGTTAATGGCAAATCCAATTCAGTTTGAGGATTTTCAGGATCGCCAAATGCTCTTTTAACAATATCCTTCACAAGATATTGTAATCTTTCTATGACATATTTAGGAGTTTCGCCATCTTGGACAATCGCAGTCAGTTCGACTTCATGGCGAGTATTACTGAATTTTGGATAGCCAGCACTTCTCAATTCACCATAACCGACTGAAACTTTTTGTATTTTCATTTCAGTTCTCCTTGTTTTTCACTGTCCACCGCTACTTTCCATACTTTGCAATTTGCAAGGCAGACAGAACATGCGGGAATGCTGTATCTGTCCATGTGTATGAAGTATGAATACCAGTCATCTTCCACGTTCACCCAGATACGGGGATTGTTTATATCCCATCCCATGCGAACGGTATTATGGTAAGCACCCGGACATGAGTAAACTCTTCCGTCAAAAACGGTTATCTGGTCGCATCCACACGCCGCTGGTAATGAATTTTCGATGGGTTTGTCAGGATGGATTTTATGAGCTTCAAGAGGAGCAATATTCACATTCGCGGCATGTTTCTTGTGCAATTCACCCATGCCTTCAATCGACATATTGACAGTCTGCACCGCAATCTTGTCGGCGAGTCCCTTATCGAGAAGATTAATGAGCGGTTCCGTCTTCTTGCAGTTTGAGTATATGTCTATGCGGTCGAACAACTTAGACTCTTTGATTATCCTGCATCCTTCTTCAAGATGAATCCAGAGTGCAGGTTCGCCGCCCATAATCAGGGCTTGCGCGAAATGCAGACCAAGTTCGCGTGTCCGGCGGCAAACAGTATTTATCTCGGCGGGCGTCATCTGGTAGTTCATATAATCCTTGCGCCAATATCCCTGAGCGCAGTGAGGACATGCCATGTTGCATTTACCGGTGACAAGAAAAAGCATTTGGGCTTGGTGCATCATGGCTTTTGCTCCTCATTCTTCGCAACAAGCGCGTCAAGATTATTATCAAGTTTCCACATTTCCACCTTGAGAAATTCGCCGTCAATCCTCACCGGAAACCCTTTTCTTATGAACCATGTCTTTGGCTGGTAAATCTTGTACATTTGATTGCGGGGATCGAAGTACCAGAATGTGAGCTCGATGAACTCATTGCAATGAGTGGGATCCTGACGGTAGCTATTAGTGCCCCCATATGGCATGTCCAGTGCGAGCAATCCGCCCGGCTCCATGATGCGCCATAGTTCGTTCATAAAATCTACGGTGATCCAGGGTTTGATGTGCTCAATGACGTGGAAACCCCGGATTTCGGCGAAGGTATTGTCCTCGATTGGATAGGGGAATACTTCGAGGTCGTGGACAATGCTCACGCCGTCGATTTTACGCTTATCCAAACCAACATAGCCTTCTTTCAGGGACACGCCGCAACCGATGTCCAATTTCTTGCCTTTGTACTGATTCGCCATATTTATCTCCATTCATCCCAGACCTGTTCGCGCACCCATTGTCTGTCTTCATTGTAAACGTTCAATTTGGAATAGATTTCGGGTTCGAGTACGAAGTAATTGTCCTTCATTTCGTATTTGTTGTAATGCGTATGACTGCCTTTGGCGACTTCGAGAGGATTATATCTGGCTTTCCGGCTCCATACTTTTCTCCTGCCCTGTTCAGCATTGAGGAATTTGTAATGACGGATGATGAGCTTCACCGGACTCAACCGCTGTTCCCCGCCGGGCAGATGCGGATGGTCGATCCAAATTTCCGGTGAATTCTTTATCGCCCGGATCCACGGAATATCGAACCAAGTATAACGCCGAATGCGTTTCTTGAAGTCGGGTTCATTCCAATCGTCATCGACCGTCGGCCAGAAAGAATAGGAATCGAAGTTCACGCAGTTGTATCCGGCGGCATCGGCTTCGGCAAGAATTTCCTTTATTCTACTCCCATCGTAGGTTTCCATTAATTCGTCGGCGTCTTTGAGAATTATCCAGTCACAACCGATTTCCTTTGCCATATTCATTCCAAAGTAAATCATATCATGCAAATGGAAAGTCGAAGTGAAGTGTTCATAGATTGGCACTCCATATTCCCTCACCACATCGCTTGTGCCGTCGCTACAGCCATTATTTATGACAATAGGTGTCAACCCCTGTTCCAGAGAGTTCTCGATGTTTTTAGCCATGTATTCGCGTTCATCGAGGACATAGGTAAAGGCTATGACTTTCATACTTGCCCCGTGTTATGAACCCACCCGGGTTCGATTTCTCCAAGTCCGCGCCTGACGCGCTCACTGCGTGTCCCTGCGGGATCGTGTCTTATAAATTCTCGTGGTTTGCCTTCCCATACCCAACCCTTGCCCGATGAATGTCCGAGTCCCTGAAATTCCTTTATGATTTTGTCAGATAGCCCTCGTTTGTGAATATCAAAACAAGTGAGATATGTCGGCGCACCGTGATGAACGTAAGGATGGAATTTCCGGTAATTGGCGATATTGATGAGATGGAAATAGGGGTGAAGCATCCGCATCCAGCCCTGATGCTCATGTATTGCGTTCGCCCCGTATTCATAGCCATCGAAACCCGTCTTTTCGATATACCCGATGCCGAATGTATCGGGTTCCATCATGGCGAACATCGCATCGACCGGTGATTTCAGCATTTCAATATCGGAATCGAATATCAAGGCATAGGGAGTCTGTGTCTCGTCGATACCGAGACACATTCCGCGCCCGTGACCGATGTTGTAACCTGGTTGAATCACTGTTGTTAGGTCGGATTGCAGGCTTCGGGTATAGAAGAAACATGGATCGGTAGGATCAGAACCGTCGATGATGATAATCGGCATATCAGGATGGAAGCGGCGTACCGATTCATATGCCCTCTGCATCAGGTCTTTCGTGTTCTGACAGACGGTAATCCCCGTGATTTGCGGGAAATAGGTATTGCAATTTGAGTCATTCAATTTGCCACTCAAAATATCGAGATAGACCTTGTAATCCTGCGGCTTTGGAATCCATGTTTTGAGAATTGTTCGTTTATGGTCAATGCAATCTTTATACATCGCCGTATCGTGCCCGACGCCGATACCACGTCGCCCCGGAAGCCCCTTAATCCCGACATAAAGAGAATTTGGGTCATCGTCGCAAAATAAATAGCCGACGCCGTTATTCATTGCTGTGCGCCAGATATGCAGGTCGAGATATGTGCCGCCGTCGGCATCCAATAGAGCCGTAAAGGTATGAATAAACTGGCGGGTGAATCCTGTTTGTGCAAGCGAAGCCCAACCACTATTCGCATGACGCGCATAGCCGCCTATCGGAAGATGATAATACTTGCTCCACCCGATTCCGCCTACCTGAGCGTGTTCAAGTGCGCTTGACACTGCCTCAATATATCCGGGAGCGTAGTATTCATCATCCTCGATAATCAATATCTGTTCGCCCCTGATATAGGGCAATGCCGCCTTCAGGTTGACATTGAGCGTATGCTGCGGATCGTCAGGGCGAGGTTCCCGTCTGGCATATGTTGCGCCCACTGGTGGCGTCATGGGAACTTTGCCGTCGTCAACGACGATCCACTGGTCGGGTTTTACCGTCTGCATTTCCATCCAATGTTTGCAGAGGGCAAATGCCAGAGGGCGATCCCCGGTGGGTGTGATTGCCGTAATCTTGACGGGGAAAAATTCTATGGAATCAATTTTTATCGGCAATTTCAGAACATCCCCCTAAACATTCTCGATACTATTCCCATCGCCTCTTCCATCTGTTTCTTTTTCAATTCTATCCTCGCTCTTTTCTCTGCTTCACAACGTTCTTTTCGTTTTGCCACATTCTCCGGTTTCCAATATCTTTTCCTGGCTGCTTCTCTCCGAAGTTTTCGTTTTTCACCTTTTGCTTTCTGTTTTTCTTCCTCTCTCCAACATTCCAAACTTCTTCTTGCCTCATTCCCATCATGGCAAGAAGTACACAATGTATAATCTATCTGATTTTGTAATGTAAAAGGTACACAACAATCTTCACAAACAGGTTCACCACAATCACGGCAATAAAATTCTGTTATATTCCCACATAAATGACATTTTAATTCTTCTTTAATCATTGTTTCTGCTCCGAATATAGGTGAGATTGTCCATGTCGATGTCTTCTGGACAGTTGTCAAACTCGCTCGGATATTTGGTAAATCTCGACCACGGATTCAGCCAGAGAACGTCATTCCCAGTTTCATTCATAATTTTATTGATGGCGTCTGGCTTGCTTTCTTTGAGGATTCGGCATTGTAGACCGTAAATTGCCGCTGACAACCGGAGTTCATCGGCATACCGCTCATCGTTGCGCGAGGAGATTGTGGTGATGACTGTCGGACGCCGCACCTTAGCAATTTCCGCTTCTGACCACGATTTGCGTGGGAAACAAGTGAGACGGGAATTTTTGCTGAGATTGATGACCTGAATATTGATCAGGTCGAGGCGTGGCTTGAGTTCCGTGAAGTCAGCAATCATCTTGTCATAAACGCCATCTGACTGAACACGGCTTTCATCATAGCCATTATGCCACCACGCCTGTTTACCTGCACCGTTCCCTGTCATGTCGAAACCGAGAAGATAGATGGGATTTGCGCCGAGAGTAACGGCGAGATTCAGGGCAAGATAGCCACTGTTATTCGCGGCTGACAATCGTCCTGGGTTATCAATAGGAAATTCAGTTCTTTCAGCAGGTTCAATAACGTAATGATTGTATCGATGTTCTTCATCCGCTGGAGGGAAATCTAACTTAGAATCAGTCCACCATGCGCGGACTCCGGCAAATTCTTTCCAACGTGAAGCAGACACGCCCCCATAAGCGCCATTCTCAAAATAAGCAATCAAGTCGGCATCCATAGAGACGTTCACCGCCCAATCGCCTTTTTCATAGGCTCGATTGATTCCGATAACAAGTTCGCCATCGAGGAGAGACCAGTCGAAGCCGTTAAGTGACGGGCCGCCACCAACAATAAAACAACGGTGCCCCCGCCACATATCCTTTTTAAGAATATGATGGAGATAATGACGATGGATATATTTCATGTCGAATTTTGGTTGAACAGGTCGTCTTGGTACGCCCCTCGGGGCGATTGTCCTTAATTTCTGTGCTTTAATGACTTGACCGATTGTTGTTATTGGTTCTGGTTTTATCGGAGGTGGATCGAGTGCGGGAGGACGCCCTCTGATAACATCCCTGATATTCATGATTTTGTCCATTACACCGCCTTTGTAAAAAAGGGCGGGTGATTAAACCCACCCCTTTGTCGTGAAATATTGGGTTAATTTATGCTGTCGCGCATCTCTGAATCTGCTGAGAATCGCCGATTGCGCCGCCGTACCGTCCCCATCCGACAGCGATGTCGGTATAGGAAAGCTCATCGAACTTGGAAAATATAGTCAAATTCATACGATTGCCTCCAACAAGTTTCTGTTTGGGCAGGATGACGTAGTAAACGTCAGTTGCTGTAAGACCGAGCGTATAAACCGGCGAAACGTTGTAATAGGTTCTCGACACGCTTCCGGCGAACGGCTGCTGAACGAGACCGAGCGCCCTGGACAGCCTTCCTTTGAACTGAATCGGAGAAAGGATAATGAACGGAGTCGCTGGCGTTATGCCGTATCCCTTATTACGGCAATTCAGAAGAATTGTCTGACAGGCAAGATTGATGGTCTGGATGTCACGAATCGCCGTGTAGTTCTCGTTCGTGGCGGGAACTCCGGCGGGATCGGGAGCTTGCCATGCGATATTCTGCGCGGCGGCAACCGCTTCGATCAATGCGTAGAAGTTTGCCGCTTTGGCAGAATACCATTTATTGCGGAACGCTACCGCATTGTTCTCAATTGTCCAATATTCTTCATCATCGAAAAGAATGCGATCCCATGAAAGACCACCACCGTATTTATCAAGCGTTACGGTAGCTTTTTCACCGCTCATTCCGTAGACTTTGGCTTTCATACTGCTTGGTACGAGTGAAAATGAAAGTGCATCCTGAACATCAAGTATCTCAAACCCATTCTTTCTCATGTTTAACATGTCACGAATTTCAAATACCTGTTCATAGGCATTATCATAATAGGTTGTGAGTTGATATTTACGCATGACATCCAGAACACTTGTCGGAAAATCTGCGGTTGTGCCGAATGCCTGAACATTTGCTATGGCATTCTGAATATCTCTTTTGAACGCCGGTTGTTCGGGTTCAAGCATAAATGCTTGTACTGCTCCGATTAAATTGGCTCTGGCTTCCGGCTTACGCACTCCGCCGAGCTTCTCGAATTTTCTCCAGTCGGAGATTATCTTAGACATTGCAATTCTCCTTTCTGGAGGGTTATGCTACAATTCGGAGAGTGCCGTCGAAATGAATCTCGACAGTCGTGTCGCCGATAGCGGGTTGAACTGTGACAAATCCGCATACATCTCCGTTTGGCACGGTAGTTACTGCATTGGCGGAATAATAAACTTTACTGCCTTCGGCGTAATCAGCCAAATTGCCCGATGTGATGGTCAAGCAGTCCACCACCACTTTCGGAATGAAGTAGTAGAACACTGCGGTATCACCAATGGCTGCCGCTGCCTTATTGATGACAATCACATCGTTTATCGGGTATAGTGTCCACGCAGCGAGGACAGCTTCTGCGGTATCCTCGAATACTTCGCAGACCTCGTTGGGTGAACGTAATGAGCAAGCCATAAACTACTCCTCTCAAATCATACTGTGAAGTTTTGGTCTGCCTTACCACCAGGGATGAGAGGATTCGTGTCGGGATTCATCTGGTCACGGAACGGCATATCATCGCTACCATCATATTGAGGTGTCGAAGCAGGCGGTATCACAGGCGGTTTATCCGCAGGTGGGGTTCCCGGAGGTGTTTCATCCGGCTTTTTGACGCCGAGCAATACCTGCACTTCTTCAAACTCCTTCAACTGCCCGTCGATGAACTTGTTCAGGTCTTCTTTCATCTTGACATCATCGGTCGCTTCGGTTGTGAATGCCGGAAGCCGTTTCTCGATAAACTTCTTCGGAATATCTTCCAGTTTCCTTTCCTGTGCAACTGCTGAAAAAACATTACCTGAACGTGCAATCAACGCATTCTTTGTGGCCTCGGAGAGCTTCTTTTCATAGTCCGATTTCTGGGTATCGAACTTGACCTGGAGTTCTTCCTTTTCCTCTTGAACGCGCTTTGCATGTTCGTAGGTATCTTTTTTTTCCTTGCGAACGTGATCAACGATGACTTTTGACGTGACAAGTTCCTCTTTCGAGTATAGCTGTTCCGGCGTTATCCCAAGAGAGACAACGAGTTCCTTTACCTCTTCCACTGATGTTGGCATTGAAATATCCTTTTGGTTGGCGAACGCTTGTATGGCGCCGAGCATTGTGGCTCCGGGGAAGCCGGGTCTCGCCATTGACGAGTTTGCCAGTGCAACCCCCGTGACTTGTTCAACTGATGTCGGATACACAACATTGCCGTTCCTTGAATAGTGTATATCCGCTTCAATCGAGGCGACATCGAGATTCAGATGTCGAAATTGTGGGAAAATATACATTGCTGCGATTGTAGCAATTTTACTGCCTTCTTCAACTATCTTGCTCCCGATGACCTTCCCAATAGGGACTCTGCCATCGTGAGAATTGTCACCCGGCGCTCCGTGATGCTGAAATACCGGAGTATCGGGGACAAGTGCGTTTTTGATCCAGCGAACGGCGGAACGTATCCATTGCACGGGCGTTTTGATGCCGTTCAGAACTATATCGACAGCCCCATTATGGGCGATTGTAAATGCCTTGATGTCAGGATTAGGATCGGACTGCTTTATTTCCGCCAGCACTTCCGGGCTGACGATTCCCTCGAGATCCGCCTGCGAGAGAGCCTGCATCCGTCCCAGGATTATTTGCCGCATTTCGTTCGTCGTCTTTCTTTTTATCGGCTTCTATGCGTTTCAGTTCTTGGTCAACGTCGATATTGGAAATATATGATAAAAATGTTTCCAGCGAAATTGTATTTGCTTCATACATCGGGAGGTAAACGTCTTTGATAAATTTCAACTTGGCGGAAGATATGAACGGTATTTTTGCTGTCACCGCATCGGGATTGAGACCGGTGTGGAAGGCATCGTTGTATAGTGAAATCGCCTTCTGGAAAAGCTCTTCGTATCCACCTTCCCAGACATCGCGCTCTTTGTTCGTGGACATTTCGATGAGTTCGAGAAGATTCTCTGCGGTGGCACGATTACTGAGCAGTTCTGGGTGTCCGAGAAAATGCACAGGGACGCCGGTCGAGCCGGAAACAGTCGTTACATCGGCTTCAAGAGCATTCTTCAGGGTTGTAAAGCCTTCGCCTTCGTAGCAGACAAGGTCGAACTTCCCATTGGCAATTACAATCGCTTTGCCGATGCGCCAGTTGGTTTCTTTAATCCAGTTCTGGAGCCGGTCAGCTTCATCGGTAGTTTCAACCATGAATACCGGAGTCGGAGCGGAGAAAAGACTGTTGATTTTACGCCAATCCCAAAGTTCTTTGTCCAAATCTTCGACTTGACGTAGAACGAGAGCGGTCTTTGGTATTGGTTCATTTATCTTTTCCGATGAGCCGCCGAAACGTACATAGACAAATTCATTTTCATTGAGATTAAATCCTACATCGCGGGATAGGTCTGAAGTAGGTGCACCTGCGGCGGCGTCAATGGTATCGGTTCCCTGATAGAATGCTTTGGTGTAATGGTAGAGGTCAGGATTATCGGCGGAAACGGTGTAGGCATATTTCGACCACGGGACGTAGACCGTGCGGATATTCTTTGCTTTTGTATCGACGATGAGCCGGATTAGAGCTTTGCCTTCGAGTTCCGCGCCGACGGCCCAATCGTTAGGGGATTCCTTGTCGAGGTTGTTGAAGCGGATAAACTCACGGATGAAGTCAAGTTCACGTGAGGCAGTTCCGGTATACCCATCCTGCTTGATGGCTTTTGCGCCGTTGCCGATAATGAACGCCGCCCGGACATCGACGATATTACGCGCCGTCATGCAACCCCAATCGCTCTCGCCGTTGTACTTTTCAGTCAAGGCTTTTATCTTGTTGGCGTAAGTCTTATAGGGATTGCCGGTGTAATGTTCATTCGAGGTTGAGGAGGTATTCGTCAGCGGGTCGGTGGTTGCCTGAACTGTCGCTTGTAAATCCCGGACACGCTCATTGAGCGCCTGAATCGAAGCCGAGGACTCTTCGACAAGTTTCTCCTGATTCAGCCGTAGGCGCTCATTTTCAGCGTGGAGCTTTTCTTTCTTTGTCAGGAATATAGGCGTATGTAGATTCAAGGATTGCGCTCCGTATGTTGTTTTATGAACTTAATATACATGCAAGTTTAAAGATGTCAAGAACAAAATTATTCAGGATAAACGTTTCTGTCGATTGTGGATATGGAGAATCGCTCAATCCGCTTGATCTTTGCGATGGTGAAGTAACGTATACTATCCCATAAATGGTTATTTTTATCCACGGGTTTGTCGTTCTTCACTTTGTACATCTGAACTTCACGACGTGCATGTAGACAGATGCGGTTAAAGTAAAGTTTGGGCGGCCCAAGCATGGGTCTTAATGCGCTTTTAACGGCTTCAATTCCTTCGTCGATAGTACCCTTATCAACGACGGTGAACTTCGCTTTAGGGAAGGCTTGACGCCATTCCTGAATGAGGTCTGGACGTGAATTGTCGGGAATGATTTCACGCACCAGTGGCGCCCAGGGAGCCGCCTTTGCCTTTGCAATGAAGTTAGAGTTTGTTGTCGATTCTTTTTCCGAAGTCATGTAAATTTCAGTAACCATAATCCATGAATCAGAACCAAATTCTTTTCCCTCAGGCGCTTTCTGCCAGACACCACAAGCGAATGGGTCGATGCCGCCAAAGTCAACCGAAAGGATGACAGGCTCATCCATCCGCAGATCGACGGCGCAAAGATGAATATTCTCATCCCATTCCTGTTCGTAGACGGTATCGCCAACGCCGACTTTGATGCAGAGCCAGTCACGGGAAAGCGAGCCAAAATCAAGTTGATGAAGTTTTTTTATAAAATCAGCTATTTTGTAATATCCGTCGGCTTCTTTCATCTGCTTGCCCGGACATATCGACGACAGCTTGCAGGTAGAGCATTCATAATCACGGCAGGATTCGAGCGTTTCCCAGACACAATATCGATAGACAGGATAATTATTTTCTTTTGCCTTTTCAATCGCCCTATCCATCTGTCCGCCGATGTTGTGATTCGTCGAGAACATAATGAGCGATGATTGATAGCCATATTTCTCCATAGGCTGCGACAAAGCATCCTCAAATACTTTTTTATCAATCTCATCGACTTCGTCAAGTTTCAGACATTGCGGATGCGGACCTCGAACCGATTTTGATGAAGCCCTGAGTATCGAGACTTTAGCGCGGTTGTAGAAATCCGCCTTCGTTGTGAGCAACCGTTTGACGAGAATGTTGTCGGGATCGGATAAATACCGGAACTGTTTAATGGCGTCGTATGAAAGAATCGACTGACCTTCACTGCCGCCGAGAATCTTGGTCTCATATTGCGGGCGCGACGCCGATTTGTACCAAGTATCGAGTCCGCCGAAGAGATAGGTCTTACTGCCCGACCGAGACCCCCAGACTACACAATCTGGTGCTCTATCAAGAATGATGTCGCTGAATATGCGGAATACCGATGAATGTTCGGGATTGCCACAAAGCACCTTTGTCCCAATTTTGGGTTCATTGAAAGCCGCTACGAAAAGTTGGACATCGGCATCAGTCTTCAGAGGCGTCTGGGTCAGGAATTTCCTCAAAATCTGCTTCCTGTGGCGCTCCTGAAGCTCCTGAAGCTCGCTTTCCGATAGTAGTCCCATGACTTGCTGTAATGAACTCTCGCTGTGTTGATTCATCTGCATCCCCTAACATGACCAATAGTTTATCGATATTCATCGTTGCTTTTTTGCCGGTGCCTCCGCCAGTTCCACCGCCTCTTTCCTTGCGGAGAAGGTCAATAAGGTCTCTGATGGCGCCGAGAATTGCAACATATTCCTTGACATTCCGTATCTCGAATTTTGGTTCGAGTTTACCAGTTTCTTCGCTCTTCTCGAAACCCGTTTTAAGCACGATTCCGCACTGCTCAAGAAGCCCTTTTAAAATCTCGTTTTCCTGCACAGCAATGGCTGTATCATGGTTTTTGAAGCGCGGTATCAGTTCGTCAAGTGCTTTCTGCTGATCGGCTCCGCTGATTTGCAGTGCATCGAACTCCTTGACCTTCAAATCCCAATCACCCTCTTTCGCCCAGCGACCGAGTTTTGACTTCGTGATGCCGGTCAATATTTCAAGTTTTCTCAATCCGCGATTGATGCCGAGATTCTGATAGATGGCAAGAGCGCATTTCTGTTTTTCGGTTTCATCTTTCATTTAGTTTGTCCGATTGTAATCACAAGATTGCCCCTGAAATTCTCCACATCGCCGCATCTGTTTTTTTCTGCCGCCCATTTAAGCACATCTTTAATTCCAGCGCTAATAGGAAATATCGCTGTTTCTTTCCACATCTCGCCCACAGTATCATTCCCTGCGGAGCGGTCGAGTATTGCAACTATCTCAAATTCACCCATCAGTCTTTCCTTTCGGTGATAATCCCCGCATTTGTCCTGATAAACTCCCGCCAGAATTGCCTGCGTTCAGTGCGAGAACGACCCGCTTTCTTTTGCAATTCATCGAAATGCGAAAGTGTATGCCGTGCCGAACGTGCCCGCCAGCGCCAGTAAAGCCGAACCAGACCTTGAATCATTGCCCAACCTCCTCATGTTTACCGAGAGCCTTGTCTAATAACCAGTAAAACCATTTAGTCGTTACGTCGTCAACATGCCATAGCCACTCCTTTATCGTCTCGTGTTTTAACCACCAGAAGATGAAACAAAAGAACGGAATCAATACCATTATCCCGATTACAGCAAAAAGGTAAATATAATCACGCACCATCATAATCCGGCTCCTTTTCTTCCTGTCGCCTTAAGATGCCATCGAGCGCCCCAAGATCACTAACGATGTTTTCGCAAAGCTCTTCGGCTTCGGGCTTATCATTATCTTTCTGAAATTGCTCGATGTCCCAGATAAAATCTTCGATGATTCCACGAAAATCAGAGTTTGTCATTTTGGATACTCCTTCCATTCGCGGCCATCGAGCAGACGACCGGCGACTTTCTTGCCAACTTTGCAAACGGTTGTATCGGGATCGAAATTATACCACAGTTTTCCTTTGATACTCGGCACGTTCACCAGAAGATTATGTAATGGTAGCCAGTCTCCCCATTGCTTAAAGAAAAACGGCACACCTGCCGCGACGCACTGGTCACGAAGCGACCGCACCCAATCGGGATGACAGGGACGGGCATTAGGGCCTGATTCACCGCCGCAGATGACCCAATCAAGCCTCGATGGCTTCCTCTTCGGATCATCAACCCATTCAGGCTGTAAATAATCTGTTATGTCAATCTCCCCGAGCATCGGCTCGACACTCACCCCGAGCACCGGCCATTTGCCATATTTTCTGAGTTCAAGCAGTTCCGGAATGCGCTTGTCGGCCATTTCCTGATTTTCGACTGTGGCTAAGAACCATATATACGGAGAAGAATCACCGAAACCATAATAACGACCGTTATATTCATATAAAACATTAACTAATCTTTCGGAATGTTTAGTAACTATTATAAAAGTATGACATGCACAACTATTCATTATTCTTAGTGTTTCATATCGCGCTGAATCAGCCCCTGGATGAAAGAAATCACTCAGCGAACACACCATAATCCTCTTTGGCTCTTTCCATTTCAACGGAGCATAGAATGTTTCATCTTTAGCTCGCCGTACTTCGCCAGGTTTCAATCCAAGCAATCGCCAGTTCCGCTTGGCGTAGCAATTCCGGCAACCCTCAGAAACCGGCGTGCAACCATACCAGGGATTCCAGGTTGCATCCGTCCATTCTATTTTCGTTATTTTACCCATCATTCCCTTCTTTCGTAAAGTGCCCCTTAAACCGATTATCTTTCTTTACCCGTAACTTTGTACCACCAACACAGAGATAATACACCTTGCCAGTCTGGCGAAGCGTAGTGTTATTTTACACGCC